>ENA-ORDG01001091-ORDG01001091.1-marine-metagenome-genome-assembly--contig:-NODE-1091-length-11464-cov-5.755159_pt1 | contig 11464 bp, 14 predicted proteins | sample MGYA00248629_ERZ508524 | MGnify/ENA primary metagenome ERZ508524 (study PRJEB26194, sample SAMN05421901) | marine metagenome | isolation source: East of Rio de Janeiro, Brazil, South Atlantic Ocean...
ACGAGGCGCAGTCCCTTGGTTTCTAAGCGGCCGATGATGTCACCTACAAGGCCACGCTGAACGCCGTCGGGCTTGACCATGATGAATGTCGTCTGCATGCTCATGGCGCGGGCGTGCCGCCCCTCACTTTTCAATGAACTGCCAACGAACCGCATTCCGGTTCGGGCATTTCATTGGCGACACACCATCCCTAGGTTTGTGTTCGCAATTTTGCACGAAATGACCTAGAAGTCCTAATTCAGTGGAATTGATAGAGGCTGACGGCCTTCAGTTGTCATGGACCCGATTGCCGAGCTCGGTCTGTGCTTCGGAATCGCGATCCTCCTCATCCTGCTGCTGCAGAGGTTCATTCGAGAAATCTTGCGCTTGTGGGAGCAACAGAATGTCAACGAGGTCGCCCCTCGGATTCTGCTGCCTATCTCGACCTGCCCGGTCTGCGATGGGCGCCTCGAGAGTCATCTGATGACGAGACATCTGATCGTGACTCACGATATGGAAGTCGAAAAGGCTGCGGAGTTGGTCGAAGTCATGCGTAGTGAGAAGGCTCAATCCGAGGAATGAGGGTGTTCGCGATTCAGATAAGACGATTCCATTTAGCGAATCGATGAGTAATGCTGTGGCCCCTTACTTGCCGAAGATATCGACCAATGATGCGATTTCCCGCTCGCCCAGCGAGCCGCGATGTTGACAAATCCAACACCCCACTCAAGTTAATAAGGTCAAAAATTCAGCCAGATTCGATGAAAACCAGTTATTCAGCATTGTTTCTGGTCGCCACGCTGCTCCTCTCGGGAGCCGCGTCGGCTTCCATAGCCAACGATGAGACCACGACCACGCGGGATGTCAGCCGCGAAGACATCGCCCGAGTCTGCTGGAATGCAATGCACTCAGACGATGCACCCGACCGACTCAAGGCTCGCTGCCGTGCTTGGTTCGCCGATCAGATCGACCGTGATGATGATGGTGTTGACCGTGCCGATATCGCCCGAACCTGCTGGAGGATTCACAATGCCGACCAAGCTCCTGCTGCTCTCGAGGAACGCTGCCGTCAATGGCTGCGAAACCAGATCGATCGTGACGACGATGGCGTCGACCGCGCTGACATCATGCGCGCCTGCGCGAGGATCCACGATTCCGACCAGGCTTCGGATGCGATGAAGGAGCGCTGCCGCCAGTGGCGGCACAATCAGATCGATGTCGATGGCGATGGTGTCGATCGAAGCGACATCATTCGGCTCTGCCGTTGGGCATTCAACTCTGACGATGCTCCGGCTGGGCTGCAACACCGCTGCGCGACATTCGCCCACAACCATGGCTACAACGCTGGCACCCCCGCCTGAATTGACTCGGCGTACTCGCCTGATTCCGGGGAATTTTGTGTGATGGCGCCGGAATCCGCCGAATTCTGCTTGAAAACAATGTAAAATCTCCTTACCAAGTCGTATATATCCTCAACAACGATGCCGTTTGAATATGGCTCAGAACCAAACCCTGACAATCGCCGCGCTGATCTTCTTGGTCGGCGTAGCTGGCCTCGTCAGCGGTGAAGCCGCCGCTGAAGATGAAACGACGAACGCCCTGGATGGATTGGATTCGTCCGATTCTGGAGAATCGAGTAATCCTGCTCGTTACAATTGCCTGACCAAGGAAATGTGGTCCGTCGAGAAGCAAGCATGGTGTGATGAATTTTTTGGATCTGTCCAAGAGCCTGAAATCATCATCTGCATAATGAAACCCGAAATCGAGAAGAAAACCACCCTCGAAAAGGTCGGTGGCTTCCTCTCCGACTTGATCGAAGCTGTCGGTGAAGGCGTCCAAGATATATTCGATTTCGATTCGTACAACATCTACCGCACTACCAACCAGACCAACAGCATCGGTGATGGTGATGGAGACGAAGATGGAGCTGGTGGAGCTCAGGTATTGGATTACGATTCGTACAATATCTACCGCACTACCAACCAGACCAACTGAGATCAATGGTGAGTTATCGAATAAAACTCGAATCTTCGACTGAATGATCAGATGTTTGTTAATGCATTTCTCAAATCGGCGACGATATCATCCGCATCTTCGATTCCAATCGAGAGCCGCACCAATCCGGGAGTGATTCCCGACGCGGTTCGGCCCTCGTCAGAAAGCATTCGATGCGTCATGCTCGCAGGGTGTTGAACCAGCGTGTCTACATTGCCGAGGCTGACCGCGAGCGAGCATAGGCTGAGCCCGCTCATGAATCGACCAGCGGCTGCATAACTGCCCAAGTCGATCGATATCATCGCACCGAAATCACTCATTTGTCGAGCCGCCACATCGTGCTTGGGATGGCTCGGAAGCCCCGGCCAGTATGTTTGGTCAACCTTGGCGTGGCCGTCGAGGAATTCGGCGACCACTCTGGCGTTGATACAGTGTTGGCGCATCCGCAGTGGCAGGGTTTTGAGGCCGATATTGGTGAGCCAGCAATCGAATGCACTCGGTACTGCGCCGCCCATGAAGCGCAACTTCTTCCCGGGCCCGTTCTCCATGTATTCTGCATCAGCGCTGACCACTGCACCACCGATTACTGTTCCATGCCCGTTGATGAATTTCGTCGTGCTGTGAACGACGACATCGGCGCCGAGTGCCAGGGGTTGTTGTAGAATAGGCGAGGCGAAGGTGTTGTCGACAACCAGTTTTGCACCGTGGGCGTGGGCTATGTGGGCAGTCTCTTCGATGTCAATAATCGTCATCGACGGATTTGCCGGGCTTTCGAGATAGACGACTTTTGTGTTTGGATATTTTGCGAGTTCGGCCTCCAGCGCTTCTGCCTCGAGTCCTCGAATTCGACTAATTGTGATATTGTAATTCGGCAGTTGTTCAGTGAATAGATGGTCGCACGAACCATACAGTACCTGTTGCGTTATGATGTGGTCTCCAGCGCTCACGATACCGAGTATGGCTGCGCTAATCGCTCCCATGCCTGAGCTGAAAATCATCGCGCTGACAGCATCTGCATTTTCCATGCCATAGGCTTCCAATGCCGCGATTTTTTGTGCTAGAACTTCGCGAGTCGGGTTATCTCCTCGCGAATATGTATAGGCTTCCCTCTCGCCCCGCCTCCAACTCTCGATGGCTTCGAAGTCCTCATGAACAAAGGTCGATGTCTGGTAAATCGGATTGATGTGAGAGCCCAATGGGTCGTGGACTTCGCCTGCGTGAATTGCGGTTGTGGCTAATTTGTACTCAACTGTTTTCTCTTCCTCAGACATCTCAGAACCCCGCCAACCCTAGGCAGCGTCGTCATATTATCTTGCGTCAGTGAAATTGCGAAAATGGCTGTGGCAGATCCTTCCTTCTCGAATCACTCAGATTCATGCTCAATTGAATCATCGAGTGTGATTTGGTCTATCTCATCGAGCATCGCATCTGGCGTCAGTCCCAGAAACTTCCTGACCAGTATGGTAATTCGGTCTTAATCCAGATATCTGAGGTAATAAGACGATGAATCAGTTGATTCCGCCCTTCTCGTAGCGCCGCGTCCACTTGAGGCGGCGCGGATTGCGCTTCAACTTCAGCATGTTCTTGCGCGACTTGCTGTCCTTGAACCAGAGAACAGTCCCATCTCGCCTCACGAACATCATGCCGGTTCCCGGCTCGATCTCCTCGTGGGTGAAATTGCATACTCGGCGCTCGGGCATGATTCTTCACCTCAGCGAGCGTTGAGTCGACGCGCCTCTCGGCCCGTGTCCTTGAGCATCAGAATATCGCCGATCCGGACAGGTCCGACGACGTTGCGAGTGATGATGCGACCGATGTCGCGTGGGTTCGACGCGTCGTTGACGCGGACCTTGACTTGAGTCGCCTCACCGGTCATGCCGGTGCGGCCGACGATCTCGACGACCTCTGCGGGCCATGCTTCGGCTTCTGCCATTTCGATGTCCTCCTAACTCCTAGATTCATCCATTCAAGCGATCAGGGTCTCGTAGTGGCCCTTGACGCCGTTGAAGTGGTCCGCGGCATCCTTGGTGAATTCCATCACGGCGATGGCGGCGGTGCGGGTCCCAGTGGGCATTCCAGCAGCTTCAGCGAGGTAGGCTTGGTCTTCGACGTAGATGAAAGGGATCGACTTCTCCTTGCAAATCATCGGGATGTGGGCCAGAAGTTCGCTTGGATTGACCTTCTCAGCCATCACGACCATCTGAGCAGTACCGCGCTCAGCAGCCTTGGTGACCTCGTTGGCGCCCTTCTTCAGCGTCCCTCGTCCGTCTTTACCGATGGCCTTGACCATCTCGTAAACCTGCTCTTGCACGTCTTGTGGGGTTTCGTATGCGATGTGTACACTCATTGGATTCACTCCTCATGTGGGGTAGTCCGGCGCACGGCGTGGCCGATATAAACGCAGCGTCTGGGTCGCTGATGATGACCGCTTGGCCCAGACGCTGCGAGAATACGATTTCTGATATTTCTTGGGAACCGGAAATGGTTTGAGACAAGCCCTGAGTGAAGCGTTCTTGGTGATTCCTCGAACAAATTTGAGACGATCATAAACAGCCCCTGAGAATGGCAGTGTTAGGGCTGACCACGCTATTATTCAGCGATAGGAAATTTGCCCACCAACCCATCCGACCTCATCTGAGAAAGATGACTCCAGAGGTTGGATGGGTTGGTGGGCATGACAGGATTTGAACCTGTGACCTCCCGGTTATCAGCCGGGTGCTCCAGCCAAACTAAGCTACACGCCCTTGAGCAGAGCCGGCGAGAGGCATACCCATTTTGAAGGTGTGCATCGTGATTTCAACACCTATCTCAGCGAGAGAAGAAGTCATGAAGGGACAGCCGGTGGCCGAAGCCAACCATGCCCGTTGTGAGCGGTACCTCAGGCCGGGCCGTAGCAGAAGCCCTGTCGCCACATCTCGGGCTCGATTTCGTGCAATTGCAGAGTCGCAGATTCCCGGACGGCGAGGGCTACGTGCGCGTTCCGTCCGAAGCCTTCGATGCGATTCGCGCCGAGCCGGTGGTGCTGGTCTCGAATACATATCCGGACGCAGGTGTCCTCGAAACCATCCTCCTGCTCGAGGCGATCAGGGATGTTCGCCGAGGTGACCTCTCGAATCACAAGGGCGAAGAGCCCCAAAGCCTGCCCGATGTTGGTCCAGGCATTTTCCTCGCCATCCCCTACTTCGGATATTCTCGCCAAGACAAGCGCTTCTCGCCTGGCGAGGCGATCTCCGCGCGGGTGATAGGAGAGATGCTCGCGCGTTGCTGTGATGGCATCGCCATCCTCGACCTGCACGCACCCGCGATCCTCGAGAATCTCGCAGTCCCGGTCGAGTTCGTCAGCGCCATGCCCGAGATCGCCGAACATCTGGCCGAAACGGTCGCTCCCGATTTCATTCTCAGTCCCGACAAGGGCGCGATTGCTCGTGCCACCGAGGTAGCGAAGCTGATGGGCTGCGAATTCAGCTATCTCGAGAAAACCAGAATCGACGCACACACCATCGAGCACCAACCGAAGGACCTCGATGTCAACGGCAAAGTCGTCGCCATCGTCGACGACATGATCAGCACAGGTGGAACCATCTGTCGCGCCAGCGACGCACTGCTCCGCCAGGGCGCAACAGAAGTCCACGCCGCCTGCACTCACGGACTCTTCACAGCAGGCGCGATCAGCCGCCTTGCATCGCACGTAAACGGCGTTCACAGCAGCGATTCACTGCCGAATCCAAGAGCGGTCGTCAGTTCAGCACCCGCTCTCGCGCGCGGGCTGCAGAATCTGCTCAATCACTGAATATTAGGATCATCGCAGTCATCGTTGAGGGCCAGGTAACTCGGTAGAGTGAGCAACCTCTTCATCGTGCATCGTAGGATCAATTCATCCAAAAACGCTGTAGTGCGAGCTAATTGTTTGACCGGAACGATCAGTGTCTCGGGCAATTCGTACTTCCGCCGCAGAACCGAACGCGTCTGAACGATGATCCCGCGATAGGTCCGCTTGACCTTGACGAATCCCAGCACTTGGCCTAGGTCGATGCCATTGTTGTCCATGACGGCTCGGTCGAGCAACTCGTCAGGCGCCCAGAGCTGTTCGTCGATGCGAATCGTGTTGCGCCACCTGCGTTGCAACTCGCGCATCGATTTCGACAGTTTCACGCCGCCATTCGGCAGGATGCTGTGCACCAATTCCTTCGAAAGAGGCGCGCATTCAGCAGCCTTTCGCATGTACTCATCAGCCACATCATCAACGACTTCGAGACGCATCGATCGGACGAATTCGTCGCGCGGATGGCTGCGTTCACCAGTGATGATCCCAACCAAAGTCTCGCCAACGTAGACCTCTCTCTGCAGTAGTTCCTGTATTCGATATTCTTCGCTCATGTGTCTCCCTCGCGTTTTGGGTCCGTGCTTCCCCCGTGCTGTTCCCTGCGGCCCCCTTCGATGGATTGGCACTTAATCTATCGCTTAATGAAGACTGATAATCCAATTGAAAAATTAGTCTGAGAACAAAAAAACCAATTAGAAAACTAAAGTGAGTTTGATTTTTGATATGGTTATCAGAAAAGCCGTTCTGACAGTGCGGCTGCGAAATCCTCCTTCCGGAAACTGGGAATCAGATGACGGAGAACGTTGATGAGCGCACACTCCCACCCCTGCTCGTGCCCGACTTCGCTGGACTCTTGGAGGACATTCGCTCGAACTCAGGGACGCCCCGTACCGTCGGCTTGTCAGATTCGGTGATCGCCGATTTCTGCGGGCGGGATTCGAGTCTTGGACGAGCGATCGAGGAAGCCCATTCTGTTCATGTTTCTTTGCGCGACGAGGTCGGCGCTGCCACCTTGCTGCTCGATGAGGCTGACCTCGTCGAGAAGTTGCAAGCGGATTACATCAATTTCTACAAACCTGAGACCGTCAATCCCTACGTTGCCTTAGCGGCGAGAGGCCCATGGATCGTCACCTGTCACGGGCGAGTTCTGCACGATAATGGCGGCTACGGCATGCTCGGCGCCGGTCACGGGCCCGATGCGATCATCGAAGCGATGAGTCAGAATTGGGTGATGGCCAATGTGATGACGCCTTCCTTCAGTCAGAAGCGGTTCACCGATGCGCTGCGCAGAGAGGTGGGACACACGCGAGGCGGTTGTCCGTTCTCACACTTCGTCTGTTTGAACAGCGGCTCCGAAGCGGTGACCATCGGCATGAGGATCGCTGATGTCAATGCCCACCAGATGACAAAAGAAGGAGGCCGACACGAAGGCAAACCGATCAAGCTGCTGTCGCTGAAACAATCCTTCCATGGACGGACCCAAAGGCCGGCGTCGATTTCTGATTCCTGCAAAGGTCCGTACAACGCCAACCTCGCATCCTTCCGCAATCGAGACCACATCCTCACCGTCGAACAGAACAATATCGCCGCACTGCAAGCTATCTTCGCTCGCGCGGACGACGAGGGCTTCTTCATCGAATTGATGGCGATGGAGCCTATTCAGGGCGAGGGAAGTCCAGGCTCCTGCATCACTCGTGAGTTCTACGACGAGGCTCGCAGACTGACAAAGGAGCACGGCAGCCTGCTGCTCGTCGACTCGATCCAAGCAGGATTGCGTGGACAAGGCTGCCTTTCCGTCGTCGATTACCGAGGCTTCCAGGACGCCGAGGAACCTGACCTCGAAACCTGGTCTAAAGCACTCAACGCTGGTCAGTTCCCGCTTTCGGTGATTGGGCTGTCGGAGCGTGCTGCCGACCTCTACATCGTCGGAGTCTACGGCAATACCATGACGACGAACCCAAGAGCGCTCGAGACCGCAATCGCCGTGCTCCACCGCGTCACACCTGAGATGCGAGCCAACATCGTGACGATGGGTGATGAATTCCTCGCCGGACTGAAGGCTCTGCAAGCCGATTATCCAGATTGCATTCCGCTGGTCCAAGGAACGGGACTTCTGCTGTGCGTCGAACTCGACGAAGACCGCCTCCCAGTCGTCGGCTTCGGCAAGGTCGAGGAATGGTGCCGCGAGCAAGGACTCGGTGTCATCCACGGCGGCAAGAACGCGCTGCGATTCACCCCGCACTTCGGTGTCAGCTCCGCCGAAATAGACCTGATACTCACGGTCGTGCGCAATTGCCTTGACCATTTCATCGCCCTCGAAGAACAAGCGGCAATCGAAGCCGCTGTCTGAGTCAGAACCAATTGGGCGACCCTGCTCGCAGAATCGAATGACAACCGCCGACAGTGCCAGCGACAGCACCATCGTAAGTGCTGAAGGCAGCAATGCCGAAAACACCGGCAAAGCAGTCCACCTCTTGGGCGAGATAGACAGCGTCTACCACGCCATCGCCGACCGTCTGATCCGAGCCGGAGCCAGTCTCACCGACTCGCGCAATGCAGCAGAGATCACAGTCGCGATTGGCACAGCCGCCGCCAATTCCGCTGACCCGGCCGCAGACATCGCAGTCATACCACCCGATTCGCAGCCACCCGATTCGAAGATCATCGTCAGAGTCCATGATCTGTTGGTTCCCGAGGGTCTCACAGGTTGGGGAAGCGAGGTCATCCACGAGTGGGTTGAGTGGGTCAAAGAAGGCGCCGAGGGACTCGCACCAGCCGACCTCGAAGCGCGCCACTGGGTCCACATCCGAGACGCTTCAGACGCGATTTCACTGATCATTCTCGCCGACGCCGACGCCATCAGCCAAGGGGTCATCGATCTGGCCGGTCGCCGCGCCTGGTCAGCTGAGGCCGTGCTCGACGAGATGGGCTTGCTCTGGGGTCGTTACACCGATGCGCTGAACCTCAGCCACAGCATCGAGTCGCTTTCTTCGATTCCTAGTCCGGCCGCTGCTCAAATCAAGCGAAGAGTCACGCGACCGAACCTGACGCCCCTGCACGATGCGCTGAAGTCTGCTGGGCGCGATGAGGGATGGCATCCACTGACAGCAATGAGATTAGGAATAATGGAACTCTTCGCCCATGCTCAGATGAAAGAAGATGCTTGAGCATGAGCTCAGAGTTGATCTCTACTTCTGAGCAATCCTCGCGCTGTGCGCGAGATATTCACTGATTCTTGTCGGCTTGTACCTGCTTGCGCACGTCCTGAGCCGCGGCCTTGATGCTCTGCATCGTCTTGCGGACACGTGTTCCAGCAGCGTTCACACCCTTGTCATGCTTCTCAGCATCCTTCATGGTTTCAGTCAGATTATCTATCATCTCTTGCAACATAGCCTCAACGGACATGGCACCCGGCTGCAAACCGACGACATATAATCACTATCCCGGCATCAGATTGCAACGTTTTCCCCTAAACACTGAGTGATAAGCACGGGAAACGCCTCGCACTGGAATCGGCTAGGGACCATCCCAACCGAATTTGGGTCAAGCCCAGAATTGAGATCGGTGGGGAATAGCACTGCTTGCTGACTAGCTACTTTCAAGGGCGAGGAGGTCAGGATATCCGCACAATATCTGAGAGAGGCCACTTCGAGTCATGGCTCAACCAGCACAAACACACGATGTGACTGTTGAGAACAGTCACTTCGTTCATCGCGGCGCTGACGGTAATTTTCGTCTTCGGCCGGGTCTTCGGCTACTTATGGGACGCACTCGGTTCATTCGCCGAAGAGATCAGCGCCGAGGATTGGCAGCAATACGCTTGCGTCTCCCTCGACCGTGACATGGGGCGCATCGGGTCGAATCTTGCCCCATGAAATCGCTTCCTTCAGCCGAGCGCCCGAAAGCGAGCCATCGTGCTCGGGCGCGGTGGTGATGCCAACCGCAGAATCGAGTCCATCCCGATACTGATTCCACCAGATCACGTGATGCTTCGAAATTCCACCGCCGACCATCAGCGCATGAGATTCCTCAGCGGTCCAAGTCAAGTCGGAGAGAATCTGCTCATCGGCCAAGAAATCGACCATGAAATTGGGATTCTTCTGCCGGTGCATGAATAATTGAGCACCGATTGAGCCATCGGAGAGGCCTGGAATGACCATTGGAATGCGGTGTTTGGCGACCCAGTGAAGCAGCGAGGTCTCGTCCTCGATCCTATCGCCCATGGCCCAGCAGAGTTCCACCGAGCCAAATCCAAGCCAAGGGTTGTCGGGCTGTGCAGCAGTCCGTTCTTCTTCGATTTCAGACAGCCAAGGCATTACCACATTCTCGAGAATCTCACCGTAGCATTCGTTGGGTACGATGACGTTGCCCAGACGGTTCAGTCCCTCTTCGCCAAGGGCGATGTCGTCGAGGTTGAAGTCGCCGTGGAAGTAGTCCTGGTAGGTCCGAGCGATGTCGTGGTCGAGCGTTCCGCAGGTGGTGATGATGACGTTGAAAGCACGGCGCTTGATCGCCTCAAGGAAGAATCCACGAGTTCCCGTCGCACACAGACAGGCCGGAAATGACAACCAATTCAAAACGCCTTCTTGGCCCGACTTCGCTACACTTTCGCGTAGAATATCGCGCGCGTGGGCGAGCTTCGTCGCGGTGAATCCGCCGGCCGTCGACATCTGGTCGATGAGCGAAGCCACGTCGCTGACGGCGGAGAAATCGTAGTCTTTGACCGGCGCGGTGAAGTCATCGCGCGAATATGTCGGCACAAGCCGGTCGGCTCGCTCTTTCGTATTCAACTTTCAACAATCACTGTATTCTCTTCCCAGACGATGAAGTAGTGCCAATCAGACCATTCGAGAACATATCTGTCTAAGTCTACATCGCTGAGATCAGAGAAGTAGGTAGAAGCATTGTAAGAAAAGTGATGTTGACAGTTCAATCCTTCACCACGAAATGCAGAATAATTACTGAATTCATCTCTAATGGATTCATCTTGCCACTCGCCATTATTGCAAGAAATCGAATGAGTAGAAGTCCTATAACGAACATCCAATTCGATATCAGCATCAATTCCAGTGCAATTGATTGAGCAGACAGCGCGTAGATTAGTGTAAGCATCCACTGAGATGAAAGAGATTGCAGTTTCCTCTTCTTGAGTAATTTCGATATCAAAAACACTGTATATTTCGACCCACCTATAGTCCCAGGAAAGATTTGCAGTCATCAATCTCAAATCCATCCCCTCATCCCTCAGGCCGTATAATCTCTGGGAAAGTGCTCCGATTGTACCGACCCAAACACCACAGGAACCGTCGAGGAAATTCTCCTGCGCGGCAGCCGCGTTCTCGGTGTTGATAGTGGTCATTGTCATCCCATATTGGTCGTAAAAATTCAGTATCGCGGATTCTGTCATTGAACCGATTGCAACACAGATATTGGCTCCATCTAAATCCAAAGGAGAGGTTGCCTCATCAAATTGGGCGAGATTCACGAGGAATCCTAGTTCAGTATAATTCTCTATATTCGCCTCAGATTCGGAAGGTGAAATCACCCCATTCAAACTGTGTAGAGTCGGAACTGAGTTGGTACCATTGAGGAAATATGTATTCGTTGTCGAATTATTGTAATAGTTGTAATTTGCAATTTCTATTGATGAATTGTTGAGAAAATCCA
>ENA-ORDG01001093-ORDG01001093.1-marine-metagenome-genome-assembly--contig:-NODE-1093-length-11461-cov-4.992446_pt1 | contig 11461 bp, 15 predicted proteins | sample MGYA00248629_ERZ508524 | MGnify/ENA primary metagenome ERZ508524 (study PRJEB26194, sample SAMN05421901) | marine metagenome | isolation source: East of Rio de Janeiro, Brazil, South Atlantic Ocean...
AAAACCGGGAGAAGTATAAGTAATTTTTTCATCGTTAAATTTTTAGTTAAGTTACCAATAACTGTCTTATAAAAAACCTAAAACGCGCGTAAACTTTTGTTAAAGCAAGACTTTGCTATAAATTTACAGAAAAACTTAGAAAAATGAATTGTATTATAGCCAGCACTTCTACCATTCACGGCAGTGAATATCTCGCTTATTTAGAAGAAGCTCTCAAAGATTTATATAAAGGTGTAACTGAGATAATTTTCATTCCATACGCGCGTCCCGGCGGAATTTCTCACGACCAATACACGCAAAAAGCCAAAGAAGGATTAGCGTTTTTAGATGCTGAAGTAAAAGGTTTACACGAGTTTGAAAATCCTGCGGAAGCGCTTAAAAATGCACAAGCTTTATTTACCGGTGGCGGAAATACGTTTCTGCTGGTTTCTCAACTCTACAATCAAAAAGTGTTGGAACCTCTGCAACAAGCTATAAAAAGCGGAACACCTTATTTAGGTACCAGTGCCGGAAGTAATATTTGCGGACAAACTATGGGAACAACCAACGATATGCCAATTGTTTACCCGCCAAGTTTTAAAACTTTAGGGATTTTAGAATTTAATCTAAATCCGCATTACTTAGATCCCGATCCTAGTTCTACTCACAAAGGTGAAACTCGTGAAACACGCATCAAAGAATTTCATCATTTAAATTCAATGCCTGTGGTTGGTTTGCGAGAAGGCAGCTGGCTTCGTGTAACCGAAAATGATATTGTGCTGGAAGGCGGACTAAAAGCTCGTGTTTTTGAAAAAGACCAAGATGCTTACGAAGTAGAGAACGGCACTTCTTTTAAAGATTTAAAATAATGGATTATCAAGCCATTTTAAATGTGATCGAAAAGGAGCTGGAACATTTTGATCCCGGCGGAAAAGTACCCGATTATATTCCTGAACTTGCCAAAATACCGGCAGATAAATTCGGGATGCACTTATATTGTTTAGACGGAAAAAACTTTAGTTTCGGCGACCATGACGAACGTTTTTCGATACAAAGTATCTCGAAAGTTTTCACCTTAGCTTTAGCAAAAAAACATGGCGGTAAAAATATCTGGAAACGTGTAGATGTAGAACCATCGGGAGATCCTTTCAACTCTTTACTTCAACTAGAAAAAGAAAACGGGATTCCGCGTAACCCTTTTATCAATGCCGGTTCACTGGTGATTGCCGATATTTTAATTTCAGAATTAGAAAACCCGAAAGAATATCTTTTGGACTTTGTAAGAGAAATTAGTGACGATCCTACCATCGAATATGACGAGAAAGTTGCTGCTTCAGAATACCAACACGGTTATCGCAATATTGCCTTGGTAAATTATATGAAATCACTCGGTAATATTGAAAATGACGCCGACGATATTTTAGATTTTTACTTTCATCAATGTTCAATCGCGATGTCTTGTTGCCAGTTAGCGAAAGCATTCGTCATTTTTGCCAATGAAGGAAAAACACTAATAACCAATAAGAAAGTGATCGGTGCCAATAGCGCCAAACGTATTAACGCGATTATGCAAACCTGTGGCTTTTACGATGAAGCCGGCGAGTTTAGTTTTCGTGTAGGTTTACCCGGCAAAAGTGGTGTTGGCGGTGGCATTGTTGCTGTACATCCCGGGCAATATTCGGTAGCAGTTTGGAGTCCGCTATTAAATGAAAAAGGAAATTCTGAAAAAGGAATGAAAGCGCTGGAAGAACTTACTTCACTTACCGGATTATCAATTTTTTAAACTATTTTAATATGAAAAGAATTAGCCTCGTTTTATTAAGTTTTTTAGGAATGATTGCTTGTAAAGAGCAAGCCAAGGAAAATAACACCGCTAAAGAAGCTACTTCTGTTCAAAAAGAAGAACCTAAAGAAATTCAGCTTGAAAAAATTTGGGAAACCGATACGCTTTTAACCACGGCCGAATCTGTTTTATACGATAAAACTCGTGACCGAATCTTAGTTTCTAATGGTAATCAAGGCGGTTGGAAAATGGATGGCGATGGTTTTATTGCTGAAATTGATTTTGACGGAAATATAAAAACCTTAAAACTTATCGCAGGCTTAAGCAGCCCAAAAGGAATGGCTTTAATTGCCGATACTTTGTATGTGGCAGATTCAAAAGAAATCGCAAAAATCGATTTGAATACTAAAAAAATCATTAAGCGCTATGCTTTAGAAGATATTGAAGATCCTCAATTTAATGATATCGTTAAAAAAGATGAAACACTATATATTTCAGCTTGTAACGCCAAAAGTATCTACAAAATTGAAAACGACAGCTTGCAACTAGCCTACAAAGGAAGCTTATCTCGACCTAACGGATTACTTTTTAGAAATGATTCTTTATTTGTAATGAATAGTAAATCACAAGATCTAAAAGTAATTTCTAAAAACGAACAACTTACAACGCTCACCAAAGATATTGGTGCCGGCGACGGAATTACGAAACTCAATGAAGAAGAATTGATCGTATCTGATTGGAATGGGCAACTTTTTTATATCGATCAAAAATTCAACAAAAAACTGTTGTTTGACACCCAAAAGGAAGGATTCAACAGTGCAGACATTCAGTATTTTGAAGACAAAAATCTACTTTTAGTGCCTACTTTCTCAGGAAATACGGTTGCAGCTTATCGTGTTAGAGAATAAAAAACCTCATTAGAAAACTAATGAGGTTTTTAGAGCGGGAGACCAGGTTCGAACTGGCGACATTCAGCTTGGAAGGCTGACGCTCTACCAACTGAGCTACTCCCGCAAAGCGACGGCAAATATAATATAAGCTTGACATAATTACCAAATAAAATTTCAAAAAATTTGATATGAGTTTTCTGAAATTAATTCTATTTTTAAACAAATAAAAAAATTGAAACTATGAGTAATAAACCAGGAAAATCTCAAGACCTGATCGATCATAAATTTTTAGAAGAACGCAAAGTTTTTCTTTGGGGCCTAGTAGACGACAAATCTGCCAAACATCTTGTAGAGCGTTTTTTATATTTAGACGCACAAGGCAAAGGCGATATTCAGTTTTACATTAACAGTCCGGGAGGCTACGTAACCTCCGGTTTTTCTATTTACGACACGATGCAATCACTTTCGTGCGACGTTTCGACAATTTGTACCGGTTTAGCCGCATCGATGGGATCGATATTACTTTCAGCAGGAACAAAAGGCAAACGTTTTATTATGCCGCACGCTCGAGTAATGATTCACCAACCTAGCGGTGGCGCACGTGGTCAAGCTTCGAATATCGAAATTCAGGCACAAGAAATTTTAAAAACTAAAGAACTAAGTGCTCAAATTCTTGCCGATAATTGTGGGCAGTCTTTTGATAAGGTGATGAAAGACTTCAACAGAGATTATTGGATGAATGCAGAAGAATCATTGGAGTACGGGATCGTAGATCAGCAATATTCAAAATAAAAAACCATGAACCACGAGATCTTACACAAAGAAAATCATACCAACGGTATGTTTTATATGGAAGATGCTGAAGGTAAAGTTTGTGAGCTTACGTATGTAAAAAAAGATCAGGTGTTAGTGATCGACCATACGCAAACTCGCAAATCTTTAGAGGGAAAAGGTTTAGCGAGTCAGATTCTTGACCATACCGTAAATTATGCTCGAGAAAATGGTTATAAAATCGATCCTCTTTGTCCTTTTGCTGAAGTAAAATTCGACGAAAACGAAAGTTACCAAGACGTAAAAGCTTAATTCTTTTGAAAATACATATTGAAGAAGTAAACGTTGAAGAGATTCTTCCCGTAAGGCAAACGGTTTTAAGAAACGGAAAGCCTCGGGAAGAATGTTTTTTCGAAGGCGATTTAGCTGAAGGAACGATTCATCTAGCACTTTACAACAACGAAGAACTCGTTGCTATTGCAAGTGTTTTAAAGGATGCTTCTGAAAAAATCAATACCAATAATCAATACCGATTACGCGGTATGGCCGTCGTACCCAACCAGCAAAGTAAAGGTTATGGCAGGCATTTGTTATTGTATGCTGAAGATTTAATTCAGCAAAAAGCGCCGGCAACGCTATGGTTTAACGCCAGAACTACTGCCATTGAGTTTTATCAAAAAAACAATTTTCAAGTTTTTGGAAAGGAATTTGATATTCCTAATGTTGGACCCCACTTTTTGATGTTTAAAAATTATGAACAGACGTAACTTTATCAACCTCTCTTTACTAACTTCTGCAGCAAGTTTAATTCCTTTACAAAGCTTATTTTTTTTTACTGAAGAAATTTCTACGCAAGAATTGCTTGGTAAAGGTTCGCCAGAACTGTTTGGTAACGGCTACAAATTACGTAAAGCAGCTTATGAAGATTTTATAAAAATGCAGCAAGCGGCTCAAACTGATGGGATCGCTATTCAAATCGTTTCGAGTTATCGCAGTTTTGATCATCAACAACGTATCTGGAATGGCAAATACAAACGCTATACAGAACGAGGCTTAACTCCTACTCAGGCTATTCATAAAATCATCGATTATTCAACCATTCCGGGAACTTCGCGCCACCATTGGGGAACCGATATCGATATTATCGACGCTAACCCAAGTGCGCCTTCTTCTCTACTTCAACCTAAAAACTATTACGGCGATGGTGTTTATGCTCCTTTAAAAAAATGGATGGATCAAAACGCTGAAAAATTCAATTTTCAATTGGTTTACACCAAAAATGAAGACCGAAAAGGCTTTAAACATGAACCTTGGCATTTTTCGTACGCACCGCTTTCAATTCCATTTCTCAAAAAATACCAAAAATTAGATATTAAAAATCTTCTTCAAAATTCTAATGATATATTGGGGAGTGAAAATTTTTCAGAAAAATTTATTCAGAAATACATTTCTGAAAACGTTTTAGATATAAATCTCACACTTTTGGCATAAATTAACGATAAATAACGCCTAATTTTAGGAAAATATTATAATTTAGCCTTTTAATAGATATTATCTTTACCCCAAAATTCACATAATGCCCAACAAAGCCATTTTAATGATTTTAGATGGATGGGGTTCTACTCAAGATCCGAAAGAATCTGCCATCTACAAAGCAAATACCCCAAATTTCGACAAACTTTTTAACGAATACCCTCACGCTCAACTTCGTACCGACGGAATGAATGTTGGTTTACCTGAAGGACAAATGGGAAATAGTGAGGTTGGCCATATGAATTTGGGAGCCGGACGTATTGTTTATCAAGATCTCGCTAAGATTAATATGGCGGTTGATAACGATACTTTAAAAGACGAAGCTGTTTTAAAAGAAGCATTTAATTATGCCACAACTAACGACAAAGCAGTTCACTTTCTAGGTTTAGTAAGTGACGGCGGCGTACATTCACATATAAAACACCTTAAAGGTTTAGTGCATGCTGCAGACCAAGCTGGTATAAAAAATAAATACGTTCACGCTTTTACAGATGGTCGTGATGTTGACCCAAAATCGGGTAAAGGTTTTATTGAAGATTTACTTCCTTCTTTAGAAGAAAACAACGCAAAACTAGCCTCTGTAATTGGTCGTTACTTTGCGATGGATCGTGATAAACGTTGGGAACGTACCAAGAAAGCTTACGATCTTATTGTTAATGGTGTTGGTAAAAAAACCGAAAATCCTTCAGAAGCAATTCAAGAAAGTTACGATAACGATACCACCGATGAGTTTATAGAACCAATCGTTGTTACCGAAAATGATGAACCTATAGCAACTATTCAAAAAGGTGATGTAATCATTTTCTTTAATTTTAGAACAGACCGTGGTAGACAATTAACGCAAGCGCTTTCTCAAGAAGATTTTGGTGATTACGAAATGAAAAAAATCCCACTGTATTTTGTAACGATGACTACTTACGATGAGTCATTTGAAAATATAAATGTGGTTTATAAAAAAGATAACATTAAAGCTACTTTAGGAGAAGCTTTAGAATATTCTGGAAAAACGCAGTTAAGAGCTGCTGAAACAGAAAAGTATCCGCACGTAACATTTTTCTTTTCCGGCGGAAGAGAAAAACCATTTAAAGGCGAAGAACGTATATTAGTTAACTCACCAAAAGTTGCTACTTACGATTTACAACCAGAAATGAGTGCATACGAGCTAACTGAGAAATTAGAGAAAGAAATCTCAAAAGCATCGATAGATTTTTTCTGTATCAACTTTGCTAACCCAGATATGGTTGGTCATACAGGAGATTTTGATGCAGCTGTTAAAGCCTGCGAAACCGTAGATGAATGTTTAGGCAAAATTTACGAAGCGGCTAAAGAAAATTATAATATGATCATTTTAGCAGATCACGGAAATAGTGAGAAAATGATTAATGAAGATGGTAGTGCCAATACCGCACATACCACCAACCCGGTTCCTGTTATTTTAGTGAGCCCGGATAAAAAAGAAATTAACGACGGAATTCTAGGTGATGTTGCCCCAACCATTTTAGATTTAATGGATATTGACCAACCTGAATTAATGACCCAAAAATCTATTCTAAAATAATGTATATCAGCTTTTTAAATAAAATAAAGTATAGTGCATTAATAATTTTATTTGTAAATTTAACATTAGTTGCACAAGAGGATAAAACTCCTAACGATAAAGATTACACTGGTCTAATTACGCAAGAAGATTTTAGAACAGGCTATACAAAAAAATGGTTCAATAAAGCCTATAAAGCTTACGAGCCAAATGAAGAAGTAGTTCAACAAATAAAAAAGCCCATTAAACAATACCGTATCAAGGTATTTATGGGAACTTGGTGTCCAGATAGTAGAAGAGAAACACCTAAGCTTTTAAAATTGTTAGATGAAGTAAACTTTAAAGAAAAGAATTTGGAGATTTACGCGATGGATCATTACAAATCTACTGAAGCCAATTATGAAGAAGGTTTAGATGTACATCACGTACCAACCATTATTTTTTTCGACAAAAAAGGAAATGAAATCAACAGGTTTGTTGAATTTCCGCAGGAAACATTTGAAGAAGATATTTTAAAGATTGTTACCAACCAATCATATCAAAATCCCTACGCAGAAGAGTAGGAATAAAATTAAAATGAATGATTAGTGATAAGTCTTTAACCATAGCCGTAGATTTTGACGGCACGATAGTAGAAAACGCATATCCGGGAATTGGTGAAACTAAAATTTTTGCTTTTGAAACTCTTAAGCGATTAGAAAATGAAGGTCACCGATTAATTTTATGGACGTACAGACACGGCAAACGCCTACAAGCAGCGGTAGATTTCTGCAAAGAAAACGGTCTTGAGTTTTATGCGGTTAATATGAGTTATCCTGAAGAAGAATTTGATCCTCAATTGAGCAGAAAAATCAATGCAGATATTTTTATTGACGATAGAAATGTAGGAGGATTTTTAGGATGGGGAGAAATCTATCACGAATTAACCAATGTTAAGCCAGAGATCCCAAAAACAAGTAAAAAAAAGAAAGGTATTTTTTCTTTCTTTAAATAATATAGAATAATAAGTTAATGATCATTACCAAAACTAGCGAAGAATTAGAGTTAATGCGTGAAAGCGCACAAATCGTATCTAGAACATTAGGAGTTATAGCAAAAGAAATAAAGCCGGGAGTAACAACACTTCAGTTAGATAAAATAGCTGAAGATTACATTCGATCTCAAGATGCTATCCCAGGGTTTTTAGGCATGTACGATTTCCCTAATACGCTATGTATGAGCCCAAATGCTCAAGTAGTTCACGGTATACCCAATGATAAACCTCTAGAAGATGGTGATATCATTTCTGTAGACTGCGGAGCGGTAAAAAACGGCTTTTACGGTGATCATGCTTATACTTTTGAAGTTGGCGAAGTATCGCCAGAGATTAAACAGCTTTTAAAAGTGACTAAAGAGTCACTATACCTGGGAATTAAAGAGTTTAAACTTGGTAATCGCGTAGGAGATGTAGGATATGCTATACAAAAGCACGCAGAAGATCACGGTTACGGAGTAGTAAGAGAACTTGTAGGTCATGGTTTAGGTACCAAGATGCATGAAGACCCAGAAATGCCCAACTACGGTAAAAGAGGCCGTGGTAAAAAATTTGTAGAGGGTATGGCAGTAGCCATAGAACCCATGATTAATTTAGGAACAAAACGCATCAAACAACTTCGTGATGGCTGGACTATCCTTACTGCAGATGGAAAAGTCAGTGCACATTTTGAACATGATGTGGCCCTGGTAGATGGTAACCCCCAATTGCTTTCTACCTTCGATTATATTTATGAATCATTGGGAATTAAAAGCGAAGAAGAAGATGAATTTAGAAAAAAATGAGTCCTTTTACCGCGACAACAATTTCGTTGAAGAATGGCGGTATTACTATGAAGACGACTGGGCAGAAGGCTACGAAATAGCCATTTCCAGCAAAGGTAGAGTGATGAATTTTGTAAAAAGCAAAAACGGTGTCATTCTTAAAGGAAGTTCTATTAACGGCTATCAAGTTTTCAACACGAAAATGAAAGATGGCAAACGTAAAAACTTCTACCTGCACAAAGTTATGGCGATTGCCTTTTTAGACAAGCCAGAAGACGGTCTTTTTGTAATTCATAAGAATTACGATAAAAAAGATAACAACATTAACAACCTTGCTTGGGTTAACCGTAAAGAATGGGAGAAACACCAAGACAAGAACCCAAAAGTAATCGCAAAGCGACAAAGTAAACGTAGAACGTATACCAAACTCTCTTACGCTGAAGCAACAATTCTAAAAAAGAAATTATTAGATCCGAACAGAAAGACAAGACTTAAAGTGCTTGCCAAACAGTTTGGAGTTTCAGAAATGCAGTTACACAGAATTAAAACGGGAGAAAACTGGGCAGATCTTAAGGTATAATATGATTAAAAAAGTATTTAAATCTGTATTAAATACCATTCCCAGACCCTTATTAATTAAAGCTAGCTATATTGCTAAACCTTTTTTAGTAGCCTTTCTTAGAGGAAATAAATACACCGACCCGATCGATGGTAAAAGCTTTTCGAAGTTTTTACCTTACGGGTACGAACAGCAAAGAGAAAATGTATTATCTCCTTCTACGTTATCGTTAGAAAGGCATCGGCTTTTATGGCTATACTTAAAAAATAAGACAGATTTTTTCACTTCGGAGAAATCTGTCTTACATTTTGCTCCAGAACAGGCTTTTTATAAGCGTTTCAAGAAACTTTCGAATATTGATTATACGACTACAGACTTAAATTCACCTTTAGCCGATGTAAAGGCTGATATTTGTAATTTACCATTTAACGATAATCAATACGATTTTATACTTTGCAATCACGTTTTAGAACATATCCCCGACGACACCAAAGCTATGCAAGAATTGTATCGAGTTCTTAAACCTAATGGTGTTGCTATTTTACAAATTCCGCAAGATTTAAGTAGAGAACATACCTTTGAAGATGATACGATTACAGATCCTAAAGAACGAGCAAAAATCTTTGGACAATATGATCACGTTCGTATCTACGGAAGAGATTACTTCAACAAACTAAGAAGTATAGGTTTTAACGTTATTAAAGCTGATTATACCAAAGAATTATCTGCTGAAGAAATTGATACGTATAGATTAGCGAAAGGTGAAATTATTCCAGTTTGCCAAAAACCGGCAAATTAATCTTCTACGAGTGATTCGTTAAATTTTGGAGTAGTAAATATTTTTGTACTATCATTTTCAGTATAAATTAAATAAGCTTCTACCCTATCTAAATCCTGAAGTACTTTTTTCGACTTTTCTAATCCCATAGCCATAAATCCTGTAGCATAAGCATCTGCTTCAGCACAAGTTTCAGCAAGAACAGAAGCGCTTAAAATATTGCTACGTTCTGCTTTTCCTGTCTTTGGATTAATGGTATGTACAAATTTTTGACCGGTCACCGAGTCTACGCGAAATTTTCTGTAGTTACCAGAAGTTGCCAATGCGCGATCATTCAACTCTAAAATGGCAATGATCTCACGAGTACCATCTTCTTGGTAAGGATCGTCTAAACCGACTTTCCAAGATTTATCTTTGGTAAGGTTTATTCCTTTAGCTCTTAGTTCACCTCCCAATTCAACTAAATAATTTTCTACGCCTTGAGATTCTAAATAAATAGCTAAACGATCTACCGTGTAGCCTTTCGCAATAGCATTAAATTCTAAATAACTATTTTTATGAGGTTTTTTAACTTGGTTTTCTTCAGTTAAATAAAAATCTTTAAAACCCACTAAACTCACTAAAGAATCTAGATCTTTTTCGGTAAGCTCATTTAATTCTTCTGCACCAAAACCGTAAGCATTTACTAAATTACCAACCGTTGGATCAAAATAACCGTCTGTGTTAGCGTAAATTTCTTTAGATAGATTAAATACTTCTCGAAACATTTGATCGACTTCAACGTCTTTATTTCCCTTGTTGATTTTTGAAATATCTGAATTCGGCAAATAAGTACTCATTGATTTATTGACCACTTCAAAAATAGAATCGAAACCTTGTTCCCAATTTTCCGACTTTTCACTGTAAAAATTGATATGATAAGATGTTCCTAAAGCATTTCCTTCTACATATTCCGACTGAAGACTTGGTTTATTTTGACAAGAAATAAAATTGAAAACCGCCAAACCAACTAGTAAATATTTAAAGTTATTCATAAGCTTGTATTCCTGAATAATTAACCACATAATCATCTTCTGAAGTAACGGGTTTTTCTAAGTCTGAAGAATTGGCAATACCAACACCTGCATAAAAGGCTTTCGCTTTAAATTTTATAGCGTGATCTCGAATTGTCGTCATTAAAACATGATCTATACTTTTAGGATCGTCTGGATAAAGTACCGCACGTACGATCACAAAATGAAGCTTTTTATTTTTTAAAGCTACAAATTGCGGGTTTCTTTTAAGCGTACTGTTAATACCTAAAAACTCATAACCGTTAGCCTCTAAATCTTTGCCAACAATATTCATTGCCAGATTATGTAATTCTTGTTCTGATAGTTTAGCCATAAAACAAAAATAGCCCTTTTAAAAGAGCTAAAAAGACTATTTTCTGAAAATTTTATTTCACTAAAAACTTAAACGATTTTTGATTTTCATCTGAATTTAATTGAATAAAATAAATACCTGAAGTATAAGCAGCTAAATCGATCTTTAAATTTTGAGTGGAAACGTTTTGCTGAATAACCAATTGACCTAAACTATTAAAAATCTTATAGGAAGATAATTGATGCAACGAAAACACATTCAAAACATCTGTAGCCGGATTCGGGTAAAGTTTGATGTTCCTAACAAAATATTCTTCGGTTTTTAGATTATCAACAACGGTAATTGTTCCAAACATACTACCGGGGTGAACGTCGCATTGATAATTGTTTATACCTTCTTCATCAAAAGTATAAGAAAAAGTTTGTCCTACACCGGTTAAAGTTCCGCTATCAAAAGTCTCTTGGCTACC
>ENA-ORDG01001095-ORDG01001095.1-marine-metagenome-genome-assembly--contig:-NODE-1095-length-11454-cov-4.081568_pt1 | contig 11454 bp, 9 predicted proteins | sample MGYA00248629_ERZ508524 | MGnify/ENA primary metagenome ERZ508524 (study PRJEB26194, sample SAMN05421901) | marine metagenome | isolation source: East of Rio de Janeiro, Brazil, South Atlantic Ocean...
GGAGTCTTGAGTTCTCGGTCTAAAGGAGTTATACTATCTCTTTCTTGCGCCCATAAACTACCAAAAAAAAATACGGGTAGAAAATAAATGAAAAGTATGTATTTTAAGTTTGGTTGCAATGCTAATAGTACTATTTTTGTATTGTTTGGCCTGCTTTTTGAAAACCCAAAATTACATATATTTTTTAAAGGTAAACGTACAATTTTATAAAATTGAAAATTTATCAAAAATTTGGCCACTAACTATTTCATTATGAAAACGTATAAGTATTTATTTATTGCTTTCACTTTTTTATTTCTTGCAGGAGGTTTTTCTTCGATGGCAAAAAATGAACCTCCTACCAAACAATTTGTCGTAGTCTTAGACGCCGGTCATGGTGGTAAAGATTCTGGCAATAGCTGGCATGGGTTTTATGAAAAGCACATTGCTTTAGATATTGCTTTGAAAGTAGGGAAGGAGTTAGAAAAAAATAAAAACATAAAGGTGATCTATACGCGAAAAACCGATGTGTTTATTCCTTTACATAAGAGAGCAGATATTGCGAATGATGCTGAAGCCGATCTTTTTGTTAGTGTTCATTGTAATGGTCACGACTCTAACGCGCATGGTACCGAAACCTTTGTGTTAGGTTTACACCGAAGTAAAGATAACTTAGAAGTGGCAATGAAGGAGAACTCGGTAATTTATTTGGAAGATGATTATAAAGTATCTTATGGCAATTTCGATCCAAAAGATCCTTCGTCGTATATCGGGATGACGCTAATGCAAGAAGAATATTTAGACCAAAGCATTTTATTGGCAGATTTTATTCAGAAAAAATATACAGGAACTTTAAAAAGAGTAGACCGTGGAGTAAAACAAGCTGGTTTTTTAGTGCTGCGTGAAACCTTTATGCCGAGTGTGCTTACTGAGGTTGGTTTTTTAAGCTACAAACCAGAAGGTTCTTATTTAAATTCTAACAAAGGAAAATTGAATATTGCTGCCTCTATACAAGAAGGGATTGAAGATTATATCAATAGTATCAATATGCATTCGCTAGAGGTTAATAATATTCCGATCCCGCAAGAAACGGTCGAAAATGCTTCCACAGCTTCAGAAGTGTATGACGGTATAAAGTTTAAAGTGCAATTAGCAGCCGGTTCAACAGCTATCGAAACTAAATCTTATAATTTTAAAGGTCTAGATGGTGTTTCTAGAAATAAAGAAGGAAATCTATATAAGTATTACTACGGAAGTACTTCAGATTATATCGCTATTCAAAATAAACAACGCGAAGCCAAACAGGCCGGATATAAAAATTGTTATATTGTTGCTTTTAAAGGAGATAAAAAGATTAGCGTTAATGAGGCGTTAAAAAGTAAGACGAAATAAAACTGCTTTTCTATTTTTAATCCTTAAATTTGCTAATAACCAAAATTTACACTTTTGAAATTAACCAACGAAGTTAAAACTGCATTACTTGCCATTGTTGCTATTGTACTCTTAGTATTTGGCTATAGTTTCTTAAAAGGAAACAATCTTTTAGATAATAACAGAAATTTCTTTGCTGTTTATAACGATGTAGAAGGATTGGCAGTTTCTTCTCCTGTAACAATTAACGGTTTGCAGGTAGGAACGGTGACCGATATCGATTTTCTTGACGGTAAAGGAAGAATTTTGGTGACGATGAATGTTCAGAACGACTTTCAATTTTCAAAAAAAAGTAAAGCCAGAATTTATGGAGGAGATTTAATTGGTGGTAAATCGATGGCGATTATTCCCGATTATCAAGGTGAAAATGCTAAATCTGGCGACACCTTAGTAGGTGATATTGATGAAGGTTTATTAGAATTAGTGAACGATCGATTAAAACCTTTACAAGAAAAAATTGAAAATGCGGTAGTTAGTGCAGACTCTTTAATTACCAGCATTAATCAGGTGTTAGAACCTGAAACTAGAGATAATATCAAAGGTTCGATTGCGAGTTTAAATGAAACCATGGCTTCGTTTAAAAGTGCAGCTAATAATTTAGATGGAATTTTACAGAAAAATTCAGGCAAATTAGATCGTACCTTTACTAATTTAGATGAATTATCTTCAAATTTAAACTCGTTTTCAGACACACTTTCTAAAGTAGAAGTCAATCGTTTAGTAGGAGAGTTTGAAGGTGTAATTAAAGATTTTAGAGGCATTGCAGACGGACTTAATAATGGAGAAGGAACAGCCGGTAAATTATTAAAAGACGATAAAGTTTACGATAATTTAGATCGTGCGACCAAACAGTTAGAAGAATTACTTCAAGACATTAAATTAAATCCTAAGCGATATGTACATTTCTCTGTATTTGGTAAAAATGCAGGAGAATATGAAGCGCCAAAAGATTCATTAAAATAAATCATATGCAATTGGTTTCTCAAATTCTATTTGTTATCATTCTTGTTTTTGGAGTGGGTTTCTTCACCAAAAACATTCAAAAGCTAATTAAATACATCAAGTTAGGGAAATCGGTCGATAGAAAAGATCAACCCAACGAGCGTTTTGCCAATATGGCAAGAGTCGCTTTAGGGCAATCTAAAATGGTAAAAAGACCCATCGCCGGTTTTTTACATATTTTGGTTTATGTAGGCTTCATTATTATAAATATTGAAGTTTTAGAAATCGTTATCGATGGTATTTTTGGTACCCATCGAATTTTTTCATTTTTAGGAGGTACTTACGATGTACTTATCGCTTCTTTTGAAGTTTTAGCACTATTGGTATTAGTAGGTGTGATCGTTTTCTGGATTAGAAGAAACGTAATTAAACTGAAAAGATTCTGGGCAAACGAAATGAAAGGGTGGCCAAAAAACGATGCCAATTACATTCTTTATTTTGAAATGATCTTAATGGCTTTATTTTTATTAATGAATGCCGCAGATTATCAGTTACAAATGCTGGGAGCCGATCATTATGCAAGTGAAGCCGGTATTATGGGAGCTTTTCCTATAAGTCAGTTTCTCGTTCCTTTAATTGACGGATTAAGTGTTTCTACATTAATTATTGTTGAAAGAGCCGCGTGGTGGTTACATATTGTAGGGATTTTATTTTTTCTAAATTACCTATATTACTCTAAACACCTTCATATTTTATTAGCTTTTCCAAATACCTATTTTGCTAAATTAAAACCAAAAGGAGAAGTAGATAACTTAGAAGCGGTGACCAATGAGGTAAAATTAATGATGGATCCTAATGCAGATCCTTTTGCCGCTCCAGAAGCTTCTGAAGGAGAAGATGATGTTCCGGCAAAATTTGGAGCCAGCGATGTACAAGACCTAAACTGGGTGCAATTATTAAATTCATACACCTGTACAGAATGTGGTCGTTGTACTTCAGAATGTCCTGCCAATCAAACGGGTAAAAAACTATCTCCGCGTAAAATTATGATGGATACGCGTGATCGTTTAGAAGAAGTTGGTAAGAACATTGAAAAAAATAAAGAATTTAAAGACGACGGTAAGCAATTACTGGGCGATTATATTACCAACGAAGAACTTTGGGCGTGTACAACTTGTAATGCTTGTACAGAAGCGTGCCCAATTGGTATCGATCCCTTGTCGATTATTTTAGATATGAGAAGATATTTGGTAATGGAACAAAGTGCTGCACCAAACGAATTAAATATTGCTATGGGTAATATTGAAAATAATGGAGCACCTTGGCCTTACAACCAGATGGATAGATTAAACTGGGCAAACGAAAATTAAAATATTTTGGAAGACAAAAACAAAGACTTAGACAATTTACTTAAAGATAAATCAGAAAACGGAGAACTTATAAGTCCTGTTCTTCCTAAAGAGGTTAAAAATTACCTGATCGATATCGACGGTACAATTACAGAAGACGTTCCTAATGAAGAGCCGGAACGTATGAAAACTTGCGCCCCTTTTAAAGATGCTTTACATACCATTAATAAATGGTACGATAAAGGTCATCGCATTTGCTTCTTTACTTCTCGTACAGAAGAACATCGCGAGATCACAGAAAAGTGGTTAGACGATAGTGGTTTTAAATACCACAGTTTATTAATGGGTAAACCTAGAGGTGGTAATTATCATTGGATCGATAATCACTTAGTAAAAGCCACGCGTTACAAAGGTAAGTTTACAGATTTAGTAGAAAAAAGTGTAAAAATTCAAGTGTTTAAAGATTAATTCTTTTCACTAAAAAATAAATTTTATGGCAGAAGCAATTAAAGTTCCTACAATGGCAGAATATATGGCAGAAGGCAAAAAGCCCGAAGTCTTATTTTGGGTAGGTTGCGCCGGTAGTTTCGACGATCGCGCAAAAAAAATCACCAAAGCTTTTGTAAAACTATTAAGCAAAGCCGGTGTTGAGTTTGCCGTTTTAGGTACCGAAGAAAGTTGTACCGGCGATCCTGCAAAACGTTCCGGTAACGAGTTTCTTTTTCAAATGCAAGCGGTAACTAACATTGAAGTATTAAACGGCTATGAGATTGAAAAAATCGTTACTGCCTGTCCGCATTGCTTTAATACTATAAAAAATGAATATCCCGAATTAGGCGGAAATTACCAGGTCATGCACCACACACAATTTTTAAAAAGCCTTTTAGAAGAAGGACGCTTAAAAGTTGAAGGTGGAAAATTTAAAGGAAAACGAATTACCTTTCACGATCCGTGTTATTTAGGAAGAGCCAATAACGAATATGAAGCACCGCGAGATCTACTAAGAAAACTAGAAGTTGAATTAGTTGAAATGCGTAAATGCAAATCTAACGGACTTTGTTGCGGAGCCGGTGGCGGACAAATGTTTAAAGAGCCTGAAAAAGGAAATAAAGACGTTAACATCTTACGTACCGAGCAAGCTATCGAAACCCAACCAGAAGTAATTGCAGCCGGTTGCCCGTTTTGTAATACGATGATGACCGATGGCGTTAAAGGCAAAGACAAAGAAGGCCAAATTGAAGTAATGGATGTTGCTGAAATGATAGCCGACGCAGACGATTTATAAATTTTAATGTTGAAGAATACCGAATATGCTGATTGATTTTAAAGACTTACCTTCAGAAGCAAGAATCTGGATATATCAAGCCAACAGACCTTTTACCGAAGAAGAGCTAAAAGAAGTACAACCCGAAATAGAAAATTTCCTCACTGCTTGGACGGCGCACGGCTCAAGCTTAAAAGCAGGCTATCAAATGCCTTATAACCGCTTTATTGTTTTTGGTTTAGATCAAGAAATTACAGCGGCCAGTGGTTGTTCTATCGACGCTAGTGTTCATTTCATCCAGTCGTTAGAGAAAAAATACAACGTTAATTTATTAGATAAAATGAACGTTACTTTTAAACAAGGAGAATTTGTAGCGCATAAAGATTTAGCCGACTTTAAAAAGTTGGTAAAAAACAAATCTGTATCTGCTAATACCATTGTTTTTAATAACTTAGTAAACACTAAAGGAGAATTTACCCACGATTGGGAAGTGCCGCTTAAAGATAGTTGGCATAATCGTTTTCTTTAATCATAATTTTTTTCTGTTTTATGGCGTTATTCTTGAGTAATCAAGATAAAACCTTGTATATATAAATGAAAGTTAAACTTTTTTCTTATCTATTTTTCATATTCAGTTTAGGTCTTTTCGCTCAAGAAAGTCATCCTTTAAAAACAGAAGATTTCCGCGTTCAAAAAGCTTGGGTAGATAGTACGTATCAAGCCATGAATTTAGACCAGAAAATTGGTCAATTGTTTATGGTCGATATTTTTTCGAGTAAAAGCAAGGCAGAAACAGATAAGATCAAAGAACTTATCAAAGAAAATTATATTGGCGGAATTATATTTTCAAAAGGCGGACCTATGCGTCAAGCCAAACTCAATAACGAATATCAAGAACTCGCAAATGTCCCCTTATTAATCGGGATGGATGCAGAATGGGGATTAGCCATGCGGTTAGACTCGACCTATGCATTTCCTTGGAATATGACTTTGGGTGCGATAGAAGATAACCGACTCATTAAAAAAACGGGAGCTCAAATTGCTAAGCATTGTAAACGATTAGGTGTTCATATAAATTTTGCCCCGGTAGCCGATGTAAATAACAATCCAGACAACCCAATTATTGGAAATCGATCTTTTGGTGAAAACAAAATAAATGTAACCGAAAAAGCCATCGCTTTTATGCAAGGTATGCATAGTGAAGGTGTTTTATCTTCAGCAAAGCATTTTCCCGGTCACGGCGATACCGATGTCGATTCGCATAAATCCTTACCGAGTTTAGATTTTTCAAAAGAACGTTTAGACAGTTTAGAACTTTATCCGTTTAAGCGAATGATTGCTGAAGATGTTTCTAGCATAATGATCGGTCATTTAAATGTTCCTGCTTTAGAATCGAGAGTAAACTTTCCTTCTTCACTATCAAAAGCAATTGTGACCGATTTACTTCAGGCAAAACTAAATTATAAAGGCTTAGTATTTACCGATGCTTTAAATATGCGCGGCGTTGCCGATTATGATGAACCCGGCGAAATTGATCTGGCAGCCTTTCAAGCAGGAAATGATATTTTATTGATTTCTGAAGATGTTCCCAAAGCTGCAGAAAAGATCAAACAAGCCTATTTAGCGAATGAAATTTCTGAAGAACGCTTAGCAAAATCGGTTAAAAAAATTCTGTCTGCAAAATATAAAGTAGGCCTTAATAACTATCAACCGGTAGATACTAACTATTTAATTGAAGATCTAAACAGCCTTCACAACGATCTTTTGTATGAAGAATTAATGGAAAATGCCATCACTGTTATTAAAAATAATAAAGGCGTTTTACCGGTGCGAGATTTACAAAAACTAAAAGTTGCTTATGTGAATTTAGGAGATAGTTTAACAGAAACCTCTTTTCTTCAGCAATTAAAAAAATATACAAAAGTAGACCACGTTAAAGCTGAACATTTAAATGATTTACTTACCAAACTAGAAGCTTATAACCTAGTCATAGTTGGTTATCATAAATCGAATAGTTCGCCTTGGGCATCGTACCAGTTTAGTGATAACGAGTTGGTTTGGTTACACGAGATCGCTAGAAAAAATACAACTATTTTAAGTGTTTTTGCTCGACCCTATGCCGTGTTAGATATTAAGTCGACTACCAATTTAGACGGAATTGTCTTAGGCTATCAAAATAGTAAAATTGCTCAAGAAAAAACCGCACAAGTTATTTTTGGAGCGCTTCCTGCCATTGGTAAATTACCGGTGAGTTTAGGTGAAAATTTTCCGGTAGGTACAAAATTTACGACTCAAAACTTACATCGCTTAGCTTACGGCATGCCTGAGAGCGTTGGGATAAATTCAGCAAAACTGGATAAAATCGATTCGTTGGCGCAATTAGCGGTAAATGAAGAAATGACGCCGGGAGTACAAATGTTGGTAGCTAGAAGAGGTAAAGTAATTTATCAGAAAAATTTTGGATACCATACTTATGAAAAAGAATTACCGGTAACCGATTCTACAATTTACGACTTAGCTTCTCTAACAAAAATTATGGCAACCTTACCGTTAGTAATGGAGTTAGAAGAAATTGAAAAAATTGGTTTAGATACTAAACTAAAAGAAATTCTACCGGAAACAAAAGGCTCTAATAAAGCTAATATCACGCTTAAAGAAATGTTGAGTCATTATGCGCGATTAAAAGCTTGGATCCCTTTTTATACCGAAACGCTTGCTGAAGATCGCACTCACGCTTCAGCAAAATATTATCGCTCAGAAACTTCAGACTTATTCAACGTTCCTGTAAGTGAGAAGTTTTATATGCGTAAAGATTATCAAGATTCTATTTATCAGCAAATTATAGACAGTGATCTTCGAACAAAAAAAGAATATAAATACAGTGATCTTCCGTATTACTTATTAAAAAGATTTATTGAATATTATTACGAGCGTCCGCTAAGCGAATTAACGCAGCAGCATTTTTATGAACATTTAGGAGCTAATTATTTAGGTTATTTACCAACAGAAAAATTTCCGCTCGATCAAATTGCTCCAACCGAAGTTGATGATTATTGGCGCTTTAATAAAATACAAGGTACGGTTCACGATCAAGGCGCAGCGATGTTTGGAGGTGTTGGTGGTCACGCCGGTGTTTTTAGTAATGCTAACGATGTCGCTAAAATGATGCAGATGTACTTAAATAAAGGTCGTTACGGTGGTGTGAAATATTTTAAATCTGAAACGATCGATAAATTTAACACCTGTTATTATTGTGATAAAGAGGTAAGAAGAGGCGTAGGTTTCGATAAACCGCAGTTAGATGAAGTTGGTCCTACTTGTGGTTGTGTTTCAATGACGAGCTTTGGGCATAGCGGTTTTACAGGCACTTTTGCCTGGGCAGATCCTGAAGAAGAAATCGTATATATTTTCTTGTCGAATCGTACATTTCCATTTGCTTCTAATCGAAAATTAATTTCAGAAGACATTAGAACCAAAATTCAAGAGCTTATTTATGAATCGATTATGTATTAAAATCTCATCTTCATTTAAATTTCAGCTTATTTAAAACCATAAAACCGTAATTTTGAGTATTGAATTGCGACAAATGTTAACAAGCGTTTTAAACTAAGACACATGAAAATAGGGATTGTATGTTATCCTACCTTTGGCGGAAGTGGAGTAGTAGCTACCGAGCTGGGAATGGCACTTTCAAAAAGAGGACACGAAATACATTTTATTACATATAAACAACCGGTGAGGCTCGAGCAGCTTTCTTCAAATATTTATTACCACGAAGTAAATGTACCGGAATATCCTCTATTTCATTATCAACCTTACGAATTAGCACTTTCAAGCAAATTAGTAGATACGATTAAGCTTTATGGCATCGATCTATTGCACGTGCATTATGCAATTCCACATGCGTATGCGGGTTATATGGCTAAAAAAATGTTGCGAGAAGAAGGTATCGAAATCCCAATGGTTACTACTCTGCACGGGACCGATATTACTTTAGTAGGAAATCATCCTTTTTACAAACCGGCAGTAACCTTTAGTATTAATAAAAGTGATGTGGTGACTTCGGTATCTCAAAGTTTAAAAGACGATACGCTGAAATTTTTCGATATTAAAAATGAAATTCAGGTCATCCCTAATTTTATCGATATATCTAAACGCGATAATCCGTTTACCGAATGTCAACGTGGTTTAATGGCAGAAGATGATGAAAAAATCGTGACGCACATTAGTAACTTTAGAAAAGTGAAACGCATCGACGATGTCGTGAAAATATTTTATAATATTCAAAAAGAAATGAAAGCCAAACTCATTATGGTGGGTGAAGGTCCTGAAGTTTCTACCGCAAAACAATTAGTGAATGAATTAGGGATTGCCAAGCGTGTAATGTTTTTAGGGGAAAGTAACGAGATCAATAAAATTCTTTGTTTTTCAGACTTATTTTTATTGCCTTCAGAAACCGAAAGTTTTGGGTTGGCAGCTTTAGAAGCGATGATTAACGGTGTTCCTGTCATTTCTTCAAACGCCGGTGGTTTACCGGAAGTAAATAAAGATGGTTTTTCGGGTTATTTAAGCGACGTGGGCGATGTAGAAGATATGGCTAAAAATGCTTTAGCGATTTTAAAAGATAAAGAAACGCTTCAACAGTTTAAAAACAACGCGAAAGAAATGGCTTCTAAATTCGATATCAATGCCATTGTTCCTCTTTATGAAGAAGTATACGAGAAAGCTTTACAGCCTGTAAAATAAGATTTCTATCATTTCAGAAAAATAAAAAGTCCGACTAAATCTTAGTCGGACTTTTTATTTATATTATTTTTTCAACTTAAAATTGATACCTCACTCCAATGGCAAAATCAGGAACAAAATCGTCGATGACTTCATAGTCAGAAAAACCAATTTCCGGTCTTAAATCGGCAAAAACCTGTAACGGAATATCAAAACTATATTCTATACCCACATTTCCGGCAACATATAAAAATGCTCCATCATCGTGACCGTGATTTTCTGGGTGGTGATCGTGGTTATCATCTACGATTCCTAAACCAGCACCGGCACCGGCATACCAATTAAAACCACCTTCAATATTCCAAACCCATTGGTATAAAGCGGTTGTTTTAACCAAGTCGAAATGAGAATCGTTACGCCATCCTAAATCAAATTCTAAACGATTATTATCGGTTCCCACTTTTCTTTGGTAAGAAATTTCAGCTCCAACACCATTTGCTCCACCCAAACGAAGCCCTAAAGCATTGTCTGCAATTTCTTGTGCCTGCATGGTAAAAAACGTTCCTACTATAAAAATAGAAGTAAAAAATAACTTTTTCATAATTTGCTTTTTTGTTTCTAAAACAAATATAAATTCTTTGGAATCTGCCGAAAATAGGGGCGTCGCCAAAAGTTTGTTAATCTTACTTAACAAAAGTTAAATTAATATACCGACACAATAATTTGTAAAATTGTACTTTAGTAAAAAATTCTTTTGAAAGAGAAACTTCAAGATTTAGCCAAAAACCTTCAAGGAGAATTCTATAGTGATGCCTTGCTGAAAGCGCTTTACGCTACCGATGCTTCGGTATATCGAGAACTTCCGTTAGCGGTCGCTTTACCCAAAACAACAGAAGATCTTCAACAGCTCATTAATTTTGCATCAAAGCATAACACGAGTTTAATTCCGAGAGCTGCAGGCACTTCGTTAGCCGGGCAATGTGTAGGTGATGGGATCGTGGTCGATATTTCTAAATACTTTACCAAAATCAATCAACTAAATAAAAAAGAAAAAACAGTTACGCTTCAACCCGGAGTAATTCGGGATGATTTGAATCGGTTTATTGAACCTTATAGTTTATTTTTTTCTCCCAATACTTCAACTTCTAATCGTTGTATGATCGGCGGAATGACCGGCAACAATTCTAGCGGAACCACTTCCATTAAATACGGAGTAACACGTGATAAAATTATCGCGATGAAGTGTTTACTTTCTGATGGGAGTGAAGTTATTTTTGAAGCTATTACTCCGGAAGAATTTCAGCAGAAATGCAAACAACAGAATTTAGAAGGAAAGATTTATCGGGAACTTTATGAATTATTGAAGCCAAAAGAAGTTCAGCAAGAAATACATCGGCAATTTCCTAAAGGAGATATTCACCGCAGAAACACCGGTTATGCGATCGATGAATTAATTACTACGGAAGTTTTTTCTGAAGCTACCGGAAAATTAAATATCTGCAAACTATTAGCAGGAAGTGAAGGGACTTTAGCTTTTACCACAGAACTCACCTTACAATTAGACGATTTACCTCCCAAACATTCTGCTTTGGTTGCTGCACATTTTAAGTCGATTGAAGATTGTTTGGCAGCTGTAGAACCGGTTATGGCACATTCATTATTCACTTGTGAAATGATGGATAAAACTATTTTAGATTGCACGAAAAACAATTTAAAATATAAAGAGAATCGTTTTTTTATAGCAGAAGATCCACAGGCAATTTT
>ENA-ORDG01001099-ORDG01001099.1-marine-metagenome-genome-assembly--contig:-NODE-1099-length-11430-cov-4.928389_pt1 | contig 11430 bp, 9 predicted proteins | sample MGYA00248629_ERZ508524 | MGnify/ENA primary metagenome ERZ508524 (study PRJEB26194, sample SAMN05421901) | marine metagenome | isolation source: East of Rio de Janeiro, Brazil, South Atlantic Ocean...
GCTAGACGGGTGGCCTCCTCTGGGACCGTGCTTATCTTCAAGGTCTTGAAATCGGGGTTCACCCGCCAGTGGTCGTAAGGAACCCTCTCCATCTCGGCGTATTCGTTCAGCACGCGGCTCGTAAATTGGTAAGCGCCGGTACCCGAAGGCCCGGTCTCGTACATCGACTCCCCTTCAGCCGCGAACTGGGCCGAACTGAAGCTCTGCGCGCAAGGTACCATGAGCACGTTCATCCACCAGGACAGCAGGTCTACCTGGGGTCGTGCTAGGTGCATCGTGAAATTGTAGTCATCGGTCACCTTCAGGTCCCCATTGGCCTTCATCTGAGTGGCCGAGTCAGCGCCCATGAACGCTTTGTAGCTCGCAGCGCAACCAGTAAGGCTACCCTCTTGAGTAGATGAGTCCACGTTGTAGATGAAATCGTCGACTGTGAACTCTCCCCACTGATCGTCGTGGAACCTCACCCCTTCGCGTATCTGGAACGAGTAATCTTGCCCATCGGCGCTTATTTCCCAACTAGTGAATAATTGGGGATAAATCTTTGAAACGCCGGTTTCAGGTTTGATGGTAGCCGGGTTCTCGATTATCGGCCGAAAAACCAAGTGTCCGCTTTGCGATGCCTTCCATGGCAAGTATGTGTCCTGGGGCATCGGCGTTATAACTACGTGCAAGCTTTTATCGGTTCTGTTGTCCTGTACGACAGGGGCTTTGTCTGCCGCCTTAGGTTTCGCCGTCGGTGCTGCACTGCTGGTTTTAGCAGCGGGCTTAGCCGCAGGTTCGGCTTTGGTTGGGGTTGTGGAATCAGAGCCACATGCCACAAGAAACATCAAGAGTATCGAAATAAGTACCGCAGGGTTCCTCAGAACGGAAAGCTTCATGACTTCTCCTCCAGATATTGGAACTACGTATCAACTTCCTGATCGCCGATGACCTTTCTTATGAAAATACCGAATTGCTAATGACGATATATCTCTGAATTAATGTGGTTTATTCTGTTTCGATGTTAGAGCATCCAGGATCATAAATTTCCGCACATATGATTTCGTAAGTAACGATGAATTCACTTACCGCACCACAAGTGGCAACAGATATAAACTATTACAATCATCAATGTCAAGTTACCTTAACCGATTTCCATCCTCAACTACCTAATTGGCAGACCAGCTACAAAATAGGTATTCTGATTCCCGGCGATATTGAACACCGGATGAAGAGATTGTTGGATTACCTCCGCGGCGCGGTGGCCGAAATGGCTAGCAAGTAACGAGGACGAGGAGAATCGGAGACTGGAAGCTATGGGCCGGCTTCATAAACGCCGAAGGTGAAGGAGAACAACTCAAAATCGGAGGAATTGGAACTCAGGCGTAACTTATGACCCCGGGTATAGGCAGGATGTGCCACTAAGTTGTACATCTTGGGTTCAACGACCATCACGTAGCTCTGTCCATTTTCGTCGATGATGATGTCGCCACCCCGGTTTTCCGCCGTGAGATTCTTTCCGTTATTGCTGACTCGCACCTTGTAAGGCGCTCCTGGGGATCCCAATACAGCATTGAGCGTCCGAGCCGAGTAAATCAGAGAGATATGATCTTCGTAACCAGTCGTCGGTTGACCGTGTCTGACAAGGTCTTCGCCAACGAACCAGAAACCGTTGAAGTATATCGAGTGAGCCAACATTTCATCGGGCTCCTCAAAAAATACCACGGCTTCTTGGTCTAGGTAGTATTCGGGCTGCCGGACATAGCCGGGTCCACCAGATTGAGTGTCTAGGAAATCCCGGCCATATCCTGCATACAATTCCCTGGTTATTTCGGCGTTGCGAGATCGCAGAAACTCCGGGTCCAACGGCTGGTCCATTGGAAGCGGAAAGTTGTCGCCGTCCAGGTCAGCCCCCGCTTCCTTCAAGAGCTCCCGGATATTTTCTTCCGTTTCTGCGTACTGCCCTTCCCCCAAATGCCGATATCGTAAAACTCCTGCATGGTCGATGAGGTACTTCGCAGGCCATACACGGTTGGAAAAATTGTTCCAAGTGGTAAAGTCGTTATCCAAAGCCACCGGCCAGGTGATGCCGTTTTCCTCGACGGCATTGATCACGTTTACTGGGTCTTTTTCAAAGGCAAACTCTGGGGAGTGTACGCCGACAATGACCAGTCCGTCGTCGGAATATCTGGAGTGCCAGAGTTTGAGAAACGGAAACGTCCGAATGCAGTTAACGCAAGAGTAAGTCCAGAAATCGATCAGGACCACTTTGCCGATGGTTTCCTGAAGAGAGATCGGATCTGAGTTGATCCAAGCTGATATACCCTCGATCTTCGGAGCCCGGGTCCCTACGGTCAGAAGGAGGGATGCTTGCTCCGCTTGCGAGCGGGATTCAAGCGATGGCGACGAGACTGAAGATGAATCTTCGGCGCTTTCTATTCCGCCATTTTTTTCGACAGACGCGAAAGGTTGAATGATGGTCAGCGCAGCGCCGAGAAAGATCGCAGCCGTAATTATGGCTAGGAAGATGAATTTTCTTTTCGACAATCCAATCTCCACTTTGAGTCCAGCGCAATCATGATACGTCTCTCAGGCAATAATTCGATTCAAAGAGGATGCGGATATACGCAGTCCTGCAACAAAAGTGACCGATCAGATCTTCCCACGGTTACGCCTTGTCGGCTGGCTTTCCCACCAATCAGACGACCGGCTCAGAAGCCAGCGTTAGGTAAACCGGCGCAATTCTCTTTGCGAAACCAGAATGACCAAGGTGATGCCCAATAACAGCACGGCCAAAATACCCACCGCCACTTGGCTTCCGAAGTATTGGGCCGCGATGCCAGCTGGTAGAACACCCAAGGGCATCAAGGCGAAATTCAACATATAGACGCTCATCACCCGGCCCCTGTACTGGGCATCCGAGACCTCCATGATCAACGCTTGGTTTAACGTTCTGCGCCCGGCGTCACCGAGACCGAGTGCCAGCATCAAGACCAAAGCGATCATATAGAAGGGCAAAGCAGCCACTAGGAGTAATGCCACACCGGTCAAGAAGGTGGTGCCAATCAGTAACAGTCCTCGTTTCCACCTACCAATCTGCGCCATGAATAGGGACCCTGCCAGCGCTCCCAATCCCATTGCACTCACCAGCAACCCCATAGCCTCTGGTCCTTTGTCGTATACATCAACCACAAAAACGGGCATCAAGAAACGGAACGGCATTGCCAATAACGCGGTTACTAGCCCAATACCCAACAGAATGCGTACCATCGGATTATGCCTGATGTAGGTGATGCCGGCCCCGATGTCAGCCAAGATCTTGGCGTCGGAGTCTACGGTCACAGGCCTTGATTTTGGCAGCAACCCAGTGACCAGCACAGCCATCAATCCCAATCCAGCAAGGACAAAGTAAACTCCTTCCGGCCCGATCACCGCGTATAGCACTCCAGCGAAAGCCGGAGCCAGCAGCGTCATGATGCTCATCCCCGCTGAGTTCAGCGCTATCGCGTTAGTAAGATTCTCCGGTTGGACTAGGTCGGGAATCATGGCCTGACGAGCTGGCCCAATAAAGGAGAACACCAAGCCCATGACCATCGATGCCGCTAGAAGGTGATACCACGTGATCACGCCCGAGGCCACGGTCAGGGCAACGGCCAGCGCCGTCAGCAGGAAGCCTATTTGGGCGATCTGAATGATCTTCTTGCGATCGAACCGGTCGGCAAGGGCTCCGCCAAATAGGGCGAGAAGCAGCATGGGTAGAGCGAAGGCCGAGTTCACCAGGCCCAACAGCGCAGGAGAACCTGTGAGTCCGTAGACGAGGTAACCTTGGGCGATCATCTGCATCTGGATGGCGCCCATCAAGAACAGCATGCTCAACCAGAAGTAGCGGAAGTTCGGCTCCCGCAGGGAAACCCAAGCCCGCCCACTCAGTCTGGTCCTGCCGGGCGTTACCACCGTAGGAGGGGCGCTGGCTTCCGCGGACTCTAGGTGGGCATCTCGTGCTGTATCGGGATCAGGAGTAACGCTTTCGTGCGCTATTTGGTCCCCATTGACACAAGATAATTAAAGACGCGCATCCGTTTCCTCTCAAATCTTTCCAACGGAGGCTACTACGCTAAGTTGTAGAACTTAACGGCGTTATCGCAAATGATCTTTTGTTTGGTAGCTTGAGGCAACCCCCCTAACTGCTCTTCGATGATTTGCTGGGAATCGGGGAATAGGCAATCGGGGTGGGGATAGTCAGTGGCCCACATGATATTGTCCTCCCCTACCAATGGCACGATTTCAGCTATGCAGGCTTCTTGCTGATAGGTCGTCATGCCATTACGGCGGAAATAATCACTGGGCTTGAGAGAGAAATTGAGTTGTTGGAGCCTGTCCTCATACTCCACGTCAAACCGGTCTAGGATGTATGGCAACCAGGTAACACCCGACTCTCCGAGCACGAACCTAAATCCGGGGTATCTTTCACAGGCTCCCGACATGATTATTCCCGCCAGGACTTCAGCCCCATCGACCTGAAATAGCACTGATTTGATTCCTCGTATCTCCAGTTCATATTCGGCAGCCATCTGAGTGTCGTCGGCCAATCGAGCTCCGGTAAAGCCTGTAGAGTGGAATGAAATCGGGAAACTGCACTCTTCCGCAGCCTGCCACACCGGGTACCAAGCATGATGCCATATCGGAAATGCAAGTTTCTTAACTGGCAGGTCTCCGCCGTGCATACCCATCGCCGCGCAACGGCGTACCTCTTCGGCGGCAGCTTCTGGATCATGGTATGGAATCGCGGCAAGTGGGAATATGCGGTGCGGGTCAGCACGACGGGAAAAATCCATCGCCCAGTCGTTGTAAACCTGGAAGACCCACCCGGCCATTTCGCCGTCCTGAATCTTTAGATTAGCTCCCAATATGCCGTAGATCACCTCAGCGTCCACACCGTCTTGGTCGAGGTCCTCCAGCCTTAGTTCTGGAGTGGAGGGACGCGGTTCGGCTTCCCGGTGGTGACCCGAGTAGAACCCAAGGTCGTACATCTTATCCACACGGGCCAAGCGGCCCTTTTCGTACTTTCCGAACCCCGGGCCGATGCCATTCCACATTCCTACATCTTGGCCGTCGATAAACCAATGCAGGCCATCGTCCAACTCTTCAGCGCGGGGCACCAGAAGTTTCCATTTGGCGGGTGCCTGGTCCGACCAAAGATCAGGGGGCAGAATGTCAGGTCGATATGGTTGTCGCAAGAAACTACTTGATAAGCCATCATCCTCTCCAAACCAAAATATCCGGATCAACCACAGATCATCGGACCTCGGAAATCAAGCCGATTCTAACCTTGTAGAGCAAAGGCTGCAACATCGGAGCATTGACACGGTTTTAGTCTCCATTTAGGCTACTGCCACTTCGTCTGCTCACTACTATCGACGGTAGGACGGCCGGCACGGTCCAACGCAAGAATGCTCTTGGGCGCCCATTAAGTCATCTGACAAGGTAGCGTAAATGGTTAATGACCGCGCAGAGTGGTGGCAGCAGATTCTCTCGGGTTTCGGCGTGGATTTTATCCTGGAATACTCGGGCAATGAGTGCGCCTAGGCTGATTTTATCCGGCATGATCTTGGTCTAATGCCGGGGGCTAAGATCTTAGATGTGCCCTGTGGGGCCGGGCGTCTTTCCATCGAGTTGGCATCACGCGGGTATCAAGTCACAGGAGTGGATATCAATTCGATTCTTTTAGCAGAATCTAAGCGCAAAGCGGAAGAAAGAGGTTTCCAAATCACGTTGGAACAACGAGATATGCGAGAACTTCCTTGGCATGGTGGATTCGACGGCGCAATTTGCTTCTGGAGCAGCCTGGGGTACTTCGATGAGCTGGGTAATCAAAAATCTTTGAAGCCATCTCACACTCATTAAAGCTGGGTGGGACCCTTTTGATAGACACCCCCGTCGCTGAGACACGGCTTCCGAGGTTGGAGACGTACGGTCGATTTTGGTCAAAGCTGGGAGACGTGCTGGTTCTTGAAGAGCGCCACTATGACCAATTGGAGCGCCGTCTTAAGTCGGAGTGGACTTTCGCGCGGCGGGGCAAGGTGGAAAAGAGGTCCCTGTCCATCCGTTTGTACACCTACCGCGAACTTTGTACCCTATTTGAGCAAGAGGGATTCGGCAGGCCTAAAGCATTTGGTTCCTTAACCCGCGAGCCGTTCGAAATCGGTTCGCCACGTCTTTATCTGTCCACAACGATAGTCGAAGATATGTGATCATGTCCGACTAGGCTTTAGAACTGTCGGTTCCTAACACTCCGCAAACGTTTGCCGCTCGGAATCGCGCTTTGGAGGACTGCTAAGCGCTATGCAGTTACTGTCATTGGCCTCCTGGTTGTTGAGACGGCGGCTGCGCCACTCTTGGCTGTTATTGGCGGTTACATCCTTTGGGATTCTCGCTTCCGTCACGATCATGTCTACCGGGGCTTTGTACTCCCGCGCCCTAGGAGAAGCAGGCCTGCGCCACACTTTGGCGTCGTTTCGTCCAGAAGTCCTGAATGCCCAGGTTACGGCCCAAAATCGCCCATTAGGACGGTCTGATTACCTGACTCTGCATAATCTCGTGCAAGAGTCGGCCGAGGAACGGCTGGGGGAATTGCTGAGGGGTACTGAGCGGATCGGGACCATTCTTTCCAATCTCCCCATGCTGCACACTCCAGCATCGTATATTCCGTCGGCCCGCCCGTTTTTCCTCACGGGCTTCACCGACCACACCAGCCTTGTCCAAGGGCGATGGCCCAAAATATGGGACTCCAAATCACAAGGGGAAGTCGAAACTGTTATTGGCGTTGGGACATCGAGGCAGTTGGGGTTTGGAGTGGGAGACCAAATTACCATAGTACCCTTTCCGGGCTCTCCAGAGCGCCTCCTCTTCGATGTCGTGGGCCTCGCGGAGCCCATCGATTCTCACGAAGAATACTGGATGGGCTCGCCTACTTACTTCGACATCACCACCGTCGGCACCGTAGGCGAGTCAGTGGTCGTTCCACTATTTGTAAACGAAGAAGATTTCTTCGGCGCATTGGCGACCCGCTACCCGATGTTAGGGGGCAACTTCGGATTCAACTTGTTCTTGGACCCTAGTTACCTAACTGCCGAGAATGCCAATTGGGTGAAGCGGCAAGTACTTGGCCTGGAGACCGACCTAAACAAAAGATACCCGAGGACTTTGGTGGCCAGCCGTCTGGGTCGCACCGTCGATGAGTTCAATCGTTCGCTTACTTTGGCCAGAATTCCACTCCTTTTATATCTATCATTAGTCGTGGTGGTGGTTCTCTATTTTCTGGTATTGATCGCCGGTTTCTTGGGGCGCAGCCAGGCTGAGGAAGCAAGTCTGCTCCGTAGCCGCGGTGCTAGCGCGCCCCAGGTGACCGGCGTATTGACCCTTGCGGAAGGAGTGGTGGCCTTGGTTGCTATGGCCGGGGGCCCGTTCTTGGCCTGGATCATCGTAAAGTCCTTGCTGTTGGATTCGATAGATCCGGCGAGCAATAGCGAAACACCGATTCCCCTGGGGTTGGCCGCTGACATGTTCTTGATGGGGGCTTTGGGCGGCGTCATAGCTCTACTGACGCTTGTTGCCGCCTCCGTGGGCCGGGCGAGGCTGGGCGCATTGGAATTTTTACTGTCGAGGGCCAGACCACCAACTGTCTCCTTCGTGCATCGGTATCACCTAGATATCCTGCTAGTACTCGTCGTCGTGGTGATCTGGTATCAGGTAGGAGTCCGCGAAGGTTTCGTCGCCGGAGAACAGGAATCTCAGGAGCTCAATGTCGATCCGACCCTGGTTTTAGGACCGATGATTGCCCTTTTCGCCGCCTCGATTTTGCTTCTTCGAGGGTTCCCTTGGTTAGTCCGTGTTCTTTCTTGGGTCGGAACCCGGGCCGGCCCTGCCTGGTTCCATTACGCTTTATTGAAGCTGAGCCGCGACCCGATTCCCCACGGCTCCTTGGTCATCATCCTGATGCTAGCAGCGGCGTTGGGCGTATTTGGGGCTACCTTCCAGTCCAGTTTGTCCCAGTCCCAAGGCGACCAAGCCCGTTACCGCGTGGGTGGAGAAATGGTGGTGAGAGGCTCGGGATTACCTCCAGACGCGCAAATGATACTGGAGAAGATACCTGGGGTTTCGGCGGTAACCCCGGTGCTTCGCGACTCGGTGACGACGGTCGACGGCCGGCTAGGCGACAGGGTGCAACTGCTGGCGGTTGACTCCCGGACCGTAGAGGAAAGTTCTTGGTTTAGGAAGGATTTTTTCGCGGGCGGCCTCCGTGAGGTCGGCAAGCTGCTCCGGCCCAGGAATATTCCAGTCAGCCTCGCCGGTACTGGCATCCCCCTACCTGAAGACACCGTTTCCCTGGGGGTTTGGGTGGACAGCGGCGAACTCTCTGGGCTTGATATCACGGCAGGCATGATCATGCGGGTTAGGATAATGGCGGGCGCCGGCCACTATCGCACTATTTCCATGGGCAATGTTCTGCAGCCATTTGATCCTGCCATCGCTGGTGCCGAGGAGGCCAATGGCCGATGGCGTTTGTTTACAGGGGAATTTCCTTCAACCGAAGCCCGCGGATCATTTCCCTTAGAATTAGTCTCGGTTTATTTCACCTCGGGAGCAATCCAGTTTCCCGAGGGCGCTTTACGGCTGGACGACATCACCGCTTTCGCACCATCTACAGGTCCGGACGGGTTGATCGTAGAGGGATTTGAAGGTGGGGCCGCGTGGGTCCCACTGGCTAACCAAGGTCAAACGGTAGATATGGTCCTGCGATCTACCGCAAGCGCCCGGAGCGGCGGCGCAAGCCTTCAATTCTCGTGGCAGGCACCGATCTCGAACGATCCGCGGGGTATCCATCTACCGCCAGGCCCATTCCCGGTCCCGGCGATCGGCGGACCCAACTTCCAGGTTGGACAGCTGGTGCGAGTAAAACTGGGCGGCCTCGCCGTCCCTGTGCAAGTTGTAGGCTTGTTGGACCATTTCCCGACGTTGTACCCCGGTCGGGACCCCTTTCTTTTGGTGGACTTGGCAAACTACCGGGAGTACGTTCTCCGTCTGCCTGCCGGCGCCTTGGAAGAGCCCGGTGAGGTGTGGCTTTCGCTGCTTCCGAACGCAGACCGGCAAGGGATCATCGTCCAAATACGGGACCTGATCCCAGGATTAATCACAATCAGAGACCGGGAGGATGTGGCGTCGTTTTCCGCGAAGAACCCTCTAACGGGCGGGGGTTGGGACGGTCTCACGGCTCTTAGCATGGGGGCCATTGGTATAACAGTGTTGCTGGCCTTCAGCGTACATGCGCTGGTATCAGTCAGCATGGGCCGTATTGACCTGGCGGTGATCCAGGTATTGGGGTTTTCACGCCTGGATCTATTCCTTTCGCTGGCCACAGAGCGCTTAATCATAGCAGTATTGGCCATCGCCGCTGGATCTGCCATGGGTTACTGGCCCGGTCTCGAGATATTGGAACTGATGGACCTGACGCCACGGGGAGGCGCTCCAGTGCCTCCGCTGGTTCCGTCCGTCAACCGTTGGTTGATGGCTGGGGCATTGTCCGGATTGCTAGCGGCTTCAGTACTCTCCGTTGGCTTCGCTACCTTAGCGGCCTTAAGGCTCAAGCCTTCTGAGGTCCTGCGGGGTGGGGCTTGAAGACAGCCATAACCGCACAAAGTTTCCAATCTCAAAGAGCGGCTGGAACCGATCGGCAGCATGGTATGCTATGCCGCGATGTTACCAATTCCAATTGCAGTCCAGACAGATTTTCGACTGAAACTCCACCCAGCAGGGAGCCAGCATACCCAATTTAGTCTAACCTCCTTTGCCATATCGGATACAGCACGGAACCGCCCAGATGCGATACCACAATTGAATCTGGGATCCTGTGAATCTGGAATCCTCTTGAAGTTTAGTGGTGCAATCACAGACCTCTAGGCTCAGTCGGCGGTTCCAGATGTTCAGCGCCCTTCGTCATAGCAACTTCCGCTTGTTTTGGCTAAACGGCGCCACCCAGGCCATGGCCCAAGGTATGCAGTTTCTTATCCTGGGCTGGCTAGTTTTGGACATTACCGGGTCTTCTTACCAATTAGGATTGGTAATCTTCGCCTTCGGTCTCCCGAATATCCCGTTCGCGTTATTGGGCGGCGTAATCGCCGACCGTGGGAACCGGCTCAAGCTGTTGATACTCACTCGTATTTGCGTGTCAACCCTTATATTTGCTCTTGCCATCCTAAGGATCAGTGACCTGTTGGATATCTGGCATGTTTACGCCGTCGTGTTTCTCCTGGGAACGATTCAAGGGCTGAACATGCCGGCGCGCCAGGCCATAGTAGCGGACCTGGTAGAGCGGGATGACATGATGAACGCCGTCGCGTTACATACCATGGTTAATCAAACCGGCCAGATCATAGGACCGGCAGCAGCAGGAGGAATCATCGAATTGGTGGGGATAGGCCCAACTCTATTGGTTAATGCGGGTCTTTATCTGTCGGGGATCGGATTCCTGCTTTTTATCACGGGATTACCACGTAGATCCGCAACCAAGGGGGTTAAGTTGCTGGCGGAATTAGGAGCCGGATTGCAATGCGTTCGATCAACTCCGATCCTGCTTACTGTCATTGGGATGACTCTGGCTTTTGCGTTTTTCGCGTTGTCCTTCCGTCAGGTGATGCCCGCTATTGCTCAAGAAGTGTTAGAGATCGGTCCAGGTGGGACCGGATTGCTATTGTTGGCGGTCGGTCTGGGATCATTATTCGGAAATCTGATACTGGCCGGGCTGGGGGACTTCCGGCGCAAGGCGGGTTTGCTCATGGCGTCGGTGCTACTTCAATCCGTGTTCCTTACTTTATTCGCCTGGTCGCCTTGGCCCTGGGTATCTTGGGTAATATTATTGTTCGTGGGAGCGATGAGTTTCGGGTTTTTCGTGCCATTGGTGGTCACCTTGATTCAACTTAATGTGCCCCCTGAGTTGCGCGGCCGTGTATTGAGCATATTGGGACTCGCGCCGGCCGTCCATTATCTTGGTGCATTGCCCTTGGCCTTGGCGGCCAATGCTATATCCTGGCCCGTTGCCGTCACGGCTGGTGCAGCTCTGAGTATGCTTGTGGCGTTATGGCTTGGGGTATGGCGTCCGGTCTTACGTCGATTGGCGGAATAGGGCGTAAATATGGGGTTTGAAATTTACGGAATCGCTTGTGTCCAGACATCCCGCAGCCTACTAGGACAACCTAACGCCGCCAACACCATCCTACCGTTTTCGACCCTCTCTAATCTCTGCCATAAATAGAATTAGGCTGCGTTCGAAAACCGATCAATCCAATCGCCCACCGCTAAAACAACAATTCTCGAAGCCGAAATGTATGTCGGTGGCAATTGCTCAACCCATCTCGGGCACTATCAGTAATTACAACTCATTAGATGCTTCGGCCA
>ENA-ORDG01001100-ORDG01001100.1-marine-metagenome-genome-assembly--contig:-NODE-1100-length-11428-cov-4.806096_pt1 | contig 11428 bp, 7 predicted proteins | sample MGYA00248629_ERZ508524 | MGnify/ENA primary metagenome ERZ508524 (study PRJEB26194, sample SAMN05421901) | marine metagenome | isolation source: East of Rio de Janeiro, Brazil, South Atlantic Ocean...
GATCTGGAGCTACTTCGTAATTTTCAGGATCTTGAATAGGATTAATTCCTGCTTCAGCCATCTGTTGTACTTCATGATAGGTGATTTGAAATTCATCTGGGTCTTGACCATTTAAAACTTGTTCATTTTGATCTAAAAGATTAAAAATCTCGGATTCACCTTCTGTACTACATGCAAATAAATCATCTGGAGCTTGACCATCTACTACCGGAGTCGGTAAAAATTCAACTACAACCGTGTCTGAACTAGAACAACCGCTTGTACCGGTGCCATCTGGATCGAATGTAAATTCTGCCATATAATTTCCAGGCTCGGTTACATCTAAAGTCGTACCTGTTTCTCCAGGAATAACAGTACCATCTTGATACCATTGAATCTCAACGCCATCAATAATCGTTAAATCTAAATCTAAGGTTACATAATCACCTAGACAAGTCGCTTCTGGCGTGGTTTGCGTAATATCACCGCCTAAATCTATATCTCCTATATTAAAACTTCCCGCTTCTAAAAAGACTGCTGAATTATAATTACTATCGCCTCGATCTCCTACCACTAATTTGATATGATAAGTTTCTCCTGGCGTTACTGCTGCCTGCGCTATCATCGTTCTTGTAAAACCTTGCGAATCTATAGGAGCTGTAGCGGGAGGCAAGCCTGTCGAGCCAAAAAATTTATCAAAAAATTGTGGATTTACCGAATTACAACCACCATTATGAGCATTATCTCTTACTGTTGTTACGGCTACCGGAGTTGTAGTTCCCGGAACTAAAGCTATATTTTGAGTAACATTATCTTCTCCTGTTAAAAAGAAACCAAAAGGATCTGAATAGCTACACTGCCAAGTTCCGTATTCATCAGAAGATAACAAGAAATTAAAACTAATTTCATCAGCAAATGTTAAAAAGTCAAACTCTATTAATGTGGCATCATCTGAAGTGTTTTGTGAAGAACCTTCAATCTCTTCAATTAAATCATCTAAGTCAGGGTCTCCAGACCAACCTCCAGAACCTTGAATTCCCGTCTCGGGTCCTGGCACTTCATTAACATTCCCTGAATATAAAACCACTCCTTCCTCCATTGGAAATGAAGAATTATTCCCATTAAAATAACCTATACCAGCCGTTGTTCCTGTAGCATTCCCTGAACGCCAAGTAATATTAGAAATTTGTGCACAATCGTTATTAATCAATACATCTTCTACTAATTCTGGTACGGTATACCCCGTATCTACTTCAACAGCATAAAATCTTACATTTACTTGAAATTCTAATTCATACTCACAACCTTCGGTATCTTCTACGGTTAAAACCACATCATAAAAACCTGTATTTTCAAACGTATGGGTTACAGTTGCATCATCGTCAATAACTGTTCCATCATCAAAATCCCAAGTATATGTAGCATCTTCACCAGATTCTCCAAAATCAATAAAAGCTTCAAAATCGATTTCTTCACCAACTGCTACATCGTAATTAGCTCCGTTTGTTCCCGGTTGAGAAGGATCTAGCACCATATCGACAAAATCAAAAGATTGACACGGTTCTCTACATGTAATTTCTGCAACCCATCCCGGAGCGGGAGAAGTTATCCCATCCGGGACCCATTCAAAAGTTAAACAACCAGATTCGTTACTCCCGGAAGCCATAATCGTTCCCGGATTAGAAGTATATTCTCCAATTAAAGGAGCATCGGTAGAGTCTCCATCGTAAACAAACATCTTATCATCACTTGCTACAGCCATTGAAAATAAGGTAAACTGCACTTCGATCACTAAATCAGGATCTGAAGAACAAACCGTATATACCTGCGGCTCATCTGATTCTTGTGTATAAAGACCATTTGGCCCACCTGAATCATAGAAATTACCTGAACATTGATTATAAACTCCTGTGGTTTGATAATCATTTACCCAAATACCTGGATCATTACAAGTAATTTCTGCAGACCATCCTGCTGCTGCTTCATCTCCAGCTTCAAAAACGATTGTTAAACAACCGGTCGCGCTTTCTGTAGTTGCTTTAATTTCATCTGGAGAATCTGTTCCGGTAAATTGACCAAATTCTTGAGAAGCATCAACAGTGTCTCCATTATAAATGGTCATCGAACTTCCATCTCCTAAATCAAAATCATCGAACTCTAGACCTACATATTGTCCATCTGTATCGGGACAAATTGTAAAGGTATAAGTTGTTTCTGTAGCGTGATCGCCACTAGACCCTCCTGAATCATAAAAAACTCCTGCACATTGATCTATTGATCCGTCTTGAATCAAAATATCTTGTGCTAAAACTGAGGTAATACTAAATAGAAAGGCGAGAATTAAGGGTAGTCTTCTTTTCATAAGTAATTCTAGTCGTTAATAATATCATTGGGTTAACCTTGCTTGCAGTCTTACAAATCGCAAGACTTTACCAATTAAACAACTAAACTCTAAAAATCCCCCTGTAAATTTAAGAGAATTTTCATGTATTTAAGAACGTTTAGGGTATAGGGCTTGGGTTTAAACTCGAAAAATAAAAAAAATAAGTGAAATTAATGTTAAAATAAAGAAGCATTTTATGATTTTAGCGTCTATGCTACAATACAATTCTAATTTCTGTATCTTTGCACTTTTAGCAGATAGTTGAAAAGAGTTATGAAAATTGACAAGATATTGGACGATATTGAAGAAATTGGTGACAACCACGTTGCCACTAGCACAGACAATCCTATTCGTAAAGACGCCTTTAATTTAAGTGATCTAGAAAAAATAGACCTTATTAAAGAAGATGTAAAACACATTCTTGAAACTTTAGGAATGGATCTTACCGATGATAGTTTAAAAGGCACACCACTTCGGGTAGCTAAAATGTTCGTGAACGAAACGTTTGGAGGTCTTCATCCCGATAAAAAACCAAAAGCTTCTGTATTTGACAACAAATACAAATACGGAGAAATGCTGGTAGAAAAAAACATCACTGTTTATTCTACCTGTGAACACCACTTACTACCCATCGTAGGTCGCGCTCATGTGGCTTATATTTCTAACGGGACGGTAGTTGGTCTTTCTAAAATGAATCGAATCGTAGATTATTTTGCAAAGCGACCACAAGTACAAGAGCGAATGACGATGCAGATTGTAAAAGAACTTCAAGAGGTTTTAGGTACAGAAGATGTAGCTTGTGTAATCGACGCAAAGCATTTATGCGTGAACAGTCGCGGTATTCGAGACATAGAAAGTAGCACAGTAACCAGCGAATTTGGTGGTAAATTTAAAGAAGCAGCAACACGTCGCGAGTTCTTAGACTACATAAAATTAGATACCGAATTTTAAACTGAAGTCATTCAACTTTATTCTTAGAATTTTAAAAAATTCAAAATGCCCTTATACGAAAATCAAGAATTAAAAATCTATAATTCCCTTAGCGGAGAAAAAGAAACCTTTAAATCTTTAACCGACGGTTACGTTGGTATGTACGTTTGTGGTCCTACCGTTTACAGCAATGTTCACTTAGGAAACTGCCGTACTTTTATTTCTTTTGATCTTGTTTTTCGTTATTTAAAGCATTTAGGCTATAAAGTTCGTTACGTAAGAAACATTACCGATGCCGGCCATCTAGAAAATGATGCTGAAACCGGAGAAGATCGTATCGCAAAAAAAGCACGTTTAGAAGAAATTGAACCAATGGAAGTGGTTCAAAAGTATACGGTAGATTTTCATAACATCCTTAATAAATTCAACAACTTACCACCGAGTATTGAGCCAACAGCTACCGGACATATTGTTGAACAAATTGAAATTATTAAAGAAATTATCGATAATGGCTTTGGTTACGAAGCTAATGGTTCGGTTTACTTTGATGTTTTAAAATACAACGAGTCTAATCACTACGGAATTTTAAGCGGAAGAAAGTTAGAAGATATGATCGCGAATACGCGAGAACTTACCGCACAAGACGACAAGAGAAATCCGCAAGATTTCGCCCTTTGGAAAAAAGCCGAACCGCAACACATTATGCGCTGGCCTTCACCTTGGAGCGACGGTTTCCCCGGTTGGCATTTAGAATGTACCGTAATGAGCTCAAAATACTTAGGCAACGAATTTGATATTCACGGCGGCGGAATGGATTTAAAATTCCCTCACCACGAATGTGAAATTGCTCAAGGTCAAGCCGCCAACGGTAAAAATCCGGTTAATTACTGGATGCACGCCAATATGCTTACGTTAAACGGTAAAAAAATGGCAAAAAGTACCGGAAATAACATTTTACCAAACGATCTTTTCTCAGGAAATAACGATGTGCTTACCAAAGCTTATTCGCCAAGTATCGCTCGTTTCTTTATGCTTCAGGCAAATTACCGTAGCATTTTAGATTTTTCTGATGAAGCCTTAACAGCTGCAGAAAAAGGTTTCCATAAATTAATGGATGCCGTAGCATTAATTCCGAAGCTGAATACAGAAAGTTCTTCTTCTGTAAATATTGCTGAATGGAAGAAAAAATGTTACGATGCGATGAACGACGATTTTAACAGTCCTGTTTTAATCGCCAACCTTTTTGAAGCGGTAAAAATGATCAATGCGGTTGAAGCCGGTAAAGCAAGTATTACTTCAGCAGATGCTAAAGAACTAGAAGAAACTTTACACGCATTTATATTTGATGTGTTAGGTTTAGAAGCTGCTACAGCTCTAGAAAATAATCAAGACAGCGAGCGTTTAGCCAATGTGGTTGAATTATTAATTCAATTAAGAGCTAAAGCTAGAGCTAATCGAGATTTCGCTACGGGCGATAAGATTAGAGACGAACTCGCTGCCAATGGCATTCAATTAAAAGATAGTAAAGAAGGGACAACCTTCAGCTTATAAATTTATGTTGAAAAAGATATTGATAGCTCCTTTTTTATTGCTTATTAAGGGCTATCAATATTTTATTTCTCCGCTTACTCCCGCCACTTGCAGATTTCAACCTACGTGTTCACATTACACGGCTGAAGCTTTAAAAATCCACGGACTTTGGAAAGGCAGTAAACTAGCTTTCAACAGAATTCGCAGATGCCATCCTTGGGGAGATTCTGGTTACGATCCCGTACCACCAAAAGAAGATTAGAAGTTTTATAGATGTGATGCCTTAAAAAACTTCAAATCCCTATATTTACATTTCGAAATATTAAAATTCTACTATGCTATTTTCAGCTATTGTTTGGGATCCTTCAAAAGGAATAGATTTAGGTTTTTTCATGATTCGCTATTACAGCATGATGTATTTAGTTGCCTTTGTATTAGGCTGGTACATTATGAAGAAATTCTTCAAAAATGAAAATATAAGTGAAGAGAAACTCGACCCTTTATTTATTTATGCAGTTTTAGGGACTTTGATTGGCGCAAGATTAGGACACGTTTTTTTCTACCAAACAGAACTTTTATGGGAAGACCCTCTTTCTGTGTTTTTGCCTTTCAGCTTTAAAAATGGCTTTGAATTTACCGGTTTTCAAGGTTTAGCAAGTCACGGAGCGGCGATCGGAATTATCACTGCAATGTATTTTTACAGCAAAAAACATTTAAAGAAAAACATTCTTTTTATCCTAGATCGAATCGTGATTCCTGTTGCGATTGGTGGTGTTTTTATTAGAATAGGAAATTTTATTAATTCTGAAATTATAGGAAAACCTACTAATAGCGATTACGGAGTTATCTTTAAACAATTAGGAGAAACCTTTCCGCGACATCCGGCGCAATTATATGAAGCAGGCTGTTATATCATCGTTTTTATCATTCTTTGGTTTACCTATTGGAAAACCGACAAAAAGGAAAAGACAGGCTTTATTTTCGGCTTATTTTTAGTGATGTTGTGGACAGTTAGATTATTAATTGAGGTTGTAAAAGAGGCGCAAGTTGTTGGTCGCGATGCTTGGGCTTTAAACACCGGGCAGTTATTAAGTATCCCGTTTATTTTACTTGGTTTTTATTTTATTTTAAGACCGAAAAAAACTACTCCTATTGAAAAATAAGCGTTTACAATTCACCGGAATTCTCTTGAGTGGTATTTTACTTTTTTGCGCTTGCAATGAAGAAAACAAACCTGCAGAAACTGAATTCGACAAACATTCTTTTACCAAAGAAGGTGAGATTTATATTGTAAACACTGAAAAAGATACCTTAAAACATCTTGAGGTTGAAGTAGCCAAAACAGCTCAAGAACAAGCCACCGGATTAATGTTTCGCAGAACGATGAAAGAAAACAGAGGGATGATCTTTGTTTATTCTACAGAACGGCCGCGATACTTCTACATGAAAAACACATTTACTCCGTTGGATTTGATCTATGTAAATGGAGAAAATAAAATTGTAGAGTTCAACGAAAATGCTACTCCGCTAAGTGAAGAAACCCTTCCGAATAACATTCCCTCGCAATATGTTTTAGAAGTAAACGGCGGCAAAGTTTCTGAATGGGGACTTCAGCTTAATGATTCATTAATTATGCATTTAGAAGAGTAATTTCCTTTAAATTATTCAACAGCATTAGTTATTCTCTTATTACTTCCACAGGATGATTTTGTTTTAATTCATCTATCACATAAAAGCCTTACTTCTTTTCATTTAAGCGCACTAATAGATTCAAAACATCCATTATAGCTATGCTTTAGATCATATGCTAGACCATAATTCAAGAACTGCAAAGCTGAAACAAACTGGAGTTTTGAAAAATTTCAACAAAAATAGTTAAGCTTAATTTTATTCCATAAAAAAAGCCACCTGAAACAGATGGCTTTTATATTTTTAAAGAGATTTAGAATTACACTAACTCCTCTTCTTCTTTTTCTTCTTCCTTACGCTTTAAAAGATCTTCACTTTTCTTTTTAGCAGTATCGTACATAATTGGCGTTGCAATAAATAACGATGAATATGTACCTACAATCACACCAATAATTAAAGCAAACATAAAGCCTCGAATACTTTCACCACCAAAGATGAAGATCGCTAATAATACGATTAACGTGGTTAACGAGGTGTTTACCGTACGACTAATTGTACTATTTAATGCAGAATTAATTGTCTTGTTAAATGGCCAATCTGTGTATTCATTAAAGTACTCTCTAATTCTATCGAATACAACCACGGTATCATTCAGCGAGTAACCTACAACGGTTAAGATCGCAGCGATAAACGCTTGATTGATTTCCATATTGAAAGGCATAAAGCTATATGTTGCAGAGAATACTCCTAAGATGATCAATACATCGTGGAATACTGCAGCAACGGCCCCTAAACTAAATTGCCATTTTCTAAATCTAAATAAGATATAAAGGAACACTACGATCAACGAACCGATTACTGCCCAATAAGAAGCTTCTTTAATATCGTCTGCAATGGTAGGTCCTACCTTCATAGAAGACATTACTCCTACTTCGCTATCTTCATTGGCTACCGCGAAATCTTCATAAGAAGTTCCTGCCGGTAAATAATCCTGTAATACTCCGTAAAGTTTTTCTGAAATCTCGTTATCAACTTCAGTTCCTTCTTCTTCAACTTTATACTTCGTAGTAATTTTTAATTGGTTGTCTGCTCCAAAAGTTTTTGCTTCTGCACTACCAAATTCTGCTACTAAGTCAATTTCAATTTCAGTTGGATTCACAGCTTGATCAAATCTTACCGTGTACGTTCTACCTCCAACAAAATCTACACCTTGGTTTAAACCAACACTTAATAACGAACCTAAACTTGCTACAATTGCAATTCCTGAAATTACATAAGCTACTTTACGCTTCGCAATAAATTTAATATTTACATTCTTAAATAAGTTTTTAGTAGCTCCCGTAGAGAAAGCTAAAGACTTACCATTTTTACCATAACCGTCGATAAATACACGAGTGATAAAAATTGCTGTAAATAATGAAGTACCAATACCTATTAATAAAGTAGTAGCAAAACCTTTAATTGGTCCTGTACCAAAAATTAATAAAATTACCCCGGTTAAACCAGTAGTGATGTTTGCATCTAAAATTGAAGAAAGTGCGTTACCAAAACCATCTTTAATAGCTTCGAACTGCGCTTTCCCTTTACCTAATTCTTCTTTAATACGCTCGAAGATAAGTACGTTCGCATCGACCGACATACCAATGGTTAATACGATACCGGCAATACCAGGTAAAGTTAACACGGCTCCTAAACCGGCTAAAATACCAAAGATGAATAAAATGTTTACTGCTAAAGCAACGTCTGCAAATAGACCGGCTTTACCATAATAAAAGATCATCCATGCTAATACAAATAGTAAAGCGATTAAGAATGAATTGATACCACTATCGATCGCTTCTTGACCTAATGATGGTCCAACGATTTCACTTTGTACGATATCTGCAGATGCTGGTAATTTACCGGCTCTTAATACGTTTGCTAAATCTTTACCTTCAGCAACAGTAAAATCTCCTGAGATTTGGCTTCTTCCTCCAGAAATAGGTCCGCTGCTTAATCCTGGTGCAGAATACACTACATCATCAAGAACAATTGCAATTTGAGAACCTTGTTGGTAAGCTTTCGTAGTCATTTCTTCCCACTTCTTAGCTCCCTTACCGTTCATATTCATAGAAACTACGATTCTACCTAATTGATCGTAAGTTTGTGTTGCGTCTGTAATTACACTTCCACTTAAATCTGGCTCACCAGTTTTATTTCCTTTTAAAGCATAAAGATCTACCAGTTCGCTATCTCTCATTGGTTTACCCCAAACAAATTTAGCGTAACGTTGCTCTGCAGGAAGTAACGCCTTAACTTGAGGCATTCTTAAATATTTACCTACAGTTGCAGTATCTTTAATTTGAAAACTAGCAATTACCGGACCTCCTTGCTGTCCTGTTGCTTGGATTAAATCGAAAATAGGATTTTCCCCTTGTTCTGCGGTTTCTTCTTCTTCAGCATTTTCTAAAAGATCATCGATACTATCATCATCAGAAACTTCTGTAGAATCGGTTTGAGCTTCTGCTTTTTCTTCACCTACTAAGCTTTTTAATTTCTCGTTAGCTTGACCTAAGAAAGGAAATAACTCTTGCCCTTTATACACATCCCAAAATTCTAATTGAGCTGTACTTTGTAAAAGACCTTTAACACGCTCTACATCTTTTGCTCCAGGAAGCTCTACTAAGATTCTTCCTGAGTTTCCTAAACGCTGAATGTTTGGTTGAGTAACTCCAAATTTATCGATACGCTTACGAAGTACTTCAAAAGCAGAAGTAATACTCTCGTCTACTTTTCTAGTAATTACACTTTTTACTTGCGCGTTTGGTGTATCAAAATTAATCTCTTCACTTAAAGCTTGGTTAGCAAAAATATCTGGAGAAGCTAATTTAGCGTCTTCATTTTCTTCGAAAGCTTGAAAAAACAATTCTAAATAATCTCCAGAACCGTTTCTTTGTAATTCATCTGCTCTTTCTAAAGCTTGAGTAAAAGCAGGATCTTGAGAACCATTTGCAAGCTCTCTTAAGATATCTTTTACTGAAATCTGAAGAATTACGTTAATACCTCCTTTTAAATCTAAACCTTTATTAAGCTCTTTAGCTTTTGCGGTATTGTAAGTAATTCCTGCAAAAACTTCTTCGCTTCCGATAGAGTCTAAATATCTACGCTCTTCAAGATCTCTTAACGTAGCATAATCTTCTCTATCTTCACTAATTTTTTGGTTCGCATAGGCTTGTGCTTCATCTTCTACCTTATTTGCGATAAACGTAAACGATAATTGATAAATACTTACCAATCCGAATAAAATTGCGAATAGCTTAATTATTCCCTTATTCTGCATTATTCTTTAAGTTATTGATTAATCTATTTTTAAAAACGGACAAATATAGGGTTTCAAACATGAAATGACAATTATTTTTTTAAGATAAATTTCACAAAAAAAGCCTGTTGAATTTTCACATTCAACAGGCTTTACATTTTATAGCTTAAACACTTACAGCTCTAGCAAACCATTGGTTTTCTTAACACCTTCAGCACTTTCTTTAAGTTTTGTTTTCTCTGCATCGTTCAATTCGATTTCCACGATTTTTTCGATACCGTCCTTACCTAAAACTACCGGTACACCGATACATAAATCGTCTAAACCATACTCCCCAGAAAGTAAAGTAGAACAAGGGAAAATTTTCTTTTGGTCACAAGCAATTGCCTGTACTAAACCAGAAACTGCAGCTCCCGGAGCATACCAAGCACTTGTACCTAACATTTTAGTTAAAGTGGCTCCACCAACTTTAGTATCTTCTGCTACTTGATTTAATCTTTCTTCTGAAATAAATTCTGAAACAGGAACACTATTTCTAGTAGCTAATCTTGTTAATGGCACCATCCCGGTGTCACTGTGACCACCAATTACCATCCCGTCAACATCAGAAGCAGGAGCTTCTAAGGCTTCAGATAATCTATATTTAAAACGAGCACTATCTAAAGCACCACCCATTCCTATAATTCTGTTTTTAGGTAATCCTGTGGTTTTATGCACTAAATACGTCATCGTATCCATAGGGTTACTTACTACAATAATCGTTACATCTGGAGAATGCTTGATCAAGTTTGAAGAAACTTCTTTTACAATACCGGCATTAATACCTATAAGTTCTTCTCTTGTCATACCCGGTTTACGCGGAATACCACTGGTAATTACTGCAATGTCACTCCCTGCAGTTTTTGTATAATCGTTAGTACTTCCTGTAATTTTAGTATCGAAACCATTTAAAGAAGCAGTTTGCATTAAATCCATCGCTTTACCTTCAGCAAAGTTTTCTTTAATATCTAAGATGACTACTTCTGAAGCAAAATTTTTAATAGCGATATACTCAGCACAACTCGCTCCAACGGCGCCTGCTCCTACTACTGTAACTTTCATTATTTTAAATTTTTAGTGATAATATTTATTGAATTTTTAAACGATTGCTAAAATACGAAATTGATTTCGCTTAGGGGAATTTTTAAGCGCTTAAAAATGAATTAATAGCCAAAATTTATCCCCAGATTAACATTCTGGTATTCTTGAAAGCTATAAGAAGCATTTAATCTAAAGAAAGCTAATTTTAATTTGAAGCCTAAAGTTGCATTAACGCCACTCACATCGGTAGTAACAGAATATGGATTCACTAAAGTTTGCCCTGCTAGCGGACCTTCGTCGATCGTATACGAACCGTCTAAATATGTTTTTGCATTTCCTGAAACATACCCCAAACCAGCGTAAAAATTAATGACCGGTAATTTGGTTGAAGCAATTGCAGAGAACATCCAACTATTCATTTCTGTATTTATAGTTTGATTACTTCCTTGCACCGGAGTTGAATCTAGATCGTAAGAAGCTTCGATACGATTATAACCAACTAACCCGGAAATTGCTATGGGTAATAATTTTTCTCCTGTTAACCAACTGGTAAATTCGTGCTGAAGTGCCGCGCCGTAAAACTTAGTTTTCGCTCCATC
>ENA-ORDG01001101-ORDG01001101.1-marine-metagenome-genome-assembly--contig:-NODE-1101-length-11420-cov-2.898704_pt1 | contig 11420 bp, 16 predicted proteins | sample MGYA00248629_ERZ508524 | MGnify/ENA primary metagenome ERZ508524 (study PRJEB26194, sample SAMN05421901) | marine metagenome | isolation source: East of Rio de Janeiro, Brazil, South Atlantic Ocean...
TCATCGATCTGCGCGCGCAGGCCCAGGGCGCGGGCGATGGCATCGCCGCCGCCTTGGCTGGTGTCCGGCCAGATGACCATCAGTTCGCGGTGGGCGAAGTTGTCGCGGTAAAGCAGCGCTTCGGCGATGTCGTCCGCCGGCGTGACGCCATCGGCGCCCTTCGCGGCGACATAGGCGAAGCCGCGCAGCGTCTTGGCGAGCGAAGCGAGTTCTTCGACGACCGGCTGCGTGTCGAGCCCTGGCGCGCCCAGGATGCGCGGCTTGACGCCGACCTTCGTTTCGGCGGCCTTCAGCGCCTGCAGTCCGGTGTAGATGTTGCCATCGGTCGCGCCGATGACATTGGCATCGGTGCCCGCCTGGTCGACCCCTTCTTCGACGCGGACGACGACGATGACAGGGCTGGCCTGGTCGCCGATCGCGGTCAGCGCCGGCCCCAGGGTGCCGCCATCGCCGGCCTTGCCGGCTGCGATGTCGACGCCGCCGGTGATCAAAACGGGTTCATTGAGCGGATAGGCCGCATCCAGTTCGGCCTGGGCTTGCGCGTCGCCGGTCGTGGTCGCGGTGGCGACGATGCCGATCACCGCCAGGCTGATGGCGGCCAGGGCGCGCGCGCCGCCAGCGGATTCGGTGAGGGTCAGGCCATGATGAAAGCCGGTCATAGGTCAGGTCCTTCAGTTTGCCGCCTGGGCGCGTTGCCCGCGGGTCGTGTCGATGGGGATGGTCAGCGTGGTCAGCGAATTGGCCGGCGGCAGGTCGAGCCGGCGGCCTTCGATGCGGATGGTCAACTTGCCTTCGCGCGGTTCGCCTTCCAGCGTCACGCGGGTCAGGCGCAGCCGCGGTTCCCAGCGGCGCAGCGCGATCGCGGTGGCGGCGTGCATCAGCATTCGGATGGCGCCGTTAACCGGCTTGTCGATCAGTTCGAACAGCAGGCTGCCATAGTCGCGGCGCATGACGCGGCTGCCCAGCGGCGTGGACAGGATGTCGCCGATCGACTGCGCCAGGTGCGCGTCGCCTTCCAGGCGTTTTCCGGTGCTGGCGCTGATGCCGATCATGCGTCGGGCATGGCGCAGGTCGCGCGCGAAACGCCAGCGGGTGCAGCGGTGAAAGAGGCTTCGACCGCGCCCTGCCTGGCTAGGTTGGCGGGTCGGTTTCGGCTGCGCCCGACTGGACGCTGCCATGCGTGTGGCCGGTCAGGCTGATGCCATCTGCTACAACGTCTTCGGTCGCGGTCAAGGTTTCGTCGACCTGCGCGGCACCCTGGACGGTCAGATCGCCTTCGATCGTGACATCGCCGCGCAGCGTGATGCCGCCAGGCGCTTCGATCAATGCGGTCGCGGCGTCGGGCAAGATGGCGGTGAGCGCATGCGCTTCTGGGTCATAGGTGATCTTGGCGCCATCTTCCCATTCGATCGCTTCTGCCTTGCTGTTGCCAAGCGGCGGGAAGGCGTCCTGAACGATGCCCAGCAGCGCGATCGCCGCGCCCAGCTGGCCATCGGGGCACAACAGCAGGACCTGTTCGCCGACGCTGGGCGGCGACCAGATACGGGTCAGGCCGGCGCGCGGCGCCAGCCAGCGGATCGGCGGGGTTTCGGCCTCGTCCTCGCCATCGGGGTCGCCATAGCGCACGATGCAGCGCGCTTGCGCCAGGTCGACCGACAGGACGGTTCCCAAGCGGACCAGTGTGGCAAGGTCGACAGGGATTTCGTCCGGAGATTGCGGGGCGCCAAGTATCTTCATCGACTAGAAAATGCCCAGGAACTTCGGTCGCGCGCGATCAATCGCATCGCGATCGCGCTGTTCGCATCTGGCGACGATGCCCGTTGCGGCGCGATAGCGGTCGTTCGCTTTGTCCAGCTGGCCGGTCTGGGCATCGCCGAAGGCAATCCAGTCGCCGACCGTATCGCCCTCGGGCAGCGGGGCGCCGTCGACGCCTTCCTGCCATTCAGTCGGCAGAAGGCTGCTGCAGGCACTGCTGGCTGTCACGATAGGCGGCGCGCTTACACAGGCTGCGCTTGCCAGCGTCGCGCACAGCAGTAGCGACAGGCGCCCCCGCGCCTTCGGCTTCAAATATGTCATGGGCATTGCTCCTGGTCAGATTGTCGATTTCCTCGCTGGTCCGCGCGTGGCCTGCGACCGTGCCGACCGCATCGCGTCCGCTGTCGGTGGCAGCTTCAACCTGGGCCGCGCCTAGCTTCGTTTCGGTCTTCGCGGTCTTGCCGCCGGTCCAGCTGGCGAACAACCACCAGGCAACAAGCGCGGCGAGTAGGATGGCGGCGGCGAAGAGCAGCGCCTTGCCCATCTTGGTGGCGAGAAATGCGGCGAAGCGGTCCAGCGGGGTCATGCCTGAATTCCCGGCAGGTAGCGGGTCCGTCCTGCGATGCGCTTAGCCGAGAGTTCCATGTTGCGCAGCGCGCCGGTGCGATAGCTGACATGGACCCAGCGCCCGAATTCGTAGATCAGCTGGTCATACTGCAGATTGCGGTGCATCCATTGTGCCAGGTCTAGAACACCGATGCCTGGCACGCTGAAGTCTGCGGCTTCCCCTTTGCAATGCTGGCTGGACGACGACCCTCCGATCGCTCGATTGAGCGCAGGCGATCGATAGCCGCTGGAAACGATGACAGGCCGGTCGAAGTGCGCGCGGACAGGTTCCAGAACTTCGATGCAAAGCGTTTTCAGCGCGGCGATTTCGCTGTCGCCAGGCGTGTTGTCGATGCCCCGCCGCGCAGCGGTCTGCGAAACGGTCATTTCGGCAAGAGTGAAATGGGGGGACAGGTTCATGGTGCGTCGCTCCAATGTGGCGGCGGGACGTGGCGCATGATGTGGAGGAAGCGCCAGGCGGAATAGGTGACCAGGACGATGTCGCCGCATTGCCGCAGCCAGGGGATTGTCTGGCCGGTCAGCCAGGCATCGATCTGGCCGACGCCCAGCAGGGTCAGCGCCAGGCCCAGCAGCCAGGTCATCCAGGCTCGCCAGGTGGCGATTCGCCGGATGGCGGGCGCAGCATGGTGAAACAGCAGAATAGCGATGGCGATTTCGACCAGGCCGGTCAGAAGGTGGACGGTTTCCATCAATCTTTCCCCCAGGGCAGGCGAAGTTCGGAAGGCAGCTTGCCGGCCCGCGCGACCGCGCCCTTGCCGAAGCTGGCGAGCGCGCCGGCAATCCAGCGCGAAACGAAACCGGCGCCGGCCAGGACCAGCTGCAGCCGCAATTCGGCCAGGCCGAAGGGCAGGTCGGGGTGCGCGATCGCGGCGACCAGGCAGACCAGCAGGCCGATGAACAGCGTGGCCCAGACGGTCAGCCGCGATTCCGCCGGCGTGACGATGAAGCCGGCATAGGTGGCGGCAAGCCCGACCAGCATGCCTCCGACCAGTTCGGGCAGCGGGGCGGTGATGCCCAGCGCCAGCGCGAAACAGACCAGCAGCGCTTTCAGTTCAAAGCCCATGCGCAACCTCGCTTTGCTTTCAGCCGATCAGGCATCGGTGGTTCCGCCGCGCAGATCCTCGCTGCAGGCCAGCAGGTATTCATAAAGCTTGCCCATCGGCGGCACTTCGATGGTGCCGCGGCCTTCTTCGCGGTGCTGTTCGATGAAGCTGGCGTCGATCAGGACATCGTCGAACAGGCTATGCCCTTCGGCGCCTTCTTCCGCTGCAGCCTCCCGATCGACGAAGCTGGCGACATGCAGGACCACATTGCCGCGCAGGTCCGAATGGACCGCGCCGATGCGGTGATAGCTGAAGGGGATGCCGCGCGCGCGGATGTCCTTGATGATGGCCATGACGATCGTTCCTTATGAAGTCTGTTCGCCGACCAGTTCGCCCTGCGCGTCGCTGGTCGGATAGGCGGAATGCTGGCGCAGCTTCGAAGCGGGCAGCCAGAAGTGGAAGGCGCCGATCTTGAGCGGGCGCGAACGACTGCTGGACAGCGGGCCGGAGCCGGTCTGGCTGAATTCGAAGCTTTCGATGCCGCCCTGGTCGGCAATGCGCAGGTCGCGCCCGCCGACCGTGCGCAGCGTTGTTTTCGTGCTGCCATTGTCGGCCAGGTAGGCATTGCCGAAAGTGAAGGGCAGTGCGTGGATCTGCATCGCGCGCGAACCGCTGAAGCGATTGGCGTCGGCGCCGATGGTCGCGAAGTCCTGCGTCCGCCCGAAATAGCGCTGCCCATCTTCCGCGCGGACAAAATCGAGCGTCAGGCTGCGGCGGTTGGTCGGGTAATCGTGGACCAGCGGAACCCCTGTCGGATAACCGGCGACCGTTCCCTTGATGGTGCAGCCGCGCGGTTCCACGCCCAGCGACGAATTGCTGGAAACCAGCCCTGGGTTCGCCCTGGACAGGACGCCGCGGTTCCATTGCGTCACCAGCGTTAGCGTGGTCGGCGCCGAAGATGCCGCATTGGTGTCGAGCGTGACCGTGCCGACGCCCTTGTCGATGATGGTGTATTCTGCAGTCGCGCTCGGCATCCCCGCGCTGGCGGTCAGCTTGTCGCCGATTTCGAAGCGCGCGGCATAGGCTTTGTCGATGAACTGCACGATGGGGCTGCCGGCAGTGGTGTTGCCGGTGGCGGTGGCCATTTCGCGCCCGCCCGCGGTGAACAGCATGTCGATATGGACGTTCACGCTGGCAGTCGACCCAGGCGTGACGGCTTCGCCGCGCGTGGCCATATTGCGCGATTCCCACATGCGGCCAGCAACGGCTGCGTGGAATGTACCGGTGATCGAGGTATTGAGCAGCCGCCCGCGCAGGAAATCGACCGGCCCGAATTCGCCCGAACTGCGCGCGGTCCCCATCAGCGTATGGAAGCCTCCGCGGTCGGCGCAGATCACGCCGGTCCCGCCCAGGTATAGGGTGCCCTCGCCGCTGCTGGTCAAGTCGATCGGCTTGACGAAGGTCTGATAGCCGCTGCCCTGGTCGGCATAGTCGATCAGGTCGCCGGCGGCGACCAGCGCCATCGTGCCATAGCCTTCGACGACGATGTCGATGCGGTTCGTGTCGGCCAGCGCGTCGGCTTCGGTGCGATAGAGCGCGACCGTGTCGGTGTCGATCGCGCGCACGAAATAGACCGTTTGCGGCCGATATTGGTCGTTCAAATTGTCGTTAAGTTCGGTCGTCCCGACCTGGACCGCAGTGCCCGCGCCGCCGGGATTTGCCGTGCCTTCCTGCAACGCGAAGGTCAGCTGCGGAAAGTCATTCAGGCTGTTCGAATTGGTCCCGATCGAGATGCGGACATCGTCGCCGGTGGCGAAGCCGTGGCCGGCGATGGTGATGGTGTCGGCAGCGGTGCTGACATCGCCAGGCTCGAAGGTGCGGAAATTGGTGCCCAGGGCGGTATTGCCCCAGTAATTGTGACTGAGCCGGACCGCCTTGTAGCGGGTCAGGTTGACCAGGCCGGTCGGCGCGACGCTGTCGTCCAGCTTGCCGACCAGCGGGCGCTGCGCGCCTGGATTGTCTGGGTCGGGCTCGGTCCATCCGGTCGGCGTGATGTAGAGGATTTCATCGCCGGTCGTGAAATTGTGGCCGATCTTCGCGATGCGCCCGCTGCCATCGGTGGCGATATTCGTCGGCGGAATGTTGATGCAGCTGCTGGCGCCGGCGGTGAGGACGAAGCGGTCCTTGTCGATGCGCCCGAACCAATATTCGCCGATGGCAGTTCCGCCAGGCAGCGCAGTCCCGTCGAGCAGGACAGTATCGCGCGTGAAGCGCCCATGATCTGCCAGCGTGATGATGTCGGTCGCCGTGTCGACATCGCCCGCGGCAAAGCTGCCGATGGTGCGTTCGCCGCCGCAATCGGTCAGGTCGTATTCGATCATTCCGCCATCGCGGTCGGCGCGAAAGGATGGGCCGTTGCCGCACAGCAGCCAGATGCCGAAATCGCGGCAGCGGCGCAGGATGATGCGGGTGCGGCTTTTCGCGACCAGGTCTTCAGGCGCCGACAGGTCGCTTTCGAAGGCGAAGCCGCCATCGCAATCTTCGCCGGCGATGGTGAAGTCGCTGTCGATCACGCCCGATTGCGGCGCATAGACCTTGCCGCCGCGCAGGAAGGGGCCGATGCGCGCATTGCGGACCAGGCCGCCGTTGCCGGTATTGACCGCACGGTTGGCGCCGTTCGTGCTGACGCCCGACGCGCTGATGCCGTTATTGCCCAGGACGCCCTGCGCGCCGCCGGCATCCCATACGCCCGCTTCGCATTCCCAATGAATGCGGCTGTTCCGATTCAGGAAGACGTTGCCGTTTTTGCCGATGTCGATCATGCGGACGACCGCATTCGATCGCAGGATATGCGGCGCATCGGGGAAGCTGTCCTGCTGCAGCAGCTGGTCGCCCATCAGGTAGTCATAGCCGGCATGGACGATCGACAGCGCATAGCCGCCGGTGCCAATTTCCTTTAGATAGTCGAGCCCCGCTTGCAGGGTTGGCTGGTGGTCGGCATCGGTCGAAAGGCAGCCCAGCGTCAGCGAAGTGATGTTGTTCGGGTCCAGCTGCCACCAGCGCCCATCGCCCGATTGCTTGCGATAGGGGGTTGCGCCTTCGGTGGCGGTGGCGATCCACCAGGCGCCGCCGATGCCGCGGACATGATGCCCCTCGGCATAGATCCGGTCGACCAGCGGCGGGATGGTGATGGCGCCCAGCTGGCTGACCAGTCCGATGGTTGCGTTCCCGCCGCCAGGCATGGTCCGCTGGAATGCGGGCGCGCCGGCGTCCATCCGGTTGAGCGTTTGCAGGCCGCCGTGGTCTTCATCGGCCAGGATGACCAGCCAAGTGCCATCGGGCAGAGCGGCGGCGATGGCGTCGGCCCGCGTGGCGAACAGATTGCCATTGGCCATCGCCAGGTCGGCCCAGGCTTGCGCGGCATCCGCGGCAGCGCGGCCCAGATAGTCGATGCGCGCGCCGAAGGTCTGGCCGTCCTTAGTGACCGGCGCCAGTTCGCTGCCATCGACCAGATGTTCGGCCAAGGCCGGCAGGGCTGAAATCTTACTCATGCGTCATTCCATTCGTCGCAGGTGCGGACATCGAATTCGGCCAGCTTGGCGGCATCCATTTTCGCAAGGCGCTTCTGGATCCGGTCGCTGGCCTGGCGGATGGCATCGATCGCATCGAAGCGCGCCTGCCCCGCCTTGCTGGGCTGGCGCAGGTCATTCATCTGTCGCCATTGCGGGCTGACCATGTCGATGCGGCGGCGCGCTTCGCGGCGCAGCGCAGCCGCCAGGAAGGTCTTGCGATCGGCGGCGGCGGGGAATTGCGCGACCGGCTTTCCGTCCTTGCCGGCGACGATAGAGGCGCCGCGGTCCTGCGCGGCCAGCAGTTCGGCGTGGCGCTTTCGCGTGACCTTCACCGCCCCCTTGGGGATGGCCTTGCCGTGCGTTTCCCTGGTGTAGAAGCCGCCGGCCTGTCCGGTGCCTGGCGCGCTGAAATAGTGGGTCATGGCGTCAATTCCCGATGGCGAGATAGGCGAAAGTGACTGTGAGGCCATCGCCGGCATTGCCGACGGTGAAGCCGGTGGCCGACATGGCCGAAACCCACCACGGCTCATCCTTTTCGTCGGTGCCGTCAGGATTGCCCAGTGGGGTCAGCAGGACGCGATGGCAGGCGTTCGGGAATGCAGTGGGGAAAGTGTGGCTACCGCCCCCTGGCCATGCGACCGAAAGGCTGCCGGTCTTGATGATGGCGCCGCCCAGCCCCCGGATCGAACAGGCCGAACCGAAGACCTGCGGAACCGATGCGATGGCGGCAGGAGTCGCGGCTTTCGTGCCATCGGTGCCCGAGGCGATGTCCGCGCCGGTCGCCGCCGGAACGGCGATCACGCGATTTGCGGTGAGATCGCCGCCGCCGGTGGCCAGGCCGCTGCCGGTGATGGTGATCGCTTCCAGGGCATCGATCAGCGCTTGCAGCGCCGCGTCCTCGCTTCCGCGATCGATGATTTCCTGCGCAAGCGCATCGCCCAGGTCGCCGTCGCCCTGGATGCGCGCGGCTTCCTCGGTGGCGATCGCCTGAAGGATCGGCAAAAGGCGGGCGGCCAGCTTCAGCGGAGTGACGATGCGTTCATCGTCTTCGCCGGCATCGGTTTCCGCCTGTGTAGCGAGTTCGGCGACGCCTTTGACCGTTTCGCTGGCCGGCGGATAAAGGAAGGTCGCATCGCCGAAGGTGACATCGCCCGCGACATCGCCCGAAAAGCGGACATCGAAGGCGAACAGAAAGGTCGCGATCGAAACCTTGCTGAAGATCGGGGTTTCCTGGCCGTAGGTCGCGAAAAGCGTTCCGTCTTCCAGGTAGAGGCCGACGCCGCGCAGGTCGTAGATGTCTTCGGTGACATCGACGCCGGTCATATGGATGACGTTGTCGGCGACCGACTGGCCGGCGAAGCTGGCGATGCGCTTGAATTCGCCAGGCAGCGCTTCGATGGTGGGCGCCGGATCGATGGCGCTGGATGTCAGCCCGACTTCGACGACCTTGATCGGGTCGGTGTCGCCGTTCTGGGCATCGACCAGTGCGTCGAGTCCGGCATTCGTGATGATAAGGTCGATCGGCGCTGCCATCTAAGCAACCTCCAGGAAGGGGCCTTCCGCGCTGCGGATCGGCTCGCCATTTTCGGTTTGCAGGTAGTTCGCCCAGGCGGGATTGAGGGGCTCGTCCAGGTCGGTGAATCCGTCCAGCCTGGTCAGGCCGGCAAGGCGCGCAGCGCCCAGCAGCCAGGCATCGGCCTGGGCTGCCAGGCGGTGAACCGCGGACATCTGGGCGCGCAGCGGCTTGACCGCCGCGATGTCGCGCAGCAGCGCCAGGACTAGGTCTTCGTCATAGACGACTTCGCTGTCGGCGCGCAGCGGCAGTTCCAGGCGGAAGGTGTAGGGATCCAGCTGTTCGCGGTCTTCGAACCATTCGACCAGGCCGATCATGGGATCGAAACGGTCGAGAACCTGGCGCAGCGAAGCCGGCGTCCCCTTGCGTCGCTGCGCTTCGATCGCGCCGGCAATGGCGGTGCGCTTGTCGGCTTCGGTCCAGGCCGAATCCCAGAAGTCGATCGACACGCCCCAGGCAAGGAAGGGCAGCAGCGCCGGCGGGCAGGTCGCGGGGTTCCAGACATCGCGGATCGGGACCGGCACTTCGGCCAAGGCGCCCATGCCCTTTTCGACCGCGCGTTCCAGCGGCGTCGCTTGCGGTGGCAGCAGGGTCATGCGCCCGCCCCGGCGATGGTCACGTCGATCGCGGTGACGTTCCAGGCTTGCGTATCGTCCAGCGCGATGTCTTCGGCGGGCGCTGTCAGCGTGACATTGTTCACGCCGGCCACATGCAGCGCGGCGAACAGCGCCGATCGGGTGACATCGCGGCCCAGGCGCCGGTTGTCGGCGATCAGTTCGTCGAGATTGGCCAGCGCGGTCTGCAGGACCAGCGCGGAATCGGGACCTGGAAACAGCGTCAGCTGGGCGGTGATGGCAACGGGAACGATGGCAGCGGCCTGGACAGTGACCTGGTCCGTCAAGGGGCGCACGGCGTCGCCGGCGACCGCGTCTTCGACCGCGGCGAGCAGGGCGGCGCTGGGGGTGCCATCGCCTTCGGTCGAAAGGACCGTGACCAGGACTTCGCCAGGCGAAGGGCTGATGGCGGTGGCATCGCGCACTTCGCCCGACGCCGACAGCGCTTGGTAGATATAGGCCGCAGTCGGGCCGGCGACAGAATAGCTGTCGGGTGCGAGCAGGACGCGGCGGCGCAGCGCAGCGTCGCTTTCCATGACCGCCGGCGCGCCGGTTTCCGCATCTGCAGGGGTGACTTCCAGGCGAGTGACGCCGAAGATCGCGGCGAGATTGTCCAGGTCGCCGCCCAGCGAATAGGCGATCATGCAGGCCCTGGCGGCTTCATTGACCCGCTGTCGCAGGGTCAGAACTTCGTAGGCGGCGACTTCGAGAACCTTGAAGACCGGATCGCTTTCGACCAGCGCATCGAAGTCGGCATAGGCGGCCTGGAACTTCGCCAGCATCGCCGCGAAGATGGTTTCATAGTCGAGCGCTTCGACGACATCGGGCGGCGGCAGGCGCGACAGGTCGACTGCCGTGGAAGTTGCGCTGGATGACGTTGCGGCGGGCATAGCGACCTGATGGCGCCCGACCCATGCGCGCGGGAAGGGGCTGCAGCGGTCGAAGCGGCTTCAACCGGCCTGCAGTGGCAACGGATTGGGCTGGGGTTAGCGGTCTTGGTCGACCAGCTGGGCGGCGATGTCGATCGCCAGGTCGCGGTCGGCATCGGAAAAGCCCAGCAGCCGGCGTTGGGGGTAGCGGGTGAAGGTCTTCGACCCGTCCGGCGCGCGCCCGACGAAGCCTTTCTTGCCGAAGTGGTGGGTCCTGGCAACCTGGTCGCTGCCTTTGGGGCCGATTTCGACGCTGTCGGGCCGCGCATCGATCTTCCAGTGTTTCGCCAGGCGCAGCTTGCGAAACATCTTGCCGCCGGCCTTGCGGCGAACGCGCCCGCGGCGATCCAGGCGCGGCTTGCGCGCTTCCATGCTGCCGCCATCGGGTTCTTCGTTGGCGGTAATGCGCTTCAGGTTCGATCGGCGCAGCGCCTGGCCCAGTTTGGTCGATGCGCGCTTGCGCTTGGCCGGCGAAAGCCCTTGCAGGACCTGGCCCAGCCAGTCGTCGAGCGCGGCCAGGGCGTCGCTATCGTATGCGCCCGCCATCAGTCGGCGACGATGGTTTCGACCGACTGCAGCTGCGGTGCGTTGGTTCCTTCGAAACCGGCATCGCCTTCGAACAGCGGGTCGGGCTCGGCCTGATATTCGAGATCGAAACCGCCGCCATCGATCGGCGTGACCTTGACCGCTTCGCGCAGCTGCAAGGTGATCAGGATGTCGGCCTTCTCGTTGTCCAGGATGTCGGTTTCGAATTTGAAGCTGTCGCCTGGACCGCCGGCCAGCAGGTCGGGCTGGTTCACGCGCAGCCAGCGGGTGATGGCGAGAGTGACCAGCGCAATGTCGGTCTTCATGTCGCGCAGCAGGACCGACAGCGGATATTCGAAACCGAAGGACAGGTCGCCGGTGTCGCGCGAGCGAACCGCGCCATCTTCGATCCAGATCGCCAGGCGCGTCGGTTCCTTGCGCAGTTCCTCGAGCGCCGCGGTCAGCGCCTTGCGAAGGGATGCGGGCTTCTGCATGGGTTTTTAGCGTCCTATCGCTGCGCTACATGGGGACATCGGTTCAATCCCAAAGCTTGACTGTCTGCCGTTCGGGCAGTGCGGTTTCGGTGATGTCGGGCAGCGTCACTTTCGTCCCGCCTGGCAGCTGCGCGCCCAGGTCGGCCAGCCCTGGATTCAAAGCCAGGACCTGTTCGGTCACGCCGGCGGTGCGCCCCAGGACGCGCCAGCAGATCGCATCGACGGTTTCGCCGGCCTGGGCGGTGGCGATCATCGGCGACGCTCCTGCCAGTCGTCGGCGGCGCAGGA
>ENA-ORDG01001102-ORDG01001102.1-marine-metagenome-genome-assembly--contig:-NODE-1102-length-11419-cov-2.975313_pt1 | contig 11419 bp, 7 predicted proteins | sample MGYA00248629_ERZ508524 | MGnify/ENA primary metagenome ERZ508524 (study PRJEB26194, sample SAMN05421901) | marine metagenome | isolation source: East of Rio de Janeiro, Brazil, South Atlantic Ocean...
CGACAAGAGCTTCCCCTTCATCCTGCTGCGCGCCGACCATGCCTTCCCGCGCATCCACAAGCATCGCGGCGCGCGGCGTGCCAAGGGCAACTACTACGGGCCCTTCGCAAGCGCGGGCAGCGTCAACAAGACGCTTAATGCGCTACAGAAGCTGTTCCTACTAAGGTCTTGTACCGACAGCTTTTTCAACAATCGCGACCGGCCCTGCCTGCTCTACCAGATCAAGCGCTGCTCGGCGCCCTGCGTGGGCCGGATCGACGAGGACGGGTACGAGGATCTGGTCCGCCAGGCGAAGGATTTCCTCGGTGGAAAATCGTCTTCGGTGCAGCAGGATCTCGAAAAGCAGATGGCCGAGGCGGCGGAGAAGCTCGACTTCGAAACCGCCGCGATCCTGCGCGACCGGCTGCGCGCGGCGACCTTCATTCAGGGCAGCCAGGCCGTGAACGCCACCGGCGTGGGTGATGCCGACGTGTTCGCGCTTGCCGCCAAAGGCGGGCAGATCGCCGTGCAGGCCTTCTTCATCCGCGGCGGCCAGAACTGGGGCCACCGCGCCTTCTTCCCCACGCACACGCAGGATGTCGACAAGGACGAGGTCCTCGCCCGCGTCATGATGCAGTTCTACGAAGAAGTGCCTCCGCCGCGCACCGTGCTGGTCGATCGCGAACTGCCCGAGGACGATCTGCTGGCGCAGGCGCTGTGCGAAGCGGCGGAGTATAAGGTCGAGATTTCGGTGCCCCAGCGCGGCGACCGACGGCGGCTGATGGAGCAGGCACAGCGCAACGCGGTCGACGCGCTCGACCGGCGGCTGGCTGAGACCGGCACCAAGGCGAAGCTCAACCGCGACCTCGCCGAATTCCTCGAACTGGAAGAGCCGCCGCAGCGGATCGAGATCTACGACAACTCGCATATTCAGGGTTCGAAGGCCGTGGGTGCGATGGTCGTCGCGGGGCCGGAGGGTTTCGAGAAGGGCCAGTACCGCAAGTTCAACATCAAGACCGCGCAGACCAACGACGATTTCGGAATGATGCGCGAGGTCATGCAGCGCCGCTTCCGCAATCTCGCGGAGAATCCCGATGGGGAGGAGGGCAAACGCAACAGTCACGAGACCGTGTGGCCCGATCTCGTGCTGCTCGATGGCGGCAAGGGGCAGATGTCGACCGTGCGCGATACGCTGGCCGAGATGGGCATCGACAACGTGCCGCTGATCGCCATCGCCAAGGGGCCCGACCATGGCCGCGAGGGGCGCGAGGTGTTCCACTTCCCCGACGGGCGCGAGAAGACGCTGCCGGTCAACTCGCCACTATTGTTCCACCTCCAGAACCTGCGCGACGAGGTCCACCGCTACGTGATCGGCGCGCACCGGGCGAAGCGCAGCCGCGCGATCACCGCCTCACCGCTGGACGAGATCCCCGGCATCGGCCCTTCGCGTAAACGCGCGCTGCTGCTGCACTTCGGCACCGCGGGCAAGGTCCGCGCCGCCGCGCTCGACGATCTCAAGCGCGCGCCTGGGATCAGCGATGCAGTGGCGCAGCAGATCTACGATTTCTACCACGCGAACTGAACCGAGGGGGGATCAGTCCTTCACGCGCTTCAGGTCGAGGTCGTGGAAATCGTAGGAGAAGTCGGTCAGGTCCGAAATCGCCTTCATTTTCATCCCCGTCACCTTGCCGTTCTCGACCGTGAAATCGACGAAGGCATCCGCCTTGAGCGACTTGTCGGGCCAGAAGGCGGCGAAGCGATCGGCATCGTAGTGCGTTAGGTCGCCGTCGAGAATTTCGCTGCGGCCCATGTCGATGAACAGGCGGTCCGGGCCATCCATGCGGATCCGGACATCGCCATACCACGGGTCGTGATAGGTGCCGACATAGGCGGATAGCGGCACGCTGGGCGGTGCTGCGTTTTCGGGCGCGCTTGCTGCGGTGTCGGCGATCAGCTGCGTGCCTTCGGCCTCCGCTTCGGCGAAGGCTCCGCCCCAATCCGCGATGAAGTCGAATTCCGGGCGGCCGAGCAGCCCAGCGGCGATGTGGTAATTGAAGGTCGACGGCGCGCCGCGATAATCATTGGTCGCGCTGAACAGCACCAGATTTTCTTCCGGAATGATCATGAAATTGCTGACCACGCCCGGCGCGCCGCCGCCATGGCTGACCAGCAGCCGGCCCGCAAAATCCTGCGTGCCCCAGCCCAGCGCATAGGCAGAGAGGTGGGAGAGCCCGGCCGCGCGCAGCCTGCCGTTGACGCCGGTGGGCGTGACGCCCTGCCATACCTCGCGCACCTGCTGCTCGTTCAGCAGACGCTTGCCGTCTTCGGTCACGCCGCCGTCGAGCCAGAAGTTGCCCCATTTCATCATGCCTGCGGTGTCGCACCAGATGCCGCCCGCAGCATTCCAGGTTTCCGAAAACGCCAGCCGCTCGTCGATCGGGACGCCCGCGTCCGCGCCCGCCGCACGCTCATGCCCAGTGACGAAGCGCGCGCCCGCCGGGATGCGCGTTTTCTCCGCTACGCAGCGCTCCATCCCGACGGGCTTGAGAATCTCGTCGGTAACAAAGTCCGCCCAGCTTTTGCCGGAAACCCGCTCCACGATCTCACCCGCGACCACATAGAGCAGGTTGTCGTAGGCATATTCGGACCGGAAACCGGCGCTGGGGCGCAGCAGCGGCAGCGCCTTGATCACGTCCTCGGGCTCCGCATTGCCATCGGGCCAGATCAGCAGATCGCCCGCACCCAGTGGCAGGCCGGACCGATGGGTGAGGGCGTCGCGCACTGTGAAATGCTCGCTCACCCAAGGGTCGGACATCGCGAATTCGGGGATGTAGGTGCGAATGGGCTCGTCCCAGTCAACAGAGCCGCGCTCCACCAGAATGGCCAGCGCGGTGGTCGTGAACGCCTTGGAAATGCTGGCGATCGGGAACAGCATGTCCTGCGTAACCGGGCGGTCGGTGCCTTCCTCGGCCAGCCCGCGCGCGCCCTGCCAGATCGTCTCGCCGTCCTTCGAGACGGCGGCGACCATGCCGGTCGAGTCATAGGCCTGCGTCGTCCGCGCCAGCGCATCGTCGAAGTCGATCGGTTTGGGGGCCGGGGCGACCGGCGCCGATACCTCGGCAACCGGGGCCGGCTGCGGCGGCGCTTCGTCCGTGGCGAGATGTGCGCAGGCGGACAGGGCGCAGGGCAGGAAAAGCAGCGCCCCGGTCTTGGCAAAATTCATAGGTTTCGGGCTCCCGATTGCGGGGCCCTTATGCAGCGATTCCGATACGGATCAAACGCCGTGTGGGCAGGGCGCGATTACGCCTCGCCCGCACGCAGACGCCGTTCCTGATAGGCGAAGCGTGCCGCCTCGCCGATGTCGCCCTGGAACGAGACGTTCACCGCGCCGCCGATCACCGATCCGACCAGCGGAACCGCCGCACCCACGCGGCGACGGAACAGCGCGATCGCCAGCGCGCGGGACACGCGCTCCACCGCCTGTTCGATGACCGGGTCGATCTCTTCGGGCGGCACCTCGGACAGGCTGCCATCCGCGCCGATGCCGGCTTCGAGCGCTGCGAGCCGTTCGGCCCGCTGTTTCTTGTCGTTGATGCTCGCCAGTTCGAGGATCTGGAGACGGAACAGCCGCTCGCGCGCGCCCTTGCCGTCGTAGCCATAGGCGCGGCCGGTATCGCGGATGCAGCGCAGCGCCAGCGCGATGGTCGCCGGGATGTCGAGGCCCATGGTGAGGATGCCACCGATACCCGAGGCCGCGCCGGTCGTGCCGCTGATCGCGCGCACTGCGATGGCAACCCGCTCTGCGGCGTCATGGCAGGCTTTCAGGTCCGTCAGGTCGTGGTCGAACTTGATCAGCTGCGGCGTGCCGACTGCCTGGTCGATCCCCTTGAGCACTCCGCGAACGAGGCCGTTGGGCACGAACCCTGCCACAGCCCCACCGACGGGGCTGGTGATTTTTTCGAAGCCCCGCCCGATAAGGGACGGCTTGGCGTTGCGGAAAGCCTGCTGTTGTTTTTCAAAGTTCATGCGTGCCGAACGGACCTTGCGACCGCTTCGTTCCGCACCTGACAAAGGCTTAGTCGGAGCCCTTCTTGCGACGGGCCTGCCGGATCATCCCTTCCTGCGCGACGCTGGCGACCAGAACGCCGTCACGGGTGAAGATCCGACCGCGATTATAGCCGCGCCCGCTGCCGGACCACGGGCTGTCGGTTTCGTACAGCAGCCATTCGTCGGCCCGCGCATGGGCGTGGAACCAGATCGCATGATCGAGGCTGGCGCTGATCAGCTCGCCGCGCATCCATGACAGGCCATGGGGTAGCACGGCGGTGCCCAGCAGCGTGTAGTCGCTGGCATAGGCGATCACCGCGCGGTGGATCGCCGGATCGTCGGGCAGGGGGGCGACCAGCCTGAACCAGCTGAAACTGTGCGGTTCGCGCGGTTCGGGGTTGAGCCAGTGCTGCCGCCCGCTGGAGCGCATCTCGATCGGGCGGGGGCGCATCATCAATGCGCGCTGTGCATCGGACATCTTTTCGCCGAAAGCCTCCAGCGCCTTCGCGCGGACCTCATCGTCGGAGGGGAGGTCTTCGGGGCCGGGCACGTCGGGCATCGGGGCGGCCTGATGCGACAGGCCTTCCTCGGCGCGCTGGAAACTCGCGGTCAGGTTGAGGATCGGCGTGCCGCCCTGGCTCGCCACGACGCGGCGGTTCGAGAAGCTGCGCCCATCGAAGTCGCGCTCGGTCGCATAGTCGATCGGCGGCCCTTCCTCGCCCCCACGGAGGAAATAGGCGTGCAGCGAATGCGCCTGCTTGCCATCCGCAATGGTCGCCTGCGCGGCCTGAAGCGCCTGCGCGATGACCTGTCCGCCGAACACCCGGCCTACGCCGCCCGGCTGCGCCTGCCCGACAAATCTGTCGTCGGAGGAACGCTCGAGGCTCAGCAGCTCGACCAGTCCGTTGGCCAGCTCTTGTGCGGTTTCTTCTTTGGGCGATGCGGGAGAAGCAGAATCCATACCTTAAGCAATGCGCATGTCGTTCGGCAAAATCAACGAAGCCGGATGTAATCGCGTGCGCTATTCTGATCTTTTACCGCGAAAACTGCTGGGTCAGGCAGATCGCATTCGCCGGAAAACACTCCCGCGCGCATTCTCCCGGCATCCAGCCAAGCTAACCGCCGCGCTGCCAGAAGTAGGCCGCGATCCGTGCCACCACGGGGTTGCGGACGAACAGCAGGTCGATCACCGACGCATCCTCGTGCGCACCCATCGGCCCCTTGTAGCCGCCATCGCCGAGGCCCCAGTCGATCCGCGCAAAGCCGCGATCCGCCGCGTCCTCGAAATCATGGTAGAGGAGCACGCGTCCGGGGCTGAACTTGTTGAACTGCTGATCGAAATTATTGGCGATGCAATAGCGTGTGTCTCCTGTCTCCAGACCGAAGGTGAACGCAGCAGGCGTGTCGCCGACCCACAGGAGATAGCCGCGGATCATTGCGCCGATATTGGGATCCTGCGCGGCGTGTTCCCAATAGCTGCGCAAATCCGGATTATGGAATTTGGTATCGCCGCCGCTTTCCAGCTGACCGACCCAGGACGCCGCCTCGATCGCGCCGATGGCGTCGTGTTCGCGGGACGTCCAGTCGAGGCCGGTAAATGTCTCGATGCGTACCGGAGCGATCTTTTCGAGCTGACGGAGCCGCCAGCGGTCTTTCTGCTTCCCCTTGCTCGACGGCCAGCTTCCCGAGGCCCGCAGAGCCGCGAGATCGAGGCAGAACAGCGAGCCAACCCGGCGTTCCAGACAGTGCCATCCGGCGAGCGTGGCAGAGTCGCGCAGGGTGAGAAGCGAGGGATCGTCTGCGATGACCGGTCCGATCCGCCAGGCTGCGCCCAGCTCACGGGCGACGGTGTAGTCTGCCAGCCCGCTCGCCAGTTCCTCAATGGTTGCGGACGGGTCGATCGGTGCGCCGCGGAACGGCCAGTATGCGCCGCCGATCTGACGGATCGTCAGCGGGCCGATTTTCTTTGCGACCAGCGGCAGCGCCAGCACAGCGCGGCCCTTGAGGTTGCGCACGATCTTCGTGTGCAGGGTCGGATCCTCGCTCGCTTCGAACCAGCGTGCGCGCAGAAAGGCGCGGCGCGGCTCGTCGCTTTCGGCAAGCATGTCGATTTCACTGCGCAGATCGCCCGCGATGATAGAGCTCACCGCGTTCATGCTGGGGCTGCGGGAGGCTTCGGCGGGCCGAACGCCTTGCGATAGGCGCGAAAGCCGACGCACTTGGCGCGGTTGGAGCCGGGCCAGCGCTTGGGCGGGGCGGGGTTCATGCCCGCCTTACGCAGGATGGCGTTGAAGCACCGCGCGCCGGCCTCGTCATAGCTCCAGTCCGATCGCCACGTGATGCTGAGCGAGATCGAACTGTCCGGCCCGTTGCGGACATAATGCGGTGCCATCACCGGCACGAACAGCGCCTCACCCGGAGCGATCGCGAACTCGGTGCCGCCATCGGCCAGCTCGTCGCGCCAGGTCAGCTCGCGCGGGCCGCCGAGGTGGTAGCTTTCGTGCATCCAGTCCGGCGCGTAGCGGCCGTCACCTGCGGGGAACTGGGTCATTACCTTGCTGCCCGTGATCTGGAGCAGGATGTTGTGCTCCGGATCGAAATGGTAGGGCGTGACTGCGTCGGGGCTGGAGATGAACACGAAGCCCTGCGGGTGCAGCATCGCGCCGGTCTTTGCCTCGATTGCGGGGCGCAGCTCTTCCAGCAAATCGTGCAGCAGTGCGCGGTAGCCTTCGTCCTGCTCGATATTCTTGACCGCCGCCCAGCTGTTCGCCTCGGCGATCTTGTGGATCGTCTCGGTGATGGAGAGCCCGGTATGGCCCGGCTTGCCGTCGATACCGATCGGCAGGTCGCCGCGGTTATATTCGATCGAGGACTCGGGCAGACGCCCTGCCAGATCGGCCAGCGCGTCGAGCCCCAGCAGCGGGTGGTCGCGCAGGTTGTGCGACAGGACCAGCGGGGTCTCGGGATAGGCTTTGGCAAAGGCTTCGCGCGAGGACTGCGGAAACACCGCGTCGGTGGCGGGGGTGTCGGGCGGAAGGTCGGCCACGGCGTTCATTCAGCACTGCTCCGATGAAAACGGCGGCTCTCGAACGCGATCAGGCTTTTCCCGAGCGTTCGACGGGCCTGGCCGCCGATGGCGAGATTGAGCGCGACCATGCTGCGCTGGCCGCGCCAGAAATGGTCGATCATGGGGTGGTCGGGCGCGGCGCAGCTGTCGCACCAGGCGATATCGTCGCGCGCTAGCAGGTCGAGGTTTTCCTTCTGCAGCAGCACGCCGGGCGAATAGCGAGCGAAGCTCTCGTCGTAGACGGTCTTGAAGCTGAACGCGCCGGGAGGGGTGAGGAAGGTCGCAAGCATCGCGATCGGGCGACCATCGAGATGCAGCGCGAGCCCTTCGAACCGATCCTGCGCCGCCGCACCCGACAGGCTTTCACGGAAAAACTGCGCGTGAGCGGGGGAATCGGCCAGTGCGCTGCCCGCACGGCTTTTCCAGCTCGCGGCTTCGAGCGCGAGGTAATCGCCGGCCCAGCCGGGTACTTGTACGGGATCGGTGGTGCGGACGACCTCGAGCGTGCCGTATTCGGCGAGGCGGCGTTCCTGCCGGCGCAGTTCCTTGCGCTTCTTGGTGGATAGCGACTGGGTGAAATAGTCCGCCGGGCTCAGATCCGAGGCGAGCAGTGCGCGTGCCTCACGCTCGACCACCGAATGGCCGCGATGGGTCTGCGTGGCGAGGGCAGTGAGGGCATGCACCTGGGCACAGTCTTCGGGCATTCCGGGCAGATGGAGAAAGGCGGCCATGCCCGGCTGGCGGTCTGACCAGGCGAGCAGTGACGACCAGAACAGCGTCTCGAACCCTTCCGCGACCAGCGGCATGCCGCAGAACGCATTGGCGTGCAGCCACAGCGAGAGGTGGGGCAGGGGGCGACCGTAATAGTGGCCCGCGCGACCAAGCGGCGCGAGACCCACGAGCCGCCCATCGACCCGCAGCTGCGCGAGGACCACGCGCCCCTCTGGATCAAAGGAGGTGAGCGAGGGGGTGAGAAACCAACGTTCGAAGAAGGGGTTGGGTTCGCTCGCCGCTACTGCGAGGGCATCCCACTCTTCATCGGCTGGCATGCAGCCGCGCCAGCGTGCCACCGCGAAGTGCGGCGCGACCTCGCCGGCCCGGTCGTAACCCGGAGCAACCATGTCCACCGCCGTCATCGCGCTTATCGTCGCCTTTCGCACCAGATCGGAGCCTTACCCTGCCGTTAAGCCTAGGGCGGAAAGGCTGAGAATTGCTTAAGTCCGGCGCACAAAAGCGAAGGCCGCGGCTCCTGCTGAAGGAACCGCGGCCTTGCGAAAATCAGGCAACCTGTCGCTTAGTTCAGCGAAATCAGGGCCGGAGCGGCGTCCCCGTCGGAGGGGATGTAGGCCGGGTTGTACTTCTGCAGCCAAGCATAGGCTTCGTCGATCCACTGCATGTGCACGTCGTCATAGGGCAGGTTGTGGGTGCCCTTTTCCTGCACGATGTAACGGAAATCCTGCCCTTCGACCTTGCCTGCGCGGCGCAGTGCCGAGACGAGGGTTTCAGCCTGTTCCATCGGAATACGGGCGTCGCGCTTGGCGGTGACGATCAGGATCGGTGCCCACTTGCCTTCGGCGTTGCGCGCGGGCGAGATACCCTCGGCATCGTCGGAGGTTGCCTGGAAGCCTTCGCTGAACCGGCCGAGGTTCTTGCGATCCCACGCGTTCATCAGCGGCATGTCGTACACGCCTGCGCCCGCGATCGCGCACTGCCACACGTCGGCATCGCGCTGGGCACCGCGCGCCGCTGCGAAACCGCCGTAGGACCAGCCCATGACGCAGGCACGGTCCGCGTCGATCATGCCCTGCTGGCTGAAATAGGTGACCGCATCGTTGAGGTCGTCCTGCATCCGCTTGCCGTAGCCGCCCGGCTCGCGGCCCATCTTCTCGAACTCCTTGCCGTAGCCGCCCGAGCCGCGATAGTTCGGCTGGATCACGACGTAGCCCTGCTCCGCCAGAGCCTGGTGCCATGCAGCGAAGCCGAAATTGATCGTGTCCTTGACCCCGAACGGACCACCATGCGGCAGCACGACGACGGGCAGGTTCTTCTGCCCCTCGCGATGACGCGGAGTGGTGATGATCGCCTCGATCCTGGTGCCGTCGCTGGCGGTGTAGGTTTCCGCCCGCATCGGATTGATCGGCGCATCCTTGAGCGCCGAGAACTGCCAGTCCAGCAGGTCCAGCTGTCCGGTCTTGGTGTCGAAGATGTAATATCCGCCGATCCGTTGGAGGCCGCCACCGAAGACGACGACCTTGCCGAGGTCGGTCGAGTAGTCGACGATCTGCGCCTCGTCTTTGCCGAACACGCCCTCGAGCGCGGCCTTGACCGCCTTAAGCGTCTCGTCGGTGTAGACGGCGCGCTCCTGCCCGTCTTCGAAGGTGTAGTAACCGAGCACGCGGTTGCCATCGTCGCTTTGGATCACTCCGCTGACGTCACGCTCGGGAACCTCGAAAACCGGTTCGCCAAGATTCATGGTCTCCATGCTCATCCGGTAGACCTTCGTGAACCCAGATTCGCGGCTCGTCACAAAGGCTTCGTCGGTCCCGGGAATGAACACCTGCGGCGCCGGCAGCGATTCGGTGAAGGTTGCATCGGCCTGATTGTAGACCGTGCTGAAGTTATCGCTCTCGCCGGAGCGATAGAGGATCCGCTGACGGCCGGTGTCGCGATCATAATTGTAGCCCGCGCGCACCACGCCCATGCCGTCGGCCTGCCAGTTGGTGACGACCGGGTTGGTCCGCTGGACATACTTGTATTTGCCCGTGTCGACATCGACCTCGACCACTTCGGGCAGGAAATAGCGTTCGGTGCTGCCAGCCGTGCTGTCACGCTGGAGAAGGAACGTGCCGTTCTTGTGGTCGATGTGCAGTATGTTTCCCGCATCGAACCCGGCGTCGCGCCATGCGAGCTGGATAAGTTCGCCGTCCTTCACGTCGTAGGCGATCAGGCGGCGGAAGTCGGCGAGGTTCCCGGCCATGTCTTCGCGGCTGATCACGGTCATCACGATATGCTCGTTGCCGACCCAGCGGAATCCGCGAAGCGTGCGCTCACCCGAATCACGGGCTTCCTCAGCCGCCAGGATCAGCTTCGGCCCCGCAGCGATGTCGTTCAGGTTCAGCGTTACCAGCACCTGCTTCCCGCCGCTGTTGGCGAGATAGGCGAGGCGGGTGCCATCGGGCGAAATTCGTACCGTGCGCATGTTGGCCTGCTTGACGAACTCGCCTGCCGGGATCCGGCCCTCGGCAGTCGCGGGCACCTGCGGCGGGGTGTCTGCGGTCTGCGCCTGCGCCTGAGACGCGAGCGCGGCGGGCATTGCACCGGCTGAGAAAGCGGCCACGGCCATGAAGGCGGCTCCGCGCAGAAGACTGGTCTTGATCATGAGTTTATTGCGTCCCTTCCAAACTCGGATTTGTTCTGTGGAGGAAGGGCATATCCGTTCAGCCGGTCTTGGTAAAAACGTACCGCGATCAATGGCATGATGGCGCAAGGCGATCCAGACGGCCCCCCGACCGTGATGTCAGGTTTAAGAGTTATCGCTTCAATCGCAAGCAAAAACCCCCGCCTGGGCCGTCCCTGCGATGGCAGAGGATCGGTCCGGGCGGGGGCACGTATTTTGCTGTTAAAGCGGCAGGTTAGCTGACCACACCCTGTGCCAGCGCGGCGAGCAGGAGCAGCGCGACGATATTGGTGATCTTGATCATCGGGTTCACCGCCGGGCCCGCCGTATCCTTGTACGGATCGCCCACGGTATCGCCGGTCACCGCAGCCTTGTGTGCCTCGGAGCCCTTGCCGCCGTGGTTGCCGTCTTCGATGTACTTCTTCGCATTGTCCCACGCGCCGCCACCGGCGGTCATGGACAGCGCGACGAACAGCCCGCCGACGATCACGCCCAGCAGCAGCGCGCCGAGCGCGGCGAAGCCGTTTGCTTGCCCTGCGATCAGCGTGATGACGAAGTAGACCACCACCGGTGCCAGCACCGGCAGCAGCGACGGAACGATCATTTCCTTGATCGCTGCACGGGTCACAAGGTCCACCGTGCGCGCGTAGTCGGGCTTCTCGGAGTAATCCATAATGCCCGGCTTTTCGGCGAACTGCTCGCGCACGTCCTTCACCACGTCGCCCGCTGCGCGGCCCACTGCGGTCATGCCCATCGCACCGAACAGGTAGGGCAGCAACGCGCCCAGCAGCAGGCCGACGATCACGAACGGGTTCTTGAGGCTGAAGTCCACCGTCACGCCGGGGAAGAACTCGGTGAGGTCGGTGGTGTAGGCAGCGAACAGCACCAGCGCGGCGAGGCCTGCCGATCCGATCGCATAGCCCTTGGTC
>ENA-ORDG01001106-ORDG01001106.1-marine-metagenome-genome-assembly--contig:-NODE-1106-length-11387-cov-2.032184_pt1 | contig 11387 bp, 12 predicted proteins | sample MGYA00248629_ERZ508524 | MGnify/ENA primary metagenome ERZ508524 (study PRJEB26194, sample SAMN05421901) | marine metagenome | isolation source: East of Rio de Janeiro, Brazil, South Atlantic Ocean...
CATTGACCCCGGATGCTTCAGAAGCGATCTCCCCGCGCTCCAACAAAACAACGTCATGCCCATCCAAGGCCAGGTGGTACGCTGTAGACGCCCCGGCGATTCCTCCTCCGATAACCAATACTTCCGCTTCTGCCATATCTACTCCCAAAGATTGGCATTACTATACGCCCTGCCGCGGGAGTGGTTCAACGGCGAACAGGCCTGAATGGCCAATCTCGGAAAATAGATTAAGCCCCACCCTTATTGCCGAATCGGGGGTGGGGCTTTTAAATAGGTATTGCCCGCCGGTGATCGGCGGGGGTTGTGCTTAGGATTTCGCGTTCAGCCGGCCGGGGCGGGGACAGGAATCAGTTCGCTGGCGTCGTTGACCTGGATGTTGGATACAAGCACCACCAGCTCGTCCAGCTTCTTGATCTCGAACTCCAGGAAGTCCTCAGCCACCGCTAGGTAGCGGGACACGACCTCCCATATCTCCTGCTTCATGGCCTCCATCTTATCGGAGGGCAGGTCTAGACGGTCCTGGATCAAGACCAATTGTAACCGCTGCTTGGCAGTGACGCCGCTGCGCTCCTCTGCCTCGGCGACCGCGAGCTGGTTCACTAACCATCTAATGAATTCACGCATGGGAATACGCCCTCCCGTTAAGTCCTACCAAACCTTTGACCCGGTCCATTATGCTGAGTCTAGGCTCCAAGTCCATGAAAGGCACCTCGTCCCCATCGACCCTGGCGGCGATCCTAAGGAACGCGGACCCTGAAGGCGCCTTCTTGTCGTAAACCACCGGAATGCCCCGGTTGGCGGCAGTGATCGTGTGTTCGTCCGCGGGCACCAATCCCAAGACCTCAACCGACAGAAGCTCTACGATATCGTCCTTGTTCATCATGTCGCCATGCTTGACCATGTTGGTGTCGATCCGATTGATAATCAGCTTGGGCCGGTGCAGCTCGGACGCCTCCAACAGACCTATCACCCGATCGGCGTCGCGGATGGCGGATACCTCCGGCGTGGTCACCAGAATGGCCTCTTTGGCAGCGGCGACCGCGTTCTTGAAACCGCCTTCTATACCGGCGGGGCAGTCCATCAGCACGTAGTCGAATTCACTCTCCAGCTTCTCGCACAGTTCCCTAAGTTGCTCCGGTCCGATGGAGTCCTTATCCCTGGTTTGGGCTGCTGGAATCAAGAATAGCTCAAGCTGATGCTTGTCCCGGATCATGGCCTGGTGCATCTTGCACTTGCCTTCGATAACGTTAACCAGGTCGTAAACGATCCGGTTCTCCAAGCCCATTATTACGTCAAGATTGCGGAGGCCGATGTCGGTGTCGATGACCACGACCTTGTGGCCGCGCATGGCCAGACCGGTGCCCAGGTTGGCCGTGGCAGTGGTCTTGCCGACACCCCCCTTGCCCGATGTGATAACTATAGTTCTACCCGTCATACAACTCTCCTTTGCCGTATTTGAAGAACCGGCCCTTGAATAGGGCGACGTGTATCGACCGCCGCCGCGCGTAAGCGATCACGGGACCGGAATCGGTATATTTAGGTTCTACCTTGTTGCCGCTGGAGATCCCAACGTGAGGTCCGATCTGAAGCCCCGGCGCCCCCAGACTCAGCGCCACGATGGTCGCCTTGATATCTCCCTCGCTGCCGGCGTGGGCAAAGCCACGCAGGCATCCAAATACCGCAATGTCGCCGCTGGCCACCACTTCGGCCCCCGGATTGACGTCTCCCAGCACCACCACGTCACCCTGATGCCGGATAATCTTACCGGAGCGGCACGTGGATTTCACCAGCAGGGCCGTGTCCCGCTGGCTCTGGAGATAGCTGGGCCGCGGCGAGTTGCCCAGTTCCTCGTCCATCAACAGGGGTTGCTCGGCTTCTACGACGTCCGAAGGCTCGTGTTGCACACGAATCGGCTCCGGCGTCGCGGCGTTATCCTGTCGATGGGTTTGGGTGGGCGAGACAACCTGAGCAGCCTCTTTGATCGGCATGCCAGTCTGCCTAGTCGCCTCGTTTGAGGCAGCCGGAGTGGCGACCGGATCAACTGGCAGCGGCGGTACGACGGTGGGTTTCCGTTCCGGAATGATCACTTCATTATGTTGGGGATATGTCTTGGGGGGCTGTACGATTCGAGAAGCCTCAACGACCGATGGGGCAGCGGGCGCGGCGGCCGGCCTCACCGGGGGCGGAGGCGCCACGGTAGGCTTCCGGGCAGGGATTATGACTTCATTATGCTGCAGCGGCCGGACGGGGCCGGGGTCGCTGGGAGGTGCGGCCATGGTTTCAGGAGAGCATGAGAAGCGGATCACGGTGAGACCGGACCCGTATTCGATTATCTTTTTTATCTCGTTGAGTTGGTCCCGGGAAGTCAACCGGTTGCCAACATTGACGGCGATCGCGCCGCCTGACCACATTCCCCGGTTTTCCACCAGATAGTCCCGGAGACCTTTGATGATCTGGTCGAAGGGAGACACATCGTCGATGATAAATTCGACGTTGGTGCCTCTACCCGATACCTGCACTACAGAGTTTTTTGTCGAGTTTTGAGTCATCCAATAATCTCCCGGTGGCCGGGTGAGTTAGTTGCCGGGAAGTCGGTCCCGGCTGGCAAGCCAAGAAACATGATCCGTTCCCGATTATGTAATCTCGGTTATATCAGCCGGACTCTCGGAGATTCAAGGGTTTGGGGTTCGAGTTTGGTCAATTTTTGAAATTAATATTGTTTTTAATACAATGATTGAGCCTAAAATGGAAACACCCTCTCGATGAGAGGGTATTGGAGAGGGGCGTAATGTTATCGGTGTTTTGTCTAAGGACAATGCCTACCGGGATAAGAAATTTATCGAATGACCCAAGGTTCTATACCTAATCGCCCAACCATGTTGCGGCTGCCGTGGACGACAGCGACGATTCCGATATCAGACCCATCGAACAGATATACGACGCGGTAGTTTCCGACGATGATTTCACGGAGATTCTCGTCACTATACTCGGGTACCATCCTACCAAGCATCGGGAAAGTCTCGAGCCTATCGACGGAAGAGACGATCCGGGCAGTTAATGCCGCGCCATACATTTTAGAGTAGCGGCTTACGAAATCGACTGTCCCTCGTAGGTCTTACCTCGCACCTAGTGTCCAACGGACTGAAGCCATTGGGGTAAGCTCCGTTTTACATCGTCTTGGGAGACGGTTAGCCCTTGGCGCAGTTCTTCTAGTCCCAGGTCAATCCGCTGGCGGAAGAAAAGCTCGTACATTATATCTTCCAGCGAGGCGTCATCTGACATAGATTCGATTATTCGCAACACGGTGGTCTTTGGATTGGAATCCATGGCAACCTCCCGGTGTTGAGTTTTCCTTAATAACCCGGCTAATCTCGTGCTCCGAAGGCAGCCACCGAGCAAGTGAAGGAGCCGGGACGCCCACCCAGATTGTGGGTGATGCCCAGGTCGGCCTTAGCTAGTTGACGTGCTCCAGCCTTCCCTTGAATCTGCTTGTACACCTCGTAAATCATGCGTATACCGCTGGCGCCTATAGGGTGACCAAAACACTTGAGGCCGCCGTCGGTGTTCACCGGCAGCTCACCTTCCAGCAAGAATGTCCCCGCCGCCACGTCCTCGCTGGCCTTGCCCCGGGGGCTGAACCCTAGGTCTTCGTAAATAATGAGCTCGGTGATAGTGAAACAGTCGTGGACCATCGCCAGGTCCAGCTCTTTACGAGGATCGGTGATTCCGGCCTCCTGGTAGCAGGCCTGGCTGGCCCTAACGCTTTCGGGAAAATGGACGAAATCCCAGTCGTTGCGCAGCATTCCAAATGCCCCCACGGCTAGACCCAGACCCTTTACCAAGACGTAGTCGTCCCGGAAACTGCGGGCAATCTCCGGGGTCGTAATGATCGCCGCCGCCGCACCGTCGCTAACGCCGCAGCAGTCGTAAAGACCCAGGGGCCAAGCGATCATCGGCGCGTTGATGACCTGCTCGACGCTCACTTCCCGTTGGAAGTGGGCCTTGGGGCTCATGGTGCCGTTGTGGTGGTTCTTAACCGCGATCTCGGCCAAGGTCTGACGCCCCTCGTCGTAAGGGATGTCGTAGTGGTGGAAATAGCGGGTGGCCGCCATGGCGAACTGGGCCGGAGGCGGCGCCGGAGGAGCGACGTCGGAACCCGGGGCCTCGGCAATGGCCAAGCCGGAAAAGCCCGAATCTTTCAGCTTCTCCACCCCCATGACCAGGACAATATCGTAGATACCGGCGGCCACGGCGTAGCAGGCGTTGCGGAAGGCGTCGGTGGCGGTGGCACAGGCGTTTTCCAGCCGGCTGATGGGTATATAGTCCAGTTTCAATGCCGCGGCCAAGGGCTGTCCGGTGCGAAAGGAACTAACGGTCCCCAACCAGGCTGCCTGGACGTCTTTGCTCTCGATTCCGGCATCGGCAAAAGCCTCGTAGGCGGCTTCCACCATAAGGTCCGCGGAGTCCACGTCCCAACGCTCTCCAAACTTGGAGCATCCCATTCCAATGATGGCCACCCGGTCTTTTATTCCGCTCATGCTCGCCTCTTCCTTATTTAGATCAGAGTGTGGACCGTTTGGGAATAGCTTTCCAGTAGTAGTTATGGATGCCGTTTACCACCCGTAGCTTGCGAAAGCTCATCTCCACCGGCATGTCGATGGCCACTTCTTCCAGGGCCCGGTCGGTCATCATGCACAAGATCCGGCCGCCTCCCTCAAAGTCCACCGCAACGATTACCAGAGGGATGTCAGTTGTACCAGCGATGTAGTCCAAAGAATAGGTGAAAACGGTGCCCGGCCGGTCGCTGAGCCTTATAGGGGTCGATTCATCCCGTGCCTGGCAATCGACGCAAACCCTTTGGGGTGGGTATTGGACGTAGCCGCATTTGTCGCAGGACGCCCCGTATAGCCGTATGTTGCGGTCGCCCTCCCGCCAGATCGCGGCCGCCGAAGGCGATGCGGGAGTGGGCCGCGGGGCGGCGGAGTCGGTGATCCACACGTTCCGCCAACCGGCGTAGGTCTCGTAGTCATCGAGCATCAGCTTAGAATCCAGGTAGCCGGTTACGCCCATCGACGGGGTCAACTTTTTGATGTCTGGGGTGGTGCGAAATCCTACCACGTCGCTGCCGTCACCGTAGGACACCGCCAGCAACAACTGGCCGGGCTCGGCCTGCTCCAATGCCGCGATCAGCAGCATCAATGAGAATGCCGCGCCGGTGTTGCCCAACCGTCCGTAAAGGGAGTCCTGTATCTGCTCGGCGGAAAAGCCCAAGCCCCGGGCCAGTTGGCCATGGCGGCGTCCGTCGGGAGCGTAAAGGGCCACCTTGGCCACATCGCCGGCGGCCGATCCATGCTGTTGGAAATAGCCGGACAATGCCTCGCCCAAGATCCGCTCCAATCCCTCTTCAGTGGCAAACCGCTCCTCCCAGGAGCGGACGAAAGGGTCTTGGGCCGAGCGCCAGTTGTCCAATATGTTGTCGGTGATCGAGTAGAAGCCCTCCAAGGACGCTATCGTGTCTTCTTGGGAGACCAGAAACGCCGCCGCGCCGTCTCCTGAATTGCGCTCAGTATCCCCTTTGGGCGCTCCTTGCCGGCTGTCGCTGGCAATCACCAGGACCTGCTTAGCGGAGCCTGCGGCTACCGAGTCCAGTGCCGCTTTGAGTCCGTTAGTACCGGCGCGCAAAACATCGGTTACGTCGGCGGAGAAAATATCCCGGCGCAGGTCCAGCGCTTCAGCGATGATCGCAGCGCATTGCTTTTCGGCATAAGGAGGCGTGGTAGTCGCGAATATAAGGCCGTCAACGGACTGCCGGTCCCGCCCACGAAGACAATCCAGTCCGGCGGCCACGGCCATAGTTACGCTATCTTCGTCGAAATTGGCGACCGAGCGTTCCGTCCCCGCGTTCCACCCAGTCGTGCTGGCGCCCAGCCGGAATCTGGGAACATAGGCACCATATGCGGCGATTCCTACCAAGATTTGACTCCTATCCGTACCTGCTTAGGCCATGCTAGCAGTTAGTATGCTGAGCGGGCAAGTTTGAGACCAAACAAATACACTATGCGAGGCGGTTTTCTGCGATCTCCCTTAGCTTATGAACCAGTCCGTTCGCTTGACCCTTGTGGGGGTCTATGTTTTACTGAACCCGGCGCGACACCTGCCACTCAAAAACCGCCTCCGGTTGTTACGGTTGAATGGCTGGGGCGCGAAATTCCGGACAAGGCCGTGAGGAAAATATGGAATTCGGAATGTTCATGGACTTCTACAGTACCCCTGGGCTCACTCAAACCGGGGTGTTCCGGGAGGCATTCGAACTGATAGACCTGGCCGAAGAATCGGGCCTGGACTCGGTGTGGCTGGGGGAGTCCCATTTCAATCCCAGGCGCTCGGTGCTTTCGGCGCCCATCGTCGTTGCCAGCTCGATCGCGTCCCGAACCAAAAGGCTCAAAGTCGGCATGGCGGTCCAGGTTTTGCCCCTGATCAGTCCCCTGCGGATCGCCGAAGAAGCGGCGACCGTGGACCAGATCAGCGAAGGCCGATTCGAGTTCGGCGTGGGACGCAGCGGCAACGTGAGGGCTTACGAAGTCATGGGGATTCCCTACGAGGAAAGCAGGGAGCGATTCCAGGAAGCTCTGGACATTATTCTGGAAGCGTGGAAGGGAGAACCATTCTCCTATGAAGGCAAGTTCAACCATATAACAGACGCGACGGTGTCTCCAACGCCTTATCAAAAACCCCACCCAGTGGTACGCATCGCATCCAGCGGCGAAGACAGCTTTGCGCGGGTAGGCCGCCTGGGTTATCCCATATTCCTGTCCATGCGGGGCATGGATGTACACGATCTTGAAACAAACCTCAAGGAGTACCACAAGGCCTGGAAAGACGCTGGGCACCCCGGTAAGGGCGACATCTCTGTCAGGGTACCGGTGTACATCGGTCTGTCCGAAGAGGCCGCCGTACAGGAACCTAAAGAGTCCATCGAGGCCTATTTCTCCCGGATGCGCCGGTTTTTCGACGAGAACGAAAACGTTCGCGGAGGCACCGATCCTAGCTCTCCCAGGCAAGCCCGGGCCCAGCGAATGGCCAATATGACATACGAAGATATCCTGGACACAAAAGTGATCTTCGGGACTGCCGAATCGGTGACCGAAAAATTGGCCCAGTTCAAGGAAACATTGGGGTTGAACGCGTTCACCGCCGAGTTGAATCCCGGCGGGCAACTCCCCAAAGAGGCGGTGTACCGCAGCCTTAAGCTGCTGACCGAAAAGGTCATGCCGGCGTTCGCGTAGCGGCGGGCAGTCAGCGCTCAGCTATCAACTATTGGTCTCAATCGATTGAGAATAACCAGTTAATCCTATGGGGATAGGTAATCTTTACAATGTATTGGCTGACCGCTGACAACCGATAGCTCAATATTGGAGAAGCAACGTGAAGATCGCAGTCCTAGACGATTACCAAAGTGTGGCATCGGAGATGGCCGACTGGTCCCAGGCGGGTTCAGGACATCAGGTTGAATACTTCCACGACCATATTTCCGATGAAGATGCCTTGGTTGACCGGTTGAAGGACTTCCAGATCGTGGCTGGGATGAGAGAACGCACCGGATTCCCTCGGTCGGTTCTCAGTCGGTTACCCGAGTTGCGCCTCTTGATCACTACCGGAGGCCGCAACGCCGGCTTCGACGAAGCGGCGGCAACCGAACTGGGTATCGTTCTCGCCGGCACCGGTGGCGCGGGTGAGGGGCCCACCGAGCTCACTTGGGGATTGATCATCAGCATTATGCGTCAGATTCCTCAAGAGGACCAGCGGACCCGCCAGGGTCAATGGGGCACTACCCTGGGCGTAGGGCTAAAGGGCAAGAACCTGGGCCTTATCGGTCTCGGACACATCGGATCCCTTGTGGGCCGGGTGGGCAACGCCTTCGACATGAACGTGATCGCATGGAGTCAGAACCTGACAGCAGAGCGGGCGGCCGAGTGCCAAGCAACCCTGGTAGACAAAGACACTCTATTCCGTGAGGCCGACATCGTGTCGGTCCACCTGCGGCTCAGCGACCGCACTCGTGGCCTGGTCGGGGCCAGGGAGCTGGGTTTGATGAAACCCACGTCCTACTTCATCAACATCTCTCGGGGACCCATCGTCGATGAGGCTGCGTTAGTCGACGCGCTGCAACGCAAGGCCATCGCCGGAGCCGGTCTGGACACCCTGGACGTGGAGCCCCTGCCCAAGGACCACCCATTGTTGAAGCTGTCCAACACGGTGATCACACCTCACGTGGGCTACGTAACCGAGGAAGCATACCGGGCGTTCTACGGGGGCGTGGTAGAGGATATTCGCGCTTTCTCCAGCGGCGAAGCCGTCCGGGTTATCAACCCCGAGGTGCTGGAATCGCCCCAGCTTCGAGGGCCGGTCTAGATCAGGACAACGCCTGGCTCTTGATTTGTTCCAGCCACCACCAGAGCCGATGCCAGACCAACCGCCTCTCCCCATCGGTCAGCGGCCGCCCCAGCTCCTGTCGACAAGCGGCCACGCCCTTGCCAGCCAGGTGGCCCCAGCAACCCGGCTCTTCCCGCATCCAGCCCACTACCTTTTCCTGATTGTCCCGGATGATCCCGCCCAACATTTCGTCCAAGGCCGCAGCCTCTAGGGATTTTTCTTCCATGCTTTGGTCCTTCACATCGCTCATTAACGCCACGGGCGTTAAGAACTCATAGAGTCACGGATAGCATGATAATGCCGCGATAAATAGTTGTCAGAAATGGAGGATTTGGGGAGCCAACAAGGTGGTAGGACGATCGTGGCTAGGGCAGCCGGAACGGAGCCTTCATGACCCGGACCGAATAGGCGGTCTAGACGAGACCGGAACGGGTCAGCCGCCGCCGACGGGCCGAACAATCTCCAGAACGTCCCCATCCTGTAATTTCACCTGGGGGAACTCCTCTTTCTTGAGGACCTCACCATTGTATCCAACGGCCACATGCTGCATGTTCACACCGAAGGATTCCAGGTAGGTCGCCAAGTCGACGCTTTCGTCCAGCGACCTGGGTTTGCCGTTCACCTTCAGATTAATCATCCCACTCGGGAACCTCCACTAGTTTCCCCCTGCATGACGGGTGAACCACCCGGCCAAGCTTGCAACATCGCTTGTTTCAATCGGCGGGCTGCTGCTTCCGGGTCCGCCGCGTCCAGAATGCTGGTGATCACGGCGATGCCCGCCGCGCCGGCCGCCAGCACGTCGACCAAATTTCCTTCGTTGATGCCACCTATTCCGATGAGCGGCAGGTTACACCGCCGGGAGATCTGACGCACCAACTCGGGTCCTGCTGGAGTGGCGCCGGGGTGGGAGCGGGTCGAATATATGGTGCCCACAACGAGAAAGTCGGCGCCTTGGGTCATTGCCTCGCCGGCTCCAGCCACGGAGTGTACCGACCTACCTATGAGGAACTCCTCACCAAGGATGTCCCTGGCGGTGGCGGTGGGCAGGGCCTCTTCGCCTAACTGAACGCCGGATGCGCCCGCGGCCATGGCAACATCGACTCTCTCGTTGATCAATAAGAGAGCACGCCCGGCCACGGCAGCCTTAATCTCTCCGGCCAACCCCAGCAGGGAACCACCGGGCAGATCTTTCTCACGTAACTGAACCATATCGACGCCACCGGCTACGGCGGCGGCAACCCGGTGGACCAAGGTTTCTGGGTCGCCCAACGTTCGGTCGGTGACCAGACATAGACAAGGCTGGGAAACCGGTCCTGGCATCAGGATTGGTTTAGGCCTGTACCGGTTGGGGCACGTCGGTTGCCGGGCTACTGGGGATGGCATTAACCCGAGTGGCTATCCGGCCCGCCAGGTATGCCTTCCGGCCTGCGTCCACCCCGTTCTTGAACGCCTCAGCCATCAACGCGGGATTCTCAGCTTGTGCAATGGCGGTGTTAACCAATACAGCGCCTGCTCCCAACTCCATGGCGTGGGAGGCGTCCGAAGGCACCGCTAGTCCGGCGTCCACCACGACCGGCACTTTAACCTGTTCAAGGATGATCTTCACTTCTTCGGTGGTGTGGATCCCCTGGCCAGAGCCGATGGCCGAACCAAGGGGCATCACCGTGGCGCAGCCCACCTCTTCAAGCCTCATGGCCAGGGTCGGGTCGGCGTGGATGTAGGGCAACACCACAAAACCTTCCTCAACCAACTGACGAGCCGCTTCCAGGGTGGCCGCGCCGTCTGGGAACAGGTATTTGGGGTCAGGTATAACTTCCAGCTTAACGAAGTCGGTTCGGCCCACTTCCCGGCCCAGCCGGGCGATGAACAGAGCCTCTTCAACGGTGGCGCAACCGGCCGTGTTGGGGAGGATCTGGTACTTGTTCCAGTCGATGTAGTCCAGAATGGTCTTTTTAGTAGGGTCATCCAGGTCCAAGCGCCGGATGGCTACCGTAATCATCTCCGTACCCGAGGCTTCAACGGCTGCGACCATATCTTCCATCGTACGGTACCGTCCGGTCCCCAGGATGAGCCGCGATTTAAAGTGCTTTCCGGCAATTACTAGATCGTCTGACATCGCCAATGTCTCCCCCATTTTATATCAGCCAAGTGAACCCCAGATGAACCTGTCGATAAATCCCTTCATAAAACAGACCGCCAGGTAGGGACCTGGCGGTCGTCGCTTCAATCAACATTATCGTCCAATCCCTACACCGGCATTATCCGGGTCAGGTACAGACGGTCGGCGACGATCCTTGGTCACCCTCTCAGCCTGGCTTACCCAAGCTCCCGCAAAAACGGTCCGTATGTCCTTGGTATAAGCCTAGCTTATCATTCCGGTCAATGTGAGTCAACGTAATATACACTCGGTCCCCGTCCACCTTGGCCAGCCGCTGGACACGCCGCCGGAGGCTTGCTGGTAGGGCGCCGAGGCATGCAACGGGGTCAGAGTTGGAACTCTCGCAATGATGGCGAAACGGTCAGTCGGGCCCCGGTGACCTCCTGGACCTCTTCGGCCGTCCAACCCGGAGCCACTTCTTCCAGAACCAGTCCCTCGGTAGTGCGGCGGATCACCGCCAGATCAGTCACTATCAAGGACACGCACTCTTTGCCGGTTAGCGGCAGATCGCACACCTGGACGATCTTGGGATGATTTTCACGGTCGGTATGCTCCATGGCGACGATGACGTCCTTGGCCCCGGCGGCCAGATCCATCGCCCCTCCCACGTTGCCGACACCCCGTTGGGGCAGCATCCAATTGGCTATATCGCCTTTGGCCGACACTTGGTGGGCGCCCAGCACGGTAACGTCGACATGCCCTCCTCGAATCATGGCGAACCCATCGGCGGAGTTGAAGAAAGCCATACCCGGTACGGGCTTCACGAACTGGCCTCCCGCGTTGATCAAGTCGATGT
>ENA-ORDG01001110-ORDG01001110.1-marine-metagenome-genome-assembly--contig:-NODE-1110-length-11373-cov-5.114996_pt1 | contig 11373 bp, 8 predicted proteins | sample MGYA00248629_ERZ508524 | MGnify/ENA primary metagenome ERZ508524 (study PRJEB26194, sample SAMN05421901) | marine metagenome | isolation source: East of Rio de Janeiro, Brazil, South Atlantic Ocean...
CCCCAACTCTCTAAATAATGAGGAGCTGCCGCAACATAATCACATAATTTTGCAGTTTCATCTTCTTTCATAGCAAAAGAAAGTTTGAAATCTACATTGTCTAACGCAGCTTTAAATTCATCTGCATTAGGCAAAGAATATACAGGGTTTACTCCTGCCATTAGCAATGCTCCAACATTTCCTGAATTCATTTCAGAAAGCAAAGCCATCACTTCTTTATTATTTCCTTGGCGAGACATTTTAGGATTCTGAGTATCCATTACCTCACTACCTAAAGCTTCATTAATCGCCATTGTAAGTAATTGTGCATCTACATCTTGAAGACCACAAACCACAACCGCTTTACTACCCGCTCTTCTTAACTGCTCTTTCGCTTTAACTACAACATCATCTAACTCCGCAGAAAGTTTATTACTTGCCCCTCCTGCAACATAACCATAAAGCGCTGCTAAAACTGCTTTTTGTTTTGATGGAGAAACCGCAATTCTCTTATCTGCATTCGCACCCGCTAAAGACATATTTGATTCAAACTGAATATGACGAGACATCTTTCCTTCTTGAGGAACTCTACCTTTTGCATAACCAGCCTCAAAACCTCCGCCTTGCCAATCTCCTAAGAAATCTGCACCAACAGAAACAATTGTTTCAGCTTTAGAAAAATCGTAATTAGGCATTGCACGGTAACCAAATTTAGCTTCAAACGCATCTAAAACTGCATTTTCTGAAACCGCATCATAAGTTACATGCTTAACATTATTATATTTTGAAGAAAATTCTTTTATTAACTTAGAAGTAGAAGGACTTGCAAATGTTTGCGTTAACAACACGATCTGCTTACCACCTACTGCATTTAATTTTTGACTAACTCCTCTATCAAACTCTTCCCAAGAAACAGCTTCACCATTCACCATTGGTCTTTTCACTCGCTGATTATCGTATAACGACAATACAGAAGCATGAACTCTTGCATTAGCATTTGAGGTAGCACTAGCCAATTTATTATTTTCAATCTTAATTGGTCGACCCTCTCTCGTCTTAACCAACACACTTGAAAAATCGAAACCGTCTGCAATTGTAGTAGCATAGTAATTAGCCACACCAGGAACGATTCTTTCCGGCTGAACTACGTAAGGAATAGATTTAGTCACAGGACCTTCACAAGCCGCAAGAGATGCAGCAGCAGTACTGAAACCAACAAACTTTAAAAAGTCTCTTCTTGACGTAGAAGAACTCTCTAAAGAGTCTTTATCACCCAAAAACTCATCTGTAGGAATTTCTTCTACAAACTCGTTCTGTTGAAGCGTCTCAACAATAGGGCTATTTTCCTTTAGCTCCTCAACACTTTTCCAGTATTTCTTGTTTGATGACATATTATTATATAGAATTAGCTTCTTATTTAATTTATTAGTAGTGACATTTTCCACATTCTAACGCACCCATTTGAGCCGCCGTTAATGTTTCAACACCATATTTTTTAGATAACTCATCGTGAATTTTCTCGTAATATTCATTACCCTCCATTTTCACGTTTGTTTCTCTGTGACAGTTAATACACCAACCCATTGTTAATGGAGAATATTGATACATTACCTCCATCTCCTCTACAGGACCGTGACATTCTTGACAAGCAACTCCAGCTACAGATACGTGCTGCGAGTGATTGAAGTAAGCAAAGTCTGGAAGGTTATGAATTCTCACCCATTTTACAGGCTTAGTTTCGCCGGTATATGATTGCGTAGCAGGATCCCAACCAGTCGCCTCATACAACTTCTGGATCTCACCATCATAAAATTCTTTTGAATATTCTTCTGTTACTGAAGAATTAGGATTAGAAGCATCTGCAACCTCACTAATTGATTTATGACAGTTCATACAAACATTTAACGAAGGAATACCAGATGTTTTACTTACTCGAGCAGAAGAGTGACAGTACTTACAATCGATCTCATTATCTCCTGCGTGAATTCTATGCGAATAATGAATTGGCTGAACCGGTTGATAACCTTGATCCACACCAACCTGCATTAAATAACCATAAGCAAAATAACCTCCCGCTAAAAGCAAGAACACAGAAGTAACTAACACCAAGAATTGATTCTCAACAAAAGCTTTCCAGATCGGCTTTCTTTTTTCAGTAACCGGTAATTCAACTCCGCTTGCCGTCGCAAATCTATTCAATGTTTTATTCACTAAAACAAGAACAACGATTAACAATAACAACACAAAAGCAAGAACACCTAAAATAATATCGTTTGAAACTCCAGAACCTGAAGATTTACCTCCATCACCAGGAACCGCAGCTGGAGCTACCGGCTCAGGTTTTGGCTGCTCAACGTAAGCCAAAATATTATCAATATCTTCATTAGACAACTGAGGAAAAGCCGTCATTGCCGTTTGATTAAACTCTTCGTAAATAGCCACCGCTTCAGGATCACCTTCAGCAATCATAGCCTGACTGTTTTTAATCCAACGATACAACCAATCTGTCTCGCGTCTATCGGTCACTCCATTTAACGCAGGACCAGTAGATCTCTTATATCTTTTATGACAAGAAGCACAAAGAGAATTAAACAATTCTTTTCCCGCAGCAGCATCACCACCAGTTGCCGCCGCAGCAGCTTCCTGATCTCCGCCTTCCGCAGATTGTTCCTGCTCGGCTGAAGCCGCTTCTTCTTGAGCGATTAAGTTTTGTGAAAACGAAAATAAAACTACTAGTAGTAGAAGTAGTATTCTTGAAATTGAATGGCGGGTATTCACCTTTTCCATATTACAGCTGAATTAACATCTTAGTTTGGTACGGTTTTTATAATGAATTAGTTAGCTTAAAAAACTCTTATTAGACCGTAAATTTCAACGACAAAAGTAATACTTAAAGATGATTTTAGGAATGTTACAGTATTGTTAATAGCTAATTTATAATATTTCTAAATAAAGAAATTTGAGATGAAGTTCACAATTAGTTCTATTTTTGTAAAAAACACTGAAAAATGAAAAATAAATTTAACATTATACCCGTCTTATTTGCAGCGACTTGCTTATTTATTTTTAGCAACTCGAAGTTAAACGCACAAACTTCCATCGAAGCCGATCCGCTAATACAAGAACTTGTAGTTTTAAAAGCAAAAATGGTCGAGAACAATACACTTAACGAACGTTATAAAATTCAGCTGTTTTATGGTTCGAATTTAAATGAAGCTAATAAAGTGAAGAAAGAGTTTGAAACGACTTATAGCGAATGGCGCTCAGATATCGTTTTTGAAACGCCTAATTATAAAGTTTGGGTTGGCGACTTCAGAAATCGTTTGGAAGCAGAACGCGCTTTTGTAAAGCTTAAAAAAGACTTTAAAAGTGCGATTATATTTAAACCTTAATAGACAACTAAAATTGACGCATAAAAAAAGCGGCTTGAAAATTTCAAGCCGCTTTTTTATTTATAATTAAAAACTCTTATTTAAGTTTTTTCTTCACTTCTACTTCTTGGAATGCTTCAATTACATCGCCTTCTTTAATGTCGTTGTAATTCTTCACTTGCATACCACAATCGTAACCTTTAGAAACTTCTTTCACATCGTCTTTAAAACGCTTTAATGAAGCTAATACTCCAGTGTAAATTACCACACCTTCACGAATTAATCTAATGTTACTGTTTCTATAGATCTTACCACTAGTTACCATACAACCTGCAATGGTTCCGATTTTAGAGATCTTAAAGGTTTCTCTAATTTCAGCATTACCGGTCACTTCTTCTTTCAACTCTGGAGAAAGCATTCCTTCCATCGCATCTTTAAGATCATTGATCGCATCGTAAATAATCGAATACGTTCTAATATCGATCTCTTCACGATCTGCTACCTGATTTGCATTTCCTGCAGGACGCACGTTAAATCCGATAATGATCGCATCTGATGCTGAAGCTAGCAATACATCACTCTCTGTAATTGCACCAACTCCTTTATGAATAATATTCACCTGAATTTCTTCTGTAGAAAGTTTTTGGAAACTATCGGTTAACGCTTCCACAGAACCATCAACATCACCTTTCAGGATAATGTTCAGCTCTTTAAAATCACCAAGTGCAATACGTCTTCCAATTTCATCTAAGGTAATGTGACGTTGCGTTCTCACACTTTGCTCACGCTGAAGCTGCGTACGCTTAGAAGCGATATCTTTAGCTTCACGCTCGTCTTCCATCACCTGGAATTTATCTCCAGCTTGTGGCGCACCATCTAAACCTAAGATCGATACCGGTGTTGAAGGACCCGCTTCTTTTACATCATTACCACGCTCATCGTGCATTGCCTTAATCTTACCACTTGTAGTACCAGCTAATACGTAATCTCCGATTTTCAACGTACCTGCTTGTACTAAAATCGTCGAAACATAACCTCTACCTTTATCTAAGAACGCTTCTACAACCGCTCCACTAGCTAATTTATTAGGATTTGCTTTAAGCTCTAGAATCTCTGCCTCTAATAAGACTTTCTCTAAAAGCTCTTTAACGCCGTCTCCTTTTTTAGCTGAAATATCTTGTGATTGAACTTTACCTCCCCAATCTTCTACTAAAAGATTCATCGAAGCTAACTTCTCTTTAATCTTCTCTGGATTAGCAGTTGGTAAATCTGTTTTATTAATTGCAAATACAATTGGTACTCCCGCTGCTTGCGCGTGAGAAATTGCCTCTTTTGTTTGCGGCATCACATCATCATCTGCTGCAATTACGATGACCGCGATATCGGTTACTTGCGCACCACGTGCTCTCATCGCTGTAAAGGCCTCGTGACCTGGAGTATCTAAGAAAGCGATCTTTTCGCCATTATCTAATTCTACTCCGTAGGCTCCGATGTGCTGTGTAATACCACCACTCTCACCGGCAATTACATTCTCTTTACGAATATAATCTAGTAATGAAGTTTTACCGTGATCCACATGCCCCATTACCGTAACAATCGGCGCACGATTTACTAAATCTTCCGGTGCATCTTGCTCAACTTCGATAGATTCTTCAATATCTGAAGTTACAAAGTCTACCTCGTAACCAAATTCTTCAGCAACAATAGATAAGGTTTCAGCATCTAAACGCTGATTCATCGTTACCATCATTCCTAAAGACATACAAGCAGAGATCACCTTAGTTACCGGCACATCCATCATCGTTGCAACTTCACTAACCGTAACAAACTCGGTTACTTTTAATGTTTTGCTTTCCTGCTCTTGTTGTGCTTGTTCTGTTTCAGACTTTTGACGGTGTTGATCTCTTTTATCTCTTCTATATTTAGCACCTTTACCTTTAGAAGACTTCCCTTGAAGTTTTTCTAAAGTTTCTCTTACTTGTTTTTGTACCTCTTCTTCTGTAGGCTCTTCTTTCTTAACAGCTGCCGGTCTACGACGCTTGTTACCTTTATTGAAGTTTCCTTTTCTGTTACCTCCAGAATTAGTGTTATTATCCTTGCTTATTCTTCTACGACGCTTCTTCTTATTAGCTGCATTCGACTTATCGTCTTTCTTGTCGTCTTTTTTCTTCGCCGGTTTCTTGAATTTGCTCAGGTCGATCTTTTCTCCGGTAAAGTTAGGGCCGTTTAGTTTTTGATATTTCGTCTCTAAACGATCTTCTTCTTGAGATTCCGCAGATTTTTCGGTTTCTTTTTTAGCTGAAGCATCTACAGGTTTTTTATCTGCAGATTTTGATTCTCCTGACTTTGAAGCTTCCGGCTTAGCTTGAGCTTTAGCAGGCTTTTCTTCTTGCTGCTTTGGCTTTGCGTTTTCTTCTTTCTTCGCTTCCTGCTTATTAGGCTTTTTATTTTTATCTAGATCGATCTTACCTACTTGCTTAGGTCCTTCTAGTTTATTTTTAGCCTTTACAATACGCTCCTCTTCTTCCTTCTTCTTACGCTCTTCTTCTAGCTTTCGAAGTTTCTCCTGCTGCTCTTTTTCTCGAGCCATACGGAGTTCTTCTTTTTCTTTTTTGCGCTCTTCACTAACTTCTTTTGAAGCTACCTTTTTACTCTTATCTGTTTGAAATTTCTCAAACAAGACTTTGTAAACTTCATCTGAAATTTTAGTAGTAGGGCGCGCATCAATATCATAGCCTTGTGCCGATAGAAATTCTACCGCACGGTCTAAAGAAATATTGAATTCGCGCAATACCTTATTTAATCGCATTTGTTTTGCTTCAGCCATAAATTGCCTCTAAATTAACCTCTTATTCTTTAATTATTTGATTAAGTATTTTAATAAATAATTAATCTTCAAATTCTTCTTTCAGCACCTGGATCACATTTCTAATGGTTTCTTCTTCCAGGTCTGTAATTTTAACTAAATCGTCTACATCTTTTTCAAGAATACTTTTTGCGGTATCTAAACCAATTCTTGAAAACTCTTCAATTACCCAAGCATCGATCTCGTCTGCAAACTCTTTAAGTTCTACATCTTCATCTGCTTCACCATCTCTATACACGTCTATTTCGTAGCCTGTTAATTGACCGGCCAGTCTAATATTGTGACCACCGCGACCAATTGCTTTTGAAACTTCTTCCGGCTTCAACATTACTTGAGCTGTCATGTTTTCGTCGTCAATTTTTATTGACATTACTTTTGCAGGACTTAATGCTCTTGTAATTAACAGTTGATTATTGGTTGTGTAATTGATTACATCTATATTTTCGTTCCCTAATTCTCTCACGATACCGTGAATACGAGAACCCTTCATCCCGACGCAAGCTCCAACAGGATCGATTCTATCATCATAAGAATCTACCGCTACTTTTGCTTTTTCACCAGGAATTCTTACTACTTTTTTAACGGTAATTAAACCATCAAAAACTTCTGGGATTTCTTGTTCAAATAACTTTTCTAAGAAAACCGGAGCAGTTCTAGAAAGAATGATTACCGGCTTGTTACCTTTTAACTCAACACTTTCGATAACTCCTCTAACATTTTCTCCTTTTCTAAAGAAATCTGAAGGGATTTGTCTGTCTTTTGGCATTACCAGCTCGTTCCCTTCATCATCTAACAAAATAATTGCACGATGACGAATGTGATGAACTTCTGCTGCATAAATTTCGCCTTCTAATTCTTTAAATTGCTTATAAACATTAGTATTGTCGTGCTCGTGAATTTTAGAAATAAGGTTTTGTCTTAATGCTAAAATCGCTCTTCTTCCTAAGTCTATAAGTTTTACTTCTTCAGAAACATCTTCTCCCACTTCAAAATCTGGTTCAATTTTTCTTGCTGCGGTAAGTGAAATTTCTTGATTTTCATCTTCAACCTCACCATCGGCCACTACAACTCTATTTCTCCAAATTTCTAAATCTCCTTTATCAGGGTTTATAATTATATCAAAATTATCATCTTCTCCAAATTTCTTCTTCAGTGCATTTCTAAATACATCTTCCAAAATCGCCATTAGCGTTACACGATCTATTAATTTATCGTCTTTAAATTCTGAAAAAGAATTAATTAAATCGATATTTTCCATATCAAAATTAGGTTAAAATGTTATCATCACTTTTGCTTCTACAATATCTGCGTATTTCAACACAGCCTCCTTATTTACAGTTACTTTACCTTTACCCACAGGTTTAGGTTCTCTCGCCTTCCAACGCAATGTGATCTCCTCATCATTTGCTTCTTCAAGCTTTGCTTCAAATTGCTGCTCTTCTGTTTTCACGCTTAACTTTCTGCCTACATTCTTTTTGAATTGTCTTGGCATTGCTAAAGGAGAAGCTGCACCGGCAGAAGTTACTTCTAACGAAAAATCTTGCTCATCTCGATCGAGATTGTGCTCAATTTTTCGACTTACTTCGATGCAATCGTTAACAGAAACGCCTTTATCACCATCGATAACCACTAAAATTTGATTATCACCTTTAATTTCAAATTCAATTAAAAATAAAGATGGGTTTTCTTCTAAAGCTTCTTCTATTAATCTTCTTACTTCTTGTTCTAGCATGAAAACATTTATAAAAAGAGGGGACTTTATGTCCCCTCGAATTAATCATTAACTTCTGATTGCAAATATAGTAATAATTTTTGAGTTTAGAAATCTGATTTAAAAACTAAATTATTCGTAACTTTATATTAAGAATAATTAACTATCTAAAATTCATTTAAAATGAAAAAAATTCTTGTCCCAACCGACTTTTCTGAACAGGCTAACAACGCACTCGAAGTAGCTGCAGAAATAGCAAAAAAGTACGGAAGCGAAATTTACCTATTACACATGCTAGAGCTTCCTGTTGGCTTAGTAGACGCCGGATTAATAGAAGGAACTCACAACGATATTCCTGAAGCGCTTTACTTTATGAAGCTTGCCCATAATAGATTTGAAGAAGTTAAAGATAAAGCATTTTTAAAAGATATTCCTGTATACGAAACCGTGCTTTTTAAAGAAACTTTTGAAGGCATTAAAGAGGTAGCTCAAAAAAATGATTGCGATTTAATCGTAATGGGATCGCATGGTTCTAGCGGAATTAAAGAGGTATTTATTGGCTCTAATACAGAAAAAGTAGTTAGAAACTCAGATATTCCTGTATTAGTTATTAAAGAAAAGAAGCCAATTTTAGAGACGCAAGACTTTATTTTTGCTTGTGATTTTGTACCACACGTAAAAAACTCTTTTATTGAAGCTACCAAATTTGCCGATGCTATTGGCGCTAAAATGCACTTAGTTTACATTAATACGGCTAATAAATTTAAAACTTCTGAATACCTAGAAAAGAAGATGAAAAAATTCTTAGAAGGTGTCGAGTTTACTAATTACACTTTAAACGTTTACAATGCAGAATCTATTGAGAAAGGTATTCTAAAATTTGCCGCTCAAAAGAAAGCAGATTTAATTGGTATTAGCACACACGGCAGAAAAGGGCTTGCTCACTTCTTAAACGGTAGCGTTAGCGAAGATTTAGTGAACCATTCTAAAAAACCGGTAATTACTTTTAAAATTTCATAACCGCCTCTCGAAGGCCGGCTTCTAAACATTTCCAGAAGTAGTTCCAAAAAGATTTAGTTTTATTTCTTTTTACTGCTTCTGGATTTGCTTTTGTTTCTCCGTTAGCCTTAGAATCTTTCTTCACCACCAAGCTCACGATCGCACTTAAAAATTTATTTTTCTCGTTACTACCTTTTTTTAAAGCATCGATCTTAAAATCTTCATACGCAATTTGAAGATCACCACTTGCCTGATCGCTATTTCCTCTAAAATTGAAATAAAGCTCGTTTACCGTTCCGTGAGTTTTCATTCCCATGGCGGGAGCAAAGAACGAATTAATCGAACTTTCAGGGATATTAAATGAATTTCCGCTTATGGTAAAGACATCATTTTCGTCGTTGATCTTAAAATTCCAATCTACCTTAAATGGTGATTTCCCCATAAAACTTGTATTCACATCAATTTTAGTTTCCGGAAAATCTGCCCGATCTAAATTTTGATTGGTAATGGTATAAATATTCATATTTAAATCGTCAAAAAATATTCTTCCCGGCGGTCTACTCTTTTGAATTAACTCTTCATATTCTAGATGCGTGTTTTTTACTTTCACACTATCGATAGCTAATTTCAACTTCATCTCCCGGAGCATTTTACTATACAAATCTTTTTCGCGCGTATCGTCTCGAACGGTTTTATCTCTATAGATCGAAAAATCTAAACTATCTAACTCAATATAACGAGCCGCAAAAAGCTTAAAATCTTCAGTAATTGAATAATCGTAATCGTTGATCTGCAATTGCTTCATCTTAAGATTCATTAAATCTTTTTCGTACGGAATCACTTCCACATACTTTTCTCTTGAAAAGCGAGGTTTATATTCAACAGTATTAAACGTGATTACTGAAGGCTGAATCAACGCTTCATTTACAGTTACATCCTGAAGTTGATTTACCGTATACGCAATTTGATTAATCTGAATTTTATAATCTTTATACTGAAAAGGAATGGTTTCTTTTAGCGTTTTACTATTCAAACCTAAAGAATCTATAGCGACATCGAAATGCTGAACTTTTAAAGTTCGAAGTGAATCTTGCTGAAACCGGAACGTTCCGTTGACATTTACATTTTTCACCACAACTTCTTTATCAAAATTACTTTTAGAGTTTTGTGGGTTAGCATCTTTTTTTGAAGCTGAAGTCATCACCACTTCAACATCGTTCACCAGCAACTCGTCGACTTCAATTTTATTATTCACAAGAAACCGGTAATAACTAAAACCGTTCACTTCAATTTTATCGGTAATTAGCGATTTAGCGTTCTTATCGTATTTCGCCTGAAGCACTTCAACCTTGCCACCAAGAAGATTAACACTCACTTCTTTAAATTCAATTTCTTTAGCTAAGGTCTTTTCAATTTTATTTTTAGCAACTAATTGCGCCACAAAATAGCCGGCAATTAAAAGTAGAAAAACACTAATTATAGCAATGGTTTTTTTCACGTATCCTGTTATTTAGAAACGTAATTTATCACTAATCTTAATGCGGTATTTACCTTTTAAGAGTTTTTAACTTAAAATCTAACTTAACTTTATCAAGCTAGTTAAATTTGCGCTAAATTACTGTAAACATTGAATTTAAACGCCTCTTCGTATTATATTTGTAAAAAGCAAAAAAATCTATGTTCGCCAAGTTTTTCATATTTATACTATTTATTGCTGCCGAAATTACTTTGGGCATCTACAGCTTGGCTATTAGTGAAAGTTTATTGGCTAGATTTCTTTTTTTCATCTTAAGCGCATTTATTGTTTGTGCATTGGTCATTAAAATTTCAAATAAACTATTACCTGACGACGACCGTAGAGAGAAAAAGGTAATGAAAAAGAAAGCCAAGAAAGCACGATAACCTATCTTCGCCTTCAAATTGCACCTACCTAACTATGCAAATTACCTGCATTTCTGATACTCATAATTTTCATGATCGATTAAGTTTACCTGCAAGTGGTGATCTAATAATTCATGCCGGCGATTTAACTGAAGCAGGAACCAAAAGAGAATTAGAAGATTTTTTTGAATGGTTTTCTCAACTTCCTTTTACCTACAAAATTTGCATTGCCGGAAATCACGATTTCTACTTAGAGCATATTTCTTCATCAGAGTTTGAAGAACTTCTACCGGAAAATGTAATTTATTTAAATGATAGCGGCGTTATTTTAGAAGGAATTCATTTTTGGGGATCACCCTACATACCTTATCAAGAACCCTGGGCGTTTTCTAAACCTGCGGAAGAAATTCAGCAACACTGGGAAAAAATTCCTAACGATACCGATATCTTGATTACGCACACTCCGCCAAAAGGAATTTTAGACGAAACCAACAAACAAATAGAAGTTGGCTGTCCTTACCTCAGAAAAACTATTGAAACCCAACAACCGAAGCTTCACATTTTTG
>ENA-ORDG01001114-ORDG01001114.1-marine-metagenome-genome-assembly--contig:-NODE-1114-length-11333-cov-2.685412_pt1 | contig 11333 bp, 9 predicted proteins | sample MGYA00248629_ERZ508524 | MGnify/ENA primary metagenome ERZ508524 (study PRJEB26194, sample SAMN05421901) | marine metagenome | isolation source: East of Rio de Janeiro, Brazil, South Atlantic Ocean...
TATGAAGCGCGCGCTGCTGGCGCTGCTCGCCATCCTGGCCGTCGCCGCGCCCGCCCGGGCCGATACGCCCTGGACGCTGGTCAACACCTATCCGCATGATCCGACCGCCTTCACCGAAGGCCTCTTCTATCTCGACGGCGCCCTCTATGAGAGCACGGGGCTGGAGGGCCAGTCGGACATTCGCAAGGTCGCGCTCAAGAGCGGCAAGGTGCTGCAGCGGCGCATCGTCGATCCGCCCTATTTCGGCGAGGGCATCGTCAACTGGAAGGACCGGCTGATCAGCCTGACCTGGCGGCACCGCCGCGGTTTCATCTGGTCCCTCGCCGACTTCGCGCCCAAGGGCGAGTTCCGCTATGAAGGCGAAGGCTGGGCGCTGACGCAGGATGGCCGCCACCTCATCATGAGCGACGGCACCGCGCAGCTGCGCTTTCTCGATCCCGACAGCCTGACCGAAGATCGGCGCATCACCGTCACCTGGAACGGCCGTCCGGTCGAGCGGCTCAACGAGCTGGAATATGTGCGCGGTGAAATCTGGGCCAATATCTGGTATGAAACGAAGGTTGCGCGGATCGACCCGTCGAGCGGGGCGGTCATCGACTGGATCGACCTCGCACCGCTGCGCGCCAAGGCGGGAGTCACTGACACCGAAGCGGTCGCGAACGGCATCGCCTATGATGCGGCGGGCGACCGAGTCTTCGTCACGGGGAAGAACTGGCCCAAACTCTTCGAAATCCGCGTGGAACCGGGCCCACGCGGTTGACTCGCCCCCCTCGAATCGCTAATGGCGACCCTCCCCAACACGCTGGCGAGCGGCAGTGCTTTCTGCACTGGCCGTCTTTTTTGCGTCTAGGGGAATAGGAAATCGGCCATTTTTCCTCGCCAGGGAAGCATGGCCCGGACGCTTTGAGATAGGGCGGCGAAAGCGGCCCTGTGGAGCAGGAGAATAGATTACCATGGCACGTATTGCGGGTGTTAACATCCCGACCAACAAGCGCGTGATCATCGCGCTCACCTACATCCACGGCATCGGCCGCAAGACCGCCGTCGACATCGCCGACAAGCTGGGCATCGACCACAGCCGCCGCGTTCAGGACCTGTCGGACGCCGAAGTCCTGCAGATCCGCGAAGCCATCGACGCCGACCACACCGTCGAAGGCGATCTGCGTCGCGAAACCGCGATGAACATCAAGCGCCTGATGGATCTGGCCTGCTATCGCGGCCTGCGTCATCGCAAGGGCCTGCCGGTCCGCGGCCAGCGCACGCACACCAATGCGCGCACCCGCAAGGGCAAGGCAAAGCCGATCGCCGGCAAGAAGAAGTAATTCGTCCGGGGGACGAATTACTCCGCCGGAGGCAGCTCTCCCCAAGCGAGACGCCTCCTGCGTAACCAGATTTTGTAGGAAGAGCTAAACAATGGCACGCGAACCCCAGCGCATCAAGCGCCGCGAACGCAAGAACATCTCGGCCGGCGTCGCGCACGTCAACGCCAGCTTCAACAACACCATGGTCACCATCACCGATGCCCAGGGCAATGCGATCAGCTGGTCCTCGGCCGGCATGATGGGCTTCAAGGGCAGCCGCAAGTCGACCCCTTATGCCGCGCAGGTCTGCGCCGAAGACGCCGGTCGCAAGGCGGCCGAACATGGCGTCCGCACCCTCGAGGTCGAAGTCAAGGGTCCGGGGTCGGGCCGTGAATCGGCTCTGCGCGCCCTCCAGGCCGTGGGCTTCCACATCACCTCGATCCGCGACGTCACGCCGATCCCGCACAATGGCGTGCGTCCGTCCAAGCGTCGCCGCGTCTAATCGCATCGCGCCGTGACTGGCGGGCGGAGGACGCGTCGCCCGTTTTGCCCGTTTGCATCGCCGGAACGTTCCTGTCGGGTCAGGATCATACAGCGTTTCGGCCCATCCCCAGGGGAAATACATGACTGTCAACATGAAGAACTGGCAGGAATTGAAGAAGCCCAACAGCCTCGAGATCAAGGCGTCGGGCGACGGCAAGCGCAAGGCGACCTTCGTTGCCGAGCCGCTGGAGCGCGGTTTCGGCCTGACGCTCGGCAACGCGCTGCGCCGGGTTCTTCTGTCCTCGCTTCAGGGCGCGGCGGTCACCTCGATCAAGATCGAGAATGTCCTGCATGAATTCTCCTCGCTCGCCGGCGTGCGCGAGGACGTGACCGACATCGTCCTCAACATCAAGCAGGTCGCGCTGAAGATGGAGGGCGAAGGCCCCAAGCGGCTGCAGCTGTCCGCCACCGGCCCCGCCGTGGTGAAGGCCGGCGACATCAGCGTCGTGGGCGACATCGAAGTGATGAACCCCGACCTGGTGATCTGTCACCTGGACCAGGGCGCCACGCTCAACATGGAACTGACCGCCGACGTCGGCAAGGGCTATGTCCCGGCCGTCGCCAACCGTCCGGCCGATGCGCCGATCGGCCTCATCCCGGTCGATGCGCTCTACTCGCCGGTGCGCCAGGTCGCCTACAAGGTGGACAACACCCGCGTCGGCCAGGAACTGGACTATGACAAGCTGTCGCTGACGCTGGAAACCGACGGCACCGTCACGCCGGAAGACGCGGTGGCCTATGCTGCCCGCATCCTGCAGGACCAGCTCCAGCTGTTCGTCCACTTCGAGGACGCGCTGCCCGCCGCTGCGCCCGCCACCGGCCATGCCGCTGGCGCCGCCGCTTCGGAAGGCGAAAGCGACGCCAACCAGATCAACCGCTATCTGCTCAAGAAGGTGGACGAACTGGAACTGTCGGTCCGCTCGGCCAACTGCCTCAAGAACGACAACATCATCTACATCGGCGACCTGGTCCAGAAGACCGAAGCCGAGATGCTGCGCACCCCCAATTTCGGCCGCAAGTCGCTGAACGAAATCAAGGAAGTGCTGTCGTCCATGGGCCTGCGCCTGGGCATGGACATCCCCGGCTGGCCGCCGGAAAATATCGAGGAAATGGCCAAGAAGCTCGAACAGGAGCTGCTGGGCTGATTGATTACCGTTCGTCCTGAGTAGCCGCTGAGCTTGTCGAAGCGGCGTATCGAAGGACTGAGCGCGGCGCGAAGTGCTTCGATACGGCCTTCGACTTCGCTCAGTCCCTACTCAGCACGAACGGAATGGGGCTATTGGGCGGTGGCCCTGAACACCGCCTGGTCTGGGGTACCTCACACGGCCCCTTAACGAACGAAGGAAAGTCACATGCGTCACAAAATCGGTCATCGTAAGCTTCAGCGCAGCGCCGGTCATCGCACCGCCCTGCTGCGCAACCTGGCCGCTTCGCTCATCAAGCATGAGCAGATCCTGACCGGCACCGCCAAGGCCAAGGAACTGCGCCCCTATGTCGAAAAGCTGATCACCCTCGCCAAGAAGGGTGGCCTGTCCAATCGTCGTCTGGCCCAGTCGCGCCTGCAGGACGACGTCCAGCTCGCCAAGCTGTTCGACGTGCTGGCCGAACGTTACAAGGATCGCAACGGCGGCTATACCCGCGTGATCAAGGCCGGCTTCCGCGCGTCAGACGCCGCCCCGGTCGCGATCATCGAACTGGTCGACCGCGACGTCGACGCCAAGGGTCAGGATTCCGGTCCGGTCCAGGGCGCCGACGCGGACGAGTTCGAAGCCGCCTGATCATCGCCGGTCCTGCGTCGCGGGACCGGATGCTTTACCGGCAGGCCGCGTTTCCCTAGGGAGACGCGGCCTGTTCCATTTGCAACGAAAAGAGCATCGAAGAGAGGATGCGCCTCGCCGCCCTGATCCTGCTGCCGCTCTGGCTGGCCGCCGCACCGGCGATCGCCCGCGCCCTGCCGGAGGAAGCGGCGATCACCGCGGGCAGCGACGCCCTGCGCTATCCCGCCGCGCGGCGGCTGAACCTGGTGGAGGATCATTTCGGCGTCCAGGTGGCCGATCCCTATCGCTGGCTCGAAAACGACCTGCGGGCAGATCCGGCGGTGCGCGACTGGGTGGCGCAGGAAAATGCGCTTACCCGCCGCTATCTCGACGCGCTGCCGGGGCGCGATGCGCTCAAGGCCCGGCTGCAGGCGCTCTTCGCCCATGGCCGCTACACCGTGCCGCGCAAGGCGGGCGGCCGCTATTTCTATGGCTATAACAAGGGTCTGGAAAACCAGACCCCGCTCTATGTCCGCGAAGGCCTGGCGGGACCGCAGCGGCTGCTGCTCGACCCCAATGGCTGGCCGGGCGACGGGGCGAGCGCGCTGGCCGAATGGGCGCCCTCGCCCGACGGCAAATATCTCGCCTATGCCGTGCAGGATGCGGGCAGCGACTGGCGCACGCTGCGCCTGATCGACGTCGACAGCGGCCGGACGCTGGACGACGCGGTGCAATGGGTGAAATTTTCCCAGACCGCCTGGGACGGCCGCAGCGAAGGCTTTTTCTATTCGCGCTTTGCCGCGCCCCAGGCGGGCGAGGCCTTCCGCTCGACCAACCTTGGCCAAAGCCTCTATTATCACCGCATCGGCACGCCGCAGGCGCAGGACCAGCTGATCTACGCCACGCCCGACCGGCCGCGGCTCAGCCATCAGGCGCAGGTCACGGGCGACGGGCGCTGGCTGGTCATCAGCTCGTTCGAAGGGATCGATCCGCGCCGGGAAATCCATGTCGCCGAACTCACCGGCGGCCCGGCGACGCCCCGGCGCCTGATCCGCGGACCGGCCAATGACTGGCGGCTGATCGGCAGCCGCGGGTCCCTCCTCTATTTCCTCACCGACCAGCGCGCCGCGCATATGCGGGTGGTGACGCTCGACGCCGCCCGTCCCCGGCGCGCCGCGACCGAAATCGTGGCCGAACGCGCCGAAACGCTGGCGGGGGGCGCGCTGGTCGGCGACCGCATGATCCTGGCCTATATGAACGGCGCGCAGACCGTCGCCGAACTGGTGGAGCTGGACGGGCGCAAGGTGGGCGACGTGCCGCTGCCCGGCTTTGGCACGGCGGCGGGTTTCGGCGGCCGCGCCGGCGACCCGGAAACCTTTTTCAGCTTCTCGGGCTTCGTGACTCCGGCAAGCATCTACCGCTTCGACACGGCGACCCGCCAATATCAGCTGTTCGCCCGGCCCGACCTGCCCTTCGACCCCGATGACTATGGCATAGAACAGCTCGTCTACCCGTCGAAGGACGGAACGATGATCCCGCTCACCATCCTGCGCAAGAAGGCGCTGGCGGACCACGCCATCGCCGCGCCGACCATTCTCTACGGCTATGGCGGCTTCAACATATCGCTGACGCCCGGCTATTCGGCAACGCGCATGGCCTGGCTGGAGCAGGGCGGCGTCTATGCCATCGCCAATCTGCGTGGCGGTGGCGAATTCGGCAAGGCCTGGCACGAGGCGGGGCGCGGCGCCAACAAGCAGAATGTGTTCGACGACTTCATCGCCGCAGCCGAATATCTGAAGGCCAATGGCTTCACCCCGCCCGACGGCCTCGCGATCGAAGGACGCTCCAATGGCGGGCTGCTGGTCGGCGCGGTGGTGAACCAGCGGCCCGATCTCTTCGCTGCGGCGCTGCCGGCGGTCGGGGTGATGGACATGCTGCGCTTCGACCGCTTCACCGCCGGCCGCTACTGGGTCGACGATTATGGATCGCCCGCCGACGCGAAGGATTTCCCGCTGCTCTACGGCTATTCGCCCTATCACAACATAATGGGGGGAACGGACTATCCCGCCATTCTCGTCTCCACCGCCGACACCGATGATCGGGTGGTGCCCGCGCACAGCTTCAAATATGCCGCCGCGCTCCAGGCCGCTGACCTTGGCGCGCGACCGCGCCTGCTGCGGGTCGAAAGCCGCGCCGGCCATGGCGCAGGCAAACCGGTCGACAAGCTGATCGACGAATATGCCGACAGCTACGCCTTCGCCGCCCATTTCACCGGCCTGGCGATCGCCCCGCGCCCCGCCGCCGCGCCCCGTTCAGCCGCTGGACAGCCGGCGCACGTTATGCCTCCCTTAGTCGCAGGAGGCCAATGAGCATGATCGGGACCAAGACACGCTGGATGACCGGAGCGCTGGTAAGCGCGGGGCTGATGCTGGGCAGCGTCAGCGCGGCCGAGGCGCGGCCACGCTGGGACCGTGGATATGATCGGGGCTGGGACCGGCACCATCATCGCCATGGCGACGACGGTTTTGGCGTGGGCGACGCGATCGGCGTCGCCGCGCTGGTCGGCGCCGTGGCGATCGTCGCCAATTCCCTCTCGAAGGACCGCAAGGTTCGCGACCCCATCACCGGCGGCGAATATGATGCGCCCCCGCCCAGCGCCGGCACCGACTATGGCGCCGACGTGGCGGATGCGCCCGCGCCCGTCGATGAGGGCGATTTTTCCGACATCGCCGCGCAGGACGACGCCATGACCGACGCCTGCGCCCGCGCCGCCCGCGACGAGGCGCAGCAGGCCGGCGGCGGCTATGCCGAAATCCGCACCATGGCCAGCCCCGTTGCCGGAGCCGATGGCGGCTATAATATCGACGGCGAAGTCGAACAGCGCGCCGGCTATCGCGCCACCAGCGGCGAGACGCGCCGCTTCACCTGCACGATCGGCCGCGACGGGCGGGTTGCCCAGGTCTATTTGAGCCGCGACCTGGTTTCGCGCTGACCCGCATCCGGTTTTGCTGTCGGCGTTCCCGAAGCTGGGCTAGCATCGCCCCCGAATCAGGGGGTTGGGGTGTCGGGCTTTCTCTTCGCGCCGGAGAATATCGTCTTCGTGTCGGCCTTCGCGCTGATGCTGGTGATCGGCGTCGTCCAGGCGCTGGGGTTGGGGGGCGACGCCGATCTCGATCTGGATGGCGACGCTGACCTGCTGGGCTGGCTCGGCTTTGGCCGGCTGCCGCTGCTGGCGCTGATCGCCATCTTCCTCACCGCCTTCTCTGTCCTTGGGCTTTTGGGCCAGCAGGCCGCGCATGATCTAGTCGGCGCCATGCTGTCGCCCTGGATCGCAGTGCCGGCCGCGGCCGTGCTGGCGCTGCCAGCGACCGGCCTTGCCGCACGCCTGCTCGCGCCGCTGCTGCCGCGCGACCACAGCACCGCCATCCCGCTCGACCATCTGGTCGGCAGCCACGCCACCATCGTCACCGGCCACGCCAGCGCCGGCTCGCCCGCCCGCGCCCGGGTCGAGGACCCTCATGGCCAGCATCATTATGTCATGGTGGAGCCCGACAGCGATGGCGCCCGGCTGGAGGAGGGCGAGACGATCCTGCTCGTCCGCCGAGAAAGCCACATCTTCCGCGCCATATCCCATGGCGACCATTATCTGCCCCGTCTCTGAGGAGAGTATGTCATGAACCTTCCCGTCGTGCAGGACAGCGTCTCCGTCCTGCCCTATGCGATGATCGCGGGCAGCGGCCTGCTCGTCCTCATCGTGCTCGGCATCGTCATCGCGCGCCTCTACAAGCGCGCATCCAAGGAAATCGGCTTCGTGCGCACCGGTTTCGGCGGCGAGAAGGTGGTGATGAACGGCGGCGCGCTGGTGCTGCCGATCTTCCACGAAACCATGCCGGTCAACATGAACACCGTCCGCCTTGCCGTGGAACGCAAGAATGCCGACGCGCTGATCACGCTGGACCGCCTGCGCATCGACGTGAAGGCCGAATTCTACGTCCGCGTGAAGCCCGATGCGCAGTCGATCGCGATCGCCGCGCAGACGCTGGGCATGCGCACCATGAACCCCGAAGCGCTCAAGGAACTGGTCGAAGGCAAGTTCGTCGACGCGCTCCGTTCGGTCGCCGCCGGCATGACCATGAACCAGCTGCACGAACAGCGCAGCGAATTCGTGCAGAAGGTGCAGCAGGTCTCCTCGGTCGATCTCGCCATGAACGGCCTTGAGCTGGAAAGCGTGTCGCTGACCGGTCTCGACCAGACCTCGATCGAGCATTTCAACGCGAACAACGCTTTCGACGCCGAGGGCCTGACCAAGCTCACCGAACAGATCGAGCTGCGCAAGAAGACCCGCAACGACATCGAGCAGGAAACCCGCGTCCAGATCGAGACCAAGAATCTGGAGGCCGAGCGCCAGTCGATGATCATCGCGCGCGACACCGAATTTGCGCGGCTGGAGCAGGAGCGCGAGGTGGAGATGCGCCGCGCCGAGCAGGCGGCCGAAGTCGCGCGCGAGCAGGCGCTGCGCAGCCAGGAGGCCGATCAGGCGCGGATCGAGGCGAAGAAGCTGGTCGACAGCCAGCAGATCGAGGCCGACCGCACCGTCAAGCAGGCGCGTATCGCGCAGGAACAGGCGCTCGAACTCGCGCGCCAGGAACAGCAGATCGCGGTCCAGAACAAGAGCCGCCAGGAAAGCCAGGCTAGGGCTGAAGCCGACGAGGCGCGGGCCAAGGCCGTGGCCGCCGAAGAGCAGGTGCAGACGTCCCGCGCCACCGAAGTCGCCGAACGCGCCAAGCGCATCGAACTGATCGACGCCGCGCGCGAAGCGGAACGCGCTGCGATCCAGGTCCGGGTCGAGGCGGAGGCCGAGAAGCAGGCGGCGGCCGACCGCGCCGAAGCCATGCGTCTCGCCGCCGAGGGCGAGGCCGAAGCCGCCAAGCTGCGCGCCGACGCCGATCGCGTCCGCTTCGAAGTGGAAGCGGCGGGCCAGCGCGCCGTCAATGAAGCGGCCAACATCCTCTCCTCCGACCAGGTCTCGCTCCAGACCAAGATGGCGCTGCTCAAGGTCCTGCCCGACCTGGTGCGCGAAGCGGCCAAGCCGATGGAAGCGATCGATTCGATCCGCATCGTTCAGGTCGATGGTCTTACCGGCCATGGCGGTGGCGGCGCGGATGGCGCGGCCGGCATGGCGGGCGGCGACCAGAATCTCGCCAATGCGGCCGTATCGGCGGCGCTGCGCTACCGCGCCCAGGCGCCAGTGATCGACGGCCTGATGAAGGAACTCGGCCTCGACGGCTCCAGCCTCGACGCCCTGGTCAAGGGCGCCGCCGCGCCAGCGCCCATGGCCGCCGTCGCTCCGGTCATCGTCGAGGAAATCCTGCCGGAAAAGGGCGAGCCCCAGGCATAAGCCCTGTGCCCGGCGTCGTCCCTGATGGAGGCAGCCGGGCACAGGCTAGCGCCCCATCCTTTGTCCTGAGTTGGGGGAAGACAGCAACCGACAGACGGGATGGCGGACACCCTCTTTCACCCAAACAAAGGGAGGTGGCAGCACGAACTGCGGTAGGGCGCTCCGGCTGATCCATGGCGCGGCGCCCCCGATCAGTCCGGGTGTCGCGCCATGAAATCGAGAATCAGCCCGGCGATGTCGTCGGTTTTCTCGTCGAGCGCGAAGTGGCCTGCGTCGAGCAGGTGGATTTCGGCATCGGGGACATCCTTCCTGAAGGCCGCGCCACCGGCCGCAACGAAGGACGGGTCATTGGCTCCCCACACGACCAGGGTCGGCGGCTGATGGTCGCGAAGCCACGCCTGCCACTGCGGATAGGCCGCGACGTTGGTTCGGTAGTCGTGCAGCAACGCCGACTGGATCGCTCTTTGTCCCGGTTTCGACAGGTGCGCATATTCGTCCAGCCACGCCTGCGGATCATAGCGCTGGGGATGCGCGCTGCCGGCGATATGACGCTGCATCGTCGTTTCGAATGACAAGAAGGTGTCGACGATCTCCGGATGCGCTTTCGGGTCGGCCCAGAAGCGGGCAATGCCGGGCCATTTCTTGCCCAGACCTTCGTGATAGGCATTGCCATTCTGGGTGATAAGCGCGTGCAGGCGCTCGGGATGCGCCAGCATCAGGCGGAAACCGACCGGCGCGCCGTAATCGTGAATGTAGAGGCTGTAGCGGTCGATCTTCAGGCGGACGAGCAGATCGTCCATCACCTTCGCGAGATGGTCGAATGTATAGGGAAATAGCGAGGGATCGGGCGCATCGCTTTGCCCAAAGCCCGGATAGTCTGGCGCGATGATGTGATAGCGGGTGGCCAGCAATGGGATCAACGCCTCATATTGCCGGGACGACGTCGGGAACCCATGCAGCAAAATAATGGTCGGCGCGTCCTTTGGGCCCGCTTCGCGATAGAAGACCCCGACGCCATCGATCTGCACCTTGTGGTAGGTCGTGGTCGAATGAGTCGATGGCTGTGGCGCGGCCCATGCTGCCGGCGCGAGGCTCGATGACAAGGCGGCGACGGCCGCGAGCCTTGCTATGCGATGCCTGAGGCGGATTGGCGGGCGGCACATCATGATGGATACCTATTGGCGGCCATATGCGCGTCTGGAGCGAGACGGGCTGACCGGCAGGAGTGGAACGCAGTCCTCTTCACTTTCGCCAAAGCGCGGGGCCTGGTTACATCGACCAGTCGCAATGGACGTTCACGTCGACCAGGCACGGACATTCTTCGCCCGTTTCAAGCACCCGGGCAGCTTTGGATGAGGGAGATCGGCACAGGCCGCGAACGCAGGAATCCCTACCGCGACCGCTCCTTGACCGCTGTCCCGAGCAATATTTCGCCCTTCACACCGCGCCGTTCGCTTATCCGGTATGTGCGACACGCCGAGCCGGCGTTCTCCCCGCCTCCCTCGTCTACAGGCCTTCCAAAGTTGGAGATTTGCTGATCTATCCTGATCGATGTCCACCTGCTCGCCTCCTATCCCGCGCGCTGCCAGCCAGTGCGACTCAGGCCCGCCGCTTCGTCGTCGTGCAGGCACACAATCGAGCGCGCGTCGCCGCAACCCGCCTGTCGCCTCGCTGTCGCGTCCGTGTCGCTTCGCTGTCGCATACCGGGCGCAAAGCGGGCGCTTCCGGGCCAAAAAGCGCGACGACACTGTGAACTTCGCCGCGACGACCTTTCCATTCACGCGCCGCAGCGATAGCCCCGCGCCATGACCGCGCCAGCGCCAGCCCCATCCCGTCGCACCGCCGCGATTCTCTTCATTCTGGTGACGGCCCTGCTCGACGTCATGTCGATGGGCATCGTCATCCCGGTGCTGCCGCAGCTGATCGAGCGGCTGGCCGGCTCCAATGCCAGCGCGGGCATGTGGAACGGCCTCTTCGTCGCTCTTTGGGCCGGGATGCAGTTTCTCTGTTCACCCGTCATCGGCTCCCTGTCGGACCGGTTCGGGCGGCGGCCGGTCATTCTCGTCTCGGTCGCGGGCCTCGCGCTCGATTATGTGCTGATGGCGCTGGCGCCCAGTCTCTGGTGGCTGGCGGTGGGCCGCATCCTCGCGGGCGTCACTTCCTCCAGCTTCACTTCTGCCTTCGCCTATATGGCCGACATCACCCCGCCCGAAGCACGCGCGCGCGGCTATGGCCTGATCGGCGCGGCGTTCAGCGCGGGCTTCGTCGCCGGTCCGCTGCTGGGCGGCGTGCTGGGCGAAATTTCGCTGCGCGCACCCTTCTGGGCGGCGGCGG
>ENA-ORDG01001120-ORDG01001120.1-marine-metagenome-genome-assembly--contig:-NODE-1120-length-11307-cov-4.003829_pt1 | contig 11307 bp, 17 predicted proteins | sample MGYA00248629_ERZ508524 | MGnify/ENA primary metagenome ERZ508524 (study PRJEB26194, sample SAMN05421901) | marine metagenome | isolation source: East of Rio de Janeiro, Brazil, South Atlantic Ocean...
ATCGGCAATTCCGCCGGGATCGTCCTGCCCAAGGACGTGCTGGCGCATCTCGACCGGCAGGTGGGGGACGAACTGACGCTGGTGCTCAAGCCCAACGGGATCGAACTCGTCGGCGGGGAACCGGATTTCGAGGAGCAGATGGCCGCGGCGCGCAAGGTCATGGCGGCACGCAAGCGCGCGCTGCGCGAACTGGCGAAATAGCATTGACCCGCAAATGGGTCTGGATTGCCACCGAGGTGGCGCTGGCGGCGCATGCCGAGCAGCTGGCCGAGCATGGCGGCGGCGACGGCATCCGCGATGCCGGGATGCTCGATAGCGCGATGGCGCGTCCGCAGAACCTGGCGCAATATGGCGATCCCGATGCGGCTGCGCTGGCAGCGGCCTATGCTTACGGCATTGCCCGGAACCATCCGTTCACGGACGGCAACAAGCGCACCGCGGCGGTGGTGAGCGAGACCTTTCTGATGCTCAACGGATATGCGCTTGGTGCGACCGACGCCGAACTCGTCGTGGCCTTCGTGGCACTGGCCGCGGGAGAGCTGGGCGAGGACGAACTGGCCGACTGGTTCCGCCAGCACCTCGGCTGAGACCTTTCCTACTCCGCCGAAATCTGCCTTATCCTTGCGGATGAGCACCGACAAAAGCACAGCCCTCACCACCACCCATGCCACCCGTCACGACGGCTGGACCGTCGCGCGCCAGTCCCTCTTCCTGCGCGAGCTGGCGGCCTCGCATTCGGTGAAGCGGGCGGCCAAGGCGGCGAGGATGAGCCGCCAGTCGGCCTATGGCCTGCGCGCGCGACTGAAGGGCGAGCCGTTCGACCTCGCGTGGACCGCCGCGCTCAGGTGCCGCTTCGATGCGCTGGCGGAGGCCGCGATGGACCGCGCGCTGAACGGGGTGGAGGTGCCGCATTTCTACAAGGGCGAGCTGGTCGGCACCTCGCGCCGCTATGACGAGCGGCCGACGGTGGCGCTGCTCGCCATGCGCGAACGGTTTCGCGGGCCGCAGCGGTTCAGCTCGCATCCCGCCGCCGCGTTCGACGTGGAGGATTTCGGCCCGCTGCTCGCCCGCGTCGAAAGCGGGCCCGAGACCTGGCGCGAGGAAATCCGCGCGCAGCGCGAGGCCGAATATGCCGAGGAAGAGGGGGAGGACGAGGGGGACGCGGAAGAGGCGGGCGCGGAAGAGACGGACGGGGGCGCGGCCCGCGCGGTTTCTGTCTGGCGGGCGTATTGATCGCGCGCGTGTGTCAACTTCGGCCTCTGCGCGCCGGCCCGCGGAATTGCGCGGCTTCGGGCCGGTTTCGGCACCCGGCGGCGTGTCAATTGTGTCAACTTCGCCGCAGTTGCACCAGCACCCGGTCGAGCGCCTGCAGGAAGTTAGACCGGTCGGCCTTGCTGAAGGGCGGCGGGCCGCCCCCCACACCATCCATCCCGGCGCGCAGATCCTCCATGATCGCGCGGGTGGCCACCGCGCTGCCGATGCTCGCGGCGTCGAATTCGCGCCCGTCGTGCTTGAGCACGCGCGCGCCCGCTTTCAGGCAGCGCTCGGCGAGCAATATGTCGGCGGTGATGACCACGCTGCGCGGGGTGGCGTGTTCGGCGATCCAGTCGGCCGCCGCGGCGAACCCGTCGGAGACGACCACGCGCTTGACCCGCGCGCTCACCGGCACGCGGAAGGGGCTGTTGCTGACCACGCGCACCTCGGCGCCGAAGCGTTCGGCGACGCGGTAGATCTCCTCCTTCACCGGGCAGGCGTCGGCATCGACCAGGATCGTGACGGGGCCGGGGGGCGGAGCGGGGGCGTTTGTGGGATCAGGCATGGCGCGTGCCTAGCCATGCCGGCGCAGGCGGGCCAGCCCGATCGCGGCGGCGGGTGTCAGTAGGCCCAGCGCTCGGTCAGCAGTTCGGCCTTGCCGTCGACCAGCTTGACCTCGGCGGCGGGCTCACCCGGCTGGCCTTCGCGGAACAGCTCGTAGATCACCGCGCCGTCTTCCTGCACGCTTTCGATCACGCGGACGGGGGCGAACATGTCGGGCGCGGCCTCGGCGGCGGCGCGCGCCGCGTCGGGGACATCGGCCCAGGCGAGATCGCGCTGGATCTCGACCACGCGGAAGGCGCCGTCCTCGACCAGCATGTCGAGCTCGACCTCGCTGCCGTCGGCGCGGGTGCCCTCGACGTCGAAGAACACCATGCCGTCGCGCTCCTTGCGCTCGGCCCCGGCGAATTGCATGCCCGGCACCGCCTCGAGCGCGGCGGCGCGTGCGCCTTCGGGGATTTCGTCAGCGCCAAGTTCGGTAATCACCGCCTCGGGGCCATCCTTGAGGATCGCGCTGTCAGCCCCGTCCGCGGCTTCGCTATCGGCTTCGTTGCAGCCCGCCAGCACCAGCGCGAGCGCGAATGTGGCAGCGCCGTGGCGCACAGTGTGTTTGATCGACATTGTCCATTCCCCCGAAATGCCCGGACGCGGGCTTTGACACCGGTTTACCAGAAGCAGGTGCGAAGGGCAATCGCCCGGGGGCTGCGGACGGTCGGGCAGGCCGGGGGAGCCGCGACCGGAGGCGCGAAAATCGCGGCGCAATGCGCTGGACAAGCGCGCACGGCACCCCATCTCGGAAGGAGAGAACCATACAAGAGGAGCATGCCAATGCAGGTCCAGTTCAACTCCGACAGCAGCGTGATGGGTACCGAGAACGTCGCCGAGAGGATCGAGGCCGCGGTACGCGAAAAGCTTGCCCGCTTCGAAGAGCGGCTCACGCGGCTCGAGATCCACGTGCGCGACGAGAACGGTGCGAAGGGCGGGGCGGACGACAAGGCCTGCACGATCGAGGCGCGCCCGCGCGGCGGCCGGGCGATCGGGGTGACCGAACATGCCTCCAAGGTCGATGATGCGGCGCGTAAGGCCGCGGGCACGCTCGCGCAGCGGCTCGAACGGCATTTCGGCAAGGAAGCGCGCCACGGCCACGATCCGCGCCCCGACAAGGTGATGTGATCGCCGCGCTGGGCGGCGCGGCGGCTCAGCCGGGGAGCGAACGCTCCTCGGTGCCGTGGCGGTGCAGCAGTACGTCGAGCGCGGCAGGTTGCCTGCCGCGCTCCCATGCGCGTTCGTGGAAGAAGAACACCACTGCATTCACCAGCGGCTCGACCAGCGCGATCCCGCCCGCGATCACCCACGAGCCGGTGAACAGATAGGCGACCGTGAACCCCACCAGCAGGTGGAGGACGAGGAAGCTGATGGTCTTGGACAGGTCGCGTTTCATGAAATTGGAGATAAACCTCGCCTGTGATCGAGTGAAGCGATGAAAAGCGGATAGTGTGATCGGAAGGGCAAAGGGAACGAAGTGCCTCGCCAGTTGGGAACTCGACCTGTCGCACAAGTGCCTCGGCTTGGCACAATTGGGCGAAAATGGGGCACATCCGCAGCGCGTGTCGGTTCGTACCTTGATGCACCAGCCGGATGGTCCGGCTGCGAAAGTGCCGGATTATTCAATCGAAAAGGGAAGTTACCATGAACAAGCTGACCATCGCGCTCGCCTCCGCCGCCTCGCTGGCCATTGCCGCCTGCGCCGAAGAGCCCGCCGAAACCGATGCCTATGACGACACCACCGTCGCCGCCGACCAGATGGCCAATGCCGATGCCGCACCGGGCACGCTGGTCGAAGTCGCGCAGGGCGATGAAAGCTTCTCGACGCTGGTGAGCGCGGTAACCGCCGCCGGCCTGGGCGAAACGCTGTCGGGTGACGGCCCCTTCACCGTTTTCGCGCCCACCAATGACGCCTTCGCCAAGATCCCCGAAGCCACGCTGACCGAGCTGACCACGAACGACACCGAAACGCTCGGCAACATCCTCACCTACCACGTGGTCGAAGGCAATGTGGATGCCGCCACGCTGACCAAGGCGATCGAAGATGCGGGCGATGCCGGCTACACGATCAACACCGTCAACGGCGGCACGCTCACTGCGACCGTGGTCGACGGCAATGTCGTGCTGACCGACGCCGCGGGTGGCACCGCCACGGTGACCGCGACCGATGTCGAAGCTTCGAACGGCGTGATCCACGTCATCGATACGGTGCTGATGCCGCAGTAAGCGCATTCGGCAAACCAAAGTGCGAAGGGCGGTCCCCCGGGTGGGGGCCGCCCTTTGCCGTGGCACCGAGCGGCGAGCGGTACATGGCGACGCTTGCATCGGACGATGCGCGCGCTAGCCTCGCCCGCAAGGGAGAGAGGGAACCGCCATGCAAGCAGCCACAGCATTCGCCGCTGACGTAATCGGGAAGATGGCATGACCAGCCTGCGCGCGCGGCTCGTCAATCTCGCCCTCCCGCTGCTTGGGATCAAACGCTTTTTCGGCGAACCAGAAAAGATGCCCGAACGCATCGCCAAGCTGCGGCGCCAGAAACCGATCCGGCCGCGGGCGAAATGGCATCGCCAATTCACCATCCGCGAAAACGCGGATCGCGGCTTTGCACTGGTGACGATCGAACCGCCCGGTGGCCATCTACCGGGCGCGCCGCATCTGCTGTATCTGCATGGTGGCGGCTATGTGATGGATATCGCCGCGGTCCATTGGGACGCGGTGGCCGATTTGTGCGAGCGCTTGGGCGCATCGGCCAGCGTGCCGCTCTATCCGCTCGCTCCCGAAAACAAGGCGGCCGACACGCTCGCGCAGATGCGTGCGCTCTACCTCGATCTCGCGACACTGCATGGTGCGCCGAACATCACGGTTATGGGCGACAGCGCGGGCGGAGGCATGAGCCTCGCGCTGGCGCAGATGCTGAAAGCCGAAGGCGCGCCGCTGCCGGGCAGCCTGGTGCTCTATTCGCCGTGGCTCGACGCGACCGCGACAGCGGAAGGGCAGCGCGCGATCGAACGGCGTGACCGCATGCTGGCGGTGGCCGGTCTCGAGGCTTGCGGTGAGATGTACCGCGGCGATCTGCCGGTGGACGACCCGCGCGTCAGCCCGTTGTTCGGCCCGCTTGAAGACCTGCCCCCCATGGCGATATTCTCGGGCACATCGGACATTCTGCTGGTCGACGGACGCCGGCTTGCGGAAAAGCTGGACCGTCCCGGTATGCCCGCACATATCTATCGCGAGTACCAGGACATGTTCCACGTATGGATGCTGCTTCCGCTCCCCGAGGCGCAGCGCGCGCGCAGCGAGACGGTGGACTTCATCCGCCAGCACAGGATATCCGAATGACGCTTCTCCGCCCCTCCTTAGCACTGATCGGCATAGCGCTGCTGGCGGCCTGTGGCAGCGGCAACACTGATGACGCAACCGGCGCACCGGGCGAAGGGACCTTCACGGCGATCGCCGAGGGCGAGACGGTCCATTTCGCGGGCACCGAACCCTTCTGGAGCGGCAGTGCGGGCGGCGGCATGGCGACCTATGCCACGCCCGAACAGCCCGGGGGGCGCGAATTCGCGGTGGAGCGGTTCGCGGGCAACAATGGCCTCGGCATCAGCGGTGCGATCGACGGGGCGGGTTTCGACCTGACGATCACCCCGGGCGAATGTTCGGACGGGATGAGCGATCGCAGCTATCCCTATACCGCGACCCTGCTACTGGGCTCGGAGCAGCGGCAGGGTTGCGCCTGGACTGACAGCCAGCCCTTCAGCGGGCCGGAGATGCCCTGAGATGCAGTCGGTTCCCGCGTTGCCACGCTGGCTTGGCCTTGCCGGGTTGCTGCCGCAGTTCACCTGTGTCGCAGTGCTTTACGCAGGTCCCGCCGAGTGGCGCGAAGCAGCCTTGGCGATTGCCTTCGCCTATGCCGCACTGATTCTGTCCTTCCTTGGCGGAATGTGGTGGGGCATCGCCGCCGCCGCACCTGCGGCGCAGCGGCGCAGGACGCTCGGCTGGCTGTGGATCGCCGCCGTGCTGCCCAGCCTCGTCGCTCTGGCCTGCTTCCTGCCATGGGCGCTGGATTGGGCGTGGCCCGAACCTTCGCTGGTCATGCTGGGCGGCGCGCTGCTGGTCAGCCTTGGTGTCGATGCGAAACTGGGCGCGCTCGCCCCGCGCTGGTGGATGGCGCTGCGTGTGCCGCTGTCAACGGGATTGGGCCTCGCCACGATCGCCGCTGCTCTGGCCTAGCGTTCACGCTCAACCCCGGCCGCATCGAGTTCAGGGCCAAGTCGGCGGGCGAGCCATAGCCACCACATGCGGAAATCCGCGCGCAGGCTCCACAGCGGATAGGTAAATGTCGCGGGGCGGTTCTTCTCATGCGCGAAATGCGCGACCCAGGCAAAGAAGTAGCCCGCCAGCGGCAGTGCAACCAGCATCAGCCATTCGCCCGTAACCAGCGCAGCCACTGCCAGCGCTACGACCAGCGTGGTGCCGATATAGTGCAGCGCGCGGGTGCCCGGGCGCGCGTGCTCGCGCAGGTAGAAGGGCCAGAACTCGGCGAAGGTGGTGTATTGGCGGTCGGTCATTGCAGGCCCGGGATCTCGATCTGGGCGGGGCTCGGAGCGGTCGGCATGAGCAACTCGCGCTTGGCGGGTGCTGCCGGAGCACTCGCGGCGACCGGGCTGGGCGCCGCGCCGATGGCGGTGCAGCTGCGGCCGGCGAGGAAGTCGAGCGCAGTCGCGACCGACGCCTCTGCGGGATCGCCCAGTGCGCGTGTGATGTCGTCATCGGCCCGGCATGTGCGCGGCATGACGCTGGCGAGCCCCGAATAATAATCGCCCTGGTCGTTCGCATTGACCGCGCGGAAGGCGACCACGCGTAGGCGGTCGTCGCAGGCGGAGCGGTCGCGTGCGATCTGGCCGACCGGCTTGCCGAATGTATCGGTGCCGATCAGCGCGATATTGCTGCCGAGATAGGGAATGAACGCATTGGCCACCAGCTCACTGGCCGAGGCAGTCGCTTCGGTGCCGATCACGGCGATCCGGGTGGCCGCGATCGCATTGGCTTCGGTGCCGAACACTTGCGTTTCGTTGGAACTGCTCAGGGAGTCGCGGAAGACGGTCTTGCTGAACACCTGACCTGCCAGACCTTCGGCGAGCAAATCGCCGAGTACGTCCGCAACCGACAGCAGGCCGCCGCCATTGTAGCGGAAATCGAGAATGATCCGTGTCACGCCTTCGCTGCGGAACACCGCGAAAGCCTCGCGCAGCTGGCGCTTGGCATCGTCGATGATGAAGGTGCGCAGATTGACGTAGCCGACCTTCGTCCCGCCGTCGTCGATGATCTGCGCGCCGTAGCGATCGGAGATCGGGTCGAGCGCATATTCCGCCTTGGTCACGCTGGCGGTGACTTCGCTGCCGTTGGGTTGGCGGATCCGCAACTGGCGCGTGACGCCCGCGTCGTTCGGGCCGAGTGCATCGACCACCGCCTGCGGACCGCCGCTGCTCATCAGCGCATCGACGGTCTGGCCCCCGATCGCGACGATCTCGCTGCCGCGATCAATACCCTGTGCGAAGGCAGGCGCACTCTCGAACGCCTCGAGCACGAATACGCGGCGCGCGACCTGATCGTAGGCGAGCCGGATGCCGAGCCCCGCGTTCGACCCGCTGTTGATCAGTGCATTCTCCTCGGCAATCGAGGTGATATAGGTGAAGAACCGGTCACGGTCCTGCGCGCGCGCCGGGGCGACCAGCGCGTCGATATAGCCTTGCACCGAGGAATAGCTGGCGCGGTTGACCGTCCGGTCGAGCAGCGTGGGGAAAAGATAGGTCTCGTCGAGTTGGGCGAACGCCCAGTCCTGGCGGCTGGCGAGCGAGCACGTGTCCGCACTCCCACCCCCGGTTTCGCCACCGGAGCCGCTTCCAACGCCTCCCGTGCCGGAGCTCGAGCCCCCGCCGCCGCATGCGGTCAGCGAAGTGGCCAGCAAGGCAGTCAAAACGGTGCGACCCAATCCCATATCCAATCTCCCTGATCCGGTCGCGCAAGGTGCCGCGACGACCGTAATGCTTTCCATGACGGCGAAAGCGGCGCCCCGCAATAGCGCCACCGGTCCCGCGCGGGCGCCGTTTCCCCCCGAAAACGGTGCAAATATCGGGCTTCGGGATGGTTTGTTGCGGACAGCTATGCCTTAAAGGGTGCCCCTAGGAGGCCCGAGAGGGCGAAAGCAGAGGAGTTTACATGGCTAGCGGCGTCGCGCCCTGGGTTCAGAATGCGGTCGGCGGAAGTCCGGTCGGTCACACGCTTACGCTGGAGAAGGTCGCCGATGAGCGCGTGCTCGGGCGGGGCGGTTTCAGCCTGACCAGCGCAGCCTTCAGCCATGGCAATGAACTCGATCCGTCCTTTACCGCGATCGAGGAAGATGCGGTCGCGCCGCCGCTCGAATGGACTGCTCCGCCTCCCGGCGCGCAGGAACTGGTGCTGGTGGCGGAAGATGCCGACAAGGGCCACGTCCACTGGACCGTCTGGGGCCTTGCGCCGCAGAAGGGCAAGCTGATGGAAGGCGAAACACCGCCGCGCACCGGTAAGAACGCGCAGGGCAATTCGGAATGGCTGTTGCCCGACCCGCCGCTGGGCGAAGAGCACCGCTACGTCTTCCAACTGTTCGCGATCGACCTCCCGCTGACATTGATGCCGGGGGCAACGCATGAAGAACTCGTCCGCAATCTGGACGGACACGTGACCGCCGCCGCGGTCCTGACAGCCCGGTTCGAAGGCCATGAGGTCGAGGAACTGGATGTCGACGACCTCGACGACGTAGATTGAAGCATAGCCAAGGAAAGGATTAGTCATGGCTGGCAAGAACAACGCACTGCAGAAGCCGGTGAACCTGTCGCCGGAACTGGAAAACGTGGTCGGCAAGGGTCCGATGACGCGCGCCCAGGTCACTTCGAAGGTGTGGGATCACATCAAGGCTAACGACCTGCAGGATTCCAAGGACAAGCGCATGATCAACCCCGACGACAAGCTCGGCGCGGTGATCGGCAAGGAACAGATCTCCATGTTCAAGATGACGGGCGCCGTCTCGAAGCACATGAGCTGATCGATCAGGACCGGCGGCGCCATGGCCAGTCCGTGACGCCGCCGGTCCACAACGCCAGCCAGACGAACAGCGGCTGCGCGACCATCCTCGGCAGATGATAGCCGAGACCAAGCCCGCCATCGGGGCGCGCCATATCGAGCGCGAAATGATGGATATTCGCCGGAAACACGCAGACCGCATAGGCGGCCAGGCCGATCGCCCCGGCATGGCGAATGCGCAAACTGTTCCATTGGACCAGCGCCACCGCCCCGAGGATCTCGGCGATCCCGGTCCAGAACACCACCGCCTCGGGCGCGGGTACCCAATCCGGCATGATGGTCAGGAAGGGGGCCGGACGGGCGAGGTGCAGATAGCCCGCCAGCGCGTAGAATGCGGCGAGCACCCAGCGCAAGACCTTGCGGATCATGCCGCGGGCCTCCTGCCGGCGGATGCGGGCGCGAGCCACGCAATGCTATCCACTGCGGCGCTCACCCGCGCAATGTGGCCGCGCTGAAGCGGCGGGCGTCTGTCGTCATGGATTGGCCCCTTTCCTTGCCGTGCCTCTTTGCTAGGACTGCGGGCGAGACATCAAGGGGTTTCTGTCATGCGTCATTTCCTGTTCGCCACCGCCGCTGCCGTGCTGGCCGTTTCCGCACCCGCCGCTGCGCAGACCGAAGCCGAACGCACGGCTTCCGCGGCGCTCGAGGCGGCGCCGGTGTGGGATGGCCACAATGATGTTCCGATCCAGCTGCGCTCGCGGCTCGGCAATGTGATCAATCAGTTCGATTTCGGTGATACGCTCGACACCGCTACCGATGCGCGCAATGCGATGCATTCGGACCTCAACCGTATGCGGCAGGGCAAGGTCGGCGCACAATGGTGGTCGGTCTATGTCAGCGCCAGCCTCCCCGAAGCGGAGGCGGTGCAGGCCACCGTCGAGCAGATCGACGTCACCAAGCGTTTGATCGCGCGCTATCCGCAGGACCTGCAGCTTGCGCTGACCGCCGACGATGTCGAGGATGCGATGGCGGCCGGTCGCATCGCTTCGCTGATGGGCATGGAAGGCGGCCATTCGATCGGGTCGAGCCTCGCCGTACTGCGCCAGATGTACGACATGGGCGCGCGCTACATGACGCTGACGCATGGCAAGACGCTGAGCTGGGCCGACAGCGCCACCGACGCACCGCAGCACGACGGGCTCAACACCTTCGGCAAGGATGTCGTGCGCGAGATGAACCGCATCGGGATGCTCGTCGATCTCAGCCATGTCAGCGAAGCGGCGATGATGGATGCGCTCGATGTCGCGCAGGCTCCGGTCATCTTCAGCCATTCGGGGGCCCGGGCGGTTACCGGCCACTTGCGCAACGTACCTGACAGCGTGCTGGCGCGCATGCCCGAGAATGGCGGCATCGTGATGGCGGTGGCGCTGCCGTGGTTCATAACGGAAGACCTGCGTCAGCATGCGGCGTCGCGGACAGCCGAACGCGCGCGGCTGGAGGCGCTTTTCCCGGGGCTGCCCGACACGGTCGAAGCGCAGCTTGCGAAATGGGATGCCGAGAACCGCGCGCCGGTCTCGACTATTTCCGATCTCGCCGACCACATCGACCATATCCGCGACGTGGCGGGGATCGACCATATCGGTATCGGCGGCGATTACGACGGCATGCCCACCGGACCGATCGGAATGGAGGACGTCACCGGTTATCCCGCACTGTTCGTGGAATTGGCCAAACGCGGCTATTCGCAGGAAGATCTGGAGAAGATCGCGTCACGCAACATGCTGCGCGTGATGCGTGATGCGGAAGCCTATGCCGCCAGCGTCACCGACATGGCGCCGATCGAATATCCGGCGGGTGAGCCACGCGACGCGGGCGACTGAGCGGCAGCGAAAATCAAAGTTTGGCGAGCGTGAGGGGATCGCGCTCGCCATCGAAGAACCGGTCGAGCACGTCGGCAAAAGCCTGCGCGTCGTCTGCGCTGCAGGCCGCTTCGAAAAGGGTCATCGAGCTGCGCAGCTTGACCGTGTCGACGGGGCCGAGAATATCCTCCGCCGATAGCGTTCCCGCCCAGTCGAGCAGGGCCTCGGTCGCTTCGAAGAGCCGCGATCCCAATTCGTGATGTGCAGCGAATTGCGCGGCCTCCGCAGCGTTGGCAAGCGCAAATTTGCGCGCATTGGCGCTGCTGCCGAGGCCTGTGATCTGCGGGAAGATGAACCACATCCAGTGCGTGGTCTTGGCACCGCGTCGGATTTCACCGACCGCGCGTTCGAAAGTGCCATCATCCTGCGCACTCAGGAAATGGGCGAAGCGCCCCCGTTCAATCGTCGTCGTCGACATGCTCGGGCAGGCCATCGAGATCGGTCGAGGCGTAATCCTCCAGCTCGTCCT
>ENA-ORDG01001131-ORDG01001131.1-marine-metagenome-genome-assembly--contig:-NODE-1131-length-11230-cov-4.388326_pt1 | contig 11230 bp, 7 predicted proteins | sample MGYA00248629_ERZ508524 | MGnify/ENA primary metagenome ERZ508524 (study PRJEB26194, sample SAMN05421901) | marine metagenome | isolation source: East of Rio de Janeiro, Brazil, South Atlantic Ocean...
CAAAGTCGAAAAATCTCTTCAACTTCAATTTCGAGATCAACTTCCCACGTCATCCTGAGCCCGTCGAAGGATCAAAAGATGCTTCACTATGCTATCGCTTCGTTCTGCATGACAACACCAAAAACACGAATACCCGAACACTGAACACTCCCAACTACCTCCTAGACACTCCATAGATACTCCCACAAAAGCCCACGCATCACCCACAAAGACCCCCATCCCGGACCTGATCCGGGATCTCATGATAAGAACATAAAATATCTTCGATAAAACAATTCAAAAAGTCTAGGTTCTACCATCTATTTTCTAGAGTCTATCTCACACTCTGAGCCTGTCGAAGGATCAAGTTCAAGTTCAAAAAAACCGCCTACTGAACACTGTCAACTGTTAACTGCCAACTGAATACTGAATACTGCTAACTAAAGACCGTCAACTAAAAACCCCTAATTCACCTTATACTTCAACGGATGCTCTTTTAATTCATCGAGCAGCTCCCGACAGATCTTCACTTTTTGCTTTCGACTTGGCATATTCAGCTTTAAGCGTTCTTTGAGTTCATACACCACAAAATGAATCGCAGAATCACCGGTATAAGTAATGAATAGATCTTTAAGCGCTTCAATACGGTCTTCTTTCAGTTCATCAATATCAATTTGTAAGGTCAACTTACGCGCTAAGCTCTCCATCACATCTTGCAACTGCTTAAACGAGTTGAACTGTATGCGCGGGTCGCCGGCTTTCCCGGTATCTTTATTCACCCAACCTTGTTTGATAAAGGCTTTGATATGCACAAAGTTATTTGGCATCAGGAAATGGCGGTACTTCAGGTACTCTTCTCCAAAAATGCGGAACTCATACGATTCAATATAATCTTCAACCGTAAACGCTGCCCAGCCTTTGCCCATCTTACTGGTGCGGTGCTGCACATCGCTAATCACTCCGGCAAACGAAAGCTCGCGCCCGGTCTGACTATGCAGATCGCCAAAGTTCTCTAGCGTACTATTACAGAAATAATCGATCTCATAACGGAAATCATCCAACGGATGTCCCGAAATATAAATACCCACTACTTCGCGTTCTTTCTTTAATTTTTCCATCGTAGCCCAGGGTTCACAAGGCGGTACTTGCGGCTCGGGGATCTGTACATCACTAGCTTCTCCAAACAAACTCACCTGAGAAGAATTCTGGTTCTCTTGGAATTTAGAGGCAAACTTCATCACCTTTTCTAAAAAAGTAATGCCATCGCCTTCATCGTGGAAGTATTGCGCCCGGTGCGTAGGCGTAAAACAATCGAAACCTCCCGCTAGGGCTAAGTTTTCAAAAGCTTTTTTATTGGCGGCCCGCAAATCGATACGTTTCGCCATATCGAAAATAGAACGATACGGACCTTCTTTTCCTTTTCTGTTTTCAACAATCGTAGCGACCGCCCCGCTTCCTACTCCTTTAATGGCGCCCATCCCAAAACGGACAGCGTTATCTTTATTGACAGAGAATTTATAATACGACTCGTTCACATCGGGACCTAGTACCGGTAGCTTCATCCGTTTACATTCTTCCATAAAGAAGGTCACGTTCTTGATATTGTTCATGTTATTCGACAATACCGCCGCCATATATTCTGCCGGGTAATGGGCTTTTAGATAAGCGGTTTGATAAGCAATCCACGCATAACAGGTTGAGTGCGATTTGTTGAAGGCGTAACTCGCAAAGGCTTCCCAGTCTTTCCAGATCTTTTCTAGAATCGTACGATCGTGCCCTTTTTCTTCTCCTCCGTTTAAGAATTTCGGTTTTAATTTTTCAAGTAAAGCGAAGATCTTTTTACCCATCGCTTTACGCAACATATCGGCTTCACCTTTGGTAAACCCGGCTAACTTTTGCGAAAGTAACATCACCTGCTCTTGATAGACGGTAATCCCGTAGGTTTCTTGCAGGTATTCTTCCATATCATCAAGATCGTAAGTGATCTCTTCATCGCCATGTTTTCGGGCAATAAAACTCGGAATATATTCCATAGGCCCCGGACGGTACAAGGCATTCATCGCAATTAAATCTTCAAATACGGTAGGTTTTAAGGCCTGCATGTGTTTTTGCATTCCGGGAGATTCATACTGAAAAATCCCAACCGTTTCACCGCGCTGGAAGAGCTTATAGGTTTCTTCATCATCTAACGGAAAACTTTCCGGATCTAACTCAATCCCGTGGCGACCTTTTACAATTTTAATGGTGTCTTTAATCAGCGTTAAAGTTTTCAGTCCCAAGAAGTCCATCTTCAGCAATCCGGCACTTTCTACCACCGAGTTATCGAACTGCGTCACATACAGATCAGAATCTTTAGCGACCGACACCGGAACGTAATTGGTAATATCACTCGGCGTAATAATTACCCCACAAGCGTGAATACCCGTGTTTCTCACCGAACCTTCTAACACACGCGCCTGATTGACGGTTTGCGCTTCTAGATCTTCCCCTTCAGAAATATTAAAAAGCTCATTGATCTTTTCAACCTCTTCACTTCTAAACTTCGCTTTGATCCCTTTTTCATCTAAAGCAAAAATCTTATGCAGCTTCGACATATCTGGGATAAGCTTCGCAATACGATCGGCATCACTCAACGGCAAGTCGAGCACACGCGCCGTATCTCGAATAGAAGACTTGGCCGCCATCGTACCATAAGTGATAATTTGCGCCACCTGATTGGCACCGTATTTACCGATCACATAGTCCATCACACGGCTTCGACCTTCATCATCAAAGTCAATATCGATATCGGGCATACTCACACGATCCGGATTTAAGAAACGCTCAAAAAGCAAATCGTATTTAATCGGATCGATATTGGTGATCTTTAAGCAATAAGCTACCGCACTTCCCGCTGCAGAACCACGCCCCGGTCCTACCGACACATCCATATTTCGAGCTTCGCGAATAAAATCTTCTACAATCAAGAAATAACCCGGATACCCTGTATTCTCAATAACCGAAAGCTCAAAATCGAGCCGCTCGCTAATCGATTCAGTAATCTCTCCGTAACGCTCTTCGGCGCCTTTATAGGTTAAATGACGTAAATAGGCATTTTCACCACGTTTACCTCCATCTTCTTGATCGCGTTCATCTAAAAATCGCTCCGGAATGGTAAATGCAGGTAATAAAACATCACGTGCTAACACGAAAGGCTCTACCTTATCGACCACCTCCTGAATATTCGTAATGGCTTCCGGCAGGTCTTTAAAGAGTTCTTTCATCTCTGCAGAAGACTTAAAATAATACTCCTGATTAGGCAAACCATAGCGGTAACCACGACCACGACCAATAGGTGTTGACTGCTTCTCTCCATCTTTCACACACAACAAAATATCATGCGCATTCGCATCTTCTTTTTCACAGTAATACGTGTTATTAGAAGCTACCAGTTTTACATCGTGCTCTTTAGCAAACCGAATTAATACTTCATTGACACGGTCTTCATCTTCCTGCCCGTGACGCATGAGTTCTATATATAAATCGTCACCGAATTCTTCTTTCCACCACAACAGGGCTTCTTCAGCTTGATTTTCACCAACGTTTAAAACTTTACTGGGTACTTCACCGTATAAGTTACCGGTAAGCACCATCACATCTTCTTTGTAACGCTTGATCACTTCTTTATCGATACGCGGCACATAGTAAAAACCATCGGTATAAGCTAACGATGACATTTTAGCGAGGTTATGATAACCTTTTTTATTTTTAGCGAGTAAAACTACCTGATAGCCATTGTCTTTTCTCGACTTATCGGTATGGTTTTCACAAACAAAAAACTCACAACCTACAATTCCGGTGATCTCTTTACCATCGTAGGCTTCTCCATTTGCTTCTGCTTCTTCTCGTTTCTTTTTTACTTCATCGTTATGCTTAGCGATCGCTGAAACAAAATGAAAAGCACCCATCATATTCGCATGGTCGGTAAGCGCAACGGCCGGCATTCGTTTATCGGCTGCCGCTTTCACTAAATCCTGAACACTAATGGTCGATTGTAAGATCGAATACTGACTATGATTGTGCAGATGAACAAAATCTTCATCCTGTAAGACTTCAATATTCTCTTGCAGCTCTTCTTCTGAAAGCTCGTTTTGTGGCTCTTGCTTGGCCATCTTCTTCCGAATCGCTTCGGAAGCTTTTTTCAGGTTAATGTGTTTTAACCCGATAAGCTGAATAGGCTGCGGATTCGCTTCTGAATAGTTTTCAAAATAATCGGGAGCAACATCTAACTGCTCTACTGTATAAATACGCTGTCTTACCAATTCTAAGAAACAACGTGTGGTTGCCTCTACATCGGCAGTAGCATTATGCGCTTCAGCAAAAGGCTTTCCAAATAAATGCTCATGAAGTTCGGTTAGCGTTGGTAATTTAAATTTACCTCCACGCCCTCCGGGAATCTGGCAAAGCTGAGCGGTAGTTTCGGTACAAGTATCCAGCACTGGAAGTTCAGTAAGCTTAGTCTCGATCCCTTCCCGATAAAATTCGGCACCCATAATATTTACATCGAAACCTACGTTTTGCCCAACGATAAATTTCGTTTTTCCTAAAGCTTGTTGAAATCGTGCTAAACCTTCTTGTAAGGTGATACCGTCTTCAGCAGCTAATTCTGTAGAAATACCGTGTATCTTTTCTGCATCATAAGGAATATTAAAACCATCAGGTTGAATTAAAAAGTCGTCATGCTCGACCAATTCTCCCATCTCATCATGCAACTGCCAAGCGATTTGTATGGCTCTTGGCCAGTTTTCAGAATCGCTAATTGGCGCATCCCAACGCTTTGGTAATCCGGTAGTTTCGGTATCAAAAATTAAATACATGAGCGGTGCTAAGTTTTGAAAAATTGAACAGATAAAATTAGAAAAACATAACCTTAAAAGAAAGGGAAGTTATCAACAAAAAAAGCCACCTACTTATCAAGCGGCGGCTTCTTAAAACTTGGGGCAAATCAATCTACTATTGATTCATTACTAAAAACGAAGCTTTTCGAATCTTAGTATTATTCGATCATAAAAAAAGCCTTGAAAAAAATTTCAAGGCTTTATAATTTATAATGATTTGTATTCTAATAGTAAATATCGAACTCACCTTCAACCAAATACTCAATTGTAGCATCTTGACTGTCGGTAGAATTAAATTCAAAATTCCCAACAATTCTAGAGTTAGCCATATCGTGCTCTGTAATATTAAGAATTACTGATTGCGACTCAATAACAGTTGGCTCCTCCCAACTAGGCTCATAAACCCAAAATAGTCCGTTAGAAGTGATTTGATTATAACCATAAGTTCCTACTTCTAGATTATTCGGAATCGCAATCGCTAATCTTCTAACATTTTCTTCAAGCGCGGTAAGTGTAATAGATCCTGTTTGATTTGCAGTAAGCTCAGCATATTCATATTCTTGAGAATTCACTTGCGCAGTAAACGTGCTCTCCACTTCTTCTGTACCAGAACAATCAAGACTATTTAAAGTCTCTAAAGCACCTTGCGCATCTACACAACTATCAACGATTGCTTGCAGTGCTGCAGCGTAAGCAATACATATTTGTTCGTAATCATCATCACTCGGGTCTGCATTATTGTAGGCAGTTGCTGCATCTGAAGCCTCAAGTGTAACCTCTCCACAAGAACCTCCTTCAGAACCCCCATTAATATTTGCAATTGGCACATCAAAAAAAGATCCTTTACTTACATTAATCGTATCCCCGCTAATCGCATTAAAATAAAACTCTCCGGAAACAGTATTTTCACCAATTCGAGTTATTTCAATTAAACCATCACCTGTTGTACCCGTTGAATAAATATTTGAACCTCCAACCTCATAAGCAGCTTCACTTTGTGTTCCTTGCCCCAATATATATTCCCCAATCTCAAAATCTGAAGTTTTTAAAATAATTCTATCAAGACCTGTTTCTCCAGTTAAAGTAATAGACTGATCTGCATTAAGAAACGCTGTAGAAGAATTTGATCTAAAGAAAGTTCCGTTTAATTCTCCCTGAATAGAAGGTGTATTACTTTCTATATCATCACTACAACTAATAGTAATCAAGGCTAAAATGAACAGCAGGGTTAAATTTTTCATAAGTTTGGGATATATTTAACTATTTGAGTGTTACAAATGTAAAATAAAAATTAATAATCTTTTCACTAATAATAAAAAATTATATAGTACCTTTGCGCACTTATTAATAACCGAGGTCGAGAACCTCAAAATTTAATTTTTATGCCTGTAAAATTAAGATTACAAAGACACGGTAAGAAAGGTAAGCCTTTTTACTGGATCGTAGCGGCAGATGCTCGCGCAAAAAGAGATGGTAAATTTTTAGAAAAAGTAGGAGTTTACAATCCAAACACTAACCCAGCAACTATCGAATTAGATGTTGATGGAGCAGTAAAATGGTTACAGAACGGTGCTCAACCAACAGACACTGCCCGTGCCATTCTTTCTTATAAAGGAGCTTTACTTAAAAATCACCTTGCCGGTGGTGTTCGTAAAGGTGCTTTAACTGAAGAGCAAGCTGAAGAAAAATTCCAAGCTTGGTTAGAAGAAAAAGAAGGAAAAGTAAACGCTAAGAAAGAAAACCTTTCCAAAGCAGAACAAGAAGCGAAAGAAAAAGCGCTTGCTGCAGAGAAAGAAGTAAATGAAAAGCGTGAAGCGGAAGCAAAAGCTGCACAAGCAGAAGCTGAGGCTGCTGCAGTAACTGAAGAAGGTGAGCCTGAAGCAGACGCTGCAAACGAAGTTGATGCTGAAACTGCGGAAGAAGCAAAAGCTGAAGAAAAAAAATCTGAATAAACTTTATTAGCGATGAACAAGGAAGATTGTTTCTATCTTGGAAAAATCGTTAGTAAATTCAGTTTTAAAGGAGAAGTCTTAGTCAAACTTGACACCGACGATCCTGAAAGTTTTCTAGAAATGGAATCGGTTTTTATTGATATGAATAAAAACCTGATTCCATTTTTTATTGAAAAAAGTTCACTTCAAAAATCAAATTTACTTCGACTTAAATTTGAAGAGATCACCTCGGAAGACGATGCCGATCGCATCTTAAAAAAAGAACTTTACCTTCCGCTTTCCTTTTTACCTGAATTAAAAGACGATCAATTTTATTTTCACGAAGTTATTGGCTTTAAAGTAACCGATAAACTTTTTGGAGATGTTGGGATATTAAAAGGCGTTAACGATTCTACACCACAAGCTTTATTTGAAATTGAACGTGACGGCAAAGAAATTCTAGTGCCTGTAAACGACGATTTTATAGACAAGCTAGATAAACCCAACAAAATTATACACCTCGATGTTCCTGAAGGACTTATTGAAATGTACTTGGAGTAGTTTGTAGGTATTAGATGATAGGTTTTAGGATAGGGATTCTAGATTCCAAGTGTTAAGCAATTAAATTTCTATGTCAAAAGCATTTCAATTCAAGCAATTCAAAATAGAACAGGATAAATGTGCTATGAAAATTGGCACTGACGGCGTTCTATTAGGCGCTTGGGCAAGCTTAGAAAATCAACCTTTTTCAATTTTAGATATTGGTGCCGGCACGGGAGTAATTGCTTTAATGCTCGCTCAACGAAGTTTTTCCGAATTGATCGATGCACTTGAAATTGAAGAAAATGCTTACGAACAATGTGTGGATAATTTTGAAAATAGCGATTGGGGCGACCGACTTTTTTGCTACCATGCGGCATTAAATGAATTTGCTGAAGAAATGGAAGGCGAAACCTACGACCTCATTATTAGCAATCCGCCTTTTTATGATGAAAATTTCACTTCAACAGAAGAAAATCGAAATTTAGCTCGGTTTACAGAAGCACTTCCGTTTGAAGATCTTGTAAAATATTCAGCGCAACTTCTTGCTGAAAAAGGTAAATTCTGTACGATTATTCCACATAAAAATGAAGAAGAATTTATTCAACTAGCTTCAGCACAAAAATTATTTCCGCAGAAAATCACGCGAGTTCGTGGTCACGAAAACTCACCCATCAAAAGAAGTTTACTTCAATTTGGGCTTGAACAAACAACTTTAGAAACTTCAGAATTAATTATTGAAATCGATCGTCACGTTTACACGGAAGATTACAAAAACTTAGTAAGAGATTTTTACCTAAAAATGTAATTACCATCTTACTTGGTAAGGGTAAATTTCGTAAACAGCATTATCTTCGTTGATCGTATTACCGGCTTCTCCTTCTTTTTTTGCCAACATATAAATTTCTTTAGCTTTCTCATACGCTCCCAAACGACTTAATGCAATCGCCTTGTAATACAACGCATTAGAGAATTTCGGGTATTTACTCAGCGATTTATCAAAGATTTCAACAGCATCTTCATATTCAGATTGCTCGTAAAGCGAAATTCCGTAGTAAAATAAATCGAGATGATGATAACCGTCTTCTCCCCATTTTTCAACTTCCGATTCTATTTCATCTCCTAATAACTTTTCTGCTTTTTCAAATTTATTCAACTGAAGATAGCACAAAGCCATATAAAAATCATAAGTATGATCCATCACATATTGATTTCCTTCTTTTTCTTTTAGCGTTTTAAAATCTTCAATCGCTTCAGCATAAGTTTTAGCAAAAATACATTTAATAAAAGCCCGATAAGGCAACCATTCTTTTTCATTATACTTTACCGCCTTATCTAAATAGCGCATTCCTAATTCATATTTTCTGGCTTTAAAATTTGGCATTGCTTTTTGTTGCCACAAATAAGCAATAGTAGAGTCTTCTTCTAAACCTTTATCTAAGCATTCTTGCCATTCTCTACTATAGTAACTATGATTATGAGCGCAACTATCTACATACTTCGTAATGATTTGCTCTTGTTTTGCTGAAGTAGAATTGTATTCAAAATTATGACGATTCTCTTGCTCTTTTTTACAACTGAAGAATAGCAGCACCAAGAAAATGATCGTGAAAGCCTGAAGAAATTTCATATAAAATTTACCTGTATAATTCATCCTAAAGCAAATAAAATTAGTGATAAAATTGTTACCTAATTACACTTTCCTTAAATTTAGCCGTAAAATTTTAAGAATTTCAAAAATAACTTATGGCAGATTTATTTCAGGCTCCAGATTATTACCATATAGACGACTTATTAACCGACGAACATAAGATGGTTCGTGACGCTGCTCGCGATTGGGTAAAACGTGAAGTTTCTCCAATTATTGAAGATGCTGCACAAAAAGCAGAATTCCCAAAATCTATCGTGAATGGTTTAGCAGAAATTGGCGCATTTGGTCCTTATATTCCGGAAGAATACGGCGGCGCCGGTTTAGATCAAATTTCTTACGGATTAATTATGCAAGAAATTGAACGTGGTGATAGTGGTGTTCGCTCGACAGCTTCAGTTCAATCTTCATTGGTGATGTACCCTATTTGGAAATACGGTAGCGAAGAACAGCGCAAAAAATACCTTCCTAAATTAGCGACCGGCGAGTTTATGGGAAGTTTTGGTTTAACTGAACCCGATCACGGATCGAATCCCGGCGGAATGATCACTAACTTTAAAGACAAAGGCGATCATTACTTATTAAACGGTGCCAAAATGTGGATCTCAAACGCGCCATTTTGCGACATCGCTGTGGTTTGGGCAAAAAATGAAGAAGGCAGAATTCACGGACTTATCGTAGAACGCGGCATGGAAGGCTTTACCACTCCAGAAACGCATAACAAATGGTCACTTCGTGCATCGGCTACCGGAGAATTAATTTTTAATGATGTAAAAGTCCCAAAAGAAAATTTATTGCCTAACAAAAACGGACTCGGAGCTCCGCTAGGTTGTTTAGATTCTGCACGTTTTGGGATTGCTTGGGGAGCGATTGGCGCTGCGATGGATTGTTACGATACGGCTTTACGCTATGCGAAAGAACGCATTCAGTTTGATAAACCGATTGCCGGTTACCAACTTCAGCAGAAAAAATTAGCTGAGATGATTACTGAAATTACCAAAGCCCAATTAATGGCTTTACGTTTAGGTCAGCTAAAGAATGAAGGCAAAGCAACTTCTGCGCAAATTTCGATGGCGAAACGTAATAATGTCGATATGGCGATTAAAATTGCTCGTGAAGCGCGACAGATTTTAGGCGGAATGGGAATTACCGGCGAATACAGCATTATGCGCCATATGATGAATTTAGAAAGTGTAATTACGTATGAAGGAACGCACGATATTCATCTTTTAATTACAGGACTTGATATTACAGGAATTTCAGCATTTAAGTAGAAAATTTTAAGCTGAATTTGATTCAGCTTTGTGATAAATTGCACTTCGACATATTCGAGGTTAAGATACCTATTAAGAAAGCAAATCAAAGCAAGGGCAGCGTTTACAACGTTTGCCCTTTTTTAAATATTTCTCACAACATTTCTTCTTCAGCTTTACTTCTTTTTTAGGCACCACACCATCCACCCGTAAAAAATCTTTGGAATGGTTCGAATAGAAAATTAAAATATTCAACTGCATAAAATTCAAGATTCAAAAAAATCTACTTTTTAGCGATTAAACAGGCGTTAAACTTCCGTTTGTATTTTAATAAACAAGAATCACGCCTTATTTTTGCATAAAATTTAGAGTATGAGCACTACCCGCATTGAGCAAGCAACGCAAGAGCTACGTGAACAATTACTGAATCATTCTTTATATGAAAAAATTCAGACACCTAAAGATCTTCAGATTTTTATGGAGCATCACGTTTTTGCCGTGTGGGATTTTATGTCGCTGCTCAAAGCGCTTCAGTCTAAATTAACCAACACCAAATTCCCTTGGTATCCCGTTGGAAATCCTGAAGTTCGCTATTTGATTAATGAAATTGTTTTAGCTGAAGAGACCGATATCAACCTCGACGGAAATCGCCAAAGTCATTACGAAATGTATTTAGACGCGATGGAAAAAGGTGGCGCCAGCACAGAAGCGATTCATAAATTTATGGAGCAAATACATCACGGGACCGATATCTATTTGATTATCGCGGCTTCAGAATTACCCATTAGCGTAAAGAAGTTTTTGAAATTTACGTTTGAAACTATTTACGCCAATCAGCCACATGCTATTGCCGCCGCTTTTACGTTTGGACGAGAAGATTTGATCCCGGCGATGTTTAATTCGATCATCACAAAAATTCAGCAGCAATTTCCGGAAGAAGATCTAAGGTTATTTAAGTATTATTTTGATCGCCATATTGAATTAGATGAAGATGAACACGGC
>ENA-ORDG01001132-ORDG01001132.1-marine-metagenome-genome-assembly--contig:-NODE-1132-length-11225-cov-4.639846_pt1 | contig 11225 bp, 9 predicted proteins | sample MGYA00248629_ERZ508524 | MGnify/ENA primary metagenome ERZ508524 (study PRJEB26194, sample SAMN05421901) | marine metagenome | isolation source: East of Rio de Janeiro, Brazil, South Atlantic Ocean...
GAGTCAGAAGATTTAGAGTTAATTAGTAACGCTACTTCTTATTTAAATGCAATGGTTCCTGAGTATAAAATTAGAATTTTTACTTCAGATAAAAGTAAACCTTACGAAGATGAAATTTCTAACGAGTATTTAAGTAACCTTCAGTTCACTTACGCTTCTGTAGCAAAAGAATGTGAAGATTTTGAAAATAACGCGTTCGTAAAAAATTACGAAAGTGATTATGGTATTTTACCAAATAAATTTGCGACTCGTGGTTTTGATCTTACTTACGATTTATTGTTGAGGTTAGCCGCTGCTGAAAATCTTTACGAAGCCTTAGAATTAGAAGGGATGACTGAGCAAGTGGAGAATAAATTCAGTTATCATAAAAAAATGATCGGGGGCTATTATAACGATGCTGTTTATCTTATTAAATACGATGAAGGTTTAACTTTAAAAGTTATAAATTAAATGACCTCTAGAGTAGTTTATCAAGGAAATTTAAGAACAGAATGTGAGCATCTAAAAAGCGGCAATACTTTTATTACCGACGCTCCCACAGATAATAATGGGAAAGGTGAAGCATTTTCACCAACAGATACTGTCGCAACTGCATTGGCAAGTTGTATGTTAACCATTATTGGGATCAAAGCAGAAAATTCAGATTTTTCTATTGAAAATACAGTTGCTGAAGTCACTAAAACGATGGCAAGTGAACCTCGAAGAATTTCTAAGATTGAAGTTAATTTTACTTTTCCAGAAGTTTATAGCGATAAGCAAAAGAAAATCATCGAACACGCAGCAAAAACTTGCCCGGTTTGGTATAGTCTTCATCCCGATATCGAAAAGATAATCACTTTTAATTATAAAGATGCGTAATCAAATTTTTCTTTTTTCATTCTTATTATTAGGCTTATTTCAATTACAAGCTCAAGAGAAATTAGAATGGACAGAAGAAAAACTTACGTGGAAAGATTTTGAAGCGAAACCCAATCGTCAAAGTCAGTTTTTAGCTAATACCAATTCCGGATTTTCTTATACTTGGGGTTTTGGTATGCAAGCAAGCAAACCTATATTTACTTATGAAGTTCACGCTTATTTTTATCCTGAGCAGTCTTGGGTAAAGAAAGGCAAAGAAACTCCAACACTTTTAGCCCACGAGCAATTACATTTTGATATTTCTGAATTGTATGCACGAAAAATGCGAAAGTGGTTAAGTGCTTTTCATCCACAAACAATCAATGAAGCTAAAGTTGAACTAAAAAAAATTCACACTCAAGTCGAAGCTGAACGAGTGAAAATGCAAAAAGCCTACGATAAAGAAACCAACCACGGAATGCTACCGGAAGAGCAAAAACGTTGGCAGAAAGAGGTAAATCAAGCTTTAGAATTACTAGCCGAGTTTAGTTCTTAAAATTTAAAGTTGAAATTATCTTCCCTTATTTGTTAATTTTAGTTAAATTTAATTTACTAATCTAACTAACAATTTATAATATGGAAACTCAACCAGTGCAACCAGCACCTTCTTACATTACTCCCGGTAAATGGGCTTTATACATTTTTGTAGCCGGTTTACCATTAATTGGTTTAATAATGTTACTCGTTTGGGGTTTTAGTAGTGATACGAACACCACACGTCAAAATTGGGCAAAAGGAATGCTTTTGTTATACGTGATAATTATTGCTTTAGCGATATTGATGAGTATATTTTTTGGCGGATTAGCGGCAATGTTCGGGTCAATGGCCGGATCGGGTTATTAGTATAATAAAAAAGCTCCGATAATTAGTCGGAGCTTTTTTCAATTCAATAAATTTTCAATTCAATAAATTTTCAATATCTAAAATGTTGGCAATTCTTCTTTTGCTTTTTGAAAATCGCTGATAATTTCTTCTACAATTTCAGCAGCAGGTTTTATTTCATTTATAAGTCCGCTAATCTGACCAATCTCTAATTCGCCTTCTTCTAGATCACCTTCAAACATTCCTTTTTTAGCACGTGCTCTTCCCAGTAATTCAATAAGTTCATCTTTACTCGGATTCTTCGTGTAAAGCTCGGTAACATCATTAAAAAATTTATTTTTTAGCAAACGAACAGGAGCTAATTCTTTCAGCGTAAGTTGTGTATGACCTTCTTCTGCATCGACTACCATTTGCTTAAAGTTTTGGTGAGAAGAAGCTTCAGGGCTTGCTACAAAACGACTCCCGATCTGTACAGCATCTGCACCCAAGATCATCGCAGCGAGCATCCCTTTTCCGGTGGCAATTCCTCCGGCGGCAATCAATGGTATTTGTAGTTTTTCTTTAACCATAGGGATTAAGGTAAACGTTGTTGTTTCTTCTCGGCCATTGTGACCTCCGGCTTCAAAACCTTCAGCAACTACAGCATCAACTCCGGCAGCTTCAGATTTTAAAGCAAATTTTACGCTACTTACGACGTGAACGACCGTAATTCCTTTTTCTTTTAAAATTGGAGTCCAAGTTTTTGGATTTCCGGCAGATGTAAAAACAATTTCAACGCCTTCTTCGATAATGATCTCCATAATTTCTTCCAGATTCGGGTAAAGCATCGGCACGTTGACAGCAAAAGGTTTATCGGTAGCTTTTTTACATTTTTGTATATGTTCTCGAAGTACATTAGGATACATCGATCCTGCGCCAATAATCCCTAAACCGCCGGCGTTACTTACGGCGCTGGCAAGTTTCCAGCCGCTAGCCCAGATCATACCGGCTTGAATAAGCGGATATTTGATGTTGAATAAAGAGGTTATTCTGTTAGTAGCCATTATTGTTTGATGATTTTTAATGATTTTTGAAAATTTTCGGTTTCAAATTTAGCGATATAAACTCCGCTTGAAAGTGAAGCTAAATTAATTTCTTCGGAAACTTTTTCGGCTTCAAAAACTAATTTTCCTAAGAGGTTGTAAATTTTAAGATCTAAATAATCTAGGTTATTCTTCTGGATATGCAATAATTCACTCACCGGATTAAGATAAACTTCTACAGTCTGCTCTTCATAAGACACCGTATTTAATAAATTATCTAAAGCCGTTTGAAAGTTAGGAATCCCGTAGCCCATTTGGTTAGTCGGGTTGTTGTAAAGATGCGAAGACTCTCTCACCATTTGCATAATTTCGAGATTAGTTCGCTGCGGATTTGCCTGCCAAAAACTCGTGATTGCACCCGCCATAATAGGAGAGGAGAACGAAGTTCCGTTAGAAAGAGCTGTATTTCCGTTAGTGTTGATAATAACGGCTAAAGCACCTTGCGCCATTCCGTCGGGTTTAATTCTTCCGTCAGCAGAAGGTCCGATAGAACTAAAAGAAGCATAGATTTCATCTTGATTTACAGCGCCTACTGCATAAACGTTTCCGTCAGCCGGAGCTCCAATTACCGGAAAATTTGAATTATTTCCTGAATTTCCTGCAGAAGTAACTACTAAAATCCCTTTTTCAACAGCAATATTTCCTCCGCGACTTATAAAAGCGGTATTTCCATTCATATCAGAAGGTGTATAACTGTAATTTGGATTATCATAAGTTTGGTAGCCTAAAGAAGTATTGATCACATCGACACCAAGACTATCGGCGCGTTCTGCAGCTTCTACCCAATAACTTTCTTCAACAGGAGTTTCAGAACTTACATCTTCCGTTCTAAATAAATAGTAACCGGCATCGGGAGCGGTACCTACAAATTCATCTTGTAAAAAACCTGCCATATCAGAAAAGACAGAAGTACCGTGAGAACTTCCTGTAAAAGCATCGTAATCGTCGGTACGATCTACAAAATCGTAACCGCCAACCAAATCGTTATTGTTGCGAACACGATCGAAAGCTGTAAGCGTATTGACTTGCGGAAAACCAGAATCCATAATCGCAACCAGCATTCCATCACCGGTAAAATCGTTTTCATGAAGGTAATCGACGTGAAGCATTTCTACTTGATTGGCGCTATCACCATAAGTGAAATCTACTTGAGTATCTAAATTTTTGTCTACAAACTGTTGCTGATCTGTAGTGGCTATTCTGGTATTCAAACTGGTATCGGCAAAATCGATGTGATCGACAAATGTAAAGCCTGAAAGAGCATTAATGTCTTGTATGCTCCCAATAACGTGTACGCAATTAAACCATTTAGATTTTGCTTTAACCTCTATACCAGATTGGTTTTTAACTGTGGTAATATAGGTTTCATTTACAGGAACATCGCGAGCATCGATAGGTATGTTATGCGCATTTTTTCTATCGATGGCGCGTTGCGTTAAAATTGTTGTGGGATTAGCGATCGAAGTGGCAACATCTGCCTTATCTGTAAAATAGACCCACGCGTGTTCTTGACTTTGGGCAACCAGCGGAACGCTAAAGACCGTAAATAGAAAGAGTAAAATATTTTTCATAGCTGAATTTTTTCAGCTACAAGTTACGAAATTACTCCCGATCCTAATAATTCTTCTTCGTGATACCAAGCTACAAATTGACCTTCGGTAATGGCGGTTTGCGCATTTTCAAAAATTACATATAGACCATTTTCAGTTTGATATAATTTCGCTTTTTCTAAAGGTTGTCGGTAACGAATTCTGGCTAAAACTTCTAATTCTTCACCTGCTTTTAGGGTTAGATCTTCACGAACCCAATGCGTTTCGTCCGGATTTACAAATAAACCTTTACGCAATAAACCGGGATGGTTTTTACCTTGACCGGTGTAAATAATATTTTCTTCTACATCAGTTTCAATTACAAAGAGCGGTTCCGGAGTACCACCAACAGCAAGACCTTTTCGTTGACCTTTCGTGAAATAATGAGCACCGTTGTGTTTACCAACTTCTTTACCTAACTCTTTTTGGTAACTAAATTTTTTACTGAAATAATCTAATTCTTCTTCTTTTGAAGAAAATGCAGGAGTTTCATTTTGGTAAATATTCTCTTCCGCAGGAATCTCTACAATTACACCATCTTTAGGTTGTAATTTTTGCTGAAGAAAATCTGGCAGTCTTACTTTACCAATGAAGCATAAACCTTGAGAATCTTTTTTGCCGGCGGTTACTAATTCTTGTTGCGCGGCAATTTCTCGAACTTCACTTTTTTGCAATTCGCCAATTGGAAAAAGTGTTTTTGCTAGTTGTTCTTGCGAAAGCTGACAAAGAAAATACGATTGATCTTTGTTTTTATCTTTCCCGGCTAGTAATTGATATACAGTTTCACCGTTAACCTGTGTTTCACCTTTTCGGCAATAATGACCGGTCGCTACATAATCTGCTCCGAGCGAAAGTGCAATTTTCATGAATACATCGAACTTTATTTCTCGATTACAAAGTACATCGGGATTTGGAGTTCTTCCGCGTTCATATTCATTAAACATATAGTCTACAATACGTTCTTTGTATTGTTCGCTTAAATCGATGGTTTGAAAAGGAATTCCTAATTTTTCTGCAACCAACATGGCATCATTACTATCGTCTAACCAAGGACATTCGTCGCTAATGGTTACCGAGTCGTCGTGCCAGTTTTTCATAAATAGACCAATTACCTCATACCCTTGTTCTTTTAATAAATATGCGGTTACACTAGAATCTACACCACCACTAAGGCCTACAACTACTTTTTCTTTTTTCACGATTTAAAAACTATATTTTCTACAAAATTAGTGATTTTGTCGTGTTATTTCTTTTTTCTTACAGAAGGTTTTTCTTTTGGGAATTTCTCGGTGTGATCTAATTTTCCGTTTTCATAAAACTTCCAAATGCCGTCTCGAAGTCCGTTTTTGTAGTTTCCTTCGGTATAAAGCTCGCCATTGGGATTATAGATTTTGGTAAGACCGTGCATCGTACCGTTTACGTAAGTATAGTGTTGCAGTAAATGACCGTTTGCACCATAAACTAAATTTTCGCCGTGCAATACTCCGTTTACATAGTTTTGTTTCTCGGCGATTTTTCCGTTTTCGTAGAAGATGGTTTTTAGTCCGTTTAGTTGATCATTCAGGTAATTTTCTTTCATCATAATGATGTCTTTACCTTTGTGATAGTAAATCCATTCGCCGGTTCTTTTCTTGTTTTTAAATTGACCTTCGGTAAGTAGTTTTCCTTTTTTAGTGAAAAATTTCACTTTCACTAAATCGCTATTAGGCGTGTAAGTTTTGGTCGCTTGCGGGTGATCTTCGTTTCCTTTTTTATAGAATTTAAAGGTGCCAACTTCTTGTCCGTGATTAAATTCACCTGTATATCTTATTTGTTCGGTTCCTTCAAAATATTTCGTCCATTTTCCGTGTCTTTTTCCGTTCGCATCAACTTGATTTAATTTTTCTTGTTGAGCAAAAAGTAGGGAAGAAGTTAAAATAAAAAAGAATGAAAATCCGTTTTTAAATAAGGTAAACATAAGCTGTGGTTTTTTGTATATTGTGGCTTTTACTTATATTTTTTTAAAACGCAATGATGAATAAATTTATTTTAAAAATAACAAAATTACTGTTTTTATCGGTGATAATTACAACTGTTTTTGCTTGTGATGACGATGATAACAGAATTATTGAAGGCACAAATTCTATCGTTAATTATATGGAGCGTGAACCAAGGTTTAGTTTGTTTCACGAGCTTGTGGTAAGAACAGAATTAGACGCTGTTTTAGACGGAAATTCTGGAACCTATACAATTTTGGCACCCAATAACAACGCTGTAGAAACCTATTTAGCTGAAAATTCTTTTGGGAGCATACAAGAAATTCCGGAAGATTTAGCCTTCGATTTGGTGTATTACCATTTATTAGAAACCATTAATACGCAAGAGAGTTTTACGACCGGTTATTTAAGAACATTATCTGAAATTCCGGTGACCGACACCACGACGACCAATTTAAGTTTATTGGTAAATACGGCAAATAATGAAGTTCGTTTTAATGGCGATACAGAATTTGTAAATGCAAATATCGAGGTCGATAACGGGATGATGCACGAGATCAACAAAATGATGGCTTTACCGAGTCTAGAAACTTTTATGCAGGCCGATAGTAATCTAACGCCATTTTACAATGAAGCTTTAGCAAATAATACAGACTTTCAAGGTTATTTATCTTCAGAAGATTACCATACGATTTTAGTGCCATCTGCCGATAATTTTACCAACTTTTGGTCGAATAACAGTTTTACTTCAGCAGAAGCAGAGCAATTTTTTAATTATTATGTACAAGATAGTCTAAATATAACTTCAAGAGTTAGTCAAGGTTATATCAATACAAAAGCTAGTGTAAATTTTGATAATGAAGAAAAAACTTTACCGATATATTTAAATACACAAGTTGGTTTATTGCTGAATAATACAAGCTCGATTACCGTACAAGATATTGTGACGACTAACGGAGTGATTCATTCGTTAGATGAAGTGATCACTTTACCTACTTTAGCCGATTTTATGTATGCAGATCTAGAGTTAACTACGTTTGTTGAAGCGATTTCTCGTGACGATATGACTACTGAAAATTACCTGGAACGTTTGAATAATACTAATTCTACAAATTCACCTTTTACCATTTTTGCACCAACCAATCAAGCTTTTGAAGATGTGTTACTCGAACTTTTTCCTGAACAAAACGCTTCATTAGAAGATATTGAAACCTTAGATCTAGTGAGTATACTTAATTTGCATATTGCAGAAAACTTGAATTTAGAATTAGATGATTATACTTCTTCCACAGTAAATACCTTAGGCGGAACGATTGAAATAGATACTACTATTCCTAGTGTAACCGATGTAAACGATAGAGAAGCTTTAATCCTTCAGCAAAACGCAATACAAACCCTTAACGGAGTTTTTTATAAGATCGATACGGTTTTATTGCCACAATTATAGAAGTAAATTTTTAGCTTAGCCGAGCTAAAATAATAAGCATAAAAAAAACCTCGAAGTTATTTCTTCGAGGTTTTTTGTTGAATCTATTCAGCAGCATTACTTTTTGTTATTTCGTTGCTGCTGTTCTGCTTGCTCCATCATATCTTGAAACTTCTGAGCAAACTTTCCTTTTTTCTTAGGTTTCTTTTTATTCTCCTGAATTTTAGCGTGAATCTTTTCATCATCGATAATAAAATTCTTGATCACTAACATAATACCAATGGTAATTAAGTTGGATGTGAAATAGTATAATGATAATCCACTCGCAAAGTTGTTGAAGAAAACCAACATAAATAGCGGCGACAGATACATGATAAACTTCATATTTGGCATTCCCGGTTGTTGCGCTTGTTGCATACTTTGCCCGGTCGTCATCGTCATATAAATAAAGATAGCGATAGAAGCCAAGATTGGGAATAAACTAATATGATCACCATAAAGCGGAATGGTAAACGGTAATTCTGCAATCACATCGTAGCTCGAAAGATCTTCTGCCCATAAGAACGATTTTTGTCTTAAATCGAAAGCACTCGGGAAAAAGTTAAACAAAGCGTAGAAAACAGGAATCTGCATTAAAGCCGGTAAACAACCACTCATCGGGCTGGCGCCTGCTTTACTGTACAGCTTCATCGTTTCTTGCTGCTTCTTCATTGCATTGTCTTTGTACTTCTCGTTAATCTCATTAATTTCTGGTCTTAAGACCTTCATTTTTGCTTGAGAAACGTACTGTTTGTATTGAACAGGAGAAAGTAAAAGTTTAACGGTAATCGTTAAGAAAATAATCGCAATACCTGCCGGTAAGAATCCGCTTAAAAGATTGAAAAACGGAATTACTAAATACTTATTTATAAAACCGAAAATACCCCAACCTAGCGGAACTACTTCATCTAAATTACGATCATAATCATTTAAGATTTTATAGTCTGTTGGTCCGTAATACCAATTCATCGATTCGTTAAGTTCGCCGCCATTCATTTTTAATGGAATGGTCGCAGCAAAACTCTTTGTAAAAAGCGTATCTACTTCATCGTCTTGCACTAAGTTTTTAGAAACAAACTTAGCACTGTCAAAAGAAGAATTTGATAATAGAATAGAAGAGAAGAAGTGTTGTCTAAAAGCGATCCAAGTAATGTCTTCATCTTCGTCTTCATCTAGATCACCTTGCCTGGTGTAGTCGTCGCTATTACCATCGTATTCCCATTTAATTTCGGTATATTTATTTTCGTAGGTAATACTTTTAGAAGTTCTAAAGGCTTTTAATTGCCAATCTATAAGTACATCATTACTACTATTAATTACGTTACTTAAACCTTGAGATCGAATAGAGAAATCCATCATATGATCGTTAGGTTTTAATGAGTAAACGTATTCTAGATATTCATTTGCAGAAACTTTAAGCTTCATCGAAAGAATATTGTTTTCACCACTTTTACTAAGTTTTGGTTCAAAAAATAGATCTTTCGTATTTAAAGTTCTATTATCGGTAGTGGTGAATTGTAAGTTGAAAGAAGCATTGTTATCTTTTACAATGTAAACCGGTTCACCATCGTAGTTAGTTTCATTTTTAAGTTTAGCCTCAATAATTTGCCCACCCTTATTACTAACTTTTAGCTGAAGCACATCATTTTCTACCGTCGTTACTTTGTTTGTTGCTGAAGGTAAAGTTGCAGAATAAGCAAAAGCTCCTAAACTACTTTTGGCTTGTTCTAAAGCTAAAGAATCTGTTGCCGGCGTATTATTTTCTGTAGAAGCTGAAGTTTCATTTACTTCGTTCGTGGTCACTACTTCTTGGTTTTCTGGTGTACCAACTTCAGCAGTTTTGGTTTCATTATCTTGATTGCTATATAACAACCAAACTAAAATGGCACCAATAAGTACAAAACCGATTAATGAATTAACATCAAATTTTTTATTTTCCATAAATAGAGGAACAAGAAATTTCTAATTTATTTTAAAGGACGGCAAAAGTCTATAATTAGACTTAAAAAGCCATACCAAATCATTTTAAATTTTTTTAGTCAAAAAAGTATCCAAGAGTTAAAATAATGTCAAGATGACACTATTTTTTTTTCTTTTTCGCATAATCTTTGGCAGCTTTTACGAATCCGATAAATAATGGATGCGGTGTTTTTACCGTACTTTTATATTCCGGGTGATATTGAACTCCTATAAACCAAGGATGTTCAGGTAATTCTACAACCTCGACTAAACCGGTTTGCTGGTTAATACCAGAACTAAGCATACCGGCTTTTTCTAATTGCTCTTTGTATTTATTGTTGTACTCGTAACGGTGACGGTGTCTTTCGCTAATGCTTGTTTTACCGTAAGTTTTATGAATTAAACTTCCTTCTGCTAGCTCACAACCCCAAGCGCCTAAACGCATTGTACCGCCCATTTGAGTGATATTTTTCTGGCTCTCCATAATATCGATCACCGGATTTTTGGTCTGGTCGTCCATCTCGGTAGAGTTGGCATCGCTAATATTCAATACATTTCTGGCGTATTCGATCACCGCCATTTGCATGCCTAAGCAAATTCCGAAGAAAGGTAAATTGTTTTCTCTGGCATATTTTACCGCTTCAATTTTACCTTCAATGCCACGTTCTCCAAAACCTGGTGCTACTAAAATTCCGTCGAGATCGGTAATTTTATTGCTTTCGTCGGTATTAATAAATTCAGAATGAATACTTTTGATATTCACTTTCACCTCATTTTCGGCTCCGGCGTGAATAAAAGCTTCTAGAATCGATTTGTAAGAATCTTGCAATTCAACATATTTACCAATTAAGCCAATGGTAACTTCAGCTTTCGGATTTTTATGTCGGCTTAAAAATTTATTCCAACTCACTAAATCGGGTTCAGATCTTTCTTCTAAAGCCAATTTTTGAAGCGTGATTTTATCTAAACCTTCTTCTAACATTAAATTAGGAACATCGTAAATCGTAGAAGCATCGATCGATTGGATCACGGCTTCTTTCTTCACATTACAGAATTGAGCTAACTTTTGGCGTAGATCGTCGCTTAATTCGTGCTCGGTTCTACACACCAAAATGTCGGCGCTAATTCCGCTTTCCATCAAGGTTTTTACGCTATGTTGGGTAGGTTTTGTTTTTAATTCTTTGGCAGCAGATAAATAAGGAACAAGCGTTAAATGAATCACTAATGAATTGTGATCTCCTAATTCCCATTTTAATTGTCTTACCGATTCGATATAAGGTAGCGATTCAATATCACCAACAGTTCCTCCAATTTCGGTAATCACAATGTCGTAATCGCCATTTTGACCAAGCAACTGAATTCTACGTTTAATTTCATTAGTAATATGAGGAACTACTTGTACGGTTTTCCCTAGAAATTCACCACGACGTTCTTT
>ENA-ORDG01001133-ORDG01001133.1-marine-metagenome-genome-assembly--contig:-NODE-1133-length-11215-cov-4.218082_pt1 | contig 11215 bp, 5 predicted proteins | sample MGYA00248629_ERZ508524 | MGnify/ENA primary metagenome ERZ508524 (study PRJEB26194, sample SAMN05421901) | marine metagenome | isolation source: East of Rio de Janeiro, Brazil, South Atlantic Ocean...
TACTTTTTATCACGTTCTTGCTCGACAGCGGTGATTTTTGCTTTGCATTTATTATGATTAGCTTCAATAATTTCAGCAGAAAATAAAAAGCCTTTACCGTTGGTAATGTTTAAGTTATCACCTTCTTGTTTACGTAAAACTTTAACGATATGTTTACTCTCGTCTTTAGGAAAAATAACTTCTTTATCTTCTGAAGAAATTGCCGGATTATAAAATAATTGCATAGCGGTAAGGTTAAAGAGCGTAACGAGCTTTTGCGGTGATGCTGGCGTCTGAAAATTCTTTTTTCAAATATTTATGATGACCTACAATAGCAATCATTGCCGCATTATCGGTGGTATATTCAAATTTAGGAATGTAGGTTTTCCAGCCAAATTTTTGTTGTGCTTCGGTAAGTGCGGTTCTAATACCCGAATTGGCAGAAACGCCACCACCAATGGCGATTTCTTTAACTCCGGTTTGTTTAACGGCTTTTTTAAGTTTATCCATCAAAATTTTTACGACCGTAAATTGAAAAGAAGCACATATATCTTTTAAGTTCTCTTCGATAAAATTAGGATTCAGTTTTTGTTCTCGCTCTAAAAAGTAAAACATCGAAGTTTTGAGTCCGCTAAAACTAAAATCTAAATTTTTCACATTAGGCTTCGGAAAAGGAAATGCTTTCGGATTCCCTTCTTGGGCATATTTATCAATTAGAGGTCCGCCGGGATAGGGCAGATTCAGCATTTTTCCGCATTTATCATAAGCTTCCCCAACGGCATCATCAAGAGTTTCGCCAATTACTTCCATCGTAAAATAATCGGTTACTTTTACAATTTGCGTGTGACCGCCGCTAATGGTTAAACCTAAAAACGGAAAATTAGGCTTTTCAAAACCATCTTCTTCAATAAAATGTGCCAGTAAATGCGCTTGCATGTGATTCACTTCAATTAAAGGAATATCGAGCGCCATCGCCATCGATTTGGCAAACGAAGTTCCTACAAGCAAAGAACCCATTAAACCCGGGCCGCGTGTAAAGGCGATTGCAGAAAGTTCTTCTTTGGTAATTCCTGCTTTTTTGATGGCTTGATCGATCACCGGAACAATGTTTTGTTGGTGAGCTCTCGAGGCTAATTCTGGTACCACGCCACCATATTCTTCGTGTATTTTCTGGGTAGCTACAATATTACTTTTTATTTTTCCGTTGCAAAGTACAGCAGCTGCCGTATCGTCACACGAAGACTCAATACCAAGTATATAAATATTTTGTGAAGCCATTATGTATTTTTAGGTACAGAAATTGTTAATATTGTTGACAAAGCTACTTAAATTTGCATTGCAGTAAAAATTGTACGTCTTTTTGACGATGCAAAATTAGTAACATTAACGAGATTAAAGAAAACAAACTAAATCTTAAATCACATTAAAAGATTTTTTAAAATATTAGGTAGAATAATAGTAGCCATCTTACTATTGTTTATTGTTTTAGTACTTGTGTTTTCGATACCGGCAGTACAAACTTCTGTCGCAAAAAAGGTAACCAATTCGTTAAACGAAACTTATGGCACCGATATTAATGTAAAAGCCATTAGTATTTCTTACAACGGAAAAGTGGTTTTAGATGAAGTTTATATTGCCGATCATCACCAAGATAGTCTTATAAGTGCTAAAGAAATTAATACATCTCTAATTAATGTTCCGGCGATTTTAAGCGGAAGTCATTTAGATTTTGGCGACTTAACGGCAGATCGTTTAAAACTGAATATTAGACATTACAAAGGTGAAGAAAAAGATAACCTAAGTATTTTTGGCGATAAATTTGATACCGGTAAGCCGCAGCAACAACCGTTTGTATTAACTATTAGCCACATTATTGCTTACGATAGTGAGTTGAGTTATGTTGATGAAAATCTCGATAACCCAGAAATATTATTTTTTAATGATCTCAATATTAATGCGGCAAATTTAGTAGTTGAAGGTCCTAATGTTTCGGTCGATATAGAAAGTTTAAAAGCAAAAGAGCAACGTGGTATTGAAATCACCAATTTAGCGACTAACTTTCGCTACACGCTAGAAAGTATGGATTTTGAAGATTTAGTGTTAGAAACGCCAAATTCTAAATTGGTAAGCGACATTAGATTTGATTATGAAGAAGGTGGTTTAGCCGATTTTGAAAATAATGTGATGATCACGGCAAACTTTAAAGAATCTTCAGCAGATACTCGGGATCTTAAAAAACTTTATGCTGAATTTGGAACCACAGAAGATTTCAACTTCACCGGAGATTTTAAAGGAACGCTCAATGATTTTGAACTTCAAAACTGGAAACTAACCGGGATGGATCGTACGGTCGTGAATGGAAATTTACATTTTACAGATTTGGTCGATCAACAAAAAACCTTTGAACTTTCAGGGAATTTTGAAGAGCTTTCTACCAATTATTATGACCTGGTCAATTTACTTCCGAATATATTAGGCAACAATTTACCGGAGAAACTTAGAGAAATAGGAAGCGCCAATCTGAGCGGTTTTTTAAGTGCGACACCAAGTAAAGTCGTGACTAATTCAATGATCACCACTCAGTTAGGAAATGCCAATCTAAACCTTACTTTAGACGATTTAAACGATTCAGATTTTGCGCGTTATAAAGGCAATGTTCAATTTAACCAATTTAATTTAGGTCGATTACTTGGTAATTCATCTTTAGGAAAAGCTACGTTCAATTTAGATGTAGATGGTATTGGTTTTACGCAAGCCACATTAAACACGCGCTTAGAAGGAACTATTAAAAAATTACGCTTTAATGGTTATACCTATACAAATATTGAAGTTTTAGGGGTTTTAGATAACCCTTATTTCAACGGAAAACTAGTCAGTAAAGACCCTAATTTTCAGTTTGAATTTAATGGTTTAGCCGATGTTTCTCGAACGCAAAATGTTTACGATTTTAAAGCAAGCGTGGCTTACGCCGATCTAAATGCTTTAAATTTTGTGAGACGCGATAGTATTGCCGTAATGAAAGGTGATATCGTGATGAATATGGAAGGAAATAACCTTAACGATGCACGAGGAGAATTATCGCTGAACAATTTTTCTTATCAAAATCACGAAGAATTATTTGAGTTTGAAGAGCTCAAGGTAATTTCATCTTTTAATAATGAAATTCGTAAAATACAGATCAACTCGCCAGATGTAATTAGTGGGGAAGTAGAAGGTATTTTCAATATCAATGAAGTTCCTGCGCTATTTCAAAATGCGGTGGGGAGTTTATATACCAACTACAAACCTATTGCCATAGAAGGTAATCAATACCTCGATTTTAACTTCGATATTTACAATAAGATCGTAGAAGTATTTTTTCCAGATATAGAATTAGCACCCAATACTTTTATTCGCGGTAGCGTAGAGTCTGAAGAATCTGATTTTGAACTTACATTTCGTTCGCCGCAAATTAACGTTTTCGAGAATATGTTCGAAAAGGTGAATTTACAAATCGATAATTCTAACCCTTTATTCAATACCTATGTTGAAGTAGATAGTATTTCAACCCAATATTATAACGCCTCAGATTTCAACTTGATTAACGTAACGCTAAACGATACTTTATTTATCAGATCAGAATTTAAAGGTGGTAAAAACAATAATGACGATTTTAATTTTAGTTTATTCCACACCATTAACGAAGAGCAAAAATCGGTGATCGGTTTACGAAAATCGAATATTAGATTTAAAGAAAGTGATTGGTTTATCAATCAAAAAAACACTAAAAATCAAACCATCGTTTTCGAGAAAGATTTAAGTAGTTTCAAGATCGATACGCTTACCTTCAATCACAAAGAAGAACTAATTAGTTTAACGGGAGAAGCAAGAGATTCGACCTATAAAGATTTTAAACTGAACTTTAATGAAGTCGATCTCGCTAAAATCACTCCTAGTTTAGACAGCTTAGACCTAAACGGAATTGTAAACGGTAAACTCGATTTTTATCAAGAAAACGGAGTTTATTACCCTACATCTTCTCTTAAAATACAAGATATAGCGGTAAACGATGTGACCTACGGAAATTTAAAATTAGATATTGAAGGTAACGAAAGTTTAACGCAATATAACATCAATGCCTTACTTGGTGACAATGAATATGATTTTTTACGAGGTAACGGAAGCATTAACGTTAGCGATGAGAACCCGAATATCGATCTAAATTTATATTTAGATAGTTTTAAATTGAACGCTTTTAGTGCTTTAGGAGCCGATGTAATTTCAGATATTCGAGGCTTAGCTTTCGGAAATGCAAAAATTACAGGAGATTATCGAAATCCCGAAATGTCTGGGAGATTAACCTTAAGCGAAGCCGGTTTAAAAATACCTTATTTAAATGTCGATTTAAACCTGCAAGATAATGCCGTGGTCGATTTAACGAAACAAGATTTCATATTTAACCACGTAGATGTTACCGATACTAAATACAATACCAAAGGGGTGATCGATGGTCGAATTTCTCACGAAGGTTTTTCTGATTGGAGTATGGATTTAGATATTATCGCGCCAGAAAAACTACTCGTTCTAGATACCGATTATACGGAAGAATCCTTGTATTACGGAACCGGTTTTATAAGCGGAAGCGCAAATATTGGTGGTCCTACCGATGAGTTGGTGATCGATGTTGTAGCAGAAACACAAGAAGGAACCGTATTTAAAATTCCTTTGAACGATACCGAAACTATTGGTAACAACTCTTTTATTTACTTCTTAACTCCTGAAGAAAAATTAGCACGCCAGCAAGGGAAAGAAATTAATGTGAAAGAAGTAAAAGGCTTAGAATTAAATTTTGAATTAGATGTTACAAATGATGCTGAAGTAGAAATCGTGGTCGATCAAACCAGCGGAAGTACATTAAGAGGTAGCGGAGCGGGAACTTTACTTATCGAAATTAATACCAACGGTAAATTTAATATGTGGGGAGATTTTGTGGTTTACGACGGGGTTTATAATTTTAAATATGCCGGCTTGGTACAAAAAGAATTTCAAGTAGTTTCTGGCGGAAACATAACTTGGGATGGTAGCCCAACACGAGCAGATCTAAACGTTCGAGCTTTGTATAAAGTAGATGCAAACCCTGCCATATTGCTAGAGAACCCTACGATCAACAGAAATATTCCTGTAGAAGTTTATATCGATTTAAACGGAGAACTTACTGAAACCGATCTAACTTTTAATCTAGAATATCCTAACCTAAGTTCTGTTGTAAAATCTGAGTTGGAATATAGAATTAGCGATCGCCAGAATACAGAAATTCAAGCATTATCGTTAATTACACAAGGTAGTTTTTACAGTCAATACAGTGTTGGTCAAAATGCACCGGGTAATCTTTTAGCCGAAAGAGCTTCCGGTTTATTTGATGATATTTTTGCCGATGACGATGGTAAATTTAAAGTTGGTATCGATTACGTGCAAGGTGATCGTACGCCAGATCAAGATACTGCCGATCGTTTTGGAGTGACCTTATCTACCCAAATTAGCGAAAAAATCTTAATTAATGGTCGAGTAGGGGTTCCTATTGGCGGCGTTACCCAATCTGTAGTTGTAGGTAATGTTGAAGTAGAAATGTTATTGAATGAAGATGGGACTTTACGAGCAAATCTGTTTAACCGGGAAAATAACATTCAGTATATCGGTCAGCAATGGGGTTACACGCAAGGAGTCGGACTTTCTTACGCGGTAGATTTCGATACTTTTAAAGAATTGATTTATAAGATTCTGAATAAAGAAATGAAACTTGAACAAGTACCAGAAGAAGTAGAGGAGAATCCTAAATCTTTAGCCCCTGATTATATTAACTTTCCGGGGAAATAAATTATTATTTATTCAGATAAACTTGAATCGAACTTAGTTATTCAAATCGATTCTTTTCGCTTTAATTTCATTCAATGCCTTTTTTGCTTCCGGCACTAAATCTTGATTTAATTTTTGTTCTATTTCTTGGTCGTTTAAATTCGAAAATTTCTCTTTAAAAAAACTAGTTTTTTTTTGATAATAGGCTTCTTCTTCAAGCTTATCTATTTCTCTTCGCTTAAAAAATAGATTAGAAATTTTAGTCCTATAAATTTTCGTGTAAACTAACAATGCTAATAATGGAATAATTTGAATCGGTATAAAAAGGATCTTAATTGTAAAATTGACTACCGAAAAAGTAATTAGATTAAATAGGCCTAAGATTAATGTAATTCCAAAGAAATACCTATAAATATTAGGCTTTATAAAGTATAAGATTATACTAATTAATAGCATTGTTAATCCTATGTATTGCTGTAAACCAAATATATAGTTGTTAAGGAGAATGTAAATTGAAGATCCAATTGCAAAAACCAATAAAATTCCAATCGGTAAAAATTCTTTCGTATATATTTTATTCATAATGCTAATCAGAATGATTTAGGTTTAAAAGTGAAAAAAATTATGGAAGTAAGTGTTTTTGACCTATCTATAAATAATTCAGTTAAACAATCTTATTCCAATTCTTCCAAATAAATAGACTGCAAATTGTTGCGATAACGTACGCGATAATTGCTGAAGTAATTTCAGTATAGATCCAAAAACCGGTTCCGAAGAGAATGGCGTAAATGCCTACCGTACCTGCAAAAAATGCCAATACTTTATAGTTGAAATAATGAAATTTTCCTTCTTGATCAAAAACTAGATTTTGAAAATTTTCTAAAGTATTTTGGTCACTAGGCCGCGTTACTAGCGTTGTCACTACCCAAACGATGGTTGTAAAAACCACCCCGAAAACTAATTCCCAATGGCTTTCCCAATTTATAAAAGGCTCTGTTAGTTTACTGTTTACAAAAAAGAAAATCGCAACCACAAAAGAGCTGATCATCGCTGCAATCTCGCTATACGGATTTATACGTAACCAAAACCAGCGTAAAATAAAAAGCAGTCCTGTTCCTGCACCAATTTGTAATAATAGATTAAACGCATCTCTGGCTTCTTCTAAAATTAAAGAGAGTGAACCGGCAGCGATCATCATTAAAAAAGTTGAAAGTCTACCAACTTGTACTTTTTGTTTTTCTGTAGCTTCCGGCTTTATAAAACGAGCGTAAAAATCGTTCACCACATAACTGCTTCCCCAATTTAAATGGGTTGAAATTGTACTCATAAACGCAGCGATCAACGAAGTAGCCACAATACCTAATAAACCGTGTGGTAAATAGGTGAGCATTGCCGAATATGAAAGATCATCTTTCACAAAAGAACTATCTAGATCTGGAAAGGCAGTTTGTAAACTTGCCAGATCAGGAAAAACCACGATCGAAGCTAAACCAATTAAAATCCACGGCCAAGGTCTAATCGCATAATGTGCTAAGTTGAAAAATAAAGTTGCCTTTACCGCGTGCTTTTCATTTTTTGCAGCCAACATACGCTGCGCAATATAACCGCCGCCACCAGGCTCAGAACCGGGATACCAAACGCTCCACCATTGTACCGCTAACGGAATAATCAATAACGGAATAAACAATTCTGATTTTGAAAAATCGGGGAGAAGATGGGTGTTAGTTGTCACTTCAGGATGAGAAAGTAAAGCATCTAAACCGCCAACTTCGGGTAGATTAATAATATAAATGCTTGCCCAAACACTACCAACCATTGCAATAATAAACTGAATAAAATCGGTAATTAAAACGCCTTGCAAACCACCCAACATCGAATAAGTTACGGTTACTACAGAAGCTATTGCTAGGGTTTCTAAAGCTGAAAAATTAAACATGACATGTCCAATTTTTATAGCTGCCAGGCAAACAGACGCCATAATGACAACATTAAAAAACACGCCTAAATATAATGCTCGAAAACCCCGAAGAAATGCGGCACTTTTACCGCTATATCGAAGTTCATAAAATTCTAAATCGGTGGTGACGTTACTTTTTCGCCATAGCTTAGCATAGAAAAAAACGGTAAGCATCCCGGTGAGCAAGAAGCTCCACCAAATCCAATTCCCGAAAACACCGTCTTTTCTAACGATACCGGCAACCAGACCCGGCGTATCGGCAGCAAAAGTTGTGGCGACCATCGAAACGCCTAAAATCCACCACGGCATATTTCTGCCGGAAAGAAAAAAGTTTTTAGCATTTTTTCCGCTGCGGCGAGCAACAACAATTCCTATGATTAAGCTAATTAAAAAAAAGGCTATAATAAATAGCCAGTCTAGAGTAGATAGCAACATTCACTTTTAATTTGGTTGCTAAATGTAATAAAAAGATTGAAGATTAAATGTCTGTTACAGCAATTGCGCTAATTTCAACATTTACAAATTTTGGGAGATTTGCTACTTCAACAGTTTCTCGAGCGGGAGCGGTTGCTTCATTAAAATATTCAGCATAAATTTTATTAATAATACTGAAGTTATTCATATCACTAATAAAAATTGAAGTTTTGATCACGTTTTCAAACGTTAACCCGGCTTCCGTAAGAATGCCTTTAAGGTTTTTCATCACCAAATGAGTTTCTTCTTCTAAAGAGCCTTTAAATAATTCGTTTGTTTCAGGATCGATCGCGATTTGCCCGGAAGTGTAAAGCATATTTCCGGTAAGAACTGCTTGGTTGTATGGGCCAATTGGAGCAGGAGCGTTAGTGGTGGTGATAATTTTCTTCATCTTAAAAAGTTTATAGGTTTCTGTCTCGTTCTCTGTTCTTATCGTATTTAATATCACTCAAGACGCTGGCTTTGATCCCGATAAAGAAATACCAAGACTCTCGTGTACCAAAAGGTGTCCAGTTAAAACTTAAGCGCCAACTTTCTAAATCACGCTGAAAACGAAGTTGGGTAAAAGTAAATCCTTGGTTTTTTATATCATAACCTGAAGAAGCCCCAACCGACCAACGTGGCGATAATTCTACATTCCCCGAGAACATAAGCGAGTGCGAAGAGATTTCATTTTGCCTATTTAGGTTATTGTAAGTCATGGTGTACGATAAACGTAAATCCCACGGAATTTTATAATTATATCTTTCGGTATCATTTTCAACGGTTTTTTCTTCCTCTTCTTCATCTTCAAAAGTTCCGTCATAATTCATTCCTTTACCAAATAAATCGTCGGTACGACCACCTTGCCTAAAGGTATCGTTTTCTACTTTATCGGTGTTTTTATCACCTCCGGTCGCAAAATCTTTGTCGGAGAAAGAGTACCCAAAACTCACGTTACCACGGGTAAGCCTAAATAAACTTCCGCCGTTATTTATATTCCACTCATCAATTCTTCGGTTATTATTGTCGAGTGCATAAGGATCTAAGGCTGCATTAAAGTTAATGTCTAATTTACTCGGAATTATCGGTAAAGTACCTCGAACTTGAACAGGCGCCATCGCTAAAGTATCTGCCGCCAAATCGTAAGAAGAACTAAAAGAGAGGTTACTAAGTAATTTTCGCTTTTCGGGTTCTTCAGCTAAAGTATCTTTTGAACGTACTTTTGCTTCAAAATCGTTGGTAACACTAAAGCCAATACTACTTGAGTAACGGTTACCCGGCGCTCCGTATAAAGAACCTTGGAATCTAGAATATTCTACAATTTCATCTTCTAAACCGGATGTTCCCGGGATGAGATAGGTATCGTAAAATTCATCAAAAGCTGGATTAATCGTATAACTTACACTTGGTCGAACGGTATGACGAATCGCTTGTATTTTCTTGTCTTTACCAAAGTCGAAAATACCATAAATCGTAGTACCAACACTGGTATTGAAGTTGTAAGTTCTATAAGCATCAAAACCTCTTACGGTATCGATCACCTCTTCTTGTCTATTTTCATCGTAAGAACGTTCAAAGGTTTTAAATACCCAATTTTCTTGAAAAGAAGTTCCGGCACTTACACTAAAATAATCAAAAACCTTAAAGTTGGTATTAATAGGAATGGTATGTTGAATACCACTTACCGCTTCTCTAAACATTTCTGGTTGAAAGAATACTGAATCGTTTGTTCTGAACCTGTTTTCTCCTCGAACACTATATTGAAAGTTAATGTTCTGAATAGCTCCTTTTTTGGTCCCAGATTTTGGTTCAAACGGATAAATTCTAGACATACTCGCGTTTACCGTTGGCAGCGTCATATTAATATCTCCCGTATTACTATTTTGCGTATGTGTTGCACCAACAGTTAAGTTAACTTGCGGTTCGCCTTGAAAGGTTTTATTATAAGTCACCGAAGAATTCATGGTGTTGTTCAAGAAGTTTCCGGTGTTGGTTTGGTTAATGGTTTGTTGGTAATATTGACTACTACCTAAGTTAACCGAGGCAGAAAAACGAGAATTCGGATTGGCGTTGGCATCTTGAGAATGCGTCCAAGTAACATTATAAACCGTTCTTTCTGAAAAATCTGGGAAACCGGGTTCGCTATTTAAAAGCTTTTCATACCTAAAGTTGAAAGCTCCGCTAAACTGGTAACGCAATTTATAATTCGATTGAACTCGAAAATCGTAACTCCCATTAGTATAATAACTCCCTAAAGTTGCCAAGTCAAAATAATCGTTCACCGCAAAATAATAACCTCCGTTTTGTAAAAAATAGCCTCGTTGGTTGTTATCACCAAACGACGGAACAATAAAACCGGAAGCACGATCTTCGGTCAACGGAAAATACCCAAATGGCAATCCGAGTGGAGTAGGAACATCGGCAATGTACATATTTACAAAACCGGTAACGATCTTTTTATCGGGAACCATTTTAATCTTACGTGCATAGAAATAATATTCAGGATCGTCGACATCTTCAGAAGTGGTGAATTTTACATTTTTCATGTAATAGACCGAATCATTTTGTCGCTTGGTAACTTCACCTTTTACTTTAAACGCTCCTTGATCGGTTCTGGAGTTGTAAACTAAGGCTTTTTCAGTTTCAAAATTAAAACGAATACTATCGGGTTCAACTACGTTTTGACCTTGCGTAAATACAGGCCTTTGGGTGTAAGTTCCGCTTGTGTCTTGAATACCGAAAGCGTAAACTTCTTTTTTATTATTGTCAAGAATGATGAGTCCGGCTTCAATGGTAATATCGCCATACACAATTTTCCCTTGATTGTAGAGATAAGCTCTTCCGTTTTTTCGATCAAATCGAATGTAATCTTTCGCTGTTGAAGTTACATTATCGGTAAGAAAGCTTTCTTTCTTTTGTTTGACCGTATCGAGTTTTACAGTGTCTAATTCAACTAAATTATTTTCAGTAAGATCTACTTCAATTGAATCG
>ENA-ORDG01001136-ORDG01001136.1-marine-metagenome-genome-assembly--contig:-NODE-1136-length-11213-cov-5.199353_pt1 | contig 11213 bp, 10 predicted proteins | sample MGYA00248629_ERZ508524 | MGnify/ENA primary metagenome ERZ508524 (study PRJEB26194, sample SAMN05421901) | marine metagenome | isolation source: East of Rio de Janeiro, Brazil, South Atlantic Ocean...
GCCTGAATGATATTTGCAATTTGGTCGTTGATCCCGGTACCCATAAAAATAATACGGTCCATCATTAAACGAGAAAAAACATCCATTGCCACCGCATTCATTTGACGCTCTTCAATAATATTTGGCGTCATACCAACGGGCATCATACTGCTTACAATTTTATTATAATAGTTACTGTTGATCCCTTGATCTTTTACAGCAAATTTTTCAAATTCTTTTCCAAAATCCATAGTAAATTCCTTTCTGATTTTTTACACAAAATTCGTGTTCTTATTGACTAAAAAAGGCGTTATTCCAAAAATGGTTAACGCCTTAAAGATAGCTATAAATTCTATAAAAGACTACTTATAAACTTCCTTAACAAAATTTTCGTAAGTCAATTCCTTTTGCTCTAAGTTAGCGTTCTCTTTATAGAATTCTAATAATTTCTGGTTCATTACTTGCTCAGATAATTTCTTCACCTCATCTTGGTTAGAAAGTACTCTTGCAGTAATGTCTTCTAAATCTTTTTCTGAAGGATCCATCTGCCCGAATTGCGCCATCTGCATTTTGATACGCTCTTTGGTCATTTCTTTAATTTCATCTAATTGAACTTGAAGCTCATTCTCCTGAATTAACTTTCCTTCAATTAACTGAAAACGCAATCCTTTTTCACTTTTTTCGTACTCTTCTTTTGCTTCTTCTTCTGTAAGCTCTTTTTCACCGCTTACCATAATCCAACGCTGAAGAAATTCAGCTGGAAGATCGAAGTTTGTTTTTTCAATTAAAGCTTCTGTTACATCATTCAACAACTGCTGATCGCTTTGTTGTTTGAATTGATTTTCTGCATCTTCTTTAATCTTCTCTTTTAATTCGGTTACAGAAGTTACGTTACCTTCACCAAATAATTTATCGAAAAGCTCTTGATCTAATTCTGCAGGCTCTTGTTTGTTTACTTCTGTAATTTCAAACGTTACTTCGATATCTAGATTGTGTGCTTGATCGTGCTCTACTTTTAAGAACTCGATTAAATCGTGATCATCTTCAAATAAACTTTTAGTTTTTAGTGTGATGACGTCACCTACTTTAGCACCTACAAATTTATTTAGGTTACGCTTACCTTTTAGTTTTTCTAACGGAAGTGTGGTGGTGTTTTCGATACCTTCTTCTTCATTTTTAAAAACTCCGGCAACTAAATCTCCTTCTTCTACTTCTTCTTTAGAAACTAACTTCCCGTATTGCTTTTGGATGGTTTTGATCTGATTTTCGATCATTTCATCATCGGCTACGATTTGGTAATGCGTGATCGCTTCTTTTGTTTTTACATCGACATCAAACTTAGGAGAAAGACCTAATTCAAATTCAAAAGCGTAATCATCTTTATCCCAATCGAAGTTTTCTTGCTCTTTAGGAAGCGGATTTCCTAAAACGTCAAGTTTTTCTTCAGTTAAGTATTTATTTAAGTTTTCTTGAAGAAGCTTATTTACTTCATCTACAAGTACTGCTTGACCGTATTGTTTCTTTACTAAGCCCATTGGCACGTGACCTTTTCTAAAGCCCGGAATGTTAGCATTTTTACGGTAATCTTTTAAGATTTTTTCAACTTTTGGGCTGTAATCTTCTTTTGAGATTTCAACCTTCACTACTGCATTAAGCTCGTCAATATTTTCTCTTGTGATGTTCATTCTTTATTCTTCTAAAAAATTGGTGTGCAAAATTACAATTTATTTATCTGCCAACCAAGTTTTTAAAGTTTATGATTTCTTGTCTTTGAAAACAGAGAATAAAATGGTTTGAAAAAAGGAAAGTAACAGACTAAAAAATAGCGCCCACCAAAAACCATCTACATAAAAACCACCAATTAATCCGTCGACCATTAACACAATAAAAGCATTGATCGCTAATAAAAATAAACCTAAAGTTACGATGGTAACCGGCAATGTAAATAGTACAATAATAGGACGCACAATCAAATTCATTAATCCTAAAACCGCAGCCACTAAGATACCGGTAAAATAACTTCTAATCCCGACACCAGGCAATAAATTGGCCAGAGCAACAACAATAAAAGCGGTAATTAATATTTTTAATAAAGTTCTCATGAAAAAAATCTTTTTCTAAAATTAAAAAACTGGATGCTGACAATGATCGGTTTTAATGAAATTTTAAAACAAAAAAGCCGAAGCAAAAACTTCGACTTTTTAATAAACTTATAAACTAAACTTTATTGTGCACCACTACCAATAGCCGGACCTCCGTTGTAATCTCCTACATTTACCATTGGCACTGTTGAGTTGTAAGTACTATTTACTGCTTCAATAATTCTATTGGCTACGATCGCATAACCTCTAGGCGTTAAATGAATTCCGTCTAAAGAAAATGCACCACCGGTTGCAAACTCTGAAGTCACCATACCTCCATCAAACACAATTCCGCCGTCTGCAACTTGGTTTAATAATGCATTTGCATCTACATAGGCTAAACCATGAGCTTGCGCTACATTTTCGATAGTTGCATTGAATGCTGCTGTAGCGGTTTCAATCTCTGTAATCTCAGCACTATCTAAAACATCACCATCATCTAAACCACTTACAGCACTAAATAGAATATTCACTTCTTCAGGACTTGGCGTTCCTCCTTGCATTAATATTGCTAAAACCTGTTCAACCATAGGAGTTATAACTACAGAACCATAACCATTTTGCAAAGCCTCTTGATCTACCTGTAACTGAATAAGTTCATCTTCTGTCATTTGTCTAAACCCTAACGGATTGGCTTGAGTTACAGGAACATCAATAATAAATCGGTTAGGTCCTTCGTTAAATGTAATTGCATATTGAGATGCTAAAGCAACTGCCTGCTCCTGAGGAACACCTTGCGACATTAGCACACCTGCAAAAACTTGAGAAACAGCACTAAAATAAGCTGTTAAACTTGTAGCCTGAGAAGCATCGAGCACTAGCGCATCATTTGGAACTGTATGGAAAAAGGCCGTATCAGTCACATTAGGTATATTCAACACCACTCCGGCTGAAGCAGATTGCATTAAAGCACTAACCTGACTTGAAAAAACCTGTGCAAAAACATTAGGATCTGTTATATCATTACTTCCGTATGTTGATGGATCTAGGTTTCCTATCTGATTAACTCCGGTTCCTCCAGAAACTGCATAACTCAATACATCATTATTCCCTATCCAAAGTGAAAAAAAAGTTGGGTTTTGCGCTAAAGCATCTTCTAAAACCGTTGCATTTTCTGATGAGCGAAAACGCACAAAATAAGGATTTGCACTTGGCAAATTAGCTACATTACCATAACCAGGAGCTACTAAATGAAAACTCTTTGCTCCCGGAACTCCCATATTATTAAAAGGTCCCGAAAGTGTATTGGTAATTTCTGTAGTTGGCGTACCCGGGATATTTGTAGGTGCCGGCTCTCCACTTGCTCCAACATCTAAAATTAAACGAGTACCTTGAATTTGATTTCCACCAAGCAGCAACCCACCTAAATTATCATTCATTAATGGTTGTGTAAACTCACCGCCACCCACGTGAGAAAATTGCTGAGCCAAAATATTAGGATAAGAATTCTCTTGCCCTTGAATATATAATGCGTTATCAGCAAAACCTGCGGTTAACGAATTTCCTAAAGCCACATAATTGCTAAAATCTGCTTCACCATTCGTATAAAAACCTTCGTTTTCTTCAACAGAGTTATCAAATTCCGGCTCACACGCTACTAAACCTAGTGCAACAAGAGCCATATATTTTATTGTATTTTTCATCTTCATCTTAAATTAATTAAAGTTTTACAGTCACTCCTAATCCCGGCAAGAAAGCGTTACTCTTGTAAGTTCCACCAAAAGAAACCTCTTGACCGTTTTCTTGATAATGATCATAAGATTCATCTACCTCCTCAAATCTTAAGTAAGCAAAAGAAGCATCGATCGCAACTTTTGAAGAAACTTGATATGAGAATCCTCCTGTAAATCCGTGAGAATCGTTACGCGGAGTCTCTGGAGCGAAATAACCTGATTGCACCGGAGATTCATCGAAATAATATCCTAAACGTAAATCTAATTTATCTAAAGCAGCATATTGCACTCCAAATCGATAAGTTGAAGAATCTTTGTAATTTCTAGGGTTGAAAGAATCTGGAATATTTTCTGGAGCAAAATCGATATCTAAAGATTCGTAAACTCCCCAAAATGTTCTGTTATAATCAAAAGCAAATAACCACTTATCAAACTCATATGATGCACCGATAGTTAACTCGGCCGGCATCGGTAATTCAGCATCGAAAGAAACGGTACCGTTTGAAACCGGAGCTAAAGGTGAGTTTGGAACGTTGCTAAATGTAGCATCGCCATCTTCAGCTTCTAAAATAATCTCTGAACGATAGTTAACACCAATTCTTAAATTTTCCATGGGTGAATACATCGCACTTGCAGACCAACCAAAACTAGTTACTCCGCTGGCATCTACTTCAACATTAGAACGATTACCTTGCTCATCGGTAAGTGTTCTATTTATATTTCTATTGAAGTTTACCGAACCGGTTACAAAAATCGGCCCGCCACCAACGCTTAAATTGTCGGTGATTTTGTAAGAAATTAAAGGCTGAATATAAATTGCCTGTAAGTCTATGTTATTAATTAAATGAGAACCTGCCCAATCTGTTGGCCATTCTACACTACTACCGTAAGGTGTATAAACACTTAAACCTAAGGCTAATTTTTCTGAAACGCTATAAGAAGCATATAAATAAAACGGCGTTCTTAAACTACTTTCGGTTTCTGCAAAACCACCTGTCATTTCATTTTGCCATTTCACATTAGAGATCACGCCCGTCATCCCGGCAGAGATATTAATTTTATTCTCTAAGTAAACTAAACCTGCGGGATTAAAAAATGCTAACTCTGCACTATTTACCACAGCAACACCCGAATGCCCCATAGCCAAAGCACGTTGACCTTGAGTACTTACTCGATACCCTCCTGCATAACTCGTTACGGCAAATAACAGAAGTATCGCTACTAATGAAAGTTTCTTCATAATTAAAGTTGATTATATTTTTCTAAGAATTTGTTACCCAAATTTAATAGAATAATAATTTAATGCAACTAAAATTACGAAATATTATGCAAGCACAGTAATTTTTTTATGATTTATTAATGAATTCGATCACAGCTTCGTAAAACTCATCTGGTTTTTCTGCGTGCAGCCAATGCCCTACACCTTTGATCGTTAGCACAACTGAATTAGGAAAATGCTCTTTTATTAAACTTTTATCTTCCGCTTTGATGTAGTTAGAATTTCCGCCGTTAATAAATAAACTTGAACCACTAAAAGTTTCTTCTGAAGTTAGTGCCTGGCCGATTTCATTGATATTCTCTTTTAGAGCTTCTAAATTCATTCGAAGTGCCAGTTTTCCTTTTTCTTTCCAGTACAAATTTTTCAACAGAAATTGACGAACGCCCCACTCCTTAATATATTCTTCTAACTTTTCATCGGCTTCACCACGACTGGTTAATTCTGCATTACTCAACATTGTTAAGCCTTCTAAAATGGTTTGATGATGTGGTGCGTAGTATTTAGGAGCAATATCGGCAACAATAAGTTTTCCCATCAACTCCGGATATTGGCAAGCAAACTTCATTGCGGTTTTACCACCCATTGAATGCCCTAAAAGCACAATATCTTTAAGGTTATGTTGATCGCAATATTCTTTTAGATCTTCTGCCATAAGTTCGTAAGAAAATTCTGAAGTATGCGCACTTCGACCGTGATTTCGCTGATCGATGAGATGAACTTCGTAACCGTTTTCAGAAAAACGCTTTCCTAGAGTTTTCCAATTATCACCCATTCCTAGAAAACCGTGTAGAATTAAAAACGGTTTTCCTTCTCCTATTATATTTGAATATAATTCCATTTTTCAGCTTATTTTAAAAGTGATAAATATTGATTGATCACACTTTCCAGTCCTTCATAAAGTGATTCTGCAATTAATGCGTGCCCAATAGAAACTTCTAACAACCCCGGAATATTATCTTTAAAGAACTTGATATTTTTCAACGACAAATCGTGACCGGCATTTATCCCTAAACCGACTTCTTGCGCCACTTTAGCACATTCTACGTAAGGTAAAATTCCGTTTTCGTTTCCTTGTGCATATTTTTCTGCAAAAGCTTCTGTATATAATTCAACTCGATCTGTTCCTGTATTTACAGCAGCTTCCACCAGTTTAGGATTAGGGTCAACAAAGATAGAAGTTCTAATTCCGTTTTGTTTAAATTCTTTAATCACTTCAACTAAAAAATCTTTATGCTTGATGGTATCCCAACCGGCATTAGAAGTAATTGCATCTTCTGCATCGGGTACTAAAGTTACCTGCGTAGGTTTATTTTCTAACACCAAATCGATAAACTGCTTGATCGGGTTACCTTCAATATTAAATTCTGTGGTTACAGCCGGCGCTAAATCTCTCACATCTTGGTAACGAATATGTCGCTCATCTGGTCTTGGATGCACAGTAATCCCCTCTGCTCCAAAACCTTCTATATCTTTCGCCGCTTTTAATACGTTGGGCACATCGCCTCCTCTAGAGTTACGCAAAGTGGCAATTTTATTTATGTTTACGCTTAATTTTGTCATTATTCTCTTTTTAGAAACAAAAATACAAAGTAGAAAAGCTTTCTTGTACTATATTTTCCTTAATTTGCAGAAAAACCTATGCTATGAATATTTCACATTATATTATCAATGATGTATCTATTCAACCTATTCATCAAAAAATAAAAGCACTAAAAAGTGTTTTTAACGAACTTACTTACAGCCATATTCCTGTGGAAAAAGACGGGATTTACATGGGTTGTATCGCAGAAAATGATGTACGTTGTTTTGAGAATGAAAATGCGTTGAATGATTACGAATATTCGTTAGAAACTTTCTTTGTTCGCGAAACCGATAACTGGTTAGATGTTTTAGAATCTTTCACTAAAAACAATACTAACTTAATGCCTGTTTTAGCTGAAGAAGATAATGCTTATTTGGGTTATCTCGAAATTGGCGATGTGTTATCTTTTTTAAGCGAAACTCCTTTTATGGATTCTCCCGGAGCTATTGTTGTGGTTGAAAAAGGACTGAAAGATTATTCGTTTAGTGAAATAAGCCAGATCATCGAATCGAATGAAGGTAAAGTGCTTGGTGCTTTTATAAGCAAGATTACTAACGATGTGGCTGAAATTACCATTAAAATTGGATTATTAGGTTTAAATGAAACCATACAAACCTTTAGACGATACAATTACAAAGTACTAAGCGCTCACCAAGAAGATGTTTTCTTAAAAAACTTGAAAGAAAGATCTGATTACCTCGATAAATACCTGAATATATAACTTATGAAAGTAGCCATCTACGGACAATTTTACCATCAAAATTCTGAAAAATACGTTCAGCAACTACTTGATGCGCTAGAGAAAAAAAATATTGAGGTTTTTATTGAAGAAAATTTTCTTGAAATTATTCGGGAGAATGAAGTCATTAAAAAAGAATACAATCAATTTGAAGTTTTTACCCAACTCGATGATTCTTATGATCTATTTTTTAGCATTGGTGGTGATGGTACGATTTTAAAAAGCGTGAATTACGTTAAAGATCTAGACATCCCGATCGTAGGAATAAACACCGGTAGATTAGGTTTTCTGGCAACTATTCAAAAAGAAGAAATCTCTGAAACGATCTCTTCTATTCTTCAGAAAAACTACACCATTTCTGAAAGAGAATTACTCACCATTGCAACAACTCCAAAAAACGACAGTCTTTCTGATGTCAATTTCGCTCTCAATGAGATTACCGTGAGCAGAAAAAACACGACATCTATGATTACAATAAATACTTGGTTAGACGATAAGTATCTTACTGCTTACTGGGCAGACGGACTTATTATCACCACTCCCACCGGATCTACAGGATATTCGTTAAGCTGCGGCGGACCGGTAATTACACCGGAAACCAACGCATTAGCCTTAACTCCTATCGCTCCACACAACCTAAACGCAAGACCTTTAGTGATCCCCAACAAAACAAAAATAAAATTAGAAGTTTCAGGCCGAGCAGGAGAATATTTAGTATCCTTAGATTCTAGATTAACTACTTTAGAAGAAAACTCTACTATTTATATCGAAAAAGCTCCGTTCACTATCGGGCTAGTTTCTTTAAATGAAGATAGCTTTATTCAAACCTTACGTCAAAAACTTCTTTGGGGAGAAGATAAGCGTAACTAAAAACAATAAAATTTACTGAAAAGTGTTTTTATATCAAATACACAGCTATATAATTAAGTGAGTGAAAACTTAATTCATATATTTGCAAACTTTTAGAAATTTTATGAGGTATCTAACGGCAGTTATAATGATGGTTCTACTACACAACACCTTACAAGCGCAAACCTACGAAGTAGGAGTTATGCTTGGTGGCGCCAATTATATTGGTGATGTAGGGAATACTACTTATATCTCTCCTAACGAATTAGCCATTGGCGGTATCGTAAAATGGAACCGTAGCGAAAGACATTCATTTAGAGCCAGTTTACTTTATACTCGCTTAAGCGCAGACGATGCAGACTCTGATGAAGCAAGAAGAAATCAACGTGGGTACAAATTCGACAACTCGCTATTAGAAGGCTCATTAGGCTTAGAATTCACATTTAAAGAATGGAGCCTCCATAATTTTGAACCCCAATTTACCCCTTATTTATATACAGGAATCACAGGTTTTCTAAGTCACGATTTAGCTTTAGCAGGTAATAATGAACTTACAGAACGAAGAAGAAATATAGATTTCGCCATTCCTATGGTTTTTGGTCTTAAATGGTCGATAGCCACCAAATTTGTATTAGGTCTTGAAGTAGGCGCACGATACACTTTTACAGACAATCTCGACGGAAGTACTCCTGAAGAGTTTGATGGCGGAGAAAATTTACCTTCCTTTGGCAATCCAAATACAAACGACTGGTATATGTTTACAGGAATAACCTTAACCTATACCTTTGGAAGAAAACCTTGTTATTGTAGTTTTTAAATGAATTTAAAAGAACAAATAAATAGAGCCAAATTACCGAAACACGTTGCCGTGATTATGGATGGTAATGGTAGATGGGCAAAAAGACAAGGCTTTTTAAGAGTAAAAGGTCACGAAACCGGAACCAAAGCCGTAAGAGAAACCGTAGAGATTTGCGCAGAAATAGGTATTGAAAATTTAACCCTTTTCGCCTTTTCTACAGAAAACTGGAACCGACCTAAATTAGAAGTTAAAACTTTAATGAATCTTTTAGTTTCTTCCTTAAAAAAAGAAATTAAAACCTTAATGGATAACAACATTAAGCTTAATGCCATTGGTCGTATAGATAACTTACCTAACAAAGCCAGAAAAGAATTAGATGAAGTAATTCAAAAAACTTCTGGTAATAAATTAATGACGCTAACCTTAGCATTAAGCTATGGTTCAAGAGAAGAAATGGTAAGTACCATAAAATCTATTGCAACAAAGGTAAAAGATGGCAGTCTTGATATAGAAAGCATTAACGACGATACGGTAAATCAACATTTATACACCCACAATTTACCAGACGTCGATTTATTAATAAGAACCAGCGGTGAAGAAAGAATAAGTAATTTCTTATTATGGCAAATTGCTTATGCAGAATTATACTTTACCCCAACACTTTGGCCAGATTTTAGACGAGAAAATTTATTAGAGGCCGTATTGAATTATCAAAACAGAGAGAGAAGATTTGGAAAAACGAGTGAGCAACTTAGTTAATGTAATGATGAACAAACAACTATTTTTAATCTTAATATGCACCATTACATTTGGTTTTAAAGCTATAGCCCAAAATGATGTTCCTATCGCAAACAGTAAAGAATATACGATTGCTGAAATTAAAGTAACAGGAACTTCAAATTATAACGAACAAACTGTAATTGCCTTTACCGGTCTGCGCGAGGGAGATAAGATCTACATTCCCGGTGATAGAATGAGTAACGTCATTAAAAAATTATGGGATCTTGGCCTTTTTAGCGACATCAACTTCTACATTACTAAAATTGAAGACGATCAAGCTTACTTAGAACTTGAAATACAAGAAGTACCCGAACTTCACGAAGTCACCATTAACGGACTTAAAAAGAAAAAACGTCGTGAAGAAATTATTAAAGACAACAAACTTAAACCAGGCACTAAAGTAACCGAAAACCTTATTGCCAATACCCGTGCTAACTTAAGAGAAGAGTACAAAAGTGACGGATATTTAAATGCTTCTGTAGATATTAGAACCAGAGAAGTACAAGACACAACTGCTTCAGAAAGCTCTAAAGTAGATATGATTTTAAATATCGAGCGTGGTGAAAAAGTAAAAATTTCCTCAATTAATATTGAAGGAAACGATGTCTTTTCTGATGCTAAAGTGAGAAGACAAATGAAAACCAAGCGTAAAAACTTCTTACGCTTCTGGAAAAGATCAAAATTTATCGCTGAAGATTATAAGAACGATAAAGAAAAGATCATTAACAAATACAAAGAAAAAGGTTATCGTGATGCTAGAATCACTTCAGATTCGATCATTAAGAAAGGTAATAAAGATATCGCAATTAACCTTCAGCTAGAAGAAGGTGATCGTTATTACTTCGGAAATATTGAATTTTTAGGGAATAGCGTGTATTCAGATCAGCAGTTAAAACAGGTATTAGGTATTTCTAAAGGAGATGTTTATAACGGAGTATTACTGAAAAAGAAAATCGCCGATAACGAAAAACCAGATGCTAACGACTTAACCAACCTTTACCAAAACAACGGATATTTATTCTCTCAAATAAATCCGGTAGAAACTCGTGTTTACAACGACACGATTGACTTTGAAATTAGAATTGTTGAAGGTAAAGAAGCCTATTTTAACGATATCGTAGTTAATGGCAACGACAAGACTAACGATCACGTTATTTACAGAAACTTAAGAACGCGTCCCGGTCAAAAATATAGCAAAGAAGATGTTGTAAGAACCGTGAGAGAATTAGGTCAGTTAGGCTTTTTCGATGCAGAACAACTTTCACCTGAATTTAAAAATGTAAATCCTAACGACGGTACATTAGATTTAGAATACAACGTAGTTGAAAGTGGCGCCAGCCAAATCGAACTTCAAGGAGGTTACGGTGGTGGTGGCTTTGTGGGAACGTTAGG
>ENA-ORDG01001138-ORDG01001138.1-marine-metagenome-genome-assembly--contig:-NODE-1138-length-11198-cov-6.001619_pt1 | contig 11198 bp, 6 predicted proteins | sample MGYA00248629_ERZ508524 | MGnify/ENA primary metagenome ERZ508524 (study PRJEB26194, sample SAMN05421901) | marine metagenome | isolation source: East of Rio de Janeiro, Brazil, South Atlantic Ocean...
ATAGAAACAGCTTTTTCAACTCCTTTGGTGGAGGCAGATGGTGCACCCACTGTTGCCCCACGCCAAACAGAATGCTCAGCACCTGAACTCCTGTCAATATCTTCCGGGAGACTAATGACAACTGGTCCAGGGCGGCCTGAATTAGCAATGTGGAAAGCCTTGTCCACTATCTCCGCCACACGATCAGCCCGGCTAAGTTCCACCGCCCACTTAGTAATAGATCGTGTTAGTTCCACTACATCTAATTCTTGAAAAGCTTCACGATGACGGACATGTGTCGGTACTTGCCCAACGAATACAACGAGAGGTGTAGAGTCTTGTTTTGCCGTATGAAGAGCAATTGACAAATGGGTCAGGCCCGGACCACGTGTGACCATACAGACACCGGTCTTGGCTGAAGCCTTGGCATAAGCTTCGGCCATGATGCCTGCACCTTCTTCATGTCGTGCAGAAACCAAGAGAGGTTTAAGCGAACCGTAAAATGAGTCCATGGTTGCGAGAAAGCTCTCACCGGGAACACAAAAAACGTAATCGATTTTGCGGATCTTGATGGCCGTAAAAATAGCCTCAGCAACAGTCATTTTTCAAAATTCCATTCGATAGATTAAAATGATATGAATCAGATACAATTCCAAGCTCATTTTGGATTAATGTAAATTTCCGAATAGATGATACAAAGTTTTTTGATTAATGAACTATGATCATAACTAAAAAGGATAACCGACAAAAAATGTAGTTTGTCCTCCCTCCTTGCCGAATCCACGGTCGATTCGGACAATGATAGTATTAAAAAGAAATCTTGTGCCGGCGCCATAAGAAGAGCGCATATTTTTCCATAAGCTGCCCTTATCCGGAGAGACTGTTCCCTCTTCATAGAAGAAGGCCAGCTGAAGTCCCGCAAATGTCCCCTTTTCCAGAATATAGTTGAAGGCATTCTGCGCTTCATGCACATACCAGCGAAATTCCACACCCCGAAAATTTGTGTAGCTGTCATAAAAGCGGTTTGTAAGATAGCCCCGCAAGCGGTTGGTACCGCCAAGTGACGTTGCCTTGCCGTTTTCAGCTTCGGCAACCTGGCGGGCATAAAGTTCATTGAGTATTGCTTGACATCCGGGTTTTGCTGTGTTATCACAGATGTATAGACTTTGATCAACCGTGCCTTTTTTCAACACAGTCGAAGAACCAAAAAACTGGTTCAAAACCAGAACACCTTTGTCTTCAGCCAAAACAGGAATATAACCGGTAAGATTATAATCCTCCTGATAATATTCTGAATTACCTGCTCTGGAAGATGGCTGCCCCCATTTTTCGTACTGAAATCGGTAGCCGATTCTTGGATCACGTCTATTATCCGTATCATCCAGATACAGTCCATAGCGGTAGCCCCTTGGACTTTCTATAATTCCTGCATTTTGTGCATTGTAAAATGTGCCGTTTGGATCGACTAATCCGTATGGTTTGACTACAGCATCACTGTAAGCGTAATATGCCTCCAACTGATTATCTAAAATATTTACAGAAAGTTCTCCACCGGAAGCTTCTACACTGGTGGCCAGCAGATAATACATACTGTCCGGGTCAGAATCTATTCCACGCTGACCTTCCGGCCAGCCGACGTTACGGATTTTTGTTGAAAACCAGGTGAAGGTAAGATGTTCTGTAAAAAGTGGAATATCGAAAATTGAAAGAATATCTATCTGAAAATCATCATCAAAATATTTCGCTTTACCTCTGAGACTGACTGCAGTAATATCAGACTCGCTTCCTCCAATTCCTGAAACTGTACCACCAAGTCCATAAAAATCCTGTACTCCGGGGATACTTCCTATTACAGGATAAACAAACCAGGAAATCTCAGAATCATAAGTTTTGCGTCTCTCAAAAATTAAAGCATGAGCCGAGGATATCCAGGTAAACAAAAGAATCAGGACAATCATACCGCTGCGAAACAGAGGATTCATTTAGTTACAATTAGTAATTTTCAATCTGAAGTCATAATAAACTGAGGCATGCCCATGCAGTTATGATAATGTGGCCTGTATCGTTCTGTGTCATAAAACCGATCCACATCAATTTTTTTATCATGTTCAGTCACCACCTCAAATGGTACATGATCGTACCTGCCATTTTTTAAGCAAACCATTCTACCACTTTTTCCTTCCATTATCAGATCCATCGCCAGGTTACCGTAAACCATCGGTACAATGGAGTCAATTGCATCAGGCTGTCCGGAGCGAGTCATGTAACTCATTCTTTGATTTATCGTTTGAATCGATTCTCCTTTGTTGTATTTTGGAGCGCGTGCCACCAGTTCTGCACTGACCATATCACCTATTCCACCAAGTTTTTTGTGACCATAGGCATCAGTTTCCTGATTTGAAAAAATCATTTCCGCACCTTTAAACATGGCACCTTCTGAAATCAATACAACGGAATAGTTGCTTTCATTATCCCGGCGGTCTTTAACCAATAGTTCTGTCAGGCGTTCTATATCAAATTCATATTCCGGAATCACGCAACGGTCTGATGCTCCCGCCATTGCCGGTACCAAAGCCGTATATCCCGCATAACGTCCCATCACTTCAATCACCAGCAGCCTTTCATGTGAGCCGGCACAGGTACGCAACTGGTGAGAGAATTCAATAGTACGGGTTACGCAGGTGCTGAAACCGATGCAATAATCTGTACCTGGAACATCATTATCCATCGTTTTCGGTATTCCAACACAACGGACACCAGCCTCATGCAGCCGCAGACCGTAACTGAGGGTATCATCACCTCCAATCGGAACCAGATATTCGATCCCCAGGTATTCCAGATTTTTGATGATTTCAGCGGTCAAATCATTTTCATCCGCATTATATTGTTCCTGCAATGACTCCGGCACTTTTTCTTTGGCAACTTTACTGGGTTTGGTGCGGGATGTGTGCAGAAAAGTTCCGCCGGTTCGTGCGATTTTTTGTACGTTTTGTTCTGTCAGGATCTGGCAATACTGCTGATTTTCCAGGGACTTTGTTCGGTCAATTTTCATGATACCTTCCCAGCCGTTCCTGAGACCAACAACTCTGTAACCATTTCGATTGGCACGGATAGTTGCCGCACGAATAGCCGGATTTAGTCCCGGTACATCTCCGCCGCCCGTCAGTATTGCAATAGTGCCTTTAATTTTTGACATATTCCTCCATTAATTTAATGTTTTTCGATAAAGAGCCACATATTCTTCTGCAGCCGTTTTCCAGGCAAATCGCTGTTTCATGGCATTGTCCATCATTTTTTTGAATCGCCTTGGATTATTGTAGAAAACACTCACAGCCAATTCAACCTCTTCACTTAAAGCGTCTGAATCCGGATCATCAAAAATGAATCCGTTACCAGTTTCCAGTTTTTCGTCAAACTGAATAACGGAGTCTTTCAAACCACCGACTCTTCTTACAATCGGAAGAGTACCATAACGCAAGCTGTACATTTGATTCAATCCACATGGTTCATACAGCGAGGGCATCAGAAACATATCACTGCCTGCTTCAATCAAGTGTGCCAATTCATTATTGTAACCATTATACCAGCCAAGTTTTGTCGGAAACTTTTGCTGCAACTTGTCAAAAGCATTTGCAATCAAAGGCTCGCCACTTCCCAGAACTATCACCTGCACTTCCAAACTTAAAATTTGCGGCAAAGCAGGAAGCAGATATTCAAAACCTTTTTGCCAGGTTAAGCGGCTGACCATGCCGATTACAGGAACATCCGGCAACTCAGGCAGACTAACAATCTCCTGCAGTTTTTTTTTGCACTGCTTTTTGCCCTTTAAATCAGTTGCACTAAAACATGCAGGCAAATGAGGGTCTGTTTCCGGATTCCATTCATCATAATCACAACCGTTCAGAATTCCGGAAAAGTTTTCACCTTTTCTAGTGTATATTTCGTGCAGACCGTGACTGCCAAGTTGAGTTCTCAATTCTTCCGCATATCCCGGACTGACCGTGTTTACCTGATCGGCAAAATAAATACCTCCTTTGAGTAAATTCAATTGATTGTGGTCTTCAAACAATTCCGCAACAAAATAATCCAGGGGAATTTCAAGGGAGTTCCTGAAAGTTCCGGGAGCATTGCCCTGGTATCCGGCATTGTGGATGGTCAGAACAGAACCACTTTGTTTGAATTCGTCAGTTTCCTGCTGAGACTGTCTTAGATAAAACGGCAAAAGAGCAGTGTGCCAGTCGTTTGCATGAAAAATTTCCGGAAACCATTCCAATGCTCTGCAAAGCTGCAAAACTGCTTTTGAGAAAAAACCAAACCGTGCAGCATTGTCCGGATATTCGTGCAGACCGTCATCGTAATATCCACTTCTGAAAAAGTAGTGATCGTGTTCAATAAAATAAACTGGAACACTTATCATTTTACCGTCTACAACACCTTCCATTTCAAGTTGACGTACTGCACACCAACTTTCTTCGCTTCCCAGCGGTACACCAAGCGCAGGAATGATCGTTTCAGTTTTATGATTTTCGGGGATTAAGCGGTAAAGCGGCGTAACTATCCGGACATCATGTCCCATGGATTTTAAATGCAAAGGCAACGCCCGTGCTACATCAGCAAGTCCTCCGCTTTTGGAAAATCCTTCAACTTCAGATGCCGCAAAAATAATACTGAGCCGTTCAGGCAACTTTGGCTCCTTTTGGAATAACGACAATTCCGTTTTCGGTTATCTGAAATTTTTTTCTGTCTGTATCAAGATCATACCCGACATTTGCACCAGGTGCTATGCGTACATGTTTGTCTATGATGGCCTTTCTTATTTTTGCCTCTCGTCCAATTTCGACATTGTTCATGATAACAGAGTGTTCAACATGAGCAAAACTGTGAATTCGGACACTGTAGCCTACCACCGAATTTTCTACAAGAGCCCCGCTGATGATAGTACCTGAGCCAATCATCGAATTAATAGCATGTCCTGTACGAGAGTCATTGAAATGGACAAACTTTGCCGGAGGAAGAGGTGGAATATAAGTCAGCACAGGCCATTTTTTATTGTAGAGATTAAAATGAGGATGTAAGCCTACCAAATCCATATTGGCTTCCCAAAATGTATCGAGTGTGCCGACATCCTTCCAGTAACCTTTTTCCTCTTCCTCTGCTCCTGGTATATAATTTTGACTGAAGTCGTAAACAAATACTTTTCCATCAGGAAACATTCTGGGCAAAATATCATCGCCAAAATCATGACTTGATTTTTTATCAGCTGCATCCCTCTTCAGTTCTTTGACCAGAGGAGTTCGTTCAAAAATGTAGTTGCCCATTGAGGCCAGCACATAATCAGAATTCCCCGGAATCGTTTTTGGATTTCTTTTTGGTTTTTCCTCAAAACTAACCATCCGCCATTCTTCATCCACTTCAATAATACCGAAATGATGTGCATCTTTAACAGGCACGGGAATAGCCGCCACCGTAAGAACCGCCTGACGCTTGCTGTGAAATTTTAACATCTGTCGGATATCCATACGGTAAATATGATCTCCTCCAAAAATGCAAACCTGGTCCGGATCTTCATCATCAATCAAGTTCATGTTTTGAAAAATAGCGTCTGCAGTTCCTTCATACCATTTTTTCCCGGTCCGCATTTGTGCCGGAACAGGATCGATGAACTGTTTTACAATTCCAGATGAAAAACGCCAGCCTTCACGCAAATGCTGCATGAGCGAATGTGACTTAAACTGGGTGAGGACAAATATTTTCAATAAACCTGAGTTTACAAAATTACTTAGCACAAAATCGATAATTCTGTAATTTCCGCCAAAAGGAACTGCGGGCTTGGTTCTCACTGCTGTCAAGGGTTTCAGACGGGCGCCTTCACCTCCAGCCAGTATCATAGTCAATACATTGTTCATGATTCTCCTTTTCTATCTTTGCAAATGTGCCGCTTTGTGATATTTTTCCAAACACACATCAGTTTTGCAGGGCAGCCGAATCTGAATACAATACTCTCATTATTTTTGTTTTGTAACAAGCAAATATGAAAAAGGAAATTCCGGTAAAACAACATGGCGCCGCCCGCATCCCCTCTCCATTACCGCTTAGCAGCAATTCAAAACACGAAGAATTCCATTTTGATAATGACGATGCGTGCATTCTCCACGATGCAACTGAATGTTCAACAGGCAACGTAAAAAAACAAATTTCTTTTGAAAAGTCATAACCGCATACAAGCTGTTTTTTTGATATATCAAAAGTCTGGGCTGTAATATTATGAAAAATATTCACCAAAATATTAGTTCGGTTTGGACTTAATTAAGAATCTAAATTTTTTCAGATTTAGAACAATACAGTATGAAATTTTCAAAAAAATTACTGAACCAATGTCAAGAATTTGTTAAATCAAATCTCTCAGAATGGCGCATGCTTGATGCAGATTCATCAGTCATGCTTGTCACATCTCTAATCGTCGGAATCGGTTCCGGATTGGGAGCAGTTCTTTTCCGTCGACTTATTGGATGGTTTCAGAGTTTAGCCTACAGAGATATTTCCGGATTACTGACAGAATGGTATCCACTGCATTTGATATTGATCCCAGCTCTGGGCGGAGCAATAGTGGGGCCTCTGGTCTATTACTTTGCCCGTGAGGCAAAGGGGCATGGCGTCCCGGAAGTAATGGAAGCTCTAGAACTGCGTGGTGGCAAGATTCGTCCTCGTGTAGTGATTGTTAAATCTCTGGCGTCTTCAGTTTGTATAGCAAGCGGAGGCTCGGTTGGACGCGAGGGGCCAATCGCTCAAATCGGTTCAGCTTTGGGTTCATTCGTTGGACAGTATTTAAAACTTTCTGAAGATCGAGTGCGCACCCTTGTTGCCTGCGGTGCCGCCGGAGGAATTGCGGCAACTTTTAACGCACCGATTGCGGGAGCAGTGTTTGCGCTTGAAGTTCTTTTGCGTCGTTTCGGAAGCGTTTATTTTGGAGCCGTCGTTATTTCTGCGGTTACTGCAGATGTAATTGCACATTACTTTGAGGGAGATCAACGCACTTTTTTAACTCCGGAATATTCATTAAACAGTCCCTGGGAACTGTTGCTTTACACTTTGATGGGTTTTATTGCAGCACTGGCTTCAGTTGGATTTAGTCGAATGCTCTATTTTTCGGAAGATATCTGGAACTTAATCCGTATTCCGGAACCAACAAAACCTATATTTGGAGGAGTACTGCTGGGCTTGCTGGGAATAGCCTCCTATCAAATCGACGGTTTCCCGCGTGTTTTTGGCGTCGGCTATGAAACTATTGAAAGCACGCTATTCAGTCAACTGACTCTCCAAGTTACTTTCGGTCTGCTGATTTTGAAACTTATTGCCACAACCCTGACTCTCGGTTCCGGAGGTTCAGGCGGGATATTTGCGCCCTCATTGTTTATGGGTGCCATGCTTGGAGCTTCTTTTGGTCAAATCGCTCACACATTATTTCCTGAAATTGTGGCTCCGTCCGGTGCTTATGCATTGGTTGGAATGGCAGCGTTTTTTAGCGGCGCTGCGCATGCTCCGATAACTGCGATTCTCATTCTTTATGAAATGACTGGCGATTACCAAATAATTCTGCCCCTGATGCTTGCTACTGTAATCAGTGCAATTGTTTCCAGGAATCTCAGTCATGATTCAATTTATACACTAAAATTGAAGAGACGCGGTGTAGAACTGTCGGAGGATACTCAGGCAATTGACCTGATGCAAGGTGTAACAGCACAAATTGCGATGAACTCTGAAACCAATGCTGTACCTTTTGACATGCCTTTGGTTGAGTTAATGAATGCTTTTTCCAGCACACATTATCACGCCCTGCCGGTGGTGAAAGATGAAACCAAATTGATTGGAGTGATTACAATTAAAGAACTGGATCAGCTTCGATCCGAAGGTTTACTTGAATCAAAAACCATTGCTGAAATTTTGACCAACAAAAAACCGGCAACAATACTTCCACATCAGCCGGTTTGGATGGCTTTACGGCATCTGGAAGACCAGGGCGAAGGCTGCGTTCCTGTCATTTCTGAAACAAGTGAAAACACATTACTGGGGGTACTGAGGAGAATCGACATCATTCGGGCATATAACAAAGCAGTATCTCAAAGGGCTCAGGATCAGCATCACGATGAAATTCTGAACATTCGAAAACTAAACCGGACAGGACTGACTGAAGTTACTTTAGGCCCGAAATCGCCGATTGTTGGAAAGCGGGTAAAAGAATTACGTCTTGGAGACGACACGCTGATGGTTTCCGTACGCCGAAAAGGAAAGTTGCGCATTGTACGGGGTGAAACTATTTTACATGCCAATGATAAAGTTACTATCTTTTCCGAAAAGCCCAAAGCAGACTTTCTGGAAAATTATCTTAATGGAACTTTGGATGATTCAGAGCTCCCGGAAGAGTCACTCGTCTGTAACCGTGAAGTAGAAATACCTCCGGAATCCTCCATTGACGGAAAACGAATCCGAGATTTGAGTCTACCGGAAGATTGTGTGTTAGTAAAAATTATTCGTAACCGTCAAATTATCCTCCCTCGAGGCGATACTGTTCTGTACAGCGGAGATATTGTTGAAATATTTGGAGTTGATGAAAAACTCCTGGAGGCCGAAAGTAATTTGGTCAGCTAATTCGCTGCAGCAACACCAAAATACCTTTTTAGAATTGAAATAATTGACCAATCTGGTAGACTGGATTGTGATGTTTTTGATTTCCGCATATTTGGAAATCTCTTATATCGGGGAGCCAAAATCCGAACATTGGTGGTTTTCTGCCTCTCATTTCGGACAATGTAATCCAATGTTTAGGACAGTCTCAAAATAAATGACAACTTCACCCTTAAAAATTATCTGGACCAAAACAGACGAAGCTCCCATGCTCGCCAGTTATTCTTTACTTCCCATTGTACAGGCATTTACTCAAGACACAGGAATTTCCATTGAAAGCCGTGATATTTCACTTTCAGGACGCATTCTTTCCTCCTTTCCGGATAAGCTGACTGAAAACCAGAAAGTTCCGGACGAACTCATGATACTCGGCGAGTTGACTCAAGACCCTGAAGCTAATATCATCAAACTTCCAAATATCAGTGCCTCGATTCCGCAGTTAAAAGCAGCAATTGCAGAACTCCAATCACACGGATTCAATATTCCAGACTATCCGGAAAGCCCGCAAAACGAGACTGAAACCAATATCAAAAATCGCTATGCTAAAGTTTTGGGAAGTGCAGTCAATCCGGTGCTTCGTGAAGGTAATTCTGATCGCCGTGCTGCGACTGCCGTAAAAAATTATGCCAGGAGACATCCCCACTCAATGGGTGCATGGAGTGCGGATTCAAAGTCTCATGTAGCGACAATGAATGGTGGAGATTTTTTTGCGAATGAAAAATCCACAACCATCAAGGAATCAACCTCGGCTAAAATCGAATTTGTAGCAGCGGACGGAAAAAGTACTGTATTGAAAGACAACCTGTCGCTGGAGGCCGCGGAAATCGTGGATGCAACTTTCATGAGCAACAAAGCTCTGGATACGTTCCTCGATCAGCAAATCCAAGATGCCAAAAAGCAGGGAGTTCTTTTTTCTCTGCACCTGAAAGCGACGATGATGAAAGTCTCTGATCCGGTTATTTTTGGACACTGCGTTAAGGTTTTTTATGCCACAGTACTTGAAAAACACGTAGAGACCATTGCCGATTTAGGCGTCAATTTCAACAACGGCATCGGCGACCTTTATTCAAAAATGGAGGAAGATAAGAAAATGTCTCCAGATAAAAAAGCTGAAATTAAAGCAGACATTCAAGCTCTTTATGCGGATCGACCCGATTTGGCGATGGTTGATTCTGATCTCGGGATTACGAATTTGAATGTTCCCAGTGATGTTATTATCGATGCCTCAATTCCTGCCGCAATCCGGACTTCCGGTAAAATGTGGGGTCCTGACGGTGAACTGCACGATACCAAATTCATTATTCCGGATTCCAGCTACGCCCCGCTTTATGCAGCCACCTTCGAAAATTGTATCGCCAACGGTGCATTGGATCCGGCCACAATGGGTACTGTACAGAATGTTGGGTTAATGGCCAAAAAGGCGGAAGAATATGGTTCACACCCGACCACTTTTGAGGCGCCCGGAAATGGAGTCATACGTATCGTCGACTCCGAGGGAGAGACAATCCATGAACATAACGTGGAACAAGGGGATATTTGGCGCATGGCTACTGTCAAGGATGCTCCGATCAGGGACTGGATCAAATTGGCTGTCACTCGTGCAAAAATTACGGGATGGCCTGCCGTTTTCTGGTTGGACGAGAAGCGGGCTCACGGACGGGAGATGATAAAGAAAGTCAAATCCTATCTCAAAATTCATGACACTCAGAATTTAGAGCTTCCGATAATGTCGGTCTATGATGCCGCAAAATATTCCATTGAACGTGCACGTTCAGGGAAAAACACTATTTCGGTGACAGGAAACGTTCTCCGTGATTTCAACACTGATCTCTATCCTATACTCGAACTTGGCACTAGCGCCAAGATGCTCTCAATCGTACCCTTGATGAAAGGCGGGGGCTTGTTTGAAACAGGAGCAGGCGGTTCTGCACCAAAACACGTGCAGCAATTTGTAAAGGAGTCGCATTTACGTTGGGATTCTCTGGGAGAATTTCTGGCAATGGCAGAATCATTGATTCACCTTGCACGAACTACGGACAACACCAAGGCCGCCGTTTTGGCAAAAACTCTAAATCAGGCCAATGAACATTTTCTGACACACAACAAATCCCCCTCGCGTAAAGTCCACGAATTGGACAATCGAGGCAGCCACTTCTACCTTGCAATGTTTTGGGCACAAGCTCTGGCAGGCCAAACGGAAGACACTGAAATTCAAAGCCGCTTTTCCGGACTGGCAAAAGAGCTTGAGGAAAAGGAGAATATAATTATTGAAGAACTGAACTCCGCTCAAGGCAAGGAACTCGATTTGGGAGGATACTATGACCCTGATGAGAAAAAAGTCACTGAAGCTATGAGACCCAGCGCTACTTTGAATGCGTTGTTTTCCGCATTCTGTGGCTGAATAATAATGATGGAGTGATCTGGGAAAGCTCCGTCTTAATCTAAAATAATGAAACCCAAATTTAATAATTTTCGCAGTTTGTTTGCAAAAAACAAATTTAGCATAAAGTTACTGTGCTTACGAAAATCCCTAGTGC
>ENA-ORDG01001143-ORDG01001143.1-marine-metagenome-genome-assembly--contig:-NODE-1143-length-11159-cov-2.513355_pt1 | contig 11159 bp, 11 predicted proteins | sample MGYA00248629_ERZ508524 | MGnify/ENA primary metagenome ERZ508524 (study PRJEB26194, sample SAMN05421901) | marine metagenome | isolation source: East of Rio de Janeiro, Brazil, South Atlantic Ocean...
CCACGCCAGTTCGGGCGCGGTGGCGCTCATCGCCGACAAGGTCGACTGCCCCGTGCTCAACGCCGGCGACGGCTGGCACCAGCATCCGACCCAGGCGCTGCTCGACGCGCTGACCATCCGCCGGCGCAAGGGCGGCTTTGAAGGGCTGGTGGTCGCGATCTGCGGCGATGTGCTGCACAGCCGCGTCGCCCGATCGAACATGCTTTGCCTGGCCGCGCTGGGGGCGCAGGTGCGCGCGGTCGCCCCGCCCACGCTGCTGCCGCCGGAGGTGGAGATGCTGGGCGCGACTCCCTATACCCGCATGGACGAAGGGCTGGACGGCGCCGACGTGGTCATGATGCTGCGGCTTCAGAATGAACGGATGGACGGCGCCTTCATCCCGTCGCCGCGCGAATATCATGCGCTCTACGGCCTGACGCCCGAACGGCTGGCCATCGCCAAGCCCGACGCGCTGGTCATGCATCCCGGTCCCATCAACCGGGGCGTGGAAATCACCAGCAGCGTCGCCGATCATCCCGATCGCTCGGCCATCACCGAACAGGTGGCGATGGGGGTCGCCGTGCGCATGGCATGCCTCGACGTGCTGACGCGCAACGCGCGGGGCGTGGAGGGATGGTCTTGACCATCCCGACCAAAAGGAAACGTGGGATGGTCTTGACCATCGCGACCAAAAGGGAGCGTGGGATGGTCTTGACCATCGCGACCAAAAGGGAGCGTGGGATGGTCTTGACCATCCCGACCAAAAGGGAACGCGGGATGGACTTGACCGTCTCCCCCCTCGTCACCGTCATCCCCGGGCAGGCGGGGATCCATTCCGCCCCCCGTCCCCTCCGCCATCGTCTGAAGCCTAACGCCCGCCTCCGCCGCAACGACACCCTCGGGCCTTTCCGCGAGGATCCCCACGCATGACCGCTATCGCCATCGTCAACGGCAAGCTGGTTGATCCCGCCGCCGACATGCTGCAGGACGCCACGGTCCTGATCGAAGGCGACCGGATCGTCGCGACCGGGCAGGTCGACCTGCCCGCCGATGTCGAGCGGATCGACGCGCAGGGCCTTGTCGTCGCGCCCGGCCTGGTCGATCTCGGCGTCTTCGCCACCGACAAGCCGGCCTTTCATTTCGGCGGCATCACGCGCGCCGCGCTGATGCCCGACCAGCGTGCGCCGCTCGACGATACCGGCCTCATCCGCCAGGCGACGCGCGCGGGCAAGCCCGACTTCTGGGTTCATCCCATCGCTGCCGCGACTCGCGGGCTTCAGGGCGCGGAAATGGCGGAAATGGGGCTGATGCAGGCCGCCGGGGCGAAGGCGGTCGGCACCGGCCGGCAATGGATCGCCGATTCGGGCGTGATGCTGCGCGTCCTCGCCTATGCCAACGGCCTTGGCCTCACCCTCATCGCCCATGCCGAAGATGGCGGCCTCACCGCCCGCGCCGTTGCCACCAGTGGAGAGACGGCGACTCGGCTCGGCCTGCCCCATGCGCCCGCCTGCGCCGAAGCGATGGCGATTGCGCGCGACCTGATGCTGGTGCGCGAAACCGGCGCCGCCATCCATTTCCGGCTGGTGACGACGCGCGCGGGCTTCGACCTCATTCGCGCCGCCAAGGCGGAGGGGCTGCGCGTCACCTGCGGCATCACCCCTGCCTATCTGTTCCTCAACGATCAGGCGGCGACCGACTTCCGCACCTTTGCGCGCCTGTCGCCGCCGCTGCGCAGCGAAGCCGATCGCCTCGCCAGCATCGCCGCCGTCGCCGACGGCACGATCGACGTCATCACCTCGGGCCACGACCCGCGCGGGCCGGAAGACAAGCGCCTGCCCTTCGCCGACGCCGCGCCTGGCATGGCGGGCGCGGAAACTTTGCTCGCCCTCTCGCTCAACCTCGTGCGCGAAGGCCATGTGTCGATCAACCGGCTGATGACCCTGCTGTCGGCCAATCCTGCGCGGATCCTCGGCGTCGACGCCGGCAGCTTCGCGCCGGGCAGCGCCGCCGACCTCATCTTCATCGATCCCGATGCGCCCTGGATCGTCGATTCGACGCGCATGGCCGCTTCGGCCGGCAATACGCCGTTCGACAAGGTGCCGGTGCAGGGCCGCGCCCGCCGCGTGATGAAGGGCGGGACGTTCCTGTAACGCTCGAGGCCGCCACTATTGCGGCGTAACGGCCGCGGCCGGCACGGCGCTGCCCTCCGGCTCATCCTTCATCGCGGCGGCCGTCTTCTCCGCCGCCGCCATGACGCGCAGCACATTCTCGCCCGCCAGCTTGGCGATGGCGACGTCGCTCCAGCCTCGGCGCATCAGCTCCGCCAGCAAAGCCGGGTAGGTCTCGACCCCGCTCAGCCCTCCGGGCAGGTCGCCGACGCCATCGAAATCGCTGCCGATGCCGACATGGTCGATCCCCGCCACCTTGACGATATGCTCGATATGGTCCGCGACCTGGCCGATCGTCGCCTTGGGCTCGGGATGCGCGGCTTCCCAGGCGGCCAGCGCTCGCGCCGCGCCGTCCGGATCGCCGATATGCAGCCCGCCAAAGGGCGGCGCATTGTTGCGCGCGATCTCGGCGCTGCGATCCGCGCCCCAGACCCGGCGCGCCTCCGACACATATTGAGCCGCGAAATTCACCATCACCACGCCGCCATTGGTCGCCACCTGCTTCAGCACCGCGTCCGACACGTTGCGCGGCGTGTCGCACAGCGCTCGCGCATTGGAGTGGGAGAAGATCACCGGCGCCTTCGTCACGCGCAGCGCGTCCAGCATCGTCGCCTCGCTGACATGGCTGAGGTCCACCAGCATGCCCAGGCGATTGAGTTCATGCACCACCGCCTCGCCAAAGGGGGTGAGGCCGTCATGCTGCGGATTGTCCGTCGCGCTGTCGGCCCAGCCGATGGTGCGGCTGTGCGTCAGCGTCAGATAGGATGCTCCGAGCCTCCGATAGGCGCGCAGCACCGCCAAGCTGCCGTCGATCTGCCCGCCGCCCTCGACCCCGATCAGCGACCCGATCCGCCCGGCCCTGTGCGCGGCGCGCATGTCAGCGGCGGTCCGCGCGATCTGGAAATGCTGCGGATAGCGGGCGGCCAGGCTGTGGACCATGCCGATCTGGTCCAGCGTGTCCTTGACCTGTTGCACCTGCGGCAGGTCGGCCGATACCCAGACGGACCAGAATTGCCCGCCCACGGCCCCGGCATGCAGGCGCGTGATGTCGGTATGATAGGTCGCCGGGTCCAGCCGCGTCAGGTCCATCGTCCAGCGCGCGTCCTTCGCCTTTTCCGCCAGCGCCTCGGGCCAGTCGTTATGCCCGTCGATCAACGGCGTGGCCTTCAGGATTTTCGCGATGCGCGCGGCATAGGGCCCGGTGGCGGGCGCATCGGCGGCATGGAGGGCGGGGGAGGCGAACAGCAGCGGCACCAGCGCCAGGGACAGCATCTTCATGACTGCGCAGGCTAGGGGCGGCGAGGCGCAAGTCAATCGCTTCTCCCGACCGCGCGATGCCGCGATCGGGGGTGGCTCCGCCGCTCGGGTCTGCTACCTTCGGGCGGCATGTTGATCGATCCGCTGATCCTGTTGCAGGCCTATTCCATTGGTGTCTTCCCCATGTCGGACGACCGCGACGCGCGGGAAGTCTATTGGGTCGAACCCAAATTCCGCGCGATCCTGCCGCTCGAACGGTTCCACCTGTCGCGTTCGCTGGCCAAGGTGCTGCGCCGCGACCAGTTCCGCGTCACCGCCAACCGCGCCTTCGGACAGATATTGGCGCTGTGCGCGCAGGCCGCGCCCGACCGCCCGTCGACCTGGATCAATCACGCGATCGAGCGCGCCTATGTCGACCTGCATGCCCGGCGCTTCGCCCATTCGATCGAGGTGTGGGACGGGGAGGAGCTTGTGGGCGGCCTCTATGGCGTCGCGCTGGGCACCGCCTTCTTCGGCGAATCCATGGTCTCGCGCCGCACCGACGCGTCGAAGGTCGCGCTGGCCTGGCTGGTGGCGCGCATGCGCTTCGCCGGCTTCACCCTGCTCGACTGTCAGTTCATGACCGATCATCTGCGCTCGATGGGCGCGATCGAGCTGCGCCAGCGCGATTATCTTCAGTTGCTGGGCGCGGCCGTGGGTTCGGTGTCGCTCGGCGCGGAGTCCGACGCATTGGCGGCGGGTTCGGGCGCGGCGGCGGAACGCGCGTTCGCGCCGCTCGCCGGCTTGGCCGACACCGGTTCGCCCTTGGCGCCCAGCTTGACCGTGTCGGGCCCGCTTTCGGGCCATTCCATCGCACAGCTTCTGACCCAAACGTCATAGATCGGATGCTGCACGACATTGCGGTCGGGCCGGTCGCGGAACAGCCAGCCGGAAAAGGCGCGGCGCCATTTATTGTCGGCGCTGCTGCGTACGTCCAGCTGCACGAAGGCGCCGGTTTCCTGGATATTCTCCCAGGGCGCGGTCGTCTCGCACGCCAGCAGCCGCACGATCGCATCGCCCACGCGCAGCGCCTCGCCCGGCTTCATGGTAAGGTCGCGGGTCAGGCCGTTGCGCTTGTTCAGCAGGCCGATGACGGCCGTGCGCTCGGCCATCGGCGTGCCGGGCATCACCCCATTGTCGGCGGCGCGAATGGGCGCGCCCTCGACCTTGACCGGGCCGGACCGATTGGCCGGCGGCAGGGCGTCGTCATCGCTGCATGCCGCGATCGTCAGGATGCAGGGCAGCGCGATCAGGCACGGAAGGATCGGCGGGAAAATCCCCGCCGGGCGCCAGCTCATGCCGCGTCGGGGCTCCACGCCTCATAGTCGCCGGTCGCCTTCTGGCGCAGGCCGCCCTTTTCGAGCGCGCCCGACGGGCGATAGGCATTGGCGGTGCCGGTCGCGTTGGGGGTGGATTCCTTTTCCCAGATGCGCGGCGGCGGCAGGAAGCTTTCGGGCGCGCCCTCGATCGAATGATGCAGCCAGCCATGCCATTCGGCGGGCACGCGGCTGGCGTCATTCGCGCCGCTGTAGATCACCCAGCGGCGGGTCAGCCCATTGGGGTCCTTGCCGCCTTCGAAATAGACATTGCCCTGATGATCCTCGCCGACCTTGCTGCCCTTGCGCTTGGTAAAGAGCCAGGTGCCGAAGGTGGCGCCATTCCACCAGGTGAAGATGTTAGCCAGGATTCCCATGGGCCAAGCGCTTAGCCGCTGCGAAGGACGCGGGCAAGACGGATATGGCCTCAGCGCGCCGGGGCGGGGCAGAAATTGAGCTCGGTGGCGCGCCGTCCCGCCGGCACGGCGCACCCGCCCCAGCTCACCCGGTCGCCTTCCCTGATCCCCAGCTCCGCCGCGCGCCCGCCGCGCAGCTCCAGCACCGCCGCCACCGGCACCCCGGCCGACACCGGCTCGCGCGCATAGGGCTGCGCCTGCGCCTTGATGAAGGCGATGCTGCCGTCGGTATGGATGAACAGCATGTCGAGCGGCACCAGCGTATCCTTCATCCAGAAGCTCGCCGTGCGCGGCGGCTCCATCGGAAAGAGCATGCCGCCATCCGCCGCGATCTCCTTGCGGAACATCAGGCCCTTCGCCTGCTCCTGCTGCGTGCGCGCCACCTCGACATCGAACCGATGCGCGCCCTTCGCCGTGCGCACGACCACCGGCAACAGCGTGGATGTCCGCGCCGCGGCGCTGCTGCTGTCGCTTTCGTTGTCGGGCTTGGCCTGCGGAGCGGAGCAGGCGGCGAGCAGGCCGAACGCCATCAGGGTGCGAAGTCGGATCATCCCGCCTGCCTAAAGCGATTCGGCTGCAAGGGGGAGGGGCATTCCTCCGCCGTGCAAGATTGACGCGACGCAGCATCGCGGCCAGTTGTGGGCCGAAAGAGGCAGGGTAGATGCGAATCGTCATCATCGACGACAGCGGCCTGCGCGCTACGGTCCTGGAGGAAGGGCTGCGCGACGCGGGCTATGACGACATTCATATCGTCCCGCCGCGCGGCGCCTTTGTCGCGCGGCTGGAACGCATGGCGCCCGATGTCGTGCTGATGGATCTGGGCAGCCCCAGCCGCGACACGCTGGAGGAGATGCTGACCGTCAGCCGCGCGCTCGCCAAGCCGATCGCCATGTTCGTGGACCAGTCCGACGACTCGATGATCGGCGCCGCGATCGACGCGGGCGTGTCGGCCTATGTCGTCGATGGCCTGCGCAAGGAACGCGTAAAGCCGGTGCTGGAACTGGCGGTGCGGCGCTTCAACGCCTTTTCGCGGATGCAGGCGGAACTGGACGAAGCGCGCACAGCGCTCCAGGACCGCAAGATCATCGATCGCGCCAAGTCGATCCTGATGAACCAGCGTGGCCTGTCCGAACAGGATGCCTATGCGCTGCTGCGGTCGAGCGCGATGAATCAGGGCAGGAAGATCGTCGATGTGGCGCAGGCGCTGATCACCGCCAGCGACTTGCTGGGAGGGGGGCTATGACCATCAATCTGAAGATCGCCTTCCTGCCGCTCAACGATGCGGCCGTGCTTGTCGCCGCGCGCGAACGCGGCTTTGCCGAGGAAGAAGGCATCGCCCTCGACCTCGTGCGCACCACCAGCTGGGCGACGCTGCGTGACCGGCTCGTCTTCGGCCAGGTTCACGCCGCGCAGATGCTCGCCCCGCTTGCCGTGGCGGTGACGCTCGGCCTCAGCCAGCAGCCCGCCGCGCTCGCCGCGCCCTACAAGCTGGGCGTCAACGGCAACATGCTGGTGATGGCCAGCGATTTCGCCAAGGCGCTGGAGCCCGATGTCGCCGCGCGTCTGTCCGATCCGCTCGGCACCGCCCATGATTTCGCCGCGGCGATCGGTCTGTGGCGACGCAAGCCGGTGATCGGCGTCGTCCACCGCTTTTCCAGCCATGCGCTGATGCTGCGCTACTGGCTGGCGAGCGCGGGCGTCGATCCCGACCGCGACGTGGTGCTGCGCGTGCTGCCGCCGTCGCTGACAGTCGAGGCGATGCGCGCGGGCGAGATTGACGGCTTCATCGCCGGCGAACCGTGGGGCAGCGCGGCGGTCGATGCGGGCCTCGCCGAAACCGTCGCGATCGGCGAGCGCATCTGGCGGCGCGGCGTGGAAAAGATACTGGCCTTTCGCGAAACCTGGCTGGAGGAGCATCCCGACATCGTCGACCGGCTGCTGCGCGCCATGGCGCGCGCCGCCGCCTGGTGCGACGATCGGGAAAATCATGCGGTGCTGGCGCAATTGCTGGCCGATCCCCGCCATGTCGATCAGCCCGCCGACCTCATCCAGCGCGCGCTCGACGGGCAGATCGTCGCGCGCGCGGGCGAAGCGCCGGTCGCCAATCCCGATTTCATGCTGTTCGGCCGTGAAGCGACCCCCTTCCCCTGGCGCAGCCAAGCGTTGTGGATCTATTCGCAGCTGGTCCGCTGGAAGATGGTCGATCATGATCCTGCGACCGCCCAGGCTGCCGCGCGCGTGTTCCGCCCCGACATATTCCGCCGCGCGCTCGCCAACAGCGACGTGCCGATGCCGGGCGCCAGCATGAAGGTGGAAGGGGCCGTCGACATGCCGCTGGCCGTGGGCTCGCGCCGCGGCGAGCTGACGCTCGGCCCCGACCGCTTCTTCGACGGACGCACCTTCGATCCCGAACAGATCGAAGCCTATCTGGCGGGGTTCGCGCCCGGGCGCTGACACGCGCCGAATTTTGTGCCTTGCAACATGATGCGAATCGCGTGATGATATGGGAGTCGCGCGACGAAGCGCGCCGCTATCCGGATGCGCCATCCCAAGGTGGGGATCGCCGTCCTCACCATTTTTCGCAGCAAAGCCGCTGACCGGACTCGTCCCTGTACGACGTCCGGGCTGCGGCTTTTTTCATGTCCATTGCCTTCATGGGGGACGTCACATGGCAACTGCTTATTGGGATCGCGAAGCCGGGGACGAAGCGCCCGCCGCCGCGACCAGCTTCTGGAAGGCCGGCCACGCGCCGACCCTGATCGCCGCCTTTCTCTATTTCGACCTCGCCTTCATGGTCTGGGTGCTGCTGGGGCCGCTCGCCCCGATGATCAGCCAGACGCTGGCGCTGACGCCCGCGGAAAAGGGGCTGATGGTCGCCACGCCGACGCTCGCGGGCGCGCTGCTGCGCGTCGTCAACGGCCTGCTGGTGGACCGGATCGGCCCCAAATTGTCGGGCGCGATCAGCCAGCTGATCGTCATCGCCGGACTGTTCACCGCTTGGGTGGCGGGGATCGACAGTTTTGCAGGCACGCTCGCTTTGGGCGTCATATTGGGCTTTGCCGGCGCCAGCTTCGCCATCGCCCTGCCGCTCGCCAGCCGCTGGTATCCGCCCGAACATCAGGGGAAGGCGATGGGGCTTGCGGGCATGGGCAATTCGGGCACCGTCCTCGCCTCGCTCTTCGCGCCGATGCTGGCCAAGATGTTCGGCTGGAACGCGGTGCTGGGCCTGGCCTGCATTCCCCTGACAATCGTGTTCGTCGCCTATGTGATCATGGCCAGGGACGCGCCCAATGCGCCCGCGCCCAAGAAGCTGGTCGACTATTTCCAGCCGCTCAAAGTCGCCGATGCCTGGTGGCTGATGGCCTTCTACGCCGTGACTTTCGGCGGCTTTGTCGGCCTTGCCGCATCGCTGCCCATCTACTTCACCGACCAGTTCGGCCTCACCCCGATCATCGCTGGCTATTGCACCGCCGGCTGCGTCTTCGCCGGGTCGCTGGTGCGGCCGCTGGGCGGCGCGCTGGCTGACCGGATCGGCGGATCGCGCGCCTTGATGATCGTCTATGCCGTCGCCGCGCTGGCGCTGGCGGGGGTCGCCTTCGCGCCGACCCTGGCGGTGGCCTTGGCCCTCTTCGTGGTCGCGATGCTGGCGCTCGGCACCGGCAATGGCTCGGTCTTCCAGCTGGTGCCGCAGCGGTTCCAGGCGGAAATCGGCATCATGACCGGCCTGGTCGGCATGGCCGGCGGGGTGGGGGGCTTCTATCTCGCCAGCTCGCTCGGCGTCGCCAAGCAGCTCACCGGCAGCTTCGCGCCCGGCTTCCTGATCTTCGCGGGGCTCGCGCTTCTCGCGCTGCTTGGGGTCCTGCTGGTCAAGACCAAGTGGCGCGCCAGCTGGACCACCGGCGCGCGCATCTGAACAGGGGAGGGAGGGAGCGGCCGCAATCGAAAGGCCGCTCCCCATATCGGCATCCGCCATTCTTCGTCCGAGGGGGACGATTGCTCATGAAATATCTGTTCGCATCGGCGGCCGCACTGGCCGTCGCAGGGCCCGCTTGCGCCCAGGAGTTCACCCTCAAGCCTGTCGCCGAGGCGCGGCTGCGCTACGAGCATGCACAACAGGACGGATTGGCGGAGGATGAATCGGACGCCCTGACCGTCCGCGCCCGCGCGGGCCTCACCGCCAGCAGCGGCGGGCTTTCCGCCACCATGGTCGGACAGGGGACGCTCGCGATCGTCGATGATTATTATGACGGTCTGAATGGCGCCGCCACACGCCCGATCGTTGCCGATCCGCAGAATGTCGCGCTCTACATCGCCCAGCTTCAATATAGGACCAGCGCCCTGACGCTGACCGGCGGCCGGCAGAAGATTGCGCTGGATGACGAGCGCTTCGTCGGCAATGTCGCCTTCCGCGACAATGGCCAGACCTTCGACGCGGTGCGGGCCGAATTGACGCCGCTGCGGGGCTTGAAGCTCGACATCGCCTATGCCTGGTCCGTTCGCACCATCTGGGGCATCGATGGCGTGGGCGCGCGGCAGCAGGCGATTGGCGGCGACAACCTCTTCGCCAATCTTTCCTATGCGACGCCGCTGGGCACGATCACCGGCTTTGCCTATCTGGTCGATCAGGACGAGGCGGCGGTGCAGGCCTATCGCCTCTCCAGCCAGACCTACGGCCTGCGCCTCGCCGGATCGCACCGGCTCACGCCTGCCGCGCAGATCGGCTATCAGCTGAGCTACGCCCGCCAGTCGGACTATCACCGCAATCCCAATGACTATGCGGCGGACTACTGGCTGGCCGACCTCAGCCTCGACGTAAAGGGCTGGAAGCTCAACGCCGGCTACGAAATACTGGGCGCGAGCAAGGGCGCGGCGCTCACGAGCTTCCAGACGCCGCTCGGCACCAATTTCAAGTTTCAGGGCTGGGCCGACAAGTTCCTGACCACGCCGCCCGATGGCATACGCGACCTCTATGTCGGTGGCGGTTATGGCTGGAAACAGGCTGGGCCCTTCTCCGCTCTCTCGCTGCAAGGCGTCTGGCATCGCTTCGACAGCGACCGACGGGACCAGCATTATGGCGACGAATGGAACCTCATCGCGTCGGCGAAGCTGCGCCGCACCCAGCTTTCGGTGCGCTATGCCCGCTACGACGCCCATAGCTTCGCCACCGACAGTCAGAAGCTGTGGCTCCAGGCCGACTGGAGCCTCTGATCTCATTATCGCTTGAGCGCCCGCGCGAATCAGCTTATGCTGCAGTGCAAAGGACAAGGATGTCCTTCTTTTCATAGCCGCAGCGGTTCAGGGTAGGACCGCCAAGGCGCAGATGATGGCAAGGCCGCCATCCAGACTCTCGGGTTCAAACCCCGGGGGTCCGGATGGCGGCCTTTTTCTTTTCCGAAAGGACCGGGGATGGAAGTGCAGGTCAGGGACGAAAGCCGGGCGGACGGCGGGGATGACATCCTCGTGCCGTTCGAGGATGTCCGCGAACATCTGGTCGTGGTGGGCAACGGCATGGCCGGCTGCCGCGCGGTCGAGGAACTACTGGCGCGCGACGCGGGGCGCTACCGCGTCACCATCTTCGGCGCCGAACCCTATGTGAATTATAACCGCATCATGCTCTCGCCGGTGCTGGCCGGGGAAAAGGCGTTTGACGACATCGTCATCAACGACGCCGCCTGGTATGCCGACAATGGCATAGAGTTGATCGCGGGTGATCCGGTGACGGCGATCGATCGCGCCGCCAAGACCGTCACCAGCAAGGGCGGCCGCGCCATCGGCTATGACAAGCTGCTGATCGCCACGGGGTCCGATCCCTTCATCATCCCGGTGCCCGGCAAGGATCTGCCCGGCGTCATCAGCTTCCGCGACATGAAGGACGTCGATACCATGCTCGCGGCGGCCGATGCCGGTGGCGACGCCGTGGTCATCGGGGGCGGCCTGCTTGGCCTCGAAGCCGCCCATGGCCTGACCCTGCGCGGCATGAAGGT
>ENA-ORDG01001150-ORDG01001150.1-marine-metagenome-genome-assembly--contig:-NODE-1150-length-11130-cov-3.966796_pt1 | contig 11130 bp, 11 predicted proteins | sample MGYA00248629_ERZ508524 | MGnify/ENA primary metagenome ERZ508524 (study PRJEB26194, sample SAMN05421901) | marine metagenome | isolation source: East of Rio de Janeiro, Brazil, South Atlantic Ocean...
TATGAAGCCTACCCAGAAGGTCAAGATGATAATACTCATTTTCAGCCGGAAGGAGCCAAAGCTGTTGCTCAATTAGTTTTTACGGGGTTAAAAGATCTCAATAAATAAATGAAATTTTTAATAACATATTTATTTCTACTGTTTTGCTTGAGTTTTCAAGCTCAAACTTCATTTCGTGATAGTAGTTTACCAATTGAAGAGCGAGTCGATCTTTTGATATCTCAAATGACTATAGATGAAAAAATTAGTCAATTAATGTCAGATGCTCCTGCTATCAAAAGTTTAGGAATTCCTAAATACGATTGGTGGAATGAAAGCTTACACGGTGTAGCGAGAGCAGGTTATGCAACTGTTTTTCCGCAATCTATTAGCATCGCTGCTTCTTGGGATAAAAACTTACTTCATGAGGTAGCAACAGCTATTTCAGATGAAGCTAGGGCTAAACATCATGAATATGCAAGAAGAGGTCAACATGATATTTATCAAGGATTAACAATGTGGTCTCCTAATATCAATATTTTTAGGGATCCGCGTTGGGGAAGAGGTCACGAAACCTATGGAGAAGATCCTTATTTAACAGGACAACTAGGGTTAAATTTTGTCAAAGGTCTTCAAGGCGATCACTCTAAATATTTAAAAACTGTAGCAACAGCAAAACATTTTGCAGTACACTCTGGTCCGGAGGCATCTAGACATACGTTTGATGTTTATCCTTCAGAACGTGATCTGTGGGAAACCTATTTACCGGCTTTTAGAACTTTAGTAAAAGATGCTCAAGTTAGCTCTATAATGACAGCTTACAATCGCTTTCGGGGTGAAGCTGCTAGTGCTAGTGATCGATTATATAATATATTAAGAAACGATTGGGGGTTTAACGGTTATGTGGTTTCAGACTGCGGAGCTATTAGTGATATTTGGGAGCATCATAAAATCACTTCGAAACCTTCTGCCGCTGCGGCATTAGCATTAGAAAAAGGATGTGATTTAAATTGTGGAGGTACTTATTCTCATTTAAAACAGGCTCTTCAAGAAAATTTAATAACAGAGAATGATATAAATATAGCCTTAAAACGATTACTTCATGCGAGGTTTAAATTAGGTATGTTCGATGAGGTTAGTCAGGTTTCGTATGCTCAAATTCCTTTTTCTGTAAATACGAATCCATCTCATAGAAGCTTAGCTAGAAAAGCTGCTCAAAAAAGCATTGTACTATTAAAAAATGAGAATAAACTATTACCACTAAATAAAAATAAAATAAACTCTATAGCAGTTATTGGTCCTAATGCAAATAATAAGCAATCGTTATGGGGTAATTATAACGGAACTCCAAAAAATCCTGTAACAGTTTTTGAAGGAATTAAAAATAAAGTAAGCCCTTTCATTAAAGTGAAATATGAAGAAGGAGCTCCTTTAGCTAACGGGATAGAAACTTTAGAGGTTATTCCATCAGTTTATTTTGAAACTGAAGAAGGAAAACAAGGTTTAAATGCATTTTATTATGACAATCTAAATTGGCAAGGCGATCCACTTTTTCAGCAGATAGATGATCAAATTAATTTCGAATGGGATATTAATACACCAGATCCTCGCTTAGAATTATCAAATTATAGTGTTAAATGGAAGGGGTTTTTAAAAGTACCTGAAAGCGGTACTTATTATTTTAGCGATTGGTCTAAACCATATATGACTTTTTCTATTGCTGAAGAAATTGAAGGCGGAGGAAAACATAAGCATCACCCTAAAACAGATCTTAAAAAAATTTTTTTAGAAGAAGGTAAACGATATGCTATTGAAGTTAACTATAAAAACTACTACGGAAATGCTATCGCTAAAATGCAGTGGGCAACTCCTAAGAAAAATCAATTAACCAAAGCTATTCAGCTTACTAAAGAATCAGACTTAACAGTACTAGTATTAGGCTTAAATGAACGTTTAGAGGGAGAAGAAATGAGTATAAATGTTGAAGGATTTTCTCGAGGAGATCGTACAAGCCTTCAATTGCCTAACTCACAAGTTGAGCTTATGAAAGCCGTAGTGAACACGGGTAAACCAGTTGTATTGGTTCTTTTAAACGGTAGTGCTTTAGCAATAAACTGGGCTTCAGAAAATATTCCTTCTATTTTAACTGCAGGATATCCTGGTGAAGAAGGAGGTAATGCTATTGCAGATGTTTTATTTGGAGACTATAATCCTGCCGGCAGACTTCCTGTAACATATTATAAGTCTGTAGATCAATTACCAGATTTTGAAAATTACGATATGGCCGGCAGAACCTATCGGTATTTTCAAGGAGACGCTTTATATCCGTTTGGTTATGGGTTAAGCTATACTTCTTTCGAGTATTCTAATTTACAACTATCTTCTTCATTTAAAATGAATGAATCTATTGATGTTAGTGTAGAGGTAAAAAATACAGGTGAAATGGCTGGTGATGAGGTGGTTCAATTATACATAAAAGATGTAAAAGGAAGTACTCCAAGACCGTTAGTCGAATTAAAAGGATTCGAGCGTATTCATTTACATAAAGGAGAACAAAAATCGGTTCACTTTACCATTTTTCCTTGGCAATTAGCGATGATCAATTCAAATGAAGAGTTAGTAATAGAACCCGGTAATTTTATAGTTTATGTAGGAGGTAGACAACCCGATAGTTCTAAAGAAAATAAAGGCTTACTCAAAAAAACAATTCAATTAAATGGTAAAGTAACCGCTGTAAAAAAATAAAAAAAAATTATGATTATAAGATTCATTGTTGTGTTTGTAGCTTTGGTAATGGGGCATAGTGCTTCTGCTCAAAAAAAAGTAGAGGTACGCCCCTATACCATTGCGACTACGGTAAAGAAATATAAAAAAGACTATCCTTTCATCAAGCCTATTGAGCCGTTAGTTTCTGAAAGTATAATTGCTGAACAAGATATTGTTTATAAAACCACAGAAACTTCCAATCTCAAATTAGATATTTATCGACCAAAAATTTCTTCGGAAGAAAAATGTCCTGCGGTATTATTAATTCATGGTGGTGGTTGGATTTCTGGTAGCAAAGAAAATCAACGTATTATGGCACAACATTTAGCTGAAAATGGTTTTGTAGCCATCACAGCTTCATACCGCTTAAGTCGAGAAGCGCCATATCCTGCAGGAGTGATCGATTTAAAAGATGCTCTTCGCTGGATGAAGTTAAATGCAGAGAAATATCATGTAGATACGAAGAAAATTGCAGTATTGGGAACTTCAGCCGGAGCACAATTGGCGACTTTAGTAGGAGTAACTCCTAATTCAGAAATCTATAACGAAAAAGATGAAAAAATATCTTCAGAAGTGCAGGCAATAGTTAACATTGATGGGATAACGTCTTTTATACATCCTGATGCAGAAGAGAGTGAAATCGCAGGACTTTGGCTAGGAGGCCTTCGAAATGAAAATCCTAAAAACTGGAAAGAGGCTTCTCCTCTTGAGTACGTAGATAAAAATACGCCACCTGCTTTATTTATCAATAGTTCAATGCCAAGATTTCACGCCGGTCGAGATGATATGATCAAGATTTTAGAGGAAAATAATATTTACTCAGAGGTACATACTTTAGAAGGTTCACCACATTCTTTCTGGCTATTAGAACCTTGGTTTCAACCTACTTTAGATTATACTGTATCATTTCTTAATAAAGTTTTTAAATAATAATTATGAAGAATTTACTTAGCATAATAATCCTTTTTCTTTCCGTACAATTTATTTCTGCTCAAGAACCTTATTTAAAAATTACGGTAGCAAAAGACGCTTCGGGTGATTTTAATACTATTCAGGAAGCGGTGAATTCAACACGGGATTTAGGTCCGGGTGAAGTGGAGATTTTTATAAAGAATGGAGTTTACAACGAGAAACTCGTAATTCCTACTTGGAAGCATCAACTTACCTTAATTGGAGAGAGTAAAGATAAAGTCATTATTCAAAACGGAGATTTTTCGGGTAAAATAAATCCGGTTACTGGCGAAAAATTTTCAACCTTCACTTCTTCCACCGTTTTAGTTCAAGGTGACGATATTCATTTTAAAAATATAAGCATAAAAAATACATCGTGTAATGAAGGGCAAGCGGTTGCTTTACACGTCGAAGGAGATCGTTTTATTGCTGAAAACTGTAATCTTTTAGGTTGCCAAGACACCTTGTACACAGCAACAGAAGGCAGTCGACAATATTACAAAAACTGCTATATCGAATGAACAACCGATTTTATTTTTGGGCAAGCTACTTGTGTTTTTGATGATTGTACAATTAAGAGTCTGGCGAATTCTTATGTCACTGCAGCTGCAACTCCAGCAAATCAAGAATTTGGATATGTATTTTTTGATTGTGAGTTAATCGCGAAAGATGGTGTAGATAAAGTTTACTTAGGAAGACCTTGGCGCTCTTATGCTAAAACTGTTTTTATCAATTCAACTTTAGGCGAACATATTGTTGAAAAAGGTTGGGATCCGTGGACGGGTGATCAAATGTTTCCGCAGAAAGAAAAAACAACCTATTATGCAGAATATCGAAGCAAAGGTAAAGGAGCTTCTCCTAAAACTCGTGTAGCATGGTCGCATCAACTTACTAAAAATGAGATGAAAAAATATACTCTTGAGAAAATTTTTCAAAAGGCAAACAATTTGTGGCAACCAAATAAATAAAAGTAACCTTAAAACATTATGAAAATGAAATTAATAAATCTCCTAAAATTCAATTTATTCTTATTCACTTTACTAACTCTATTAAGTTCTTGTGAATCTGTAGACGATAATTATAGAAACGGACCAATTTGGTCGGGTTATGAAGATCCTGAAAATCCTACACCTCCAGAAGCAATAAGCGTAACTACAGCACAAGGGTTAAGAGATGCTTTGCTAGCTGCCAATGCAGGTGATTCTATAATTGTTGCATCAGGGATTTACGAATTTGACGCTCCATTATCTGTGTTATCTTCCGGTACAGAAGAGCAACCCATAGTTGTAATTGCTGAAGGAGAAAGACCAACTTTAGATTTTTCAGTAATGGAAGAAAATGCTGCTAATCGAGGTTGGAATTTAGATCAAGATTATTGGAAAATAAAAGGGATTAAAATTGAAGGAGCAGGTGATAACGGTATGTATATCGCCGGAAGCAATAACCATATCGAATTCTGTGATTTTTTACGAAATAAAGACACCGGTTTACAAATAGGTGATGGTGGAGCTAACAATCTAATTCTTAATTGTGATTCTTATTACAATGCAGATTCAAGTATAGAAAATGCAGATGGTTTCGCCTGTAAATTAACTGCAGGAACCGGAAATAAATTTGAAGGATGCCGCGCTTGGAACAATCTTGACGACGGTTGGGATGGTTATTTAAGAGAAAATGATAATATCACCACAACCTATACAAATTGTTGGGCAATCAATAACGGATATTTAGAGGATGGTACAGAAGGTTTAGGCGACGGTAATGGCTTTAAGACCGGTGGTAGTGATGATAAAGATTTAAGTCACAATGCATCTTATATTCGTTGCCTGGCAGTAGGTAATATTTACGATGGTTTCGATCATAATAGTAATAGAGGTAAAGTAGAAATATACAATTGCTCAGCGTATATGAATGGCAGAGATTATGCCTTCAGCAATACCAATCCTTTGGAAGAATTAATCATAAAAAATTCAATTTCGTTAGACGGCACCAATAGCTTTAATGCAACCACAACAGACTTATCTAATAATACTTGGAATGATGATTTTTCTGTTTCTGAAGCAGATTTTGAAAATCTTATGGTTGAAGAATTAACTGCCGAGCGCCAAGCTGATGGAAGTTTACCACAAATTAGTTTTATGCATTTAGTATCGGGAAGCGATTTGATAGATGCAGGAGTAGAAGTTGATGGAGTAGAATTTAATGGAACTGCTCCCGATCTTGGAGCTTTTGAATTTTAAAAAATAGAAACATGAAAATACGAATTTTAATAGGACTTTTATTTTTGAGTTTAAACTTATTAGCTCAAAAAAATCCTACTTTATATTTAATCGGCGATTCTACAATGTCCGATAAAAAGAATCCGGACGAAAACCCTGAACACGGTTGGGGACAAATGTTACCGGAGTTAATGAACGATGAGATTACGATTGAAAATCACGCAGTGAATGGACGTAGTTCTAAAAGTTTTATCGGTCAAGGAAGATGGCAAACGGTTTACGAAAAACTTAAACCGGGTGATTTTGTGATCATTCAGTTTGGGCATAACGACCAGAAAATTAAGTCGCCAGATCGATTTACCAATCCGTTTACCGAGTATCGTTATAATTTAGAGAAATACGTAAAGGAAACTCGAGAAAAAGGTGCAACTCCAATTTTAATGAGCTCGATTGTTCGTAGAAATTTTAATGAACACGGCACATTGGTCGATACGCACGGCGAATATCCTTTGGTGGTGCGAATGGTCGCTAAAGATCTGGATGTCCCTTTTATCGATATGCAGTGGTTAACCGAGCAATTAGAAATGAAATTTGGAGCTGAAGAATCGGCCGATCTGCATTTGCATTTCGAACCGGGAGAAGTGGCTTATTATCCCGACGGAAAAAGCGATAACACACATTTATCTGAGAAAGGCGCAACCTTGGTCGCCAGTTTGGCGCTACAGGAAATCGCTAAAAAAGATTTACCTTTAAAGAAATACATCAAAGAATCTACCCTTAAAAAAGAAATTTTATAATGTACACACCACCAATTTTTTTCAAAGATAACGAGAGCGAATGGGAATATGCTGCGGAAGGAATTACCCGAAAATTCATCGGTTATAATCCGCAGTTAATGTTAGTGAAAGTGAAATTTGAAAAAGGTGCGATTGGTGCTTTACACGATCATTTTCATACACAGGGATCGTATGTGGCTTCTGGGAAATTCAAAATCACGATCAATGGCGAATCGAATATTTTAGAAGCAGGCGATGGTTTTTTTGTCTTACCAAATACCGAACACGGCGCTGAATGCCTGGAATCCGGAGTTTTAATCGATGTGTTTAATCCTATTCGGGAAGATTTTTTGGATGAATAAACTTAAGCTTTTAGTTAGTTTATTGTTTTTTTTCCGATGCCGAATTTTGCTCAGCTTTCTTCGGAAGAGAAACAAACTCGAATAGATGAAATCATCAACCGAATTCAGTTGCCCGAAATTCCTAAAGTTGAGGTTTTGGTTTTAGATTATGGAGCGAAACCAAATTCAGCAAAAGACAGTAAAAAAGCTTTTGATAAAGCCATAAAAGCACTTCAAAAAAAAGGTGGTGGGAAATTAATCGTTCCAAAAGGCGAATATCAATTGGAAGGGCCAATTCATTTAATCAGTAATATGGAACTTCATTTAGCTGAAGGCGTATTGCTGAATTTCGGTACCAATCCTAAAGATTATCCGATGGTGTTAACCAGTTGGGAAGGGACGATGTTGTACAATTATAGTCCGCTTATTTATGGCAACAACCTCAAAAACGTTGCCATCACCGGATGCGGAACTATTAACGGAAACGGAAAAGAATTCTGGCAAAGCTGGAAAAGCAAAGAAGATCCTGCCAAGCAAAAAAGTAGAGAAATGAATCATAATTCGACTCCGCTTCAAGATCGGCAATTTGGAGAAGGCAGCTATTTGCGTCCGCAATTATTGCAATTAGTAAATTCAGAAAACATTTTAATTGAAGATATAAGAATTGAAAATGCGCCGTTTTGGTGTGTTCATTTGCTAAAATGTAAAAGCGCCACCTTGCGCGGCTTATCTTACGATTCGCACAACAGCAATAATGACGGCATCGATTTAGAATATACCAGCGATGTTTTAATCGAAGACGTTACTTTCGATAATGGCGACGACAACGTAGCCATAAAAGCCGGTAGAGATGATGAAGGAAGAGCAAATGCAGCAACACCTTCAGAAAATATTGTAATGCGTAATTGTTTGCTGAAAGGTTTACACGCTTTTGTAATTGGGAGTGAAATGAGCGCCGGCGTGCGAAATGTATTTGTGCAGAATTGCAAAGCGCACGGCTACCTAAAACGCGGAATTTATTTTAAAACCAATCCCGATCGTGGTGGTTATATCAAGGATATTTACATCGATAACCTGAAATTCGATAAAACCGAAGATCTTTTTTACATCACTTCGTTCTATCACGGTGAAGGTGAGGGGCATAATTCAAAAATCTCTGATATTTATATCAATAATATTAAGTGTGAAGAAGCCACAGGAACGGCCGTGGTGATTCAAGGTTTTGAAGATAGCAAGGTAGAGAATGTTCAGCTTCAGAATATAAAAGTAAAGAAAGCAAAAAACGGAACTTCGATCACCAACACCAAAAATGTAGTTGTCGATAATTTAATTATCGGCGAAGAAGCCGGCGTGCCAACCGCAGCAGGAAAAGATGTAGGTGAAAAAAAGTAATTAGAATAAACGACAATTGTTGAATTATTTCTAATTTCAGCATTAAAAATGTTTAAATGAAAAGATTACAAGATAAGATAGCGGTAGTAACCGGAGGAAACGGAGTTTTAGGAGGAGCAATTGCTAAAGGTTTTGCTGCAGAAGGAGCAAAGGTGGGCATTATGGGAAGAACCGAAGCTACCGTAAATCAAAAAGTTGAAGAAATTAAAGCTGCCGGCGGAGATGCATTTGCTTTGGTAGCCGATGTGTTAGATCGAGAACAGCTGGAAGCTTGCAAAGAAAGTGTTCTCCAAAATTATGGGCAAGTAGATATTTTAGTAAATGCAGCCGGAGGAAATGTAAAAGGAGCCGTAATTACTCCGGAGCAATCGATTTTCGATCTAAATATCGAAGATTTTGATAAAGTAAATCATTTGAACTTTAAAGGAACTTTATTACCTACGTTAGTTTTTGCTAAAGAAATGGTCGACCAGAAAAAAGGAAGTATTATTAATATTTCTTCGATGGCTGCTCAACGAGCTTTAACGCGTGTCTTAGGTTATGCAGCGGCAAAAGCTGCGGTAGATAATTTTACCAAGTGGTTAGCCGTAGAAATGAATCAGAAATACGGCGATGGTATTCGCGTAAATGCTATTGCTCCAGGATTTTTTATAGGAGATCAGAACCGTGATCTATTATTAAATAAAGACGGAAGTTTAACCGCTAGAGGAAATACAATAGTCACCCAAACACCAATGGCTCGTTTTGGTAAACCAGAAGAATTGCAAGGCGCTGCCAATTGGCTAGCCAGCGATGAAGCTTCTTTTGTTACCGGTATTGTCGTACCAATCGATGGTGGTTTTGGCGCGTTTAGTGGCGTTTAAATCTCCCGAAAAACTTTACCGAAAAACTGAAAGGTTTCTTTAGCTTTTTCGATCGCTTGCGTTTCTTCTTCCGCAGAGAAATCTTTCTTTTTTAGGTCTTTGGTAAATTTTCTCCAACCATCTACGCTTTGACGTTTTCCGTTGAAAAAATGATGCTCTTCAATACTAGAAAGTTGCTCACATTCTTTAATGTTCTTAGCGATCATCATTCCGCCAAGTGAAGAACCTTCAACCACATACCAAGCGCCTAAAGCTTCAGCATCGGTATTGATAGTGAAATCGTGTTGAAAGTTTTCAGAAATGCTAAGATCTACATTTAATTCAGCTAGATCTTTCGCTAAATTTTCTGTTTTGTCTGAAGTATATTCAGGGAGTTGAGCTTCAATTTTATCTTCAGTGATTTTATAAGCTACATAATTTTGAAGTAACAATTTCTTGTATTGTTCAACAGAAATACTATGCTTCATTATTAAATCTGCCGTATTCTCACCTTCAATTTTTTCGTGTAACTCTTGGGTCGCCGCTCTTAGTTTTTCTAGCATTTATTTTTCTTTCTCTCCTTCTTGAAGCTTAATTAAATCGATGTTTTTTCTAATTTTATTGATGTTAATTTTCTGTTCTTCGGTATCGACATCAATTTTATCTAGGTAATCGTAAATTTGATTAACAGCGATTTTATTTTTTCTTATTTTTTCTCTTAGCTCATCTTGTTTGATCATATTAAAAACTACTTGTTTAAAAAGTGGTTCTAACTTTTCAGCAAGCGTATTCATATGTTTTTTTAAGATGAAACCGGAAGCTCCAGAAAGTATGGTGTTTGCAGCCATCTCATCATCATCAATAGTTCCCGTAATAAATATAAAAGGAATATTAGGATCTTGAGCCTTGGCTTCTTGTAAAATATCTAACCCGGTACACGTAGGTAAATTGTAATCAGATAGAATTACATCGGGCACGAAGCTTTGTAATTCTCTGGTAAAATCTGGAAGATTATCGACAATTTTAATTTCAAAATTCTCTACAAAGCTTTTGATTTGAATTTCAATTAGCTCGGCATCGGTTTTATAATCTTCGATTAATAATATTCTAAGTTTGGTTGTAATCATAGCTTTTCTTTAGTCGAAAAATTAATTTTCGCTAACATCAATATAAAAATAGAACTGCGCACCTTCATTAATTTGGGAAGTAGCCCAAATTTCTCCTTCGTGTTTGTCTATTACCTTTTTTACAGTTGCAAGCCCTATGCCAGATCCGTTAAAATCTTTGCTAGAGTTAGCACGCGAAAATACATCGAAAATTTTGTTTTTGAAACTAGGGTCGAAGCCTATACCATTATCTTTAACAAAATAAATATGTTTATTGCCTTCTGTGTGAAAACCGATAGCAACTTTAGGTTCTTTTGTTTTAGATGAATATTTAACTGCATTAGAGATTAAATTGCCAAAAACTTGAGAGATCATGCGTTTATCGGCAGTGATTTCGGGTAAATTTTCATCAACTTTAATGGAAGTAAACGGATATTCTGTTTCTATGTTTTGAGAAGATATAATTACTTCTACAAGCTTTTTTGTAGAGAATGTAGTTAAGTTAAGGTTATTTTGCCCAACTTTAGCATAGGTTAAAATATCTTCGATAAGTAAATCCATCTCTTCTGCAGAAGTAAGAATGGTTTTTAGTGCTTTTTTTCCGTAATCGTCTAATTTATCTAAATAGTTATTAATGAGTATTCTAGAATAACCGTCGATACCTCTTAAAGGTGCTCTTAAATCGTGAGACACACTGTAACTAAAGGTTTCTAACTCTTTATTTACTTCAACTAAACTATCGTTAAGATTTTTAATCT
>ENA-ORDG01001154-ORDG01001154.1-marine-metagenome-genome-assembly--contig:-NODE-1154-length-11117-cov-2.534239_pt1 | contig 11117 bp, 9 predicted proteins | sample MGYA00248629_ERZ508524 | MGnify/ENA primary metagenome ERZ508524 (study PRJEB26194, sample SAMN05421901) | marine metagenome | isolation source: East of Rio de Janeiro, Brazil, South Atlantic Ocean...
AGATCGACCTGCAGTTCAACATCGGCGCGAACCCGGTGAACGACGAGATCAGCGAAGTCGAACTGAAGATCAACGCGACCGCCAATTGCGAAAACGGGCAGCTCTACGTGATCGAGCTGGTCTATGCCGGCCTCGTCGGCGTGCGCAACATGCCCGAAGACCAGATGCACATGTTCCTGTTCGCAGAAGCGCCGCGCATCCTGTTTCCCTTCGCCCGCCGTGTGGTTGCCGATGCGACCCGCGATCTGGGCTTCCAGCCGCTGATGGTCGATCCGATCGACTTCAACGGGCTGTACCTGCAGCGCCTTCAGGAACGGCAGGCGGAAGACGCCGCTGCGGGCGGCGCGGCACCGGGCGGCAACGCCTGACCACCGCCCGGCAGGGGGGCCAGTAGGGAGGCGGGCGGATGAGCCTGCTCAGGAATGTCGGGACGATCGGCGGGCTGACGCTGGTCAGTCGCTTTGCCGGGCTCGCGCGGGAGATGATCTTCTCCCGCGTGCTTGGCGCGAATGCCGTCACCGATGCCTGGTTCCAGGCCTTCATCATCCCCAATGTCTTCCGCCGCATGTTCGCGGAAGGCGCGTTTTCGGCCGCCTTCGTGCCGATGTTCTCCAAACGCCTGCACGGGGATGGCGGGATCGAGGAGGCGCGCAGCTTCTCCAACGATGTGCTGAGCGTGTTCCTGCCGGTGCTGATCGCGGTCTGCGCGGTCATGATGCTGGCGATGCCGCTGGTCATTCGCCTGCTCGGCGATGGCGATTCCTCGCCCGCCAACTTCGCGATGGAAGTCGACTTCGCGCGGATCATGTTCCCCTATATCGCGCTGGTCAGCATGGTGACGCTGTTCACCGGCATGCTCAATTCGGTCAGCCGTTTTGCGCCCGGGGCAAGTTTTCCGATCATCCTCAACCTGGTGCTGATCGCGAACCTGCTGATCGGCGATCATGCCATCTCGCAATGGGGCTGGACCACGCGTCAGGTCGGCTACACCCAAGCCTGGGCGGTGACGGTGGGCGGTGCGATCCAGCTCGCCTGGCTCTATTACTGGACCCGGGTGGAGGGCTTCCGGCCCAAGCTTCTGTGGCCGCGCATCACGCCCGAGGTAAAACGCCTGTCGATCATCGCGTTTCCCGCAGCGATCGGCGGCGGCGCGTATCAAATCAACACGCTGGTCCAGCTCTACTTCCTCAACCAGCTCGACAGCGGCTCGATCAGCTACATGAATTACGCCGACCGGCTGAACCAGCTGCCGCTGGGGATCATCGGCATCGCCCTGTCGACCGCGATCCTGCCCACATTGTCCAAGTTCGTCGGCGCGAAGAATCGGGCGGGGACCGATCGCATCCAGTCCGATGCGATCGAGCTCGCCATGCTGCTGACGATCCCCGCAGCCGTCGCCCTCGCCATCTGTGCCGAACCCTTCGTCACGATGATCTTCCAGGGCGGCCGCTTCAGCCTCGAACAGGCGGCGCTGACCGGCAATGTGCTAGCTGCGCTGGTCCTCGGCCTGCCCGCCTATGTGCTGGTGAAGGTGCTGGTGCCCAACTTCTACGCCCGGTCCGACACGCGCACACCGGTCTACGCGGCGTTCATCTCGCTGGTCGTGTTCGCGGGGATGAACGTCGCGATGATCGGCCGGTTCGGCGTGGTCGGGGTCGCCTTTGCCAGCGTGGTCGGCGCGTGGATCAATGTCGGCTACCTCTATGCCGTGCTGGTCCGGCGCGACTATTACCGCATTCCGTTGAAGCTGGTCGGGCGGATCGCGCGCCAGCTGGTGGCCGCCGCGGCGATGGGCGCTGCCCTGTGGTTCACCCGCGACCTGCTGACCGGGTGGTACGATGCGGGCCTGTTCGCGCGGGCTGGCGCGCTCGCCGCGCTCGTCGTCTGCGCGGGCGCAGTCTATTTCGGGATCGCCTTTGCGATCGGCGCGATCGACCGCCAGCGCATCACCACGCTGACCCGCAAGACCCCCGTGCCGGAGAGCGACGAGCCTGCGACCGACGAACCGCACGATCTTGCCCCTTAGCGGGCCTGTGCTATGCCCCGCCGCGATGACTGACACGCCACTCTTCACCCGTTCGGCCCCGGCGCGCTTCGTGCTGCGCGGGCGGGCGGCCTGGCGATGGCTCGGACACGCCTGACCCCGGCAACCCGATACCCGCCAGCCCTCGGCGCTGGCCCATTTCAGTCTTCTAGGGAGTAACCCCCAATGCGCGTAGTTTCGGGCATCCAGCCCACCGGCAACCTTCACCTCGGCAATTATCTCGGCGCGATCCGCAACTGGGTGCGGATGCAGGACGAGATGGACGCGGACAGCGAGTGCCTGTTCTTCCTCGCTGATCTGCACGCCATCTCCATGTCGCACGAGCCCGCCGAACTGCGCCGTGCCACGCTGGAAATGGCCGCCGCGCTGGTCGCCTGCGGGATCGATCCCGATCGCTCGATCCTGTTCAACCAAGCGCAGGTGCCCCAGCACGCGGAGCTGCAATGGCTGCTCAACGGCACCGCGCGGATGGGCTGGCTGAACCGGATGACGCAGTGGAAGGACAAGGCGGGCAAGAACCGCGAAGGCGCGAGCGTGGCGCTGTTCACCTACCCGGTGTTGCAGGCCGCCGACGTGCTGGTCCACCAAGCGACCCACGTGCCCGTGGGCGACGATCAGAAGCAGCATCTGGAGCTGGCACGCGACATCGCGCAGAAGTTCAACAACGACTTCTGCACCGAAGACGCCCCGCTCTTCACCCTGCCCGAACCGATCACTCCGCCCGACGCGGCGCGGATCATGAGCCTGCGCGACGGCAGCAAGAAGATGTCCAAGTCGGACCCTTCGGACATGAGCCGGATCAACCTGTCCGACGATCCGGACGAGGTGATGAAGAAGGTCAAGAAGGCCAAGACCGATCCCGAGCCGCTGCCTTCGGAGCGCGGCGGGCTCGAAGGCCGCGCAGAAGCGCTCAACCTCGTGACGATCTACGCCGCGCTGACCGACCGGAGGGTGGATGACGTGCTGGCCGAACATGGCGGGCAGGGCTTCGGCGCGTTCAAGCCTGCGCTGGGCGAGGTGCTGATCGAAACGCTGCGGCCGATCTCGGCACGGTTCAACCAGCTGCTCGAAGATCGCGAGGCGCTCGATGCGATCCTCGCACGCGGCGCAGCCAGGGCGCGCGACCGCGCTGCGCCCACGCTGGCTGCGACCTACCAAGCGCTCGGACTGGTCCGTGGCTGATCGCAGATCCCGCTAAGTCGAGGAAAGTTAAGGACTTCAAGAGGTTAAAGCAGCGTTCAGGGGAACCTGTCTAACAGGTGAATCGTAATGTCATGCGGGGGGGCATCCCCACGGAGTGCCTCCCCTCACCCAGGGGCACTTGCCATGATCAAACCACGTTTTCTCGCTGCCGTCGGCGCGCTGGGCATTCTCGGCGCCGGGCTGACCGCTTGTGCGACCGGCTTCCAGGCCGATGTCTCCCGCTTCCAGGCGCAGCTGCCTGCGCCGCAGGGCCAGACCTTCGCGGTGGTCGCGGACGATCCCTCGCTCGCCGGCGGGATCGAGTTCGGCCAGTATGCGGAGCTGGTAAGCGGTGAGATGGCGCGGCTGGGCTACGTCCCCGGCACGCCCGCCAATGCCGACCTGATCGTGCGGTTCGACTACGATGTCGATAACGGGCGCGAACGGGTCCGCTCGACCGGGACCGGCTTCCGCGATCCCTTCTACGATCCCTGGTATCGTTACCGTGCCGGGGCCTTCGTCCCGCGCGGCTACTGGGGTTACGGCTACTACGACCCGTGGCTCTCCAGCAGCAGCCGGATCGACAGCTACACCGTCTATACCAGCGAGATCGACCTCGACATCGACGACCGGCGGACCGGCCAGCGTCTGTTCGAAGGCACGGCCAAGGCCGTATCGCCCAGCGACAACCTGCAATATCTGGTGCCCAATCTGGTCGACGCGATGTTCACCGGCTTCCCCGGCAATTCGGGCGAAACCGTGCGGATTTCGATCAAGCCGGAAGAGCGGTAAGACCGGGCCACACTATAAGACAGGAAAGGGCGGGCCGCAGGGTCCGCCTTTTTCGTATCAGAGCGCGGCGTGCCCGCCGGTCGAGCCGAAGCCCCCGCTGCCGCGCGCGGTATCATCCAGATCGTGGACCTCGGTAAAGGCCGCGCGGGTGACAGGGGCGAGCACCAGCTGCGCCACGCGGTCGCCGCGGCGGATCGCGAAGCTCTCGCCCCCATGGTTGATCAGCAGCACCTTGAGCTCGCCGCGATAGTCCGAATCGATCGTGCCGGGCGCATTGGGCACTGAGATGCCGTGCTTGAATGCGAGGCCCGAGCGCGGGCGGACCTGAATCTCGTAACCCTTGGGAATCGCGACCGCAAAGCCCGTGGCGACGGCATGGCGCGCGCCGGGGGCGAGCTCGACATCCTCCGCCGCGCACACATCCATCCCCGCCGCGCCATCGGTGGCGTAGACGGGCAGCGGCAGGCCTTTGCCATGCTCGAGGCGTTTGATCGCCACGCCGACCGTATCAGTCATCATCATTCTCCAGCGCCAGCGCGATCCGTTCGACCAGCCGCATGGCGACCTCTTCCTTGGGCATTTGCGGCCAGTCTTCGACGCCCTCTTCGGTGACGAGGTGGATGGTGTTGTGCGCCCCGCCCATCACGCTTTGCCCAACGCCGCCAGACACATCATTGGCGATAATCCAGTCGGCCTTCTTGCGCGCACGCTTGGCCTGCGCGTTCTCGACCACATCGTCGGTCTCCGCAGCGAAGCCGATCAGCAGGCCGGGGCGTGCGTCAGAAGCGCCCAGCGTGGCGAGGATATCGGGGTTCTCGGCCAGCTCCAACGCGGGCGGAGCGTCGCCGCGCTTCTTCATCTTGCTCCCGGCGACATCGCGCGTGCGCCAGTCGGCGACGGCGGCGGCCATGATCGCGATATCGGCGGGCAGGCTTCCGCGTACCGCAGCCGCCATGTCACGCGCGGTCTGCACGTCGACGCGGGTGACACCGGGCGGCGTCGCCAGCTCCACCGGACCCGCGACCAGCGTAACCCGCGCGCCTGCCGCAGCGGCAGCGGCGGCAATCGCGAAGCCCTGTTTCCCGCTGGAGCGGTTGGCGATGTAGCGCACCGGATCGATCGGCTCATGTGTCGGCCCGGCGGTCACCAGCACGTGGCGGCCCGCCAGCGGTGCCCCGTCGAAATGGTAGAAAGCGCCGCGATCCTCTTCGGGGGCAAGCGCAGCCGCGCCGCCTTTCTCTGCCAGCAGCGTGTCCGGCTGCGGCGCCGCCTTCCGCCCACCGCGCGGAATCAGCGATGCGATCAGCCCACCGAGGCCGCCCTGCGGCTCACGCTCGGACGTCTCGGTGCCGGTATCCTGCCCCGCCCAGCTGGCGATCGCATTCCAGATCGCGGGCGGTTCGGGCAGGCGCCCTGCGCCGTATTCGCCGCAGGCCATCGGCCCCTCGTCGGGATCGAGCACGATCACGCCCGCCTCTCGCAGCCGCGCGACATTGGCCTTCACCGCGGCGTGGCTCCACATGCGCACGTTCATCGCGGGTACCGCCATCACCGGCTTGTCCGTCGCGAGCAGCAGCGTGGTCGCCAGATCGTCCGCAATACCCGCCGCCATCTTGGCCAGCATGTTCGCGGTCGCAGGGCAGACCACCACCAGATCCGCCTCGCGGCTGAGCTGGATATGGCCCATCTCGACTTCGTTCCTGAGGTCCCACAAGGTGGTGTGAACGGGGTTTTCGGACAGCGCGGCCAGCGTCATCGGGGTGACGAAATGCGCACCCCCTTCGGTCAGCACGCAGGTGACGCTGCCGCCGTTCTTGCGGATCAGGCGGATCAGCTCGCACGACTTGTAGGCCGCGATCCCGCCGCCGATCACCAGCAGCACCTTGATGCCGCTCGGCGCCGCCATCAGCCGATCACCCCCAAAGCGAACAGACCCGCCATCAGGCCCGCGCCACCCAGCACCAGCGCCGCCTGGCCGAGCCAGCCGGGGCCGCTCTCGCGCGCGCGCCGATCCCACATCAGCTCGATCTCGGGCAGCGGAGCGGGCTCGGGCGCGCCGCCCTTGGGCGGGTATTTCTCCTCGAGCCGGCGAACCAGCCCCGGGATCCGCTGCAGCGTGTCGAAATCCTCGCGCAGGCGCTCGGCAATCGCAGCCTCGGGGCCCAGCTCATCGCGAATCCAGCTGCGCACGAAGGGCGCGGAGACATCCCACATGTTGATCTTGGGATTGAGCTGCGTGGCGATGCCTTCGACCATCACCATCGTCTTTTGCAGCAGCAGCAGGTGCGGCTGGGTCTGCATGTCGAAATCGCGGGTGATCGCGAACAGCCCGTCGAGCATCTGGCCGACCGACAGCTCGCTCACCGGCTTGCCGCGCATTGGCTCGCCCACCGCGCGCAACGCCGTGGCGAATTCGCCGACCGAGTGGTGGCTGGGCACATATTGCGCCTCGAAATGGATTTCCGCGACGCGGCGGTAATTGCCGGTGGTCAGGCCATAGAGGATTTCCGCCAGCCATTGCCGCGCGCGCCGGTCGATCCGGCCCATGATCCCGAAATCGATCGCGGCGATCGTGCCGTCGGGCTCCACGAACAGATTCCCCTGGTGCATGTCGGCATGGAAATAGCCGTAGCTGATCGCCTGCGTGAGGAAGGCGAGGACCAGCCGTTCGGCCAGCTGCTCCAGATCGTGCCCCGCCGCGACCAGCCCTTCGCGGTCGCTCATCTTGATGCCGTCGATCCATTCGATCGTCATCACGCGGCCATTGGTCCGATCCCAATCGACCGCGGGGATGCGATAGCCGGCAAAGCCCTTCATCGCCTCGGCCAGCTCGCTCGCCGCCGCAGCCTCGCGCCGCAGGTCGAGCTCGGTATTGGTCCAGCGCTTGAAGTTGGCGATGGTCAGCGCGGGCCGCAGGCGCGCGGCCTCGCCGCCCATCGCCTCGACATGCGCGGCGGCCCATTCATAGGTCGCGATGTCGCGGGCGAACTGCTCACGGATGCCCGGGCGCAGCATCTTGACCGCGACCTGCCGCCCATCGGTAGTGATGGCGCGGTGGACCTGCGCGATCGACGCCGCGCCGACCGGCTTGGGGTCGATCTCCGCAAACAGCGCGTCGACCGGCTGCGCAAAGGTCGATTCGATCACCGGGCGCAGGCTCTCGAACGGGACCGGCGGCAGGTTGTCCTGCAAGGACAGAAGGTTGAGCGCCGCCTCGTCCCCGACCAGATCGGGCCTTGTGGCGAGCGACTGGCCCAGCTTGATCGCCGCCGGACCAATCGCGCGGAACGCGCCTGCATAATCGGGAGTCGCGGGCTGGCGGGTGCCGAACCGGGCGAGCCTGACCAGACGCTTGACGGGGGCGGGCGTGTTGGGATCGCTCTCGATCCCGCGCAGCGCGCCGTGACGCGCGGCGGTCCGCCCCCATTTCAGCAGGCGCCAGATATGGCGAGACGGGCGTGTCACGCGATCAGATTTTCCAGCCGGAATGAATGTTCACGGCCCCGCCGAGGATCGTCTCGACGCGGGTCTGCGTAAAGCCCGCCGCCTTGATCATCGCCTCGAACTCGGGCGGGCGCGGGAAGCGGCGGATCGATTCGGCGAGGTAGCGATAGCTTTCCTCGTCATTGGCGATCAGCTTGCCCATCAGCGGCATCAGCCGGTGCGAGTAGAGGTCGTAAACCTCCTTGAAGCCGGGCCAGTCGGTGCTGGAGAACTCCATGCAGTAGAACCGCCCGCCATGCTTGAGCACCCGGTGCGCCTCGGCCAGCGCCTTGTCGATATGGGTCACGTTACGAATGCCGAACACGATCGTGTAGGCATCGAACTGCCGGTCGGAGAAGGTCAGCTCCTCGGCGTTCTGGCACGACCAGACGAGGCCATCGATCCCGCGCTCCATCGCGCGCTCGACGCCCACGTCGAGCATGTCCTGATTGATGTCGGACACGATCACGTCCGCGCCGCAATCGGCCATGCGGAAGGCGATGTCGCCGGTGCCGCCCGCCATGTCGAGAATCGCCTCGCCCGGCTGCGGTTTGACCCGCCGCACGAAGCGGTCCTTCCACAATCGGTGCATCCCGCCCGACATCGCATCGTTCATCACGTCGTACTTGGCGGCGACGCTGGAAAAGACGCCGCCAACGCGCGCGGTCTTCTCATCGGGGCTGACATCTTCGTAGCCGAAGGAAACGGTATCGCTCATGGAGTTGGGCCTTAGGGGGAAAGGTTTGTGGCGTCTATTCGCTGATCGTTGAATGCGGTGCCAGCCCACACCCCCGCCCGACCAACCCATGGGCATTATCCTGTCGGGTTGGCCGGGCGAGGATGTGGGCTCGTGCGGAAGCGGCGGCCCCTCCTCTCCTCAATCGACATCGGGCCTCCCGCCGGATAACGAGACCAAATGCCCGAACTTCCCGAGGTCGAGACCACCGTGCGCGGGCTCGCCCTTCATCTGGAAAACCGCATTATCACCGCCGCGCGCACCGCGCGGCCCGACATGCGCAGGCCCTTTCCCGAAGGACTGGGGCAGGCGCTGGTCGGCGCGCGGGTTACCTCGCTGGGGCGACGCGCCAAGTTCGGTCTGATCCATACCGACCGCAACCAGACGCTGATCTTCCATCTGGGGATGAGCGGGCGCTGGCGGATCGATCCCGACCAGCCCGACCGGCACGACCACCTGCTGATCGAAACCGAATCGAATCGATTCGCGCTCAACGATCCACGGCGATTCGGCTGGGTCGATCTGGTCGACACCGCTGCGCTCGATGCGTGGCCCAGCTTCGTCACCATGGGGCCCGAACCGCTCGGCCCCGATCTTACCGCCGCCCATCTGCGCGCCGCGCTGGCGGGCCGCAGGCAGGCGATCAAGCTGCTCCTGCTCGACCAGCGAATCGTCGCAGGCCTCGGCAATATCTACGTGTGCGAGGCGCTGTGGCGCGCCCGCATCAGCCCGAAGCGTGCAGGTGGCCGCGTCTCGCTCGCGGCGCTGGAACGGCTGGTTACGGCGATTCGCGAGGTGCTGGAGCAATCGATTCGCGATGGCGGATCGACCTTGCGCGATTATGCCCGGCCCGATGGCGAGCTGGGCTATTTCTCCACCCGGTTCGACGTCTATGGCCGCACCGGCGAATCGTGCCGGCGCGAGGATGGCGGCCACATCGCCCGGATCGAACAGGGCGGTCGCAGCACCTGGTATTGCCCGGTCTGCCAGAGGTAGGCTTTCGGCCAATTTCCTTGACGAGCCGGACACCGCGCCCTATGTGCGCGCCCTTCCGGCGAGCAATCGCCGCTTCCAGGCATTGATTTTAAAAGCAGTTGGCTGCGCGCTTCGCGGCCAGAGACAAGGACGACCATGGCCAATACGCCGCAAGCCCGCAAACGCATCCGTCGCAACGAGCGTCGCGCCGAAATCAACGGTGCGCGTATGAGCCGCATCCGCACCTTCCTCAAGAAGGTCGAGAGCGCGATCGAAGGCGGCGACAAGGAAACCGCCCAGACCGCCCTTCGCGCTGCTCAGCCCGAGCTGGCGCGCGGCGTTGCCCGCGGCGTTCTCCACAAGAACACCGCGTCGCGCAAGATGAGCCGGCTTTCCAAGCGGGTTGCCGCTCTCTAAGCTGCTTTCAGATTACAATCTGACCGCGTTTTCGGGGTCGTCGCCGTGTGCGACGGCCCCTTTTGGTTTTGTCTTAAAACCGACGCACAGGCTTCGCGATTCGGCCTAGGAATCCCGCCGATTCGAGGGGCTATCCGGGGCGAAAAAGCAGCGTTTACAGCGCCTTAAACGGAAGGCTGCGGCTCACACCACTGTCAATTTCTTTATTTCAAATTCGCTACCATTTCGCGCTTGCCCATCGGCCCCCAGACCTGTCTATTGATCGTCACCGCCGGGGAGGGACACCGCGGCTGGGACTAAATCGAAGATGGCCGGTGGGGGGCCTCAACACTGCTCGCGATGACACGCGATTCCGGTGAAGGGGGCGCTGTATCCATCGAATGTAAACAGGGAACCCCGGAGGCGACACGCGCTTCCGGAAGCGGAGGTCTATTAGCAAGTCATGGCACGTATTCCCGATACGAACGGTGCCGCGCGCAAGCGGGCCAAAGGCGAAGGCGAAGATATGGAGCGCGTGGCGCTGGCCGCGGACTGGGACGATATCAGCACCGGCCTGCGCAAGGATCTTGGCCATCAGCTGCACAGCCAGTGGATCAAGCCGATCCAGCTGGGCGAGTTCGACTCCGAAACCGGCACGCTGGCGCTGTACCTGCCGTCGGAATTCGCCGCCGAGTGGGTCCGCAAGCATTTCGCCGACCGCCTCTCGCTCGCGTGGAAGATCATGCGGTCCGAGATCAAGACCGTCGTGATCGAAGTGCACCCCAGCCGCAAGCGGATGGCCGACATCTCGCTGGGCGATTCGCGTCGCCCGGCCAATGACGGGCCCGAACTGCGCGTGGTGTCTGATGGCGGCTTCGGCGATCCGGGCTTCAGCAGCGTCGGCCTCGACGCTTCGCTGACCTTCGCCGCCTTCGTTACCGGCGATGCCAACGTGCTCGCGCGCAATGCAGCGCAGCGGATGGCCGCCAACGAGAAGCCGCAGTTCTCGCCGCTCTACATCAAGGCCGCGACCGGGCAGGGCAAGACGCACCTGCTGCACGCGATCGGCCACCAGTTCCTCAGCCAGCATCCGCGTGCGCGGATCTTCTACTGTTCGGCAGAGCGCTTCATGGTCGAGTTCGTCCAGGCGCTGAAGCAGAACCGGATGATCGAGTTCAAGACGCGCCTGCGCGGCTTCGACCTGCTGCTGGTCGACGATATTCAGTTCATCATCGGCAAGGCCAGCGCGCAGGAAGAACTGCTCTACACGATCGATGCGCTGCTGGCCGAAGGCAAGCGACTGGTGTTCGCCGCAGACCGTGCGCCGCAGGCACTCGACGGGGTCGAACCGCGCTTGCTCAGCCGCCTGTCGATGGGGCTCGTCGCCGATATCCAGGCGGCCGATATCGAACTGCGCAAGAAGATCCTCACCTCCAAGCTCACCCGCTTCGCGCCGCTCGAGGTTCCGGCGGACGTGCTCGATTTCCTTGCGCGCACCATCACGCGCAA
>ENA-ORDG01001155-ORDG01001155.1-marine-metagenome-genome-assembly--contig:-NODE-1155-length-11113-cov-4.582729_pt1 | contig 11113 bp, 6 predicted proteins | sample MGYA00248629_ERZ508524 | MGnify/ENA primary metagenome ERZ508524 (study PRJEB26194, sample SAMN05421901) | marine metagenome | isolation source: East of Rio de Janeiro, Brazil, South Atlantic Ocean...
TTTATTCAATACTTATGAAAATACTTTTGGTGAAAATCATGATGTGACTTTTCTGTTAGGAACCACTGTTTATCAAACCAAAGGAGAAGGGCTTTATGGAAGCAGAAATGGTGTAAATGCTAACAGTTGGGATTTTGCAGATTTAAGTTCTGCTACCGGCGTGGGAGAAGACCAAACTAATAGTTCTTATTCATATATAGTAAGAAGATTGTCATACTTTGGCAGGTTACAGTATAGCTTTAAAGATAAGTTTCTATTCTCGGCAATGTTAAGAAGAGATGCTTCTACAAGATTTGGTCCTAGTAACAGAGTTGGGTATTTCCCATCTGTAACTGCTGGTTATGTTCTTTCTGAAGAAGATTTTTTCGATTCAGATTTCTTCAACCTATTTAAGGTAAGAGGTAGTTACGGAGTTTTAGGTAATGATCAAATTGGCGATTTTCAATATTTAGCCTTGTTGAATGGTGAAGCTACTTATGTTTTAGGTCCGGATCAGTCGTTAGTTAATGGTAATGCTTTGGGAGTGCTAGCAAATCCAGATCTACAATGGGAAGAAGCTAAAAAACTAGATGTAGGGGTTGATATTGAGTTTTTAGAAAATAAATTCTCGATCGTTGCCGATTATTTTCATAACAGAAGAGATAATCTGTTAATTCCAAATATTGGAGTTTCTGGTATTTACGGTACGGGAGCTCCGGGAGCAGGAAGTCCTACAGTAAATGCAGGAGAAGTAGTAAACAAAGGATGGGAATTTGCGTTGAACTTTAACGAAAAAGTTTCTGAAGATTTTTCTTTCTCTGCCAACTACAATATTAGCTTTTTAGATAATGAAGTTACTCAGGTAGATAATGGTTTAGGCTACTTAGAAGGTGGTGGTTTCGGCGTAGGTCAACCGGCTCCTTCAAGAATGGAAGTTGGCTTCCCAATGGGGTATTTTTACGGTTATCAAACCAACGGAATTTTTCAAACACAAGAAGAAGTAAATGCGCATCCATCTCAAGGAGCTCTTGGTGCAGAAGCACAACCGGGAGATATTCGCTTTGTTGATATTAACGGAGATGGAGTGATCGATGAAAACGATAGAACCAACTTAGGAGATCCAATTCCTGAGGTTACTATGGGATTCAACTTACAAGTTAATTATAAGAATTTTGATTTATCGGCATATTCATTTGCAAGTTTAGGGCAAGAAATCGTGAGAAACTACGAGAGAAATCAACCTAATGTAAACAGAATGCGTTATCGATTAGATCGTTGGACGGGTCCGGGAACCAGTAACAGCGTACCAAGAGCAACTGTAGCTTCAACTTCTAACAATGCGTTTTCAGACTTTTTTGTTGAAGATGGTTCTTTCTTAAGAATTCAGGCGGTGACTTTAGGTTATACTATTCCGAAGGAAGTAACAGAAAAAATTTACTTAGATAAATTTAGAGTTTACGGTAAAGTAGATAACATATACACATTTACAAAATATATGGGTTACGATCCTACCGCATCTACAGGAGCTCCAATTGGTCAAGGGATCGACTACGGTTTTTATCCGTTGCCAAGAACATTTTCTATTGGTGTAAACCTTCAATTCTAAAAAAAATAATGATGAGAAAATTAAATAATAAAATTGTAGCATTCGTTGTGGCAACACTAGCTTTAGTGAGTTGTTCAGACGATTTTACAGAAGTAAATCCTCCTTACGGGATAAATTCAGAATCATATTTTGCTGCAGAAGATGATTATTACAATGCGTTAATTGGTGCTTACGATGTTTTACAATCGACTTACGTTAATGTGATTTTAGGTGAAATAGCCTCAGATAATGCAAATGCAGGAGGTGAAAGTGCAAATGATGTTGTAGGTTGGCAACAAGTAGACCGTATGCAGCATACGCCAATAAACGATAACCTAGACGATATCTGGGATTGGAACTTTGCGGGTGTACAACGAGCAGCATATATCATTCAAAATGAAGATAAAATCGATTTTGATGGAAAAGCGCAAATTATTGCAGAAGCTCGATTCTTAAGAGCCTATTTTAATTTTGAATTATTAAAATGGTTTGGTCCAATACCAATTAAACCAGAAGGACAATTTGTGTTGGGTGATGTTACCTCTTTTCCTAGATCTCCAGAAGAAGAAGTATATGCTTTTATTGAAGAAGATCTCACTATTGCGATCGATAATTTAGCTGAAGTAGCTCCGGAAGTAGGAAGAGCCACTAAAGCATCTGCACAAGCTTTATTAGGTAAGGTCTATTTATATGAAGAAAATTTTACCGGTGCCGCAGCGCAATTACAAGAAGTAATTAATTCTGGTCAATATCATTTATATGGTACAGAAGCAGACGAGAACTATGAAAATCTGTTTGAATATATGGCAGAAAACGGACCAGAATCTGTTTTTGAAATTCAATATACCGGAGCAGAAGGAGCAGGTTTCGAATGTTTACAATGTAGTGAAGGTAATGTGATGGTTGGTTTTAGTGGAATAAGAGGTTATAGTGGTCCGGTTTTCGAATCAGGTTACGGTTTCAATTTACCAACAGAAGAAGCTTTTAATTCATTTGAAAGTGGAGATGCAAGACAAGAAGTGACAGTTCTCGATATCGAGGCTTGGGCAAGTGCTAATAGCGAAGTAACCTATAATATCGGGAATCAAGATCCTCAAACAGGCCATACAGGTTATTATAACAGAAAATATTTACCAAGACAGAATGATAATTTAGGTGATGCAAACCTTACGCAGCCTAATAACTATCGAGCTATTCGATACGCAGATGTATTATTAATGGCTGCAGAAGCAATGGTGAGAGGTAATTTAGATGAAGGTCAAGCACGTGATTACCTAAATATGGTAAGAAACCGTGCTGGTTTAGATAACGTAGATTCTAGCGGAAATGCTTTGTTAGAAGATATCTATGCAGATAGAAGATCAGAAATGATGGGGGAAGGTCATCGCTTTTTCGATTTAGTTCGTACAGGAAGAGCAGCAGATAATATCGAAGGATTTACCCCAGGTAAACACGAAGTTTTCCCTATTCCTTTAGAAGAGATGCAATTTGCCAATGGAAATTGGGAGCAAAATTCAGGATACTAAAAAATATTAATATAAAAATAAAACGATGAGAAATAAATTTAAAATATTAGCTTACTTATTCATAGGAATCATAATGTATAATTGTAGTGAAGATGATAGAGGGAAAATTATAAATATTGACTCACCAACAGATGTCGATGCGCAATTTACCATTGCCCAAGATAATTCAGGAGAAGTAACAATCACTCCAACCGCAACTTCAGCCAATTCTTTTATAATAGGGTTTGGAGATGGTAGTGGCTCTTCAGAGCGTATAACATCAGGAGAACAAATTGTTCATGTTTACGACGAGGGTTCTTATGATGTTACCATCATAGCATTTAATACAAATGGAGAAAGTGCTGAGGTAACAAAAACATTAGAAGTATCATTTTTGCCTCCTGAAAATTTACAAGTAACAATTACGCAGGATGAAGAAAATGTAACAGTAGAAGCTAGTGCAGATAATGCAACAAGTTATATAGTTGATTTTGGTGACGGTTCAGAAACCGTAACTTTCGGTAATGATGAAACTTTAGAACACGAATATACAGAAGAAGGAACCTATACCATTACTGTTACAGCTAATAGTGGTGCGCAAGAAACAGCTGTGTATACCGAGGATGTGACAATTGAAATAGAAGAGGAAGATCCTAATACAGATATAAGTATTCCGTTAACTTTTGAAGGTGATCCGGAAAGTTATGTCTTTACAGAATTTGAAGGAGCTCCTACAACAGTCATAAATAATCCTGATACCAATGGAAATTCCAGTGCTCAAGTGGCACAAACAGAGAGAGTTCAAGGAGCCGCTAACTATGCAGGAGCATTTATTATATTAGATGAAAACCCTGATTTAATAAATAATAACCAATTAACGATGAAAGTATGGTCACCGGCAGCAGGAATTCCTGTAACCTTAAGATTTGAAAATCCTTCCAATAATCAAAATGGGGTAGAAGCCACAGTAAATACAACAGTTGCCAATCAATGGGAAACCTTAACTTTTAACTATTCTGGGGTTACAGCCGGACAGGATATAACCAAAATGGTGATTTTCTTTAATTTGGGAACAGACGGTCAAGGCAATATCTATTATTTTGATGATATTGAATATGGAGAAGGCGATGGTGGTGAAGATCCTGGTACCGGCGGAAGCTTTACAACTATAGATTTTGAAGGGGCACCTACAAGTTATGCTTTTACAGAGTTTGCCGGTCAACCTACACAGGTAATTGCCAATCCTCAAATAAGTGGTATTAATACCAGTTCACAAGTGGCGGAAGCTATAAAAGTTTCCGGAGCTGGAAATTATGCGGGAGCTTTTTTAATACTCGATGAAGAACCAGACTTAACAGCTGCTACTTTTAACATAAAAGTGTGGTCCCCTGCCGCAGGGATTCCAATTATATTCAAATTTGAAGACGTAAACAATCCAGCTAACGGAATTGAAAATACACAAACCACCACAGTTGTCAATCAGTGGGAAACACTAACTTTTAATTTATCCGGAGATATTAGTACCGGAGATTATAAAAAAATGATTATTTACTTTAATGCCGGGAACACAGGACAGGGAAACACCTATTATTTCGATGATATCGAAATGCAATAATAAAGTTATTAAATAAAATAGTATTATGTTAAAGATTAGATATTTACTAGGAATTTTAATCATTGGCTTTGGAGCTATATTATATAGTTGTCAAGAAGATGATTACGAATTTGGAGATGTGAAATCTCCACAAAACCTCACCTTAGAAGTAATGGTTTTAAATACTTCGGAAGAATTTCCGTATGGAAATGGTTCAGGGGAAGTTCAAATCACAGCGAGTGCAGATAATGCAATAACTTATGAATTTTTCTATGGAGATAATACTTCAGAAATTGTTCCTCCTGGAGATACAATACACCAATATTCTAATACTGGAATAAACACCTATGATATAACAATCGTGGCTAAAGGAACGGGTGGGGCTTCGACAAGTGCTTCTACGTCTGTGACAGTTTTTAGTGCATTTGATGATCCCGTTGTAAAGCAATCATTAACTAGTGGAGGACAAGGTCTAGAAAACGGAAAAACTTGGTATGTAGCATCTGCTTTACCTGCTCACTTAGGAGTAGGGCCTATAACATCTGCTGGTCCAGATTATTATGCTGCTGCACCGGGTGAAAAGGCTGAAGTAAATGGTGAAGAAGGCTGTTTTTATGATGATGCTATTACTTTCTATTTAGAAGATGATCAAATTTATTTCAATCACGAAAATAATGGTGACACTTTCTTCAATGCTTCGTATAATAGTTTAGGAGGAGGTGCTGGTCCTGATGATCAGTGTTTACCTTACGATACATCCGGTCAAAAAGTAGTTAGTTTGTCAGCATCGAATTCTCAAGTTCCAGAAGATCAAACTACAGGAACAAAGTTTACTATCTCAGAGGGAGGTTTTATGAGTTACTTTATAAATAATAGTACTTATGAAGTTTTAGAAATAAATGAAACATTTATGGAGCTAAGAGCTACTATGGGACCTGGTGGTGATCAAGCATTAGCTTGGTATTTAAAATTCACTACAGACCCAGAAGGAGGTTCAGGAGGAAATAGTGGGGGTTCACCTTTAGAAACTCAGTTCAATGAACTATTGTGGGAAGATGAATTTGATCAAGGATCAGAACCAAACTCACAATATTGGAATTACGAAATTGGTAATGGTAATAATGGTTGGGGTAATGGAGAAGAGCAATATTACACAGACGAAAATGCAGTTGTTCAGGATGATATGCTAACTATTAATCTTATCAAAGAACCTACAAATGGTTTTGAGTATTCTTCTTCAAGAATTACTACACAAAATAAATTTGAATTTACATATGGTCGAGTTGAAGTTAGAGCTAAACTTCCTGAAGGAGGTGGTGTTTGGCCAGCTATATGGATGCTCGGTGCTGCAGATATTCCTTGGCCAGATAGAGGTGAAATAGATATAATGGAATTTAATGGTAATGAACCAGACTTGGTAAGTAGTGCATTGCATTTTCCTGGTAATTTTGCTGGAGATGCAGTTTCAGAACAGACTTTAATCGAAAATCCATCAACTGAATTTCACGATTATACCTTAGAGTGGAGAGAAGATAAAATAATGTTTGCTTTAGATGGTATCGTTTATCACGAGTTTACTAATACACCAGATACCCCATATCACGATCCATTTTTTATGATTTTAAATGTCGCTATGGGAGGTATATTTGTAAATTATGAAACCGATCCCAACTTTCAACAAAGTGAAATGGAAATTGATTACGTTCGAGTATATCAATAATAATAGTTTGTTTTCATATTTTAAATAGCAGAAAAAGGCAGGAGTTGAGTTAAGCCTGCCTTTTTCATTTTTATTCAACAAAGAGATGAAAAAAAATATCATTCTTTTCGTTGTGGGAGTTGCTTTGTCTTTAAATGCCTGTAAAGTCTCAAGTCAATCTAAAAAAACACCACAACAAGAAAAAAATATCGAACAAAAAGTAGATTCTGTATTGGCGCTAATGACCTTAGAAGAAAAAATCGGTCAGATGATCCAATATAACGGAAGTTGGGATGTTACCGGTCCCGCTACAGGAACTACGAACGAGAAAAAACTTCAGCGTTTAAAAAATGGTTTGGTAGGATCGATGCTTAACGTAGTTTCAGTGGAATCTACAAGAGAAGCACAGCGCTTAACGATGGAGAATTCAAGACTAAAAATTCCTTTAATTTTCGGTTACGATGTAATTCACGGTTATAAAACCATGTTTCCGGTTCCGTTGGGAGAAACTGCCAGTTGGGATATGATTTTAGCTGAAAAAACTGCTGCCGCAGCAGCGCGCGAAACTGCCGCTTCTGGTGTGCATTGGACGTTTGCACCGATGATGGATATTTCTCGTGATGCTCGTTGGGGGAGAATTATGGAAGGCGCGGGTGAAGACCCATTTTTAAACGCTCAAATTGCTGTTGCTAGAATCAACGGTTTTCAAGGTTCTGATTTAACCAGTGAAAAAACCATTGCCGCTTGCGCCAAGCATTTTGCAGGTTATGGTTTTGCAGAAGCCGGTAGGGATTACAATACCGTAAACATTGGTATTCACGAACTGCACAATACTATTTTACCTCCGTTTAAAGCTGCTGCAAAAGCAGGTGTAGCTACGTTTATGAATTCTTTTAACGAAATTGATGGTGTCCCGGCAACCTCCAGCAGTTATTTACAGCGGGAATTATTAAAAGAAGAATGGGGTTGGAATGGATTTATTGTTTCCGACTGGGGGTCTATTTCAGAAATGATTCCACACGGGATTGCTCGCAACAAGAAAGAAGCGGCACTTTTGGCCATAAAAGGCGGTAGCGATATGGATATGGAAGGTGGCGCTTACGAATCTTCTCTAGAAAGTTTAGTTGAAGAAGGTAAAATCTCAGAAACTTTACTCGATGATTCTGTAAGAAGAATTTTGCGTGTAAAATTTCAGTTAGGACTTTTTGACGATCCTTATAAATATTGTGATGAAAGTTTTGAGGAGACCGAACTTTATTCTGAAGAAAATCAAGATTTAGCGTTAGAAGCAGCAAAGAAATCGATCGTTTTACTGAAGAATGAAAATGAAATTCTACCGATTAAAAATTCAGTAAAATCGATAGCCGTTATTGGTCCATTAGCAGATGATAAAGATTCACCTTTAGGGAATTGGCGCGCACAAGCAGAAGCAAATTCTGCAGTTTCAGTATTAGAAGGTATAAAAACTCACGCGGCTAAAAACATACAAATTAATTATGCGGAAGGCGTAAAGTTAAGTACAGGCGAGCGTAGTTTTTTAAAGCCATTAAGTTTAAACCAAACCGATAAAAGCGGATTTCAAAAAGCTATCAACCTGGCAAAATCTTCAGATTTAGTTGTTTTAGTGGTTGGTGAAGATGCTTACCAAACCGGTGAAGGTAGAAGCCAAACCGATATTGGATTTTTAGGTTTGCAAGATGAATTGATGGCTGAAATTAAAAAAGTGAATCCTAATATCGTGATGGTTTTAATGAATGGAAGACCGATGGATTTAACCTGGAGCAAAGAAAACTTTCCGGCTATTTTAGAAACTTGGTTGTTGGGTTCTCAACACGGTAATGCCGTTGCAGAAGTTTTATTCGGAAAGTATAATCCTTCAGGAAAACTTCCGGTTTCATTCCCTAGAAATGTTGGTCAAGAGCCTTTGTATTATAATCAAAAAAGTACGGGACGACCAAATGCTAACGCAGAAGTTACTTATTCTCATTACACAGATTCAGACCGTGATGCGTTGTATCCGTTTGGTTTCGGCTTAAGTTATACCAATTTTGAATATGGTAAAATTCAGCTTTCAAAAACTAAATTTTCAGCTTCCGAAGAAATTACAGCTTCAGTAGAAGTTAAAAATACAGGCGATATGGCTGGAGAAGAAGTGGTTCAGCTTTACATTCGTGATTTGTTTGCAAGTATCACAAGACCCATTAAGGAGCTGAAAGGTTTCGAGAAAATTAGTTTGAAAGCGGGCGAATCGAAAACGGTAAGTTTTAAAATCGATGCAGAATTGTTGAGTTACTTCGGAAGAGATAAAAAATGGGTAACCGATCCCGGTAAATTTCAGTTATTTATCGGAGGAAATTCGGTAGATCTGCAACAAATAGAATTTGAATATGAATAAGATGAAGAAAATAGCGCTTATTACAGCAATGGCTTGCGGAATTATCTTTTCAGCTTCAGCACAAGAAAAGCAAAAGCAATTAATTTGGGAAGAAAGCTTTGCCGGCGATACTTTAAATATGGAAAACTGGAGCTACGAGCTTGGTGACGGTTGTCCAAATATTTGCGGCTGGGGAAATAACGAACGCCAGATCTATCATAAAGATTATCTGGAAGTAAAAGACGGGATGTTAGTGATCACCGCCGATAAAGTTGGTGATACCTATTACAGCGGAAAAATTAATACCAAAGGTAAATTTGAATTTAAATACGGAACGGCAGAAATTAGAGCTAAAGTTCCCGGAGGTCACGGTTTATGGCCGGCAATTTGGATGTTAGGTGATAATATTAGTGAAGTAGGTTGGCCGGCTTCTGGTGAGATCGATATTATGGAGTTTGTGGGCAGAAAGCCCGACACCATTTATACTTCGTTACATACGCCGGCAAGTCACGGAGAGACCATTAATTCGAAGCAAACTCGCGTTGAAAATGTGACCGAAGACTTTCATACGTATAAGATCGATTGGAGTGAAAATTCGATCGTGTTTTATATCGATAATGAAATGGTGTATACTTTTTCACCAAAAAAGAAGAATGATGAGACTTACCCGTATCGCCACAAATTCTACTTTTTATTGAATATGGCTATTGGCGGTAATTTTGGTGGTCCCGAGGTCGACGATTCTATATTTCCGCAACGGTTTTATGTAGATTATATTCGGGTTTATCAATAAATTAAAAATTTAAGGCATAAAAAAACCTCTTCAATTGGAAGAGGTTTTTTGTTCTTATCGAGAAGAAGATTACATATCGTCGTTTCCTTCAACTTCGTCTTCTACTTCTTGAGCTCCTTTACTTACTGCATCTCCGGTTTCGTTAGCAGCTTTTTTTACAGCGTCACCAGTTTCGTTGGCAGCGTTCTCGATAGCGTCTCCGGTATCTTCAGCAGCTTCTTCAACATCGTCCATCGCAGAATCTGCATCGTCGTCAAGATCGTCCATCTCGTCTTCCATATCTTCACCAGCTTCTTCCATGTCGTTTTCCATTTCGTTAGCTTCTTGTTCTACTTCTTCTTCAGCATTTTTTGTATCTCTACAAGATGTGAAAGTAGTACTAAAAGCAAACAACATTGCTAGAAATAAAATTGATTTTTTCATGATTTTTGGTTTTAAATTAATTTGTAATTTGGTTTAGTTAACCACAATACGTTCGTATGTGTAATATGCTAAAGTATATATTTTAACATTTGCAAAGCAAGATTGAATGATAAACTTTTATTAAAATTATCATTCAAATAAATAAGAATTTGCTTGAACTAGTTGTGATTACAGTAATTTTTCTTCGCTTAAATAATTCATTACTTTCTTGGTAGCTCCGGTGTTTTCTACGATAAAGTTTCTGCAAATACTGCCTTTTTGAGTTCTGTAGGTTTCGTTCTCAATTAGTTTATCAAGTTCTTTTTTAAATTCAGCGGAATCACTTATGGCAGTTAAACCGCCAAGTTTTTGTAAAGTTTTCGCTTCAGGAAATTTTTCAAAATGATTCCCAATCATAATTGGCATCCCGAAAACTGCAGGTTCAAGAATATTGTGTAAGCCGGTGTTTCCTAAAGCTCCGCCAACGTATGCAATAGACGCGTAGCTATATATTTTTGAAAGTAACCCAACATTGTCGATAATTAAAACATCGTAGGCAGAAAGGTCTTGCTCTTCTATTTCTGAATATCGAATGCACTTTTTCTGAATTTTGTGTTGAAGTGCATCAATTTTTTCAGCCTTAATTTGATGTGGAGCGATAATATATTTCGCCTCATTTTCTGCTGAATTGATATAGGCTGAAATAAAATTTTCCCCTTCTGGCCACGTACTGCCAAAAACCACCGTCAATTTTTTTTGAGTGAATTGTTCAATGATCGGTAAACGATTGTCTTTTTCAAGCTGAAGCTGAACCCGATCGAACCTCGTGTCGCCACTTACAGAAGCATTTTCAATTTGATGTTGTTGTAAAACTTTTAGAGAGGCTTCATTCTGAAGAAATAAATGTTGAAAACCTCGTAAAGCTTTGAATAAAAATCTTCCGTAGCCTTTAAAATAAATTTGCTGTTCGCGAAAAAGTCCGGAAATTAATAATGCCGGTATTTTTTTTTGCTGAAGAATTTTTAGGTAATTCGGCCAAATCTCATATTTAATAAAAAACGCTATTTCGGGCTGAATTGCTTCAATAAATTTCTGCGCATTTTTAGGAGTATCGAGCGGTAAATAAAACACAAAATCGGCGATCGAGTTGTTTTTTTTAACCTCGTAACCCGAAGGCGAAAA
>ENA-ORDG01001157-ORDG01001157.1-marine-metagenome-genome-assembly--contig:-NODE-1157-length-11099-cov-4.803121_pt1 | contig 11099 bp, 8 predicted proteins | sample MGYA00248629_ERZ508524 | MGnify/ENA primary metagenome ERZ508524 (study PRJEB26194, sample SAMN05421901) | marine metagenome | isolation source: East of Rio de Janeiro, Brazil, South Atlantic Ocean...
TCATTCAATGCGAAAGTTAAATGAATCGTATCTCCCGGGCGATGAACACCACGTTCAGTATATAAAAAACCTTTTAAGCCTTTTTCTAAAATTTTACCGGAAACATCAAACTTACTTAACGAAAGAGCATTCCCGTCATCCAGTTTTGCATAGGCGTAATTTTTTCCTTTATGCGCAATGGCAAAAGCGGCACGTTTATCACTATCGATAATGGCAAAGCCTTCTTCATCTGTAGTCATCGAAGCGATAAGTTGTTGCTGGTAATTATAAATTTCTACCGTCACACCGGGTTCTGCTGTTGCATTTAACAAGTTGGTCGTAGCAAAATGATAAGAACGATTATTACTTTCTTTAACGATAAAACCAAGATCAGAGCCTAACACATTGGTGACGGCAAAACGATTTTCTCGATAATAAGAAATGTGACAAGGGTTGTCGCGTTCTTGCCAATTGTAAGGGGAGTTTCGCCAGTCGTAAATTTCGTTGTCCCAATATTGCTCTTCACGTTCTTCTTCATCGCTAATGCTGGCGTTTTGGTAACGCTCATTTTGCTCTGTTTGGGTTTCTTCGGTTTCACTTCCGCAGTCAAAAGTGCTATAAGCTTTTTTAAAACTTATTTCTACCTGATACATCGCTCCGGGATCGGCTTTAATGAAATCTGAAATATTAAGCGCGTGCGCCTTCCAAGAACTTAGCTCAAACTCGTTATTGGTTTTTAATGAAATTGTTTTTTTAGCAACGCGTCTTCCTACACGACGAAGGTTGTAAGAATTTTCTTCGTGCAATTCGGCGTTTTGTAAAAACTGAAGCATATTGTCTTCATAAATTTTAATCACACGAACATCGACTGCAGAAAGATTAACGCTTTCAAAATAAATAGGGGTTTGCTCAGAATTTGGTAAAATAACGCCTTGTGAAAGCAAACGTATGGCCGGTTTGAGTTGTTGAAAAGAAAGCGTCTCAGAAAAATCTTTTTTAAGTTGATAACCGTAGCTGTTTTTAATTCCTTTGAAAATGTCGATTTTTATTGCGCCCGTAATTCGGTTAGAAGGGTAAACGTGCAGCACATTTCCGTCAACTTCAAAGCGGAGTTTATTTTGATTTTGAATATTTACTAAACCATCAAAGTTTTGATCTTCTTGTAAAGGGTCTGAAAAATTAATCGAAACCGAACTTTGCTCACCACGAGACGAGCGTAAATCGATCACGGTAAAATTGTTTTTTCCGGGGATTGGGAAAGTGTTTTTACCTTCATTTTTTGCTTTGATAGGTTTGCCATCCCAGGAAATTTCTACTTGAGAGTCGTCAATTTTTCGTTGAATGCTGTCGATGGTAAACGTGAAATAATTAGCATCGGCAGCTTCTTCCGGCCAAGTGATCTTTAGATTTTTTCCTTCTTGATTTGCTTCAAGAATTTTTTTAGCATTTTTTAGCTGAATCACATCCGAAGCTTCTAAAGTTCCGGTCACATATTGCCATTCTTTATCGTAAGACTGTAAATTGTCGAGGTTAATTTTGAAGTTGGGCTGAATGGTTTTAAAACTGAAGGTGAAACTCTCGAACCCATCTTTTACGTCTTCGTATAATTCATCTAGATCTAGCCTAACCGAATATTCGGTATCGGGTTCTAAATAGTTTTCCGGTTTAAACAATAAGGTAGTACTGTTTTCTATAAGTAACTTTCCTTTAGTAGGAGGCGTAACTTTTACATATTCTGAAGGAATTTCTTGCGTCATTTCAAACTGCTCCAGCGCTTGCGCCAAATCTATACGAATAGGTTCGGCAATAGAAGACCTGCCTTGTGTATGAAAAGAAATATATTCTTTAAACCTAAACAGGTTGTCGGTAGTTTCTGTGGTTGCATCTTTGTCTTTACAAGCGGAAATAAGGCATAAGCACAGCAGGGCAAATGCTCGATAAATGTTTTTCATGAAGCAGGAGTTTGTATGTCTCTAAAGTTAGAGAATTGCTTAGAAAAAAACACGCCGATGATCACCTAATTTTAGAAAAATTTTGGAATATAATTTTTAAGTCACTTGATGTTAAAAAACTTATTCTTTCGCATACATTTTAATGGTCAATTTATCATTCAAATAACTCGCTCTAAACATTCCGGGAGTGTTGAATTCCATCGCGATGTTTCCCAGATGATCGATCGCGATAATGCCACCATTTCCGCCTAAATCGGGTTGTTTTTCGTAAATCACTTTTTTAACGGCTTCAGCTAAGCTTAAACCTTTATATTCCATCAGGGCTGAAATATCGTAAGCCACAACGCCGCGAATATAATATTCGCCCCAACCTGTTCCCGAAACCGCACAGGTTTTATTATTGGCATAAGTTCCGGCGCCGATGATGGGCGAATCGCCAATGCGTCCCCATTTTTTGTTGGCCATCCCGCCGGTAGAGGTTCCGGCAGCAAGGTTGCCGTTTTTATCTAAAGCCACACAACCTACCGTTCCAAATTTAGTTCCGTTGATATCGGGGTTATAAAATGCCGCTTGCTTATGTTCACTTTCCCTTTTTATACGCTGAATATTTTGAAGTTGCTTATCGGTAATAAAATATTCGGGATCGACGATCTCTAAATTTCTGGTTTTCGCAAAAGCTTCAGCGCCTTCGCGAGCGAGCAATACGTGATCTGAATTTTCCATTACTTCGTAAGCTAAATTAATGGGGTTTTTTACGGTTGAAATTCCGGCAACCCCACCGGCATTAAGGCTTTTACCATCCATAATCGAAGCATCCAATTCCGGCAACTCTTCGTTGGTAAGCACGGCGCCTTTCCCAGAGTTGAATAAAGGTGAATCTTCCATCACATTAATTGTGCGTTGCACGGCTTCGACGGCAGAACCTCCGTTTTTTAAAATTTCATTTCCGGTGGTGATGGCTTCTTGCAATTTATCGTGGTAAGCTTGCTCTAACGAATCTGATAAATTTCCTTTTTTAATATATCCTGCGCCACCGTGAATGACGATCCCAAACGGAGCTTTTTGCTTTGCGATCGTATCTGTGGAAGTTTTTTTGGTTGCATTAGTATCATTGTTTTTTGTTGAAGTTTCGCAACTTAAAGTGAGTGCCAAAAAACTTAAGAGGAAGAAGTATTTTTTCATGAGAACTAGAATTTTTAACTAAGATATAAATTTTGCAGTTTTCCTCGCGTGAGGGATGGAGGCTTTGTTGGAGCTCTTTTTGTTTTGTTTCTCGACTCCGCTCGACATGACAAAACAAAAAAGCGACTGCCGAGAGCCCGACCCAAAGGGTCACGCCCAAAAAAGAATTAGAATACTGAAGAGATAGCGCTAAAATATGTAACTTTAAGTGTTTAAAAATTTAAAATTATGGCTATCCAGAAACCATTTAATCTTCACCAATGGGTTGAAGAAAACAGAGATACGTTAAAGCCGCCTGTTGGCAATAAAAATTTATACAAAGATGCCGGTGATTATATTGTGATGATCGTTGCCGGTCCCAATGCCAGAAAGGATTACCATTACAATGAAACGGAAGAATTGTTTTATCAGTTAGAAGGTAATATTGAAGTGCATATTCAGGAAGAAGGTGAGAAGAAAACGATGAAATTAGGTCCGGGAGATATGTATTTGCATCCGGCGAGCGTTCCGCATTCTCCGGCAAGACAAGAAGGATCGATCGGTTTGGTGGTCGAGCGTAAACGTGCGCATCTTGAAGGTAAAGATGGTTTACTGTGGTTCTGCGACAATTGCAACCATAAATTGTATGAAGTTTACTTCCCGTTACACGATATTGAAAAAGACTTTTTAAAGCATTTTAAGCATTTCTACTCAAGTGAAGAGTTACGAACTTGTGATCATTGCGGAGAAGTGATGCCGGTAGATGAACGTTTTGTTGCTGAAGAGGAGTAATATTTTTTAGGATTGAAAATACTAATTAAATATTAGTGATAAATGGTTTTAGCTGTTTTGAAGCTTATGCTTTTGCGGGATTTTTTGTTATTTTCGTAAAAACTGAAACTATAAATTTATAAAACTGCAAAATTAATGAGTCAAATCGCAAAAGATTTTGGAATTGATAAAGCCTTAGAAGAATTAGGGCTTCAAGATATAAACAACGGAACTTCGACCGGGAAAGATTTCTTTTCTGGCGGAGAAATTATCGAATCTTATTCTCCGGTTGATGGTGCTTTGATAGGAAAAGTAAAAGTCACCACGCCTGAAGATTACGAAAAAGTGATAACTACGGCAGAAAATGGCTTTAAAGAATGGCGAACAATGCCGGCTCCGCAACGAGGTGAAATTGTTAGAAAATTTAATGATGAATTACGTCGACTAAAAGAACCACTGGGAAAATTGGTTTCTTACGAAATGGGAAAATCGTATCAGGAAGGTTTAGGTGAGGTACAGGAGATGATCGATATCTGTGATTTTGCGGTAGGATTATCAAGACAATTACACGGTTTAACGATGCATTCTGAACGTCCTGGACACAGAATGTACGAGCAATACCATCCATTAGGAGTTGTTGGAATTATTTCAGCGTTTAACTTTCCGGTGGCCGTTTGGTCTTGGAATACGGCTTTAGCCTGGGTTTGCGGCGATGCCTGTATCTGGAAAGGTTCAGAGAAAACTCCGCTTACCTCGGTAGCTTGCCAGAATATCGCTGCTCGTGTTTTTTCTGAAAACGGAGTGCCAGAAGGTATTTCCTGCTTGATCACCGGCGATTATAAAGTAGGTGAGTTGATGACCAAAGACGAGCGAATTCCGCTAATATCTGCAACGGGTTCTACCCGAATGGGAAAAACCGTAGCGAAAGAAGTGGCCGGGCGTTTAGGGAAATCTCTTTTAGAATTGGGCGGAAATAATGCGATTATCGTTACTCCAGATGCGAATATTAAAAATACCGTGATCGGTGCGGTTTTTGGCGCGGTAGGAACTTGCGGACAGCGTTGTACTTCTACGCGAAGATTAATTGTGCACGAAGATGTTTACGATAAAGTGAAAAATGCGATCGTAGATGCTTACCAGCAAATTAAGATCGGGAATCCGTTAGATGAAAATAATCACGTTGGGCCGCTAATCGATAAAGATGCGGTAAAAAATTATCAGGCTGCTTTAGAGAAAGTGGTTGAAGAAGGCGGAAAAGTTTTAGTTGAAGGTGGCGTTTTAGAAGGTGAAGGTTACGAAAGCGGTTGCTATGTAAAACCCGCGATTGCTGAAGCTGAAAATCATTTTGAGATCGTACAACACGAAACTTTTGCACCCGTGCTTTATATTATGAAATATAAAGGCGATGTGAGTAACGCGCTAGAATTACAAAACGGCGTTCGTCAAGGACTTTCTTCAGCGATTATGACGAATAATTTACGGGAAGCCGAACGTTTCTTATCGGTTGAAGGTTCAGATTGTGGAATTGCCAATGTAAATATTGGAACTTCTGGAGCTGAAATTGGTGGCGCTTTTGGTGGCGAGAAAGAAACCGGTGGCGGTCGTGAATCCGGTTCTGATGCCTGGAAAGTCTATATGCGTAGACAAACCAATACGATCAATTACACGACAGAATTACCGTTAGCACAAGGAATCAAATTCGATTTATAGGATATAAAAATTAGTGCTGAAATTATACAATATCAACCTCGTAGTTTTTCTAAAATTACGAGGTTTTATTTTTTGGATGTTTTAGAAGGGTCTCTAAAAATCTTCATCTTCCTCAAAATCATCAAAGATGTCATCGTCGAATAGATTACCAAATTCATCTTCTAGTTCCTTAAACTCATTTTCTAGAAAGTCTTCATAGTTTTTTTTCCAAATTTCATATTTCCCGTAAATTGATGCTGTTGGGAGGCTGTAATCTTTTTGAATTTGATCGGGATCACTAAAAATATCTTTTTTTACTTCTTCAATAGTTCCGCAAACATCTTCATCTACTAAGCGAAGTTGATATAGTTTTTTGATTTCAGGATATAAAGCGTTCATCCGTAATTCTACGATGTCTGAAACTATGAGTCCGTAAGCCAATTGATCTACCAAAGTTTTATCGTCTTTCTTTTCAATAAATGTTTCCAAGAGACTTTTATAATGAGCTTGAACTTTCTCCCGAAGGTTTGGTTTTTCTTTTAGTAATAAAAGCATTGCTTCAGAAATGTAAGACTTGGAAAAAGTGTAAATACGAGGCTGTTTTAAGAAATTAAAAAATTGGTCGAGGTGATGCTCTCCAAAACTGTAGATGATAGAATTTACGATTTCATTGATGAAATCGCCGAATATAATTTCATAATATTCTTCGTTTTGTGATAATACTTCTAAAATTTCCGGGAGTGCTTTTTCGGCTTCTAATTCCTCTAAAAAAAAGATGGCATGAATTGGAAATAAAAGAAAATCAATCTCGTCCTCTTCTTCTATAAAATAATTAAAGCGGATAATGCTGTCTTGAAGTACTTTTTTCAAATCTTCTATAAGCGGTTTTCGATCTAATCGTAAAATAGTAGCTATTTTATTTTTAGGAAAATCGTGATCTTCTTCGTACAACCATTGCACTTGTAACGGAAAATTAAATTTTGGGGCTTGATGAGCTTGCATTATTTTTTGATTTTCGGAATGATCGGTTAACTTAAACTGTTGTATTCGTTCCTGTAAATAGTTCGTTTTAGGATGCTCAGGAGAAATGCTTTGCATCATTTCTAAACGTATTTCAGCTTGGCGTAAATCGTTTATTGCTAAAAAATATAAAGCTGCAATTTGATTGAATGCGATAAATTCTTCGATATGAAATTCTTTTCGGTTTGGGTAAAGCGCTTGCAACTCCATTGATTCTCCTAAAATTCCCGGGATTTTTTCTGGTGCAGTATCAAGATATTCTACCGCTAAATTAAGCCGACCAAAAAGATAATTAGGATGTTCTTTTACTAACCAGCGATTTGCTTTAAAAGCTTGTTCTATTTCGCCGCGTTCTTTATGTACCGTGGCCAAAAGATTTTTAAAAACCGGAACTCGAGGGTTTTGTTTAATGAGTCTTGGTAGTTTTTTTAAGAGGTAACTTTTACCTTTTAAAACATCTGGTTGAATTCCTTCTAAAATTTTTCGTACTTCGAATGAAATATGATTTTCTTTATCCAGTAATTCGTGATCCGAACTTATAGTATAAGATGTTAGTGGGTAATGAAGCATTTGTTTTATATTTCGGTCATTTCAAAAGTAAATATAATACTGTCAAAATAGAAGATAAATTGAATACACTCGGTGAAGTTTTATAAGCATTGAGGTTTTTTAATTGAGCTATATTTGCAGTTTTTCATCTTTGTTAGCGTTATGGCTTCAGAAACTTTTCTTACTTGTAAACCTTCCTCAAAGCTTCAAGCCTACATTGCCTATTATTACTTCCATCAATCTGCAGATGAAAATTTTAAACAATCGTTCACCTATTATCCTCATTATAAAAATGCACTGACTGCTTATAAAAGTGTGAATTATAAAATTTTACCAGATTTTAGGGCTGAAGTTTCTTCCGCTAAGAAAAATTCGTTGAAGGTTGTTTATTCTAAGTTGTATCAACATCTAGGACGGGTAAACTTAAATGGAAAGTTTTCAAAAATCGGAGTGGCTTTTCAACCCTTAGGGATACAGCATTTTATAAGCAAAAACTATAGTGAAGTTTTTCCAGAGCCTATCAATTTAATTAATCCGTTCGGAGCTGAATTCGATCAAGTTTTAAATCATGTGTTTTTAACTGGATCTATTTCAGAAAAAGCGAATTTGTTAGATGAATTTTTTCAACAACAATATCTTGGTTTTGAAGAAGAAAGAATTATTGGAGCTGTGAATAAAATTATAGAAAGTAAAGATATGATTTCAGTTTCAGCCTTGGCCAGAGATTTAGATATTCATCGTAAAACTTTACTTCGGTTATTTCAAAAGCATCTCGATTGCTCTGTTGAAGAATATCGGAAATTAGTCCGATTTCGATTTGCATTAGAGAAAATCAAACAAAGCAGTGATGTCAATCTTACCACAATTTCTGCCGATTATTACTATGATCAATCAGATTTTATTAAGCAGTTTAAAAAGCTTACGCAATTATCACCCAAAAAGTTTATGACTGCTGTAACTAAACTGGGCGACGAAGATACTTTTTGGAATTTTAGCGAGTAGTTGTCCCAATACTACAATTTTTTAAAGCCAGCTACTTCTATTTTTGTTGAAAAGTAATCTGATGAAATCATCTATTTTTATTCTACTTTTCACCATAAGTTGTTTAGCTACTGCGCAAAACTATGAGGAAAAGTTTTATTTAGCCGATAGTTTGGTATATGCCGAAGCCGATTCTATCGCAAATGCCAAAAAGGGTTATCAACTTTATACAGAATTATATAAAGAAGTACCCGAAAAAATGACTTTCTGGTACTTATATGATCTAGCGTATGCTGCGAATAAGTTTAACGATCTTGAAAAAGGTTTTTATTGGTTAGAAAAAACCTTAGCGCATTACCGGGAAGATGACGTAGCTTTTATAATTGATAAAGAAGCGCAAAAAGAGCTTTATAATTTACCAAAATCGCCTAAGTGGAAGGATTTTCAGCAAAAGGTGCAAGCAACAATTAAAAGTTATATTGCTGAAATTAAGGAAAATCAGCAAGAATTAATTGAAAAAGGACTAGGAGGGATTGATTTAGAAAAGTTGAAAAGCAGCAACGCCCTGTATCAAAAAATCAAATCTTATCGGGATTATCCGAAAATTCCTTCAGAGATTTTTGGCTTCATTAAGTTAAACGACACTCTTGAAAATAATTTCTTTGCTCGTGTTCCTTCCGGTTATCAACCCAATCAACCAGCTAAAGTACTGTTCTTTTTAAATGGAGCGGTGCGTTACCAGAAAATACCGAGCTATCCAACAACATATATGGAAGAAGGGTGGCAGCGGTTTTATAAAAAATATGCAGAAGAATATAATGTGATTATGGTTTACCCTAACTGTAATAAGCAATTTAATTGGATGTTGGGAGATGAAGGTTTTGCCATCGTTCCAAAGATTTTACAGGAACTTAAGCAATTTGTGAATATCGATGATCATCAGGTTTACGTAACGGGACATTCTAACGGAGCAACCGGTGCTTTTAATTATGCGATGAAAAACCCCAATCCGTTTGCTGCTTTTTATGGGATGAATACTCAACCAAAAGTTTATACCGGCGGTACTTATTTAAAGAATTTAAGCAATCGTTCGTTTTATAATATTTCCACCGATGAAGATTATTATTTTCCTCCTAAGGCGAATGATTCTTTGGTGGTATTGGCAGAAGAGCTTCAGCTTCGTTTTTCAGATCATCGTTATCAAGGTTTTCCGCATTGGTTTCCGCAGTTCGATGCTTCAGAAGAAGCCGTAAAAGGAATTTTTGAAAATTTAATTCAACAAAAAAGAAATCCGTTTCCTGCTGAAATTTATTGGGAATGTGATGATGTTGCCAATGGAAAAGTAGATTGGTTGGCGATTACGGAATTAGATACGCTTCAACCAAAAAAGGATTGGCACAAGGAAGTGAATTTTACGATTCATGAATGGCTTTCTTATAATGAAAATGATTCGCTTGTTTCAAAAAGAGTAAACAAAAAAGCTTTTGATTTTCCACGGAAATCAGCTGCGGTAAAAGCAAGTTTTGAAAATAATAGATTCAATATACAAACTTCAAGAGTAGGGAAACTCAGTCTTTATATTTCACCTGAAATGATAGATATGAAGCGTCCTATCCAGATTTATGTGAATGGAAAACAAGTTTACCATCAAAAAGCCAATTATGAACGAGAGTTTATGATCGCTAACTTACAGAAAAGTTACGACCGGAAAGCACTTTGGATAGAAGAAATAAATATTGAATTATAAACGTTTTCTTCTCTTGAAATATTTTGCAACGCTTGATTATCCTGTTCGTAATTTATAATAACACCATTAAACTTACTATAAAATGAATAAAATTTATTTCAGTTTGATTTTACTATTAACAATTAGTAGTGGTTTTGCACAAACCAACGAAGAACTACAACAAATGGCCGATGCCGATCAAGAAGAACGTTTTAATGGTACAGATTAGAAAATAAGAAATAAGCATGATAGTATTCGTCTTACGAAAGCCACAAAGCTTTTTAATAATGGGGCATTAAAAACGGCCAAAGATTATTATAATGCCGGGATTATTTTTCAGCACGGTAACGATACTATCGCCTCGAAAATGGCAGTAGAAAGTTTTAAAAAAGCTATTGAAATGGATTCTACTCTTAACCGATGGTGGTATGCTGCAGCGGTAGATCGTGATTTGATGAGACGAGACGAACCGCAAATTTATGGTACGCAATATATTGGGGATGATTCTGGAAAACAAAAACAGTATAAGATGGATACTACCCAAGTCTCCGATCAAGAAAGAATTTATTACCGTGTACCCACTTTAACTCAACAAAAAGAGAATGAAAGAATAATGAACTTGAAAAAAGTTTTTTTCTACTATACAGGAACAAACTCGATTGACAAAACAATTGATTTAGTTAAAACTGAATTTAAAAAAGGAAAAGAAAGCGAATATTATATTGCAGAGAGCGATTTAAATAATTTTGGATATCATTTAATGTCGCAAAATAGATTAGAGGATTCTTTAAAAGTTTTGAAACTGAATACGGAATTATATCCTAAAGCAGCAAACACGTGGGATAGTTATGGGGAGATTTTACTGAAGTTGAGCAAAGAAAAGGAAGCTGTAAATGCTTACAAAAAATCTCTAAAGCTTGATCCTAATAACGAAAATGCAAGAAATATAATTGAAGAACATAAGTAGCCAAAAAATTACTTAGTTTTCTTTACGTATTGCGTTAGGATCACAATATGTTGTCCTTCAACACGACCTTCAATTTGTTCAGCATTATCCCAAACTAAAGAAATACGATGAACGGCCGTACCACGTTTTGCCGTAAAATTTGCGCCTTTTACATCCAGATCTTTGATAAGTACAACCGAGTCGCCATCTGCTAAGATGTTTCCGTTGCTGTCTTTATGAATAATTTTTTCAGCTTCATCTTCGGTTTCTTCAGTAGATTTTGCCCAGGCTAAAGCTTCTTCATCCAGATACATCATATCTAATA
>ENA-ORDG01001159-ORDG01001159.1-marine-metagenome-genome-assembly--contig:-NODE-1159-length-11095-cov-2.551552_pt1 | contig 11095 bp, 6 predicted proteins | sample MGYA00248629_ERZ508524 | MGnify/ENA primary metagenome ERZ508524 (study PRJEB26194, sample SAMN05421901) | marine metagenome | isolation source: East of Rio de Janeiro, Brazil, South Atlantic Ocean...
GTTCGATAAGGACGTTTGCAACGCATCGGTAGTTTGGCTTACCGTCAGTTTCCAATTCCAAGGCGAAAACTCGCTGCACGCGAAAAGTATTTCTTCGCTTCCCATGGTCGTTTCGCCAAAAGCCACTTTTTTGTTATTAATCGTTTGCCTATTGGCTTCACTAATATCGAGGGGCGACCAATTTTGTTGAGACGTATAAATCAGTTGCCCTGTGCTTTTTTCGCTCACCGTAAAATGTTTATCTGTTGAAAGATGCAATGCGTCTAACTCGTCAAACACTTCTTTTTGATAGGCTTCGCGAAACATAGGGACATTTTCTAACCCTGAGTCCACCAATAGCTTATGTCGCTCTTCCACCAACTCCACAAAGGTGAGCGATAAGGTTTGGGTAAGTAATTTATACTCCCGCTCTCTCACGGATTCGTAGGCAGTAAGGTAAGCCCAATAGCCGATAAGCGTCATTCCAATCAGCAAGATAGGAATGTATATGGCTAATAATTTCGATTTAATTCGCATAATAACGTTTGGTCAACCCTTACTGATACACGTTGTTTTTAGCTAACTTCAAATAAGAAGAGGGAATTGGCAATCCCAGTTTAATCGCAGTAGATACGTTGACCGCGACGGTATATTTACTCATTCTTGAGACCGGGAACTGATTCGCCGGTGTGCCGCGAAGAATTTTCGCTGCTCGTTGAGCTGCGGACTTACCTATGCTGTTCACGTCCGACACCACACCTAGCAGTGCGCCGTCTTGAACCGACTCTATACTTTCCGCAAAAAGTGGAAATAATTGGGTTTGCTTTCTGATTTCACCAATCAGATTCTCCGCCTGCAATAGCGGCCCCGTGGACAACCACAAGCCATCAATGCTTCGGCTTTGTTTATGTTTAACAAGGGCGTTAATAATGCCTTCTCGCATAACAGGCAAGCCTTTGTCTCCATCAACATAAGGCGTACTAATCGCCACAAACTTCACACTGTCGTAATCGCTTTCTAAGGCAAGTAGGCTATCGACAGAACTCGCCGATGAAGGGTAGTCGGTATGAATTAGCCCTATAGTTAGCGGTAAGTCAGTGTCAGATGCCGCAATTAACCCTTGCAACATATCTAGCTTTACCTTGGCGTCCAGCACATGAGACTCGCCGGTGATATTATCTGAGCTTGTTTCATCAAACTGAGTCACAATACCTTCCTTGACCGGGTCGGCTACCGTCATAAATAATTTGGGTGTTTGACGACTAATCTCAGCTTGATAGAGCGCTCGGGTCGCCAGTGTTGCGATAGACACAATAAGATCCGGCTCGCCCACTTGGTATGCCGCTTCTATTGCCGCGCGCGCGCCCTCGAAGGAGCCGCCAGCATCATAAACATCAAATTCAACAGACGCCTCAGGCATTATAAAACGAAGCTCTTTTTCAAAGGCGGCTTGAGATTCCATCACGATGGGCAAGGCATTTGTTTGAATGATGACGACTCTAAGCACAGTGTCATCGGCCTTTGTTAATGAAGAAACACTAGCAAAGGTAATAAATACAACGAAAAGGATCCACTTCATCGGATGACGCCCAAGGCAGAGTTGCTCAAAAATATTAGTCGAAAGTGTAATATGCTTGTCTGTGCGTATCATAATGTTATTCAAACATTTTGCATAGGCGATATTTGCCATGTTGCCCTCATGTGGCCTCGAACACCGCCCACATTCTCAAGCTATTGGCAGAAAAAGCATCCTATGGATTTAAGCTTCCCATCAACTCACTAAACAATTTCACACTTTTTAGGCGCTGTTCAATAGGATGAATTGGCATAGAAACGATAATTTCATCAGCTTGGGTGGCTTGCAAAAAACCATCTAGCTTGTCGGCTACCGACGCTTTTGTTCCCACCATGGCATAGCGTAAAACACTTGCTAACATAGCTTCATCGGCTGGGCTGCAGTTTTCTTTAAAGTTTTCAGACGGTTTCGAAAACGGCTTATTCGCGCCTTGGCGCAAGTGAATGAATTGCTGTTGAACCGAAGTAAACAGATATTGCGCCTCTTCTTCAGTGTCTGCCATGACCACCATGACACCCACCATCGCGTAAGGTGCGCTAACTTGATCAGAGGGCTGAAACATAGACCGGTAAACATGTAAGGCATCGAATAACTGATCGGGCGCAAAGTGAGAGGCAAACGAATAAGGGAGGCCCAGTTGCGCCGCAAGCTGTGCACTATACAAGCTCGAACCCAACAGCCATAAAGGAACATGAGTATTTACTCCAGGTATGGCTACCACCTTTTGCGATGGATTAGGCTGCCCTAAATATGCCTGCAGCGCTTGAATATCACTGGGGTAACTGTCTACCGAATCTATCCCATTTCGGCGCAGGGCTTTTGCCGTAGCCATATCGGTGCCCGGCGCTCGCCCTAATCCTAAATCTACACGATTAGGATACAAGGTGGCTAAGGTTCCAAATTGTTCAGCCACCACCAAAGGCGCATGATTAGGAAGCATCACGCCTCCCGCCCCAATTCGTATGGTGGAGGTTGCTTGCGCAATGTGACTTAACACCACAGCGGTGGCTGAACTGGCCACACCGTGCATACCGTGATGCTCAGCCAACCATACTCTTCGATAACCACAGTGTTCAGCCTGCTTAGCTAATTGCCGCGAATGTTCGAACGCCGCTTGAATAGTGGAGCCTTCTGCAATAGGGGCAAGATCTAACAGTGAGAAAGGGCGAGACATGTTACTCCTTAACCTGGTTTACTGGATATACCCCGCACGACGCATCACCGAGGTAGTTTGATACTGCGCTGTTTTCAACGCCTCTGATACTGATACCTGTTTCGTTAGCGCCATGTTCACTTGAACGCCCACTAAATGTCCTATTGCGGTAAATTCAGCAATAGGCACAAACTGCTTACCAATTGCTGACGCACTAGTATCAGTATGGGAAAGTGCGCGTAACGCTGAATACTCATAGGATGCCGATGGGATAGCCCGTTGATAGCTCTCGTCATAAGTGGAGTGACGCGTACCAGGAAGTACTGCATATAAACCGTAGTTTTCTCTTAGCGCGTCATTCAACGCTTTCGACGTTAACCATAATGCCAGTTGTTGCGCAGCTTGTTTACGCTCACTGCTTGCTGGCACCGCAAAGTTCCAAGACCAAAACCATTGAGAACCCCTTTTAACTGTGCCAATAGGCGCTTGTGTTACCCCGACATTTTTCGCCACACTGGATGTTTTGGGGTTTAAAATGCTACCACCTAATGAGGAAGCATCCACGAAAAACGCAAGCTTTCCTTCGGCAAACAGCGCCTGATTCTCTTGCCAACCTAAATCTCGGTGATTAGGTGGCCCAAAGTTGCCTAGCAAATCAATATACGTACTCACCGCCTTGTGCCACTCTCGCGTGTTAATTTGTGGCTGCATTTGTTGATTAACCCATTGCCCACCATAGGTATTGACCATCACAGAAAGCAGGGCCATATTTTGCCCCCAGCCCACGCGGCTTCTAAGACCAATGCCATATACCTCTTTTTCAGGCTGATGCAGATGCTTCACCATTGCGTACAATTGCTCGTAAGTCAGTGGCGATTGTATATTAAGGCCCGCGTTTAATAGCAAGTCTTTGCGGTAATAGGTTAGGGTGGTTTCAGCTACAAAAGGTAAGGCATAAAGCGTCTCTTCAAACGTATTGGCAGTGAGCGCGGCGCCAATAACATCATCGATATCATAGCTTTCGGGCACATCGGCAAACGCTGCTAACTGGCCTTTCTTGGCCCAAATAGGCACATCATAATTCCCAAGCATAACCAGGTCATAGTTCGTCTGGTTCACTGCGACATCCCCTTGCAGGCGCTTCCTAAGTACAGTTTCATCCATGACTCTCCAATCGATTGCAAGCTGTGAAAACGGCGTGTCATGGCTGCTTAAATACTGTATTACCTGTTTGATGCCATTAATATCCGGCACACCTACGGTTAACGATGATGACGAAGGCGCCGCCTCATACATACCGTATTGCTTTAAAACTTCCTCTATTTCACCCCTAGCTTCTAGCGCATGATATGCCTCATCAAAGCTTTCTATAATGTTTGCGGCATTGGGAGTGTCTTTTGATACCGCAAGGAAAAAAGGATGATCACGACTAAGCGCTTCTATAAAACGGTACTGCCCTTGCAAATGAGGACGTTCGTTAACCAAGGTTTCTTTCACTAAATACTCATCTGCGAAAATCATGTCTACTCGGTCAAGCGCCAACATATCAAGTAACGAAGAAAGGCTGCTTACCGCGATGGTGTCTATGTTACTTGCGTCAACCAATGCCTGTGGTATCGGCGCGCCAGTGATATAGCCTATTCGTGTTAAACCAAGACGCAAAAAGTGGGCGTTAATATCGCCATTTTTGACGGGGAGAATCGTGTCTACCTGGGTTGCAGCCGGTACCAAATAGCCTATTTTGGTGCCCGGTATGGGGTTTGAGTAATATAAACTGTCTTTGTGATCCTGATTAGAGCGCAGAGGAAAAACGCCTGCGGTTTTTCCCTGGGTAGCCATGAAAACAGCGCGGGTGTGAGGATAATGTTCAAATCGAGTGGAAATCGATTTCGAAGCAAACGCACGGCGAATAATTTCATTGACGTAACCTGCTTGAGGGTTATGCTCTGAACTGAAAGGACTGGCGTTTGAGGTGGAGAATATAAGAGGTTCTGCGACAACGAAAGCCGGCAATATAAGACAAAGTAACCATAAAAGTGGGCATACACTGAGCCTCAATGCGCGTAGGCAAATATGACCGTTAATAAATTCATAATTAAAGCATCGCCCACGACTAAGTAGCATGATTCCACTCTATCTGCTCGAACCCTTCCCTATTATTAACGGGAATCTCGAAAAAACAACACATTAAATGAAATACTATAAGATTGACGAAGCCTATAATCGCGTAGTTTGGGTGATATAGAAGGTGTGACCATGCGCCTGGAAAATGGCTAAACAGGCACATCTTTGCGCTTGTTTAGCCATAGCGATGAATTAGGTGGGGTTTATTTTAACAAGCCAGTTGTGTTTATCTTCCGCTTTACCCCATTGAATATCATTAAGGGCTTGGCGCAGCTTCATGGTCACTGGGCCCGCTTCACCGTTACCTACTTGGTATTCTTTTCCATTGTGAATAAAGGTTCCCACTGGCGTAAGCACTGCTGCGGTGCCCGATAATGCAGCCTCAGCGCTTGGCTTGGCAGCACGCTCGAGTAGTTCTTCAACAGTAATATCACGTTCGCTTACTGTCATACCGTGATCTTTGGCAAGCTGTAAAATAGTGGCCCGCGTTACACCGTGTAAAAAGCTTGTATCCAAGCCTTTAGTGATGATTTCGTTACCATCAACAAGTAAGAAGTTAGCTGCACCGGTTTCTTGTACGTCACCGTTAGGGCAAAACAAGATTTGATCGGCTTGCACGTCTGCTTTTGCTTTCAATATAGGAGGGAGTGCGCTGGCATAGTTACCACCGCTTTTCACCATGCCCATGTGTGGCGCGCAGCGCATGCCTGTTTCATCAAGCAACAAGCGCAGCGGTTTTAGACCACCAGCGAAGTAATCACCTACCGGCGATAAAAGCACATACAACATAGAGGTAGCTGAGGGTGCTGCAGCTTTACCAATAGACGCCTCGGTACCTATGTGAGTGGGACGAATATACATAGAACCTGGAGGCTCAGGAACCTCAGCGCTGTACGTAGACACGATGTCGATAATCATTTTTTCAACTTGTGCTTTGTCAATCTCAGGCAAGTTGAGTAAACGGCTGCTTTGCGCAAAGCGTTCGATATTTCTATCCATACGGAAGATATTAATACTGCCGTCTTCGTGCCTAAATGCTTTCAAACCTTCAAAACAGGTACTTGAGTAATGCAAGACATGGGCACCCGGGTGCATTTGTATGCTGTCTGCACTGACAAACTCAGTCTCAGTCCATGTATCGTTTTCAAAGCGGGTAAGCGCCATCGTGGGCATGAATACAGTACCGAATACGGCCATTAGTTTTTCCTGTTTACGTCTACTCAAAAAATACACGAGAGAGTTTACCAAAAAATGGTCGTATTGCTAAAAGAATGTCCAATGATGAAGCATTATTTCGCGATAGGGTTTTGGCAAGGTATGCGTACGGGCGCATCGGCAACGCCATGACTGAATGGCAGCGAGGCTGCTATCTTGCGATAGCAGCCTCGTAACATGCGCGATTAGGTTTAAAATCGTGTTAGAACTGTGCTTTAAACGCTACACCAAAATAACGGTCTGCGTCCCTTGGAATTTGATAGCGAAAGTTATCACCGCTATACGTCGTCGCATAGCTTTCATCAAGTAAGTTTTTGGCGATTAAAGACACTCGGAAAGCATCATCTTTAAACGACATACCCACGCTAGCATTCACCATGGTGTAGTCAGGCAGTAACGAGGCCGCATTAAATTCACCAGTATTGCCTGGCAAGTCAGAATACTGCTCATCGGTATAGATATATGACGCATTGTAGTAAATGTCGAAGCCATACTCGGTTTCCATAATATACTCTGCTGACAACGAGTATTTAAGGTCAGGGGAGAAAGGCACATCTAAGCCAGAGCGATCAGTACAGGCATCAGCGTCTACTTCAGCAGGGCAATTAAACTCGTCGATTTCAGCTTTGGTGTAAGCCACGCCACCAATCAGAGTAAGATTGTCCGTCGCATTGTACATAAAGTCTAGTTCAACACCTTGGGTGGTGACGTTACCCGCGTTAGTTAAGCGAGTAATACAGGCACCGTCAGAACAGTCAAAGTTGTTCGCCTGAAAGCCTTCAATATCAGTGGAGAATACGGCCACATTTAGTAGTAAATCACGGCTAGCGTATTTATAACCAATCTCATAGGCATCCGACTCTTCTGCCCCAATAGGTCTGCCATCATTCTCGGGGTTAAAGTTGTAATAGACGTTAAAGCCTGGACCTTTATAGCCTTGCGAATAAGTACCGTAAATCATTTGGCCTTTCGCGATATCGTATTGAATTCCAACACGACCAGACAAATTGGTTTCATCGACACTCCCTGCAGCATCAGTATCTAATGTAGCAGGGCGCACGCCAACACCCGTGCGGCCATATTCATCGTTGTTCACACGCCGGTGGGTGTAAGACACTTCGTCATCGGTATAGCGCAATCCAAAAATTAAACGCATGTCATCGCTAAGATCGTAAGTCCCGTCACCGTACAAGGCCCAGTTGTTAAACTCTGTGCTCATGTAAGCTGTGGCCGACACAATATCATTGGCGTTACAGCTTACACCCAATGAATCAGCATAAGCGCCTAAATCAGATAACGCGGTTGTTAAGTCGTCACCGGAAAGGTTGTTTTCGGCATAATTGGTCAATGCAGCATCTAACTGCCCAGCATTGTTTTGACAACTCGCGTCACGGGTAAAGCTTCGCTCGGAGTCCATATTCCAGTAGAACAAGCCGGCTAAGAAATTGAAGGGGCCAGACAGGTTAGATGCAACGCGGAACTCCTGTGAAAACTGACTCCACTCTTGCGGGCCCACATCATGTAATTGGAAAGGTGCGCCAAATACCGGTTCGTTACTGTCCCCCGCAATGGAAGTGAAATCGCCCTCACGGTATTCGGTATTTTCCCACGAACGCTGTGCAGTAATTGAGGTATAAGTATAGTCACCCACTGTTTTGTCTACTTGCACAGAAAACGCAGCATGATCGTCGATGGTTCGCGACTCAAAATCATGATCGATTTGACGCTGTTCCAAATCGATATCAGCGACACCATCAACAATGCCATCACTATTTGGCGCAGCTTCTGAATCAGGGTTACGACCACTTGGCAAGCCTTCTAAATCGGCACAGCAGTCATCGTCTGCGCTATAGAATTCGCTAATAAATTTAACCGTTAAATCGTCTGCAGGCTCGTAAAGCACAACCGCACGTGCCCCTTCACGATCGTAGCCATTTACCATTTCATTGTTGTAGACATTTTTTATGTAGCCATCAAACTTGCCTTGGAAGACCGTTAAACTGGCAGATAATTCATCGGTTAAGCCACCGCTTACCGTCCCTTTCATACGGTATTCATTGTCTTGATAAAACTCAGTAGAAAGGCTGCCGGTTAGCTCTTGTGTAGGATCTTTCGTAGTAATATTCACCACACCTGCCGACGCATTTTTACCAAACAGCGTACCTTGCGGGCCTCGCAAAACTTCAATACGGTCAACATCGTAAAGGTCGGCAAACGCTTGACCCGAGCGCCCTAATACGACGCCATCCACGACAGTAGCGACACTAGGTTCAGCGGCAATACTAAAAGAAATGGTGCCAATGCCTCGCACGGTAAGTGCGGAGTTTCGAGTAGTGGTGCCTTTTCGGAAGCTAACAGAGGGGACTAACGCTTGAAGGTTTTCAACATTGTTTGCGAAAGCGGATTCAATCTGGTCGCCCCGTAGTACGGAAACCGCAACCGGTACATCACTGATGCTCTGCACACGTTTTTGTGAAGTTACGACGATTTGTTCAAACGTCTTATCATCGTCTGGCGCTTGTGCTGGCTCTGCTTCTTGCGCGTAGGTGTGGGCGCTAACGAGCAGTCCAGACGTCATAGCAAGCGTGACCGCTTTACTTATGATTGATCGCTTTGTATTCATGTTGTTCTCCAGGTGTTTCGCTTATCACATGTAGGTTTACGACACGTGTTAATTCCCGCCTTATTAAGGGGGTGATTTATCGCAAGCCCATCACGCGTGGTTTTTATTGTGCGGCGTAGAATTAGAGTACAGCGCTACGCAGTGCGTTTATGAACCTTGTTTATTGATATAAGATATCTTGCGTCTAATGTCTTATATAAGAGTTATTAAGTTAAACAATTGTTAAAGAGTTTGCAAACGTTATGTTAATTTTTTTGTGTTTTTTCTGTACAGCCCCGTAGAAACGAGGCGAATACTTATAGACCAGGCGTAGCAAGACGCTTTAGGCCTCGCTCGTATTTAAAGCGCCACCACTTCAGGCTAAAGCCGATAGCGACAAAACAGGTGCTCCATAGCGCGAAAAGCGATGGAACAAAGAGATTGCTAATGCCGCCAACAAACCCAACAGGAGAGAACATGAGATAGAGGGTGACAATCAGGCCTACCAGCACTATGGCGCAGGGAATAGCGTAACGCCAAGGCGTCATATTCACTTCCGCTTTAGGCGTAAAGTGCCAGGGGGTTTGCAGGGGGTACAGACGGCCTATAACCAGCATAATGGCGAGCTCTATGGCAAATAAGATGGCATAGATGTGAATAAAGTTAATGTCTACTTCCCACACGAACTTAAGTAGACCATAAGCAATAACATGGAAAATAATGGCAACTTTTGCCGCTAAAGCTGGTACCCGTTTGGTAAATAAGCCTACCAGCACAATGGTAATAACAGGAATGTTATAAAACCCGGTGAAGATACGAATAATTTGCCACAGGCCCTCAGGGGCAAACATTAAAAGCGGAGCCGTAATAAATGATAAGACAGCAATAACCAAGCTGGTTATTTTGGCCACACGAATAAGCTTCTCATCTGTCACTTTGTCTTTTTTCAGAGGCTTATAAACATCTAAACAAAACAGCGTGGCAGCACTATTGAGTAACGAGTTGAACGAACTGAATACTGCGCCCAGCAAAACAGCCAAAAAGAAACCTGACAAATATTGAGGTAGTACGTCTTTCACCAAATGAGGATAGGCTAAGTCGATAGTTTGTAAGTTCTCATCTTGATATAGATGATACGCAATCACACCAGGTAGCATCATCATAAAGGGCACTAGCACTTTAAAGTAACCAGAGAAAAGCACACCTTTTTGCCCTTCTACGAGGTTTTTAGCCCCCAGAGTGCGTTGAATCACATATTGGTTAGTCCCCCAATAAAACAAATTAGCGAGGATCATGCCGGTAAATATGGTGCCAAAGGGCACAGGATCGTCACGACTGCCTATGGCATTCAGCTTTTCTGTTTCTGTGGTGGCAATGGTCGATAACCCCTGACTGAAACTGCCATCACCCAGCGCGATTAACCCCAATACAGGCACCAAGAGCCCTACAATTAACAAACCAATACCATTTATCGTATCTGAAACCGCCACGGCTTTAAGACCACCAAAAATAGCATAGAGCGCACCCACGGTTCCCACAACAATAATGGTAAAGACCAATGACGCTTCATAGCTAATATTGAGTAACCCGGGTACATCAAATAGCCTTAGAACAGCAATAGAGCCTGAATACAGCACTGAAGGAATGGTGACCAAAGAGTAGCCCACCATGAAAAGCACCACCGTCATTCTTCGCACGCTGTCATCGAATCTGTTGCGCAAAAATTCAGGGAGCGTTGAAAACGCTCCTGCCAAATAACGGGGGAGAAAAATTAACGCCATAATGATGGTGGATATACCTGCGGTGACCTCCCATGCCATGGCGCTTAAGTTATAGCCAAATGCAGAGCCGTTTAGCCCGATGAGTTGCTCTGCAGACAAATTAGTGAGAATCATAGACCCAGCAATAAAGGTACCGGTAAGCCCTCTCCCAGCGAGGAAATACCCATCTTGAGTATTCACTTCGCCTTTGGTTTTCATGTACGAAATTACGGCCATAATAGCCATAAACGCCATGCATGATAATAGGGTTAGGGTGATATCCATGTACGACTCCTAGGGCTTATGCCGGCCAAAAGTGGGTGTTGGTCATGTCCATATCGGTATGCTGAACATCAGGTCCCATCACAATCTGCGTACCTTTTCGGATAAACACCGCCACTTCATCAAGGGCTAGCGATTCCTCTTTGTACTGGCCCCCACCTACGGTTTCGTCTGTGCCCAATCGCACCCATTCACCTTCAGGAAGGTAGTATTTTATTTTCCCACCAGGGACCACACATGGCACTACGAGCAAATCATCGCCGCACATAAATTGCTGTTCAAAGCTATGGCATACGGGCTGTTCTGGGAAAGCGAGTGCCATGGCGCGCTGGACAGGCAAACCCGTCTTCGATGCTTTTTCAGCCGTTTGCTTTAAATAAGGAATAAGACGGTAACGCAGCTTT
>ENA-ORDG01001160-ORDG01001160.1-marine-metagenome-genome-assembly--contig:-NODE-1160-length-11089-cov-2.608064_pt1 | contig 11089 bp, 10 predicted proteins | sample MGYA00248629_ERZ508524 | MGnify/ENA primary metagenome ERZ508524 (study PRJEB26194, sample SAMN05421901) | marine metagenome | isolation source: East of Rio de Janeiro, Brazil, South Atlantic Ocean...
GTCATCGCGGAGCAGCTGGAGCAGGGCCACTGACGATCGGCCTGTTTCCCGAGAGCGGACCGCCGAAGAGCGCTAAAACTCCTCCGCCGCATCCATAAGCCTGGTCAGCCGCTTGGGCGCGACGCTGCGCCATGAGCGTTCCAGCCAGTGCTGCACCTGGCCCCAGTCGCAATCGGGCCGGTTGAGCGCGATGCCGACCCAGCCGCTCGCGTGGTAATAGGCGGGGCGGAAGAACACCTCGGGATCGCGCTCGACCAGATCGGCGAGTTCGTCCTGCCCGCTCGTTTTGGCGAGCAGCGCGATCTGATGCGCGCCGTGGTGACGATCTGCGAAGTGGGCGAAGAACTTGCCGCTCTTGCCGGCGATCTTGAACCCGGGTGAGCCGTGGCTGGTCGCCGCCTCCGCTTCGGGCAGCTCCATCGCCAGCTTGCGCACACGTCCCAGTAGCCAGTCCGGATCATAGGCGCGTGAGACATAGTCGCCCAGCACGCGCGGGTAGAGCTGGTGCTCTGCGATGCGCACGCGGTGGGCCAGCGTCTCGGGCGTGTCGCCGCCGATCACCGCGACCTTCGCCTGGCCCAGCACTTCGCCCCCATCCAGTTCGGTGGTGACGAGGTGGACCGATGCACCCGCAAGCTCGTCGCCTGCCTCGAGCGCGCGGGCATGGGGATCGAGCCCCTTGTACTTGGGCAGCAGCGAGGGATGGATGTTGAGCATCCGGCCTTCCCACCGCTCCACGATGGCATCGTCCAGCACGCGCATATATCCGGCCAGCGCGACATATTCCGCGCCGCTTTCGCGGATCGCGGCATCCATTGCGGCATCATGCTCGGCGCGCTTCATGCCCTTGTGCGAGAGGGCGAAGGTCGCGATGCCCTCCGCCTCGGCCAGCGCCAGACCGCCCGCGTGCGGATCATTACTGGCGACCAGCACGATCTCGAACGGCGCGCCCTGCCTGCTGGCATAGAGCAGCGCGGCCATGTTGGTGCCTTCGCCCGAGATCAGCACCGCGACTTTGGCGCGAGGCGTCAAAACTCCCCTCCCGCCTGCGGGAGGGGCAGTGAGCCTTGGTTTTGGCGTGAGCCAAAGCCTAGGCGCAGCGGGGTGGGCCTTGCGGCCCGTGCCCACCCCCGGCCCCTCCCGCCAGCGGGAGGGGAGGGATAACGATCAGTGATCATGCTCTGCAAGCCAGTCGCTCTGCGCCGACCATAGCCCGGCAGTGCCGTCGACATCGCAGCCGCGGGTCCCTTCGACGACCTCGCCGATGGTGAAGACGGTTTCGCCAGCGTCCTGAAGCCGCTGCGTAACCGCCTCGGCATGCTCCTGTGCCACCATCAGCACCATGCCGATGCCGCAGTTGAAGGTGCGGGCCAGTTCCTCGGGCTCGATATTGCCCTGCGACTGGAGGAACGCCATCAGCCGCGGCTGCGGCCAGCGCTGCGCGTGGACCTTCGCACGGGTACCGTCGGGAAGCGCGCGCGGGATGTTTTCGAGCAGGCCGCCGCCGGTGATGTGCGCCAGCCCGTCGATCAGGCCATCGCGGATCAGCGGCAGCAGGCTGCCGACATAGATCCGCGTCGGCTCCATCAGGTGATCGACCAGCAGCCTGTCCTGGTCGAACAGGGCGGGGCGGTCCATCTTCCAGCCCTTGTCCTGCGCCAGCCGCCGGACCAGCGAGAAGCCGTTGGAGTGCACGCCCGAGCTGGCGAGCCCGATCAGCACATGGCCGGGCGCGATTCGCTGTCCGGTCAGCTGCGCCCCGCGCTCGACCGCGCCCACACAGAAGCCTGCCAGATCGTAGTCGCCGGGCGCGTACATGCCGGGCATTTCCGCCGTCTCGCCCCCGATCAGTGCGCAGCCGGCCTGCTTGCAGCCATCGGCGATCCCCGCGATCACGCGCTCCGCGATGCCGCTCTCGAGCGCGCCGGTCGCGAAATAGTCGAGGAAAAACAGCGGCTCCGCGCCCTGCACGATCAGATCGTTGACGCACATCGCAACCAGATCGATGCCGACGCTATCATGGCGGTCGTGATCGATCGCGAGCTTCAGCTTGGTGCCCACGCCATCGTTCGCGGCGACCAGCAAGGGGTCCTTGAACCCGGCAGCTTTGGGATCGAAGAACGCGCCGAATCCGCCGAGTTCTGCATCGGCGCCGGGCCGTGCGGTTGCGCGTACCAGCGGGCCGATCGCCTTGACCAGCGCGTTGCCCGCCGCGATCGAGACTCCGGCACCTTCGTAGGTGTAGCTTTTTTCTGGGTCGGTCATTGCGGCCCCGTCTTACGCTTTCGCGCTTGGAAATCCATCGCCACTTGGGCAAAAGGCCCGCGAGTTTCCCCGATGACCCTTCCGGCTTCCCCTTTCGCGCGCATCGCCCTTGTCTGTCTCGCCATCGCTGGCGTGGGTTCCGCGCTGTATGGCGGGTGGGCGAACGCGCAGGTCGAGGGCGACCGCGGGATCGCGCCGCTGATGGTCAGCACCGACATCAATGTCGGCGGGATCGAGGTGGACATAACCGCCGACGATCCCGAGGAAGCGCGCCAGAAGGGCTGGCAGGAAGCGCAGCGCAAAGCGTGGGAAAAGCTGGGCGGGCCCGACATTTCCGATAGCCAGCTGCAGGGCCTCGTCTCCGCGATCGTGATCCAGCACGAGGAAACCGGGCCGAAGCGCTATGTCGCCACGCTGGGCGTGACGTTCGATCGCCAGCGTGCAGCGGGCTATCTCGGGCGTTCGGGCGAGACGCAGCGCTCCGCGCCGATCCTGCTGCTGCCGGTGACGGTCAGCGCCGGGACGGAGCTGATGTACGAACAGGCCAATCCGTGGCAGCGCGCCTGGGCCGAGTATCAGCCGGGCGCGAGCCGGGTCGATTATGTGCGGCCCGCAGGGCAGGCGGGCGAATCGCTGTTGCTGACCTACGGCCAGACCGGTCGCCGCAGCCGCAACTGGTGGGCGACGATCCTCGACCAGTTCGGCGCGGCCGACGTCCTCGTGCCGATCGCGCAGCTGCACTACGTCTATCCTGGAGGTCCGGTCGAAGGCCGTTTCGTGGCGCGTCACGGGCCCGACGACGAATATCTCGGCAGCTTCTCCCTGCGCGCGAACTCGCCGCGCGAATTGCCCGCGATGCTGAACCGCGCGGTCGAGCGGTTCGACGAGATGTTCGTCAAGGCGCTGGCCGATGGCACGATTCGCCCGGACAAGACGCTGGGCCGCAGCAGCGGGATGATGGACCGCGACATTGCCCGCCTGATCGAACAGAGCCGCGCGATCCTCGCCCAGGCGGAAGCTGCGCGCAATCGCGCCGCGACCGAGGAAGAGAACGTCGCCGATGCCAACGCCGCGCAGGCCGATGCGGCGGCGGGCGGCGACGCGCCGAGCATCATCAACCTGTTCATCAATTTCCCGCCCCCCGATGCGGCAAGCTTCGAGGCGGGCCTGAACACCGTGCGCGGGACGCCGGGCGTGCGCGGAGCCTCGATCGGCAGCGCCGCGATCGGCGGCACCTCGGTGCTGAGCGTGACCTACGAGGGCACGATCGAAGAGCTGGTCGGCGCGCTGGCGCAGCGCGGCTACAACGTGCAGCGCGCGGGCAATTCGCTCAATATCAGTCGCTAGTCGGGGCCGTTAGGTGTCGCGCCCCTCTTCCCAGTTCGCGCTCCCCTTGCCTCCTGCGCAAGAGGGCGACCCGGCCAGCATCGTGATCGGCTCCGCCAATCTGGCGGTGGTCGAGGCGCTGCGCGAGCCGGAGCGCTGGCCCTTCCGGACCGCGATTTTGCGAGGCGAGCCGCGCTCGGGCAAATCGCTGCTGGGGCGCTGGTTCGCCCATGCCGGGCTGGGCGAGACGATCGATCCGGCCGACGCGATGGAGGAAACCGCGCTGTTCCACCGCTGGAACCGCGCGCAGGAAGAGGGTACCGCGCTGCTGCTGATCCCCGAAAAGGCCCCGTGGGAGATCGCGCTGCCCGACCTCAGATCGCGGCTGGGCGCGGCTCTGGCGCTTGAAATCGGTCAGCCCGACGACGACATGATGCGGGACCTGATCGTCAGCCATGCGGCGCGCCGCGGGCTGATGCTGGGTGAAGACGCGCTGACCTATGTGGTTCCGCGCATGACCCGCAGCTTTGCCGCTGCAGAAAGGTTCGTTGCCGTGCTGGACCGTCTCGCTTTGGAACGACAGGCCCGCCCGACGCGTAACCTGTGCCGCGATGCGCTCGAAACCCTATATGGTCCCGATCAGGGCCGCTTGCTTTAGTCGGGGAACGGTGAAATGTTGAAAGCACGATGCTCGTGGGTCTGATCGACTATCTCGACTCCGTTAAGAAGCGGGACCCCGCGCCACGGTCGCGGTGGGAAGTGCTGCTCTATCCGGGCGTGCTCGCACTGGGGCTGCACCGGGTCGCGCACTGGCTGTTCGAAGCCAAGCTCTATTTCCTCGCCCGGCTGGTGAACCATTTCTCGCGCTTCCTGACCGCGATCGACATCCATCCGGGCGCGACGATCGGGAAATACTTCTTCATCGACCATGGCTTTACCGTGATCGGCGAGACCGCCGAGATCGGCGACTGGGTGACGATCTACCAGTGCGTGACGCTGGGCGGGACCAACCCGACCAACGGGCAGCCAGGCAAGCGGCACCCGACGATCAGCGATTACGCCATCATCGGATCGGGCGCGCAGGTGATCGGCCCGATCACGGTCGGCCAGCGCGCGCGGATCGGCGCCAATGCGGTCGTCACCGACGATGTGCCAGAGGGCGCGACGATGATCGGCATGAAGGCGCGATCGACCCTGGTGCCTGCCGAGGAATGGCTGCGCGAATTCATCCCCTACGGCACGCCGTGCGACGAACCGTGCGAAGACCAGTCGACGGTCGGCAAGCGGCGCGCGGACGCGATGGAGGCGGAACTCGCCGCGCTGCGTGCCGAGCTTGAGGCGCTGAAGGCGGATCGCGCGGCCCCCGGGGTACCGGAGCGCGACCCCGTGCGGCGCAGCGGATCGGGTAGCTGATGGCGGCCGGTCCCGGCGGCACCGTACTCGCTTTTCCCGGCGCGAAACCGAGCCAGGTCGGCTTTGCGCGCGAAGAGCTGATGCGCATCCTCGATCTGTACGGCCGGATGGTCGCGGCGGGCGAATGGCGCGACTACGCGATGGATTTCGGGCGCGATGCGGCTAGTTTCGCCGCCTTCCGCCGCGCTGCCGAACGCCCGCAGGCGCGCGTGGAAAAGCGCCCGAGCCTTCGCAACAAGCAGGGCATGTGGACCTTGTTCGGCGAACACGGCCAGATCCTCAAGCGCGGACACGAGCCGGCGGGCGTCCTCGCCCCGCTCGAACGGCGGCTGGTCAAGGCGATCGAGGACTAGGCGTAGAAAAGGCCCGCCATCCACGAGGATGACGGGCCTTCTTCTGATGTCCGACGGTAGGCCGCTACGCCGCCACCAGCACCCGCTCGCTGCTGGGCAGCGCCTCGCGCCAGTCTTCGGGTATGATCCCAAGGACGCCGCGCCGGATCGGGGCCCAGAAGGCCGACAGCGTCAGCAGGGCAGAGCCGATCACCAGCGCGGTGAGCGCCACGGTCAGTTCCACCGCGCCGAAGCGGTCGAACAGGAAGGCGAGCGCGAACAGCACGTAGATTAGCGCCGAAACCAGCAGTGCGCGCCGGTCGACGATCAGCGCGACGATTCCGAATACGATGTAGATCGCCAGCACCGCGATCGCCTTGCCGATTCCGATATCCGATCCGCCGACCACGCCCAGTGTGGAGAAGATCGGGTGTGCGATCATCGGTGCGGCGAGTAGATGGAGCCAGAAGGCCACATCGCTGCGCCGGGTGGTGCGCGCCGGGTCCTGAAGATCCCACCGCATTGCGAAGGCGAACACTGCGAGGCCTGCGACGAAGACCAGCCACAGCGCAATATTGCCCTTGTCGATATCGAGCGGTGCTAGCGCCGACAGCGCCAGCCCGATCGCCGTCGCCGAGAGCGCCGCCGCGCCCGCTGCAATCGTGATCGGCACCTTGAAGCGCAGCCAGTGCAGCCACGCAGCGAGCGCGGCGATCAGGCCTGCTCCAGCCACGAAATAGCCTGCCAGCGGCTCGCCCTGTTCGGTCCCCACCAGCACCACGCCGAGCGCGGTAGTGCCGACGAACACGCCGCCCACGAAGGCCAGCAGCAGGATGATGCTGGGCAGCGCCATGCGCCGCCTGCGGGTGAAGAACTCGGCCAGCGGCCACGCGGTGAGCGCGACCAGCCCGGCGGCGATGGCGACCGATACCGCGGTGCTCAGGCTGCTTTGCTGCTGGTAGGCGGCCCATGCGGCTTCGGAGGCCTCGACCGACCAGTCCCAGGCCTGCACCGGTACGATAAGCTTGCCGATCTGCTGCCCGATCGCACCTGCGGCGAACAGCATGATCGCGATGCCGATCGCGACGAAGATGTCGTTGAAGGAGTTGAGGAGACGGAAATTCTCCTCGTCCCCCCGCGAAATGCCGCGCACCTCGCTCATGTGCGCACGGAAGGCTGCCGCAGCAGCCTCCGAAAGCGCGCCCGCCGCGACGGCGGAATTGATGTCTTCTTCGCAATACACCGGCCAAGCCTCCCCTGCCTGTTCAGCGGGGAAGGCTAAGACCGGTGTGTTATCGTGTCAATACAGCTCGACAGAGCGGGTCTGCCGTTCGTCGGTGATCAGCCGCGCGCCGAGTCGGGCCCGGTTCCGGTGACCTTCTGCATCGCGGCGAGGATCGCGCCCGACTGCTCGGCACCCGACTGCGGGGCCTTGAGGTTGCTCTGCTCGCTGATCTTGTCCCAGTTGGCGGCGAAGCCTTCGACCGTGCGCTCACCCTCGGGCAGCCACACCGCGTCGTTCATCACCACCCATGCCGAGTGGAAGCCGCCCGCGCCCGCGCCGACGATGGCATTGGTCGGCGAATCTTCGCTGACGAGATAGAGCGCTGCGGGGACCACGTTTTCAGGCGCGAACAGCTCGAACGCTTCCTTGGGGAAGAGGTCTTCGGTCATCCGGGTGCCCGCGACGGGGGCCAGAGTGTTGACCTTGATGTTGTACTTCGCGCCTTCGATCTGGAGCGTCTTGGTCAGGCCGGCGAGGCCCAGCTTGGCTGCGCCGTAGTTGGCCTGGCCGAAATTGCCGAACAGCCCGGTGGAGCTGGCGGTCATCAGGATGCGGCCATAGGTCTGCTCGCGCATGGTTTCCCACACGGCCTTGGTCGCGTTGGCCGATCCGTTGAGGTGCACGTCGACCACGAATTCGAAGTCGGCCGGCTCCATCTTGGCGAAGCTCTTGTCGCGCAGCACGCCCGCATTGTTGATCAGGACATGGACCCCGCCCCACTTCTGCTTGGCGTCGGCGACCATCTTTTCCATCTGCTCGTATTCGGTGACCGAGGCGGCGTTGGCCATTGCTTCACCGCCGGCCTTCTCGATCTCTTCGACGACCTGCGCCGCCGCGTCGGACGAACCGGTGCCGTCGCGCGAACCGCCCAGATCGTTGACCACGACCTTCGCGCCGCGCCGCCCGAGTTCGAGCGCATAAGCGCGGCCAAGGCCCCCGCCTGCACCGGTGACGATTGCGACTTTGTCTTTGAACGAGATGCTCATGAGTGTCTCTCCGCTAGGGTTCCAGAACGTGAAAATTGGCTGCGGAGTGGCAGGTTCCAGCCATTCTGGCAACACCGCGCGGGATGGACCGCCATGCCGTAGGGGCAGGCCGTGGGCGGTTCGAGCTGGATCATAGACTCCCCTCCCTTGAGGGAGGGGTTGGGGGGGGGTGTACGACCTTTACTGCCAGCGCCGTACACCCCCACCCAACCTCCCCCTCAAGGGGGAGGAGCAGGTTGCGCCGCGCCCTCGCGGAGCAGTTTCCTACTTCACGCGCAAAGAGTACTATGGCGGCGGCTCTTTCCCATCGTCGTCCACCTCGCTCACGCACGCAGATTTTCACGGCCAAAAAGCCGAAAGTGTCACCCGACTGAATATAACATGCTGAGAGATAAAGGCTTTCCGAGGGTGACACCTGGGTGACACCTGGATGACACGTGTCACCCGTGTCACCCGTGTCGCTCGCCGCGGGGAGAGGAAGTTATGCTGGCTCCGACAGCCGCTCCACCAGCGCCTTCGCCGCCGCGTCGACATCCTCCCACGTATATTCGAACTGCTCTTCGCCGTCGTGGTACGGGTCCGCGATCGCCGCCCCCTCACGCCCCGGCACGAGGTCCATCAGCAGCGAGACATGCGCGCGCGATCCCTCGGGCCGCAGCGCCTCGATATTGCGCAAGTTCTGGTGATCCATCGCGAAGATATGCGTGAAGCGCTCGAAATCCTCGACCACCAGCTGCCGTCCGGCATAGCCCGAAATGTTGATCCCGTGCTTCGAGGCTTCCTCGACGCTGCGCGGATCGGGCGGGCTGCCGACGTGGTAGTCCGCGGTGCCTGCACTGTCGGCCTCCGCCTCCAGCCCGGCCTTCTCCGCAGCGTCTCGAAACGCCGCTTCGGCGAGCGGGGAGCGGCAGATATTGCCAAGGCAGACGAACAGGATCGCGGGTTTTTCCATGGCCCCGACGTACTGGACGGGGCCGGGCCAGAGCAATAGAGATCGCCCAACAAGGGGAGACACACATGAAGCACCTGTTCGCCGCAACCGCGCTGACACTCACCATCGCCAGCCCGCTGACTGCCGGACCGGTCGAAGATTACACCGAGCTGCGCGAGGACGTGTGGCAGGACATGCTCGACGACAATCCTACCTTGGCGACTTCGGTGGGCGACCGGCGCGGGGACGGGCAGCTGGGCGACCTCAGCATGGCGGCCTATGATCGCAACGTCGCCGAAGACCGCGAATTCCTCGCCCGGCTCAACGCCATCGACGAGAGCGCGCTGCCCGAAGACCTGCGGGTGGACTACGCGATCCTCAAGTCCTCGCTCGAAGACGGGATCGAGGGCGCGCAGTTCGACCAGACCCGCTACGTGCTGTTCACCAATCGCGGCGGCTGGTTCAGCTGGATCGCGTCGCTCCCCTACAGCTCGCCGCTGTTCACCAAGGCCGATTACGAAAGCTACGTCTCGCGGCTCGAAGCCTATGGCGCACAGAACGCCGCTGGGATCGCGCGCAGCCGCGAGGCGGTGGCACGCGGGCTCACGCAGGCATGCGGGCCGATGGAAGGCGTCGAGGACCAGATCACCGGCCAGATGGCCGACACGCCCGAGGAATCGGGCTTCTGGCGGCCATTCGCAAAGCGCCCCTCGACCATTTCGGAAGCCGACTGGGCGGCCTTGCAGGCCCGCGCCCGTGCCGCGCTGACCGATGTGGTGTTCCCCGCCTACGAAGATTTCCTCAGTTTCTACACCGAGGAATACGCGCCAAAATGCCGCACCGGCCTGCCCGGTGTCGCCGAAACCGCCAATGGCGATGACTACTACGCCTACCGCGTCCGCAGCTTCACCACGACCGAGATGACGCCCGACGAGGTCCACCAGCTGGGCCTGTCCGAAGTCGCGCGCATCCGGGCGGAGATGGAGGAGGTCGCGGCAGAGGCGGGCTTCGACACCCGCGAGGCCTTCGTCGAACACCTGCGCACCGACCCGCAATATTACATGACCGACGAAGCCGAGTACGAACGCTATGTCGGCGCGCTGGCCAAGCAGATCGACGGCTGGATGCCCAAGCTGTTCGGCACCCTGCCGCGCCAGCCCTATACGGTCCAGCCGATCCCCGCCGCGCAGGCACCGGGCAACACCACCGCCTATTACGAGCCGGGTTCGCTCGAAACCGGGCAGGCGGGCATCTACCGCATCAACCTGACCGAGCTGGACCAGCGCCCGCTGTGGGAACTGCCCGCGCTCGGCGTGCACGAGGCGGTGCCCGGCCACCACCACCAGATCGCGCTGCAGCAGGAGCTGGACCTGCATCCGCTGCGCCGCAACGGCACCTTCTTCACCGCCTTCGTGGAAGGGTGGGGGCTCTATTCCGAAAGGCTCGGGATTGAGATGGGGCTATATGATACCCCCGCCAAGCAGATGGGGCGGCTGAGCTACGAAATGTGGCGCGCCACCCGGCTGGTGGTCGATACCGGCATCCACTCGAAGGGCTGGACCAAGCAACAGGCGGTCGATTTCATGACCGAGAATACCGCGCTCTCGGCGGCCAATATCGACGCCGAGGTCAATCGCTACATCACCTGGCCCGGCCAGGCGCTGGCCTACAAGATCGGCGAGCTGAAGATCCGCGAACTGCGGACGCGTGCGGAACAGGCGCTGGGCGACCGGTTCGACCTGCGCGCGTTCCATGACGCGGTGCTGGAAAACGGTGCGGTGCCGCTGGATGTGCTGGAAGAGCACGTAGACCGCTGGATCGCGGAGCAGCAGTCGGGCTGACTTCTCACCCTAGTCATTGCGAGCGACCAAAGGTCGCGCGGCAATCCATGGTGTGGCATCGCAGCGTCGTCGGCCCTGTTGGGGGGAGGCGAAGTCTAGCCATGGATTGCTTTGTCGCCCGCGGGCTTCTCGCAATGACGAATTTCTAGGTAGCTGCCGTCCGCTCCAGCACATCGCGCACGATGGCGTGGATATTCACCACCGCGCCGATCCGTGCGCCAAGCAGCGCCGTTCCACTGACCTTGCGCTGGACGAACAGGGTTTCGGCGGGGGGGATGTGCCAGATCGACTTGTCCTGCGCTATGGCGAAGCCTTCGTCGCGCAGCGCGGGCACGAAGCCGCGGTCGCCGAAATCGAATGGCGCATCCTTGGCCATTTCGCCGAGGATGATCGCGATCATCCGGTCGATCGCCTCGCCATGTTTTTCGACCACGGCGGGCGACATGAATTGCGCATCGATAGCCGCCTGACGAACGCCCGCATGGTCGCGGCCGAGCCCGGCGCGCAATAGTTCGCGGTAGGATTGCTGTACTTCGCGGTCGACCTCTCGCGTTGCTCCGAAATCGAGCAGCACGATCTTCCGGTCCGCCTCGCGATAGCGGTAGTTTGCGAAATTGGGGTCGGTCTGCATCAGGCCCCATTCGAACAGCTCGCGCGCGACCAGCTCGATCACCTCCGCGAACACGCTGTCGCGGACGTCCTGCGGCTGG
>ENA-ORDG01001161-ORDG01001161.1-marine-metagenome-genome-assembly--contig:-NODE-1161-length-11074-cov-5.837592_pt1 | contig 11074 bp, 11 predicted proteins | sample MGYA00248629_ERZ508524 | MGnify/ENA primary metagenome ERZ508524 (study PRJEB26194, sample SAMN05421901) | marine metagenome | isolation source: East of Rio de Janeiro, Brazil, South Atlantic Ocean...
TTTCAATTAAAGGGGGAATATCAAGGCAAGAATTAATTTAGGGGTTGCAGGACTACCCTTCCATTCCTTCGCGAAAAGTGGGATAGCAGAGTGTGATCCCAAGCTCCAGCAAACGTTGATTTGAAATAATACGTTGTGGAGTTCCCGGAAGACAATCGGCAGCATCAGGCAGCATTTCCTCAGTCAAATCATTCCGATTTTCAATCAGCCACTTCGCAACTTCCCAGGACGGTTTTGCCTCAAGGTCAACTGCGTTAACGCAGTTGGGGGCGTTCGGATTATCTACAAGATGACATATAATTCTTGCCAGGTCCATAACATGGATGCGGTGTACTGGAGTATTTGAAACAGGAATCGGCTTTCCGGACTTGAGTCGGACGTCAATTCCGCGTCCGTAGCCATAGATTCCTCCAGGACGAACGACTTGCAAACTGAAATATTGGGAGAGAATATTTTCAGTAACCAGGCGCAGTTTTCCGGAATTTGTATCTGCTTCAAAATCTGAATCCTCACTCCAGATTCCGTTGCGTTTGGGATAAACGCCTGTAGTGGAAATGTAGATCATACTTTTTAGTTCAGGGCGATTATGGCTCATCCACTTTCCCCAAAGGTGCAGGCGCTCTGCTTCCGCATCAGGATTATTTAGCAGAGGAGGAATAGTCAGTACAAGGGTTACTGGAGTTTCGGGCAAGGCAGACCAATTATTTTCGTTAGCCCAATCAAAGGAAAAATTTGAAAGTATCGGTTCCGGAGGCGGAGTTAAATGCCATGTGCCCCAGGATTCCGGAACTGCGGAAAATTCACGGGCTAGAATCTGTCCCAAAAAGCCCAAACCAAGAATTCCGACTGGAGGAAAAGCAGCGTTATTAATCATTTATTTTGTATCAAACTTGTGGAAAATGGAACTTGGTCAAGATTAGTTCCGGATGGTTCAGGACATTTGCGGGGAGTGAATGAATGGACGCATCCAGAGAAAAGAGTCTTAATCGTTTCTCAGGCTCGAATATTGACGCTGCTGTTATTCTGATTAATTTGAGTAGATTCCTGAAATCCCACCAGACCACCTAAATCTTTGATCATTTCCAGCATTCCAAACATCAGTTTTTCCTCACCGTTGTCTTTCATTGACTCAGCAAAGGAGCGGTGAACACTCTCTGTTGATTCCATCAACACAGCAAATTTGGAGTTTTTCAGCAGCGCAAATGCCTTGAGGTAGTTTTCCGGATCCTGCATCAAGTCACTGATTTCATCTCCCAAGTCGCTGATATCATCCAGGGCAAAACTTTTATATTCAGGAAGTTCTTTTATCTTTCTGATTGACTCACCGTTTAACTCACGTATGCGGGAGTCCACTGTTTTACCGAATTGCTCTGCTGCATCTGAAGTGAGCTGCAGTTGCTTGGCAACGTTTTCAAAACCTGAAACTACCATGCCATAGGTACGGCGCAGGGTCATTGTACTTTCATGAGAGTCTGCTCTGAGAATGTTGTTTAGATCAGGATTTGGCGGCATTGTTTTCTTTCCCAGTTTTGAGTTTCCAGGAAAACGGGGAGTTTTTTTTGAGACAGAATTTTGTGTTTTACTTTTTGTCTCCTTGTTTTCAGGAGACGCTTTAGGTTTTTCCGTGTTTTGATTATTTACCACCGGGGCAGTTTTTGCGGATACTTGCATGGTTCCTGTATTGTTTATCTGTGGTATGGGTTGCTCTCCGTGTAATACAAGAACCCAGCCAAATTCACCTAATTTGACTTGAGACTCCATGTTCTGACAATGCACACTGGAAAATTAAACTTAGCTGATTTTATTCTAAACAAAAAAACTTCTGCACTTTTGAAAAAGCTTTCCCGTTTTTTTGCCCGCATAACTGTCTGCTCTGTCGTGCTGGGATTATATCTCAGTCTGATTCTGATTCCGCAGCAAATATTGGCGGATGAAGAACAGGCACTGCCAAAAAACTGGAAAAAATTTTCGCTCAAAAAACTGAAGCTGCGGGTGATTGACGGAGACACCTTTGATGCAGATTTTAATAGAAACGGACGATTTTCCAATCCCCAAGAACGAGTCCGGCTGCTCTATGTCGATACTCCGGAATTAAAAAAATCACACAAAGGAAAAGACCCCAAACTAGGTTTGCCTGCTAAAGGTTTTTTAAGGACAGTGCTTTCAAAAACAAATGCTGTTTTATGGGTTGACCCAAAAAACAAAACGGGCAACTATGGGCGACTCCTCGCTGTTTTGGAAGTCAAGGGGCTTAACATAAATTTAGCGCTGATAAAACGTGGACACAGCTACTTCAACACACGCTACGCCTGGCCAGATGGTTTCAAAACCTACGCTCTTGCTGAAGCCTATGCCTTTGAAAAACACCTTGGAATCTGGAGTTATCGAAAATCACGCAAGCGTTATCTGCTGCGGCTTAGGGAAGAGGGGAAAACGGTTTATTCCACCAGGAACCCGTATTTTGTGGAAAAAATCCAAAACGCGGAAGTTATTGATTTGTCAAAATACAATGGACGTTTTGTGCGAGTCCAGGGCAAAATTAAAAAAATTCAGCAGCTGCGAAAAGGTGCGCAGCTTATGTTTTTGAAACATAAGCGAATGAAAAAGGGACTGCCGGTTATCAGCTTTGAAAATCAGCGAAACTGGCTGGGACTGCAAAAAATCCGTAAAGGTGATCTTTTGCAAATTGAGGGTTTTGCAACTCTCTACAAAAAAAAGCAGTGGCAAATTAAACTGCATCGGGCAGTACTTTTAAATTAGATGTTGAAGAAATTTAGTTACGCAAAAGTTCAGAATCATGAATTAGTCACCACAGAGCCAAAGAGAGTACGCAAAGAAAAAAAATAATTAAAATAGCTCTCTGTGTATTCTGTGTGCTCTGTGGTAAAAATGTTTTTCAATACTTCATGATTATTTTTATTTCATCAAATATCATGAAATGATTTATGAAAAGACCGAATAAATTTCAATTTACTCAAAAAAAAATATCAATCTTGATAGGAGGAGTAATTATGTTGTGGGGTATTACTGGTTATTCAGTTGGTCGTCCGCATAATCTTGGTCTGAAAAATAATATGCTCGAACCATGTCCAAGCAGCCCCAATTGCGTTTTGAGCCAGGCGAGTGATGCAAATCATAAGATTAAGCCAATTTATTATGCAACATCTGTAGAAGCGTCAAAAGAAAAACTAATCAAGGTAATACAGTCGATGGATGGCACACGAATTATCACGCAGGACGAAGTCTATTGGCATGTCGAATTCACCACACGCTGGCTGCGTTTTATAGACGATGTTGAGTTTTATTTTCCGGAATCCGAAGCATTGATTCATCTGCGTTCGGCATCCCGTTCAGGATATTGGGATTTGGGAGTCAACCGGAAACGGGTAGAGGAAATCCGTTCAAGGTTTGAAGAACTTGCAAGGTTGAACTGAACTTAGCGCATTTTGTTCAGCAGATCTCCATCGGATTCTTTGTAATAGTCCTGGTTACGCTGTAGAGTTCCGCTGAGAGCAGAAGTCGCATCCGGTCCTGGGGCATAAATTTGCTGCTGAGCTTTTTCTGTTTTGTTCCAGTTGCATGCAGTCAGCATCATTAGTACTGCTCCAAAAAGCAGACTCATTGTCAGATTGATCTTCATTCAGTTTTCCTGTATTTTTATGTGCTCAATGTCATTATCTGCAACTACTTTAAAAAACTCTTTATACTGTCGCAAGCTATTTGTCACAATTAGTTCCGGAGACATGTGAAAACCATTGTCATAGTTAATCCTCAAGCAGGAAACGGCAGAACTGAGAAGATTTGGCCAAACATTGAATCGGCTCTGGAAAAAAGCATTGGTTCGTTTGAGGTATTGCAGACAACTTGTCGGGGCGATGCCACGGATTTAAGCCGCAGAATTTTAGCAGTAGATACTGTAAGAATAGTGGCGGTTGGTGGAGATGGTCATCTTAATGAAGTGCTGAACGGATTTATTGAAAACGATCTTCCGGTAAATCCGGAAGCAAGATTGAGTTTTGTGATGACTGGAACAGGATGTGATTTTCAGCGTTCACTGGGCATTTCCGGCAAGTGGCAGAATGCTGCAGCAAAGCTGAAAGATGCAAAAGTGCGCAAAATTGATGTCGGAAAAGTCACCTACACTGCAGCAGATAAGACACAGAAAATCCGCTATTTTGACAACATCGCAAGTTTCGGTCTCAGCGGAGCAGTAGATCATTGCCTTGAACACTCAAGACTGCGAAACTATTTGGGCGGATCACCGCTCTTTTTGTGGGCCACCATCAAAACCGTTTTCACTCACCCAAACCAGAGTATCCGTTTTCGTATTAACGATGGTCCGGAAGAGGAAATTTGCTCAAGACTCGGCTTATTGGCCAACGGACGTTATTTTGGCGGAGCAATGCATGCCGCTCCGGAAGCAGAACTGGACGACGGGTTGCTCGATTTGTTAATGCTGAAAGAAATTTCTGTGGCAAAATTTCTGTGGCATCTGCCAAAAATATACAAAGGTACACATTTGAAGATTCCAGAAATATTTTTTCAAAAAGTTCGTAAATTCACTGCTGAAAGTTCTGAACAGGTTATTCTCGATATCGACGGTGAGTCTCCGGGATATTTGGCTGCAACTTTTGAAGTCCTGCCGAAGATTTTGAATCTGCAAATATGATTCAGCAGCAAAAAATACTAAAACAAACTCATGAGACTGTTCGCAGGTGTTTCAACAGGAGTTGATGTCGAGAATTAAACAGTGCCCTGAAGGCCAGGATAACAACTAAGGTCGCGCCTAAAGCTGCACCTGAGGCAATAACAAAAATCATCATTATTTGATAACGGACTGCTTCTCCGGGACTGACGCCGGCCAATATTTGACCGGTCATCATTCCGGGCAAACTTACAATACCCATCACCAACATTGAATTGAGCGTTGGAATCATGCTTGTTCGCAAAGCATCGCGAATTAAGTCATGTGCGGCTTCCCACGATGTCGCACCCAGGCTGAGCAGCATTTCAACTTCTTTGCGTCGCACGGACAAGCTGTCCATAAAACGCTCCAGGGCCAGTGAAATACCGTTGAGTGTATTCCCCAAAACCATGCCGAGGAGAGGGAAAAGGTACTGTGGAGAATACCATGGATCAATTTGCAGAACTCCAGAAAGTGCAAAAAACATTACAAAAAATCCGGCCCCAAGGATTGAAATGAAACTGTTTAAATAAATTGCGGAAAATCGTTTTCGTGTACGTCCAACTGCAGTGATGGAAGCGATTGTTGCCATGAACAATGCAACTCCAAGAATCCAAAAAGGGTTGTTAAGCGCAAAAACCCAGTCCAATAAAAAGCCGACCAGCAGCAGTTGTCCCACCATTCTCAATGAAGCAATACTCCACTGCTTTGCCAGCCCAAGTTTCAAAATAAGCGACAAACCAATATTGACTGCCATCAAGACTGAGGCAGTCAGCAACTGTCCGATAGTGAGAAAAATATAATCAGTTTCCATTTTCTGATTCAAGGGAAAACATGTTGCGGCACATTCTTCGTAATTGATCCGGATTATGACTGACCCAAATCCAGGCTCGTTGAGGAGTTGTATTTGCTGTATCCGAATTACTATCCGGAAGTTCTTTTTGCCATTTTTCGAGCAGATTTTCGAAACGACCAGTCAGTTCTGCGTCCAGTGATGCAGTGGGTTCATCAAGCAAAAGCACCTGCGGTTCCAGTTGCAGTACCCGGAGTAGTGCTGTAATCTGGGCTTCTCCTCCGGAAAGGTCCTTTGCAGGACGTTGCAAAAATTCAGAATAATCACCAACTCCTGAAGAATTACCGGCTGCGGTCGGCAGCGAAAATTGTTCCAGCCACGCCAGAATTTGTTTTTGGTCGTAGCGGCGATGTTGATGTGCTTTTAACTGGAATGCACGCTTTAAATTTGTTTCAACGGTTTCGTCGAAAAACACAGGATTTTGAGGGATGAAGCTGACTTTGGTGCGGTATTGAGGCATTTCCCAGTCGTGCAGGGATATACCGTCAAAATTAATAGTTCCGGTTTCACCGGAAGGTGCGGACTCAATAACATCTAATCCGGCTAATGTCCGTAACAGGAGACTCTTACCGCTTCCGGAAGAGCCCGTCAAAGCAAGTTTGTCTCCCGGAGCTAAATGCAGGTTGATCTTACTCCAAATCCAGCTGCCTGAAATTTGACGGCTCAAGTTTTTACAGGATAGTCCGGCATCAGATTTTTGACTTGTCCTCACAGATGAGATGTCCGTAGAATGCATTACTTTAGCCTTTGTCTATTCGATTACATTGACAGTCTTTATGCCAGACAATTATACACTTTTGCAACGGAAATACTGGATTTTCGATCTCGATGGTACTCTTACTGTAGCAGTACATGACTTCAATGCTATCCGAAATGAGTTAGGAATTCCAGCAGGACAGCCCATACTTAAAACTATCGAATCTCTTCCGGAAAATGAATCACTTGCTCTTCAGCAAAAGCTTCAGGAGATAGAAGAAAACCTGGCACGGAACGCAAGACCTGCAAAGGGTGTAAAAAATTTACTGGAAGCACTCCATCGCAGGAATTATCATTTGGGCATACTCACCTTAAACTCCAGGGAGAATGCATGGTTCACGCTGGAGTCTCTCGGTTTGGCAGATTATTTCAACGAAGATTCCGTTATTGGACGCTGGTGTGTAGAACCGAAACCTTCCCCGAAGGGAATTCACAGCTTGCTGAATCACTGGGAAGTTGCAGCAAACGACGTGTTAATCGTGGGAGACTATCTTTATGACCTGCAGGTGGGACGTGCCGCGGAAATTGCTACGGTTCATGTTGATCCGAAAGGAGAATTCTCCTGGCCGGAACTGGCGGATATTCAGGCAAATTCTTTAGACGAACTTGCCGATTTATTAGCTGAAAACAGCTGACGGTATTATCAAATCTTCCCGCTTGTCACTTGCGACTTTCTCCTCTTTGGTGTTAGATGACCCCTGCTTACTCTTTACTTTGAGGGTAGTATTTGGGTTCAATTCTGCAGATAATAATAGAGATCAGCGGAAAAAGTATTTCTTTCGTCATATCGGACTTAATCCGGGTTGCAGTTGTGCAGTTTATGATTTGGATTTTTTATCCTGGGTTTTCTGCTCTTCCGGCGCCGGATCTTTTTCTTTTTTCCCAGCCATCTGTGAGACAAGAATGCTGATTTCGTATAGAACAATAAGAGGTCCGGCCATTAATGTTTGTGTAAACACATCCGGAGGAGTCAGGATTGCGGCACCAATAAAAATGACGACCAGCGAATATTTACGGTTTTTCCGTAGCCAGGCTGCATTGATGAGTCCAAGTCTGGTGAGAATGAATGAGACTGTCGGCAACTCAAAAACCAGTCCGAATGCGAATAACAGGTGAATTGTCAGTGACAGATAACTGGCCATACTCAAGGTTGGCAAAGTGAATTTATTTTCAAAACCCAAAAAGAAATCATAACCAAGGGGAATCACGACAAAATAACCGAAAAGACCTCCGCCGACAAAAAGTGGATATGAAAGTAAAATAAAGGGCCAGACTGCTTTGCGTTCTTTTGAAAAAAGTGCCGGCCGAACAAACAACCAGATTTGACCAAGCAGGTAGGGGAATGATAAAAAAATTGCAGCATATAGCCCGATCCGCAGATATGTGAAGAACGGTTCTGTTAATTCGAGAAAGACTAGGGGGACGTTGCGTGCATCTAATGGTGCGCGAAAGGCTGAAAGAATTGGTTGATCCAGTTCCATTTCTACAACAGTTGCACCAACGAAAACAACCAGGATTACAATAATTATACGGACAAGACGCTTGCGCAGTTCACCAAGATGAGAGGTTAAAGGCATAGGGACATCATCTGAATTTTCATTTTGATCCGGATCTTTTTTTTGTTCAGATTTGGTTTTGCTCATTATTAAAGGCTACAAAAATATGGTAAATAATTATAATTTGAGTTGAATACAAACAGACATTCGAGCCTAAGTTTTTCAGCTATTTTTTTATTTCTCCTGATTAACGACTGAACGCCAACCATATTTTGTACCATAAACTGATTTTATTTGCACGACAAACAAATGATTAATTGCCAAAATGAGATGCAGTATGGAGTGTTGATGAAAAACCTTTTTGTCTTTATCCGGAAAATAATACCGGAAAAAAGCTGGTGTTTTGTTTTTATCATTTTGCTGCTCTGTTTGTTTTCATCTACGGCGGCAAAGGAGGAAGACTCTGAAAAACTTAAAAAAGATTATTTCCTCTCGCAAAGTTTGAAGCTGGGAAAGAAACCGGTTCAGTCCGCTGTTTTCTCACCAAATGACCAGCAGGCTGTCATCTTATCCGGAAGTTCTTCTCTGGAAATATTCAGAATTCAAAATGGGAAAAGACTGCGTGTAATTTCCAGTTATGAACATAAGGCTATTTCACTTGTCCTTCATGCCGGAGGAAAGTTGGCGGTGACCGGGGGTCAGGATGACACGGTTAGAATTTGGAGTACTGACCAGAGCACTGCACAGGCAGTTATGCGGGGTCATCTGAGCGCTGTTTCCGTACTTGCTCTTAATACCGGAGGAGAGATTTTGGCTTCCGGAAGTCTTGACGGAACCGTTATCCTGTGGAACATGAAAGAACATGAATTGCTGAAATCTACCAAGGTTATCGGTAAAAGCAGCATAAAAAGTCTGGCCTTCCATCCGAATGGCAGAATTCTCGCCATTGGCGGAGAAGATGGAAGTTTGCAATTTCGAAGTATCCCTGAAATGAAACTGATAACCACCCTCTCTGGTCATAAAAACTCGATTAATGATCTTGAATTCAATCCACGGGGCGATTTATTTGTTTCCGGATCTGAGGATGGGAAAGTGATTATCTGGGACTGGAAAGTCAAAAAACAACGTTCCAAAATAAACTTTGAAGATGCTGTTTCCACAATAAGCATCCATCCAAAACTTGCAGAAATTGTTGTTGGAACTGCAGGAGGAAGACTTGAAACATGGAGTCTTGCAAAAGGAACCCTACTGCATCAAATCACCGAATCCGGACCCTTGATTAGCAGTACAGGATATGACAGAAACGGAAGCAGGATTATTTCCGCACTGGAAGATGGAACTGTGGAGATATGGGAAAATGGGGTTTCACTGCATCTGAAAACATTCAGTGGTCACGAAAGGATCGTAGAGTCGCTGGATTTTTCATCAAACAATAAATTTCTCATCAGTTCCTCCTCCGATAAAAGCGTACGTATCTGGGACCTGAAAACAAATATAACCGTATATAATTATGATATCGGCAACCACAGGGTGCAGGATCTTCGTTTTGCTCCCGGAAGCCAACAATTTGCTACCGCGGGAACGGACAGTTCGGTGATAATCTGGGATGCAAAAGATGGAAGCCGCGTTCGTACCTTGAAATTTCACAAAGGAAAAATCAATGCTCTCAGCTATCATCCTGAAGATTCAGTACTCCTTTCTGCTGGTTCTGACAGGAAGTGGGTACTATGGGATTTGGTTTCCGGAAAGTCCCTGCTTTCTCATAAAGGGCATACCTCTCAAATATTAGCGGCATCTTTTTCTCCAGACGGCAAGCGCTTTGCCACTGCCGGCAGTGACCTTTTCATAAAAATCTGGGAATACCCTCAGGGAGAAGAGCTCGGAAAACTCAAAGGACACAAGAAACCTGTTACAACTCTGGCCTTCAGTCCCGATGGTAAATTGCTGGCAAGCGGTTCACAGGACCATCAAATTTTTCTATGGAGACTTGAACCGGAAATTTCAAAGACTCCTTTCCGAAAACTGGAAGGGCACAGTTACATTGTTACTCAGGTCTTTTTTTCCATAGCTGGAAAAGCATTGATTTCAATTTCCAAAGACAAAACGATGCGCCTGTGGGAAGTAAAAAGCGGGAAAATGCTGCGCATACTTCATGGTGACAGTACTCCTCTTGTTGCCGCTGCGCTAAGTCCAGACGGGAAATTAATTGCATTAAGCAACCTGACAAATGATATTACCATCCTCACATTTCCAACCGATATTCCGGAGTTGCAGGATGATACAGGTGATGTTTCAGCATCCGGAGAAACTGATAATTCAGCAAGTTTACAAACTTCTGAGTCAGATTCGGATGCATCGGATAAATACGGAATCGACTTGGAGAATTTGAAGGAAATGGAAAAACTGCCGATGACTGCAGAAGAATTACGTGCCTATGCTGTGACGGAAACCGACGATTTATCAACAGTTCAATACGAAATGCGGCAGCGTCTTAATCTGCTTCTTAAAACAAAAGACACGTGTCTGCATGCTGCAGAAATGGAAAAACTGGCACTGAAAATATTAGTCATTGTTCCTGATGATTTGGCTGCCTATCATGCATTGGTCAAGACGTCTATCCTCAAACAGGATTTTGCAACACTGAGTCTGTTTGTAAGTTCAGGGTATTTTGCGGAATTGGATCAGGAACTTTATGATTATATTTCCATATTGGAAGTTAGAAATATTTTTGATAATTTACGATTTGAGCTTTTTGATCAATCGTTTGTACGTCAGGGTAACAAACAAAAAATAAAATTGGCAAACTGCAAAGGCAATCCTCTCTCAGTCAGCTTATCAGGAATTTCCCGGAACTTACGTTATCCAGTTGAATTTTTAAAAAATATAAATTCTATACCTCGTTTGATTGACTTGCGGGAATATATGAATTTGCCGCAGAAAGAGTTTCAGGACAGGATGTTTGCTGAGATAGAACGGATTCTCGGAAGCAGGACTCCTCATCCTACTTCATACCTCCCGAGAACTCCGGAAGAGCGGTCAGAAAAGGTTCCGGTAGGAATACTGAATTTAAATCTTGAAAAAGCCCAGACCTGGAAAAATGACGGCATGGCTTCATTTAGTTTACGTAAAGTAGGGGGTCAGTGGCAAAGCTACCAAACCGATCGGGATAACAGAATTGTCATGCATCTTCCTGCAGGAAGTTATTCTCTGAAAGTTGCAGGAGTTTTAAGAAAAACATTTTTCCTCATTGCGGGAACTCAGTTCGATTTGTCAGTTGATTAAAAT
>ENA-ORDG01001169-ORDG01001169.1-marine-metagenome-genome-assembly--contig:-NODE-1169-length-11012-cov-2.397622_pt1 | contig 11012 bp, 7 predicted proteins | sample MGYA00248629_ERZ508524 | MGnify/ENA primary metagenome ERZ508524 (study PRJEB26194, sample SAMN05421901) | marine metagenome | isolation source: East of Rio de Janeiro, Brazil, South Atlantic Ocean...
TCTTTTGCAGGCCGAAGCCGACCGCCAAGCCCAGCGCGCCGGAGAAAACGGCGAAAGCGGTGAGGTCGATGCCGAGCACGTCGATGCCGAAGAAGAAGGCGGCGGCGATGATGGCGATGCCCGCCAGCTTTTCCGCCAGCAATTTCTGCGTCGCGTCCAGTCCGCGCGAGCGGGATATGCTGCGCGCCAGCACGCGATTGGCCAGACGCACCGCACCGAACAGGCCGACGCCGATCGCCGCGACCGAGATGACGTCGAGCAGCGATATGCGGCTTTCCCCCAGTTGCAGGCCGACGCTGTCCAGCATCTGCGCGAGCGGCGTGATGCCGCCGGTGCTGCCCGACAGGAGCATGACGAAGATCAGGATCGACAGCGGCACCGTCGCCCAGAGCGGGATCGACACGGCGCGCAGCAGATGATTGGCGACCAGCGCCAGCGCCCAGCCCATGACGCAGGCAAGGACGATGTTGGCGGTCGTGCCGGTCGGCCAGACGGCCGTCGCGATGCCCACCAGCAGCGTCGCCAGCCCATGCCGCACCAGCGGGCGGACATGGGGGCCGAACGTGGGCCCCAGATGCACGCAGTGCGGCTCGATCCGCCGGGCGACCATGCGCGCCAGCGCCGCCGCCAGCAGATAGAGGCCGATGGCGACGCCCAGCGCGATCCCGCCTTCGATCCAGTCGGCGCCGCGCTCCAGCCGCGCCAGCAGTTCGGGCGGGATCATGTGCGTCATGACGCCGCCCGGAAGCGCGCGAGGCCCGCGTCGAGATCGGCGATCAGGTCGGCGGGATCCTCCAGCCCGATGTGCAGCCGCACCGCCGGCCCCGCCGCCTGCCAGCGCGTGGCGCTGCGGTAGCGGGCCGGATCGACCGGCAGCGCCAGGCTTTCGAAGCCGCCCCAGCTATAGCCGATGCCGAAATGGGCGAGCCCGTCGATCAGCACGGCGCGCGCGGCTTCGTCGCCGCCATCGAGGATGAAGGTGAAGAGCCCGGTCGAGCCGGAGAAATCGCGCGCCCAATGGTCATGGCCCGGGCAATCGGGCAGCGCGGGATGCAGCACCCGGGCGACGCCGGGTTGCGTCTTGAGCCATTGCGCGACCGCGAGCGCGCCGTCGCGATGCTGGGCCAGCCGCACGCCCAGCGTGCGCAGCCCCCGCGCCGCGAGCCAGGCGTCGTCGGGGCTCACCATCTGTCCGAAGGCATAGGCGGTCTGACGAACCTTGCCGAACCAGTCGCCGGTCGCGGTGACGCTGCCCATCATGACGTCGCTATGGCCGACGATATATTTGGTGCAGGCGAGGATCGCGATGTCCACGCCCTTGGCCAGGGCCGGGAAATAGAGCGGCGTCGCCCATGTATTGTCCATCAGCGTAACGACCCCATGGGCGCGCGCCCAGGCGGTGATGGCGGGTATATCCTGCACCTCGAAGGTCAGGCTGCCGGGACTTTCCAGAAAGATGGCGCGGATCGGCCCGTCGGCCAGATGCGCATCGAGATCGGGCGCCATCGGATCATAATATATCGTTTCGATACCGAAACTTCTCAGCATCTGGGTGCAGAAGCCGCGGGTCGGGTCAAAGGCGCTGTCGACCATCAGCAGCCGGTCGCCCGGTTTCAGCACCGCCATCAGCGCGCAGGCGATCGCCGCCACGCCCGACGGGAATAGCATCGTGCCTTCCGCCCCCGGCTCCATTTCGGTCAGCGCGTCGGCGAGGCTCCAGGCGGTCGGTGTCCCCTTGCGCCCGTAGAAGAGCCGTTCATGCGTGCTGCTGGCGGCGGCTTGGCGCAGGTGCGCGACATCGTCATAAAGGATGGTGGAGGCGCGCCAGACCGGCGGGCTGACGATGCCGCCGGGTTGCCCCGGCATACCGGTCCATTCCGGCTTGCGGCCCGCCTGCACCAGCTGCGTCAGGGGCTTGCGCCCGTCCTTTCCCTTGTCCTTGCCGCTCATGCCGGGCCGGCCGCCTTGGGCGTGGCGGGATCGAAGCCCCATTCCGACCAGCTGCCATCATACAGGCTAACGTCGTGCTTGCCGAGCGATTTAAGGCCCGCAAGCAGGATGGCCGCAGTGACGCCGCTGCCGCAGCTGGTGAGGATCGGACGATCGAAATCGGTGCCGGCATCCGCAAACGCCTGACGCAGCGCGTCCCCCTGCTTCATCCGGTTGTCGGGCAGGAACAGCTCGGAGGATGGGAGATTGCGGCTGCCGGGAATATGGCCCGACGCCATGCCGGGGCGCGGTTCGGCTTCCGCGCCGGTGAAGCGGCCCGCCCCGCGCGCGTCGACCAGCTGCACCGCGCCGCTATCCAGATTGGCCAGAATGTCGGCCTTGGTGCGGACCTGCGCGCGATCGAGCCGGGCGACGGCGTTGCCGGGCGGGATCGCCGGCAGGCCGCTGTCCACGGGCCGCCCCTCCGCCAGCCATTTGGGCAAGCCCCCGTCTAGGATCGCGGCGGACGCGCCCAGGCCATAGACGCGCATCATCCACCATCCGCGCGCCGCGCTGTGGGTCGGACTATTGTCATAGACGATGATCCGGCTGTCCCGATGGACCCCCAGCGCCTGCATCCGCTGCGTCATCATCGCGTCGGGGGGCAGCATGCCGGGCGTCGGATCGTCGGGATCGCTGAGGCCGGGCAGGTCCATATAGGCTGCGCCGGGAATATGCGCCGCTTCGAACTCCGCGCGCGGATCGCGCGGCGTGCCCGGCAGGAACAGGCTGGCGTCGAGGATGACGAGGTCGGGCGCGCCCAGTTGCTGGCCAAGCCATTCGGTGGAAACGAAGATCGTCATGCGGCTCCTTCAACCCCGGTGATGCGGATGCATTCGAGACCCTGATAGCCGAACCCTGATAGAATGCGGGAACCGGGCTGGAAAGGGGCGTCAGGCCGGCGCCAGCTCCGCCGCCGCGCGCGCGGCCGGGCGGCGATATTGGCGCGGCCCCTGGTCGAGGCGCAGCGGCGCCAGCCGGGCCGTCGGCGGCTCCTGCTCCTGCCCGACGATGAAGGCGCGGGCGGTGCGGCCCGCCGCCAGCCCGCCGCCCTCCTTCTCGCCATCTTCGGGCTGCCAGCGATAGGCTGCGTCGAACGCCGCGATCGGGATCAGCAGGCTGCGCTGGCCCATTTCCACCGGCACGATCCTGTCGGGCGCCAGGCGCAACTCGCCGGCCAGATGCAGCGTTTCGCCCGGCGCGATCGTGACGACGCTGTGCAGCGGCAGCCCGTCCTGGCCGCCAAAAAAGCCCTGGAGCAGCGCCTGCTGCTGCGCGCCGGCATTGCCGATGATGCCGCGCACCAGCAGATCCTGCGCGGCGCGGCTGCCGCGATTGTGCAGGATCAGGCTGTAGGCGACGGTCACCCCCATCAGCGAATAGCGCGCCTGGCTGACCACCAGGTCCATGTCGACCCAGGGACGCTCCGCCGCGTCCGGGGCAGCGGCGGCTTCGGGCATGGGCGCAGGCACGGGCGGCGGCGGGGCGGCGGCCGGCTTGGGAGGCGCGGGCGGCGATGCTGGCGCGGCGGCGGCGGCGGGCTGGGGCGCAACCGCTTGGGTGCGGCGACGGCGCAGCAGCAGCACCGCCGCGCCGATCCCGACCAGCGCCAGCAGGCCGCCGATCAGCCAGGGCAGGATCGATCCCGCCCCCGCGTCTTCCGCTGAAGGCTGCTCCGCTGGCGGCGCGGCCGGTGCAGCATTGTCGGCCGGCGCAATCGGCGGCGCGGGGGCTGGCGTTTCGACGGGCGCGCTGTCGTTGGCCGGTGCAGGCGTCTCGTCGGCCTCCGTCGCTGGCGACGGGGCGGGCGCAGGCGTCGGCGCTGGGCGCTCGGCCGGCGGCTGGGCGCGCTGCGCTTCGGGACGGGGGCGCGCGGGCTGCGCGGGGACGGGCCGGGTCGCGACCGGCGGCGGCGTCACGGATGGCGCGACGACCGGCGGCACGACCACGGGCGGTGTGGCGGGCGACGTGGCACGCGGCGTCACCGGATCGCGATAGACGTCGAGTTCCGGGCCCTGCCGGTTCGGGTCCGGCGCGGGGCGCGATGGCGGCAGCGAAAAGACGCCCGTGGGCTGTTCCGTTTCCTGCGCAGAGAGAGGCGCGGCCAGCAGCCATGGCGCGGCGATCAGAAACGGACGAATGCGGGACCCCATAGTCCAGCCAAGGCACAAGAATGGCTGAACCGCAAGTGAACAATGCATGGCGATGACATCAGCCGTGCGATCGCGTAGATGCGCGGCCATGACAGACCTTCCCACGACTCCCCTCCACCTGGGCCAGACCAGCGCCCTGCCCGCTTCGCCGCAGGACGCCGTGCTGGACTATGTCCCCAATCCCCGGCCGGGCAAGCCCTATCTGGTGCGCTTCACCGCGCCCGAATTCACCTCGCTCTGCCCGGTGACCGGCCAGCCCGACTTCGCGCATCTGGTGATCGACTATGCGCCCGCCGCGACGATCGTCGAATCCAAGTCGCTGAAGCTGTTCCTGGGCGCGTTCCGCAACCATGCCGGCTTCCACGAGGATTGCACCGTCGGCATCGGCGAGCGCCTGTTCGACGAGATGAAGCCGATCTGGCTGCGCATCGGCGGCTATTGGTATCCGCGCGGCGGCATTCCGATCGACGTGTTCTGGCAATCGGGCGAGCCGCCGGCGGGGATGTGGCTGCCCGCGCAGGATGTGCCGGGCTATCGCGGCCGGGGCTGATCGGCCGCCCCCGATTGTTTGACAAACGGGCAACAGACTTCGACCAACGACATTGCCGGGCGGCCTCATCGCTTGACCGATGCGACGAAACGGTTGATCCCGCGTTGATCGGGCGCGAGACAGGATCTCATGCCGCCCTTCAAGACGTGTCGGAGTCTGCCATCCCATGAGCTTTGCCAAAATCCTGCCGCTGCTGATCGCGGCCGCCCCGGTCGCATTGGCCACCCCCGCGCTGGCGCAGAGCGCCGCCCCCACCGGTCCCGCCGCCGGCATCACGACGCAGCTGCCGCGCGGCGCTGCGCCCAGCCATTATGCGATCGAGGTGACACCCGACGCGGCGAACCTGCGCTTCACGGGCAACACCGTCATCGACGTGACCGTCAGCCAGACCATGCCGGCGCTGGTGCTGAACGCCGCCGACCTGACCATTGGCGACGTGACGCTGACCCCGTCGAGCGGCCGGGCGATCAAGGGCAAGGCGACGGTCGATGCGCAGGCGCAGACCGTCAGCCTCGATTTCGGCAAGCCGGTCGCGCCGGGCAATTACCGGCTGGCCATCGCCTATGCCGGCGTCATCAACCAACAGGCGAACGGCCTTTTCGCGCTCGACTATACCAATAACGACGGTCAGGCGAAGCGCGCGCTGTTCACCCAGTTCGAAGCGCCCGACGCGCGGCGCTTCGTGCCGAGCTGGGACGAGCCAAGCTACAAGGCGACGTTCGACCTGACCGCCATCGTGCCGACCGGCGAACTGGCCGTCAGCAACATGCCGGTCAAATCGACAGCGGACATGGGCGGCGGCAAGACGCGCGTGTCGTTCGGCACCAGCCCCAAAATGTCCACCTATCTGCTCTTCTTCGGCCTGGGCGAACTGGAGCGGGCCACCAAGATGGCGGGCCAGACCGAAGTCGGCGTGATCACCGGCAAGGGCAATAGCGGCAAGGCGCAGCTGGCGCTCGACGCCTCGGCGAACATCCTGCCCTATTTCAACGAGTATTTCGGCGTCCCCTTCCCCCTGCCCAAGCTCGACAATGTCGCCGGGCCGGGCCAGAGCCAGTTTTTCAGCGCGATGGAAAATTGGGGCGCGATCTTCACCTTCGAACGCGCGCTGCTGGTCGACCCGCGCTTCACGTCGGAAAGCACCAAGCGCCGCATCTACGAAACGGTCGCGCATGAAATGGCGCACCAGTGGTTCGGCGACCTGGTCACCATGGCCTGGTGGGACGATCTGTGGCTGAACGAAGGCTTCGCCAGCTGGATGGCGACCAAGGTCACCGACAAGCTGCAGCCCGAATGGGAAATGCTGCTGACCCGCGTCGATGGACGCGAAGCGGCGATGAGCCTGGATTCGCTGTCCACCACGCATCCCGTCGTCCAGAAGATCACCACCGTGGATCAGGTGAACCAGGCGTTCGACGCCATCACCTATCAGAAGGGCGAGGCGGTCATCACCATGCTGGAAGGCTTCGCCGGCGAGGATGTGTGGCGCAACGGCATTCGCAGCTATATGAAGGCCCATGCCTATGGCAATACGGTGACCGACGACCTGTGGAAGGCGGTCGAGGGCGCGGGCGCCAAGGGGCTGGTCGCGATCGCGCATGATTTCACCAGCAAGCCGGGCATTCCGCTGGTCAAGGTGGAAAGCGCCCAGTGCCAGGGCGGCAGCACGCTGCTGACGCTGAGCCAGGGCGAATATAGCCGCGACAACAAGGACAAGGCGCCGCTCAGCTGGAACGTGCCGGTGATGGCGCAGACGATCGGCGGCGCGCCGCAGCGGCTGATCCTGCAGGGCAAGGGGCAGATGACGCTGCCGGGCTGCGGCGCCTATGTGATCAATGCCGGCCAGACCGGCTATTATCGCTCGCTCTATCCCGCCGCCAACGTGGAAGCGCTGGCCAAGGGCTTCACCCGGCTGTCCAGCATCGACCAGACCGGCCTGCTCGCCGACAATTACCAACTGGGACTGGGCGGCTATCAGCCGATCGGCCTGGCGCTCGACCTGATCGATGCGGTGCCGGCGAACGCCAGCCCCGCCGTGCTGGCCGAAGTGCCCGGCTATCTGGGCAGCGCCTATGACATGCTGGAAGGCGACGCCGCCGCGCAGGCGCGCGTCGGCGCCTATGCCACCGCCAAGCTGGGTCCGGTGCTGAGCCGCATCGGCTTCGACGCCAAGGCCGGCGAAGGGCCGCAGGTGCCGGTGCTGCGCTCCGCGCTGGTGTCGACGCTGGGCGACATGGGCGACAAGGCGGTGGTGGCGGAAGCCAATCGCCGCTTCGCCGCGCTGGAGAGCGATCCGGCCGCGCTGGATGGTCCGCTGCGCAACGTGTGGCTGGGCATCATCGCCAAGAATGCCGACCAGGCGACCTGGGACAAGCTGCGCATGATGGCGAAGGGCGCCAAGACCGATCTGGAAAAGAGCACGCTCTATGCGCTGCTGGGCGGCGCGCGCGATCAGAAGCTGGGGGCGCAGGCGCTCGACCTGGCGCTGACCGACGAGCCAGGCAAGACCACCAGCGCCGCGATCATCGGCCAGGTCGGCTATGAGCATCCGATGCTGGCGGTCGATTATGTGCTGGCTCATCGCGCGCAATATGAGGCGCTGATCGACGTGTCGGCGCGCAGCCAGGCGCTTGCCCGCCTGGGCGGCGGATCGGCCGACCCGGCCATGGCGGCCAAGCTCGACGCCTATGCCACTCAATATCTGACGCCCGAATCGCGCAAGGTCGTCGACCGCGCCATCGCCGCGATCAAGACGCGAGTGGAGACGCGCCAGCGGCTCAAGGCGCCGCTCGCCGCCTGGTTCGCGGCGCAGAAATAAGGAAAAGCAAAGGGCGGCCCAGAGACGGGCCGCCCTTCTTCTATCCTGCCGCTGCTGACCCGCGCGACGGCGGAAGGCGGGAAGGCCCCTGCCCGCTATTCCTGCAGCGATACGCCGGGGCTGCGCGGATCGGCGGCGCCGACCCAATGGCCATCGGCCGTCCGCTCGGCGGCATTGGCCTTGAGGCCCAGCGGGCTGAGCGTCACATGATGGCCGAGCCTTTCGAGCGGCGCCTTCATCGCCTCCAGCGCCGTGCCCTGCTCCAGCACCAGCCCGTCCTTGTTGTAATAGATGAGGCCGTGCGCGATCGATTCCTGGGCAGACAGGCCCCAGTCGAAATGCGCTATCAGCGCCTTGGCCACCTGCATGATGATCGTGCGCCCGCCGGCCGCGCCGACGGTGAAGATCGGCGTGCCTTTGTCGTCATAGACGATGGTCGGCGACATGGAGGAGAGCGGGCGCTTGCCCGGCTCTACCCGGTTGGCGACGGGCTTGCCGTCCTTTTCCGGGGCGAAGCTGAAATCGGTCAGTTCATTGTTGAGGATCACGCCATTGGCGACCAGCTGGCTGCCGAAGAAGCTTTCGATGGTGGAGGTCCAGCTGGCGACGTCGCCATTCCGGTCGACCGCGACGAAGTGGCTGGTGCCCACTTCAGGCTGCGGCCCTGCTGCGGTGCGCGGCTGCGCGCCGGGCGGCGTGCCGGGCTCATAGGCGCGCAAGGAGCGGTCCAGCCGAATCATCGCCGATCGCCGCTTGAGATAGGCGGGGTCGATCATGCCGGAGACCGGCACCGACACGAAATCGGGATCGCCCAGCCAGGTATCGCGATCGGCATAGGCGAGCTGCATCGCTTCGCCGATCACATGCCAGCTGCGCGGATCATCCCTGCCCCACTGGCCGAGCGGAAAGCGCTCGACCATGCCCAATATCTCCAGCACGGTGACGCCGCCGGCGGAGGCCGGGCCCATGCCGCAGATGGTATAGGCGCGATATTTGCCGCAGACAGGCTTGCGCGCCTTCGCTTCATAGCCGGCCAGGTCCGCGATCGTCATCGGGACCGGGTTCCTCGGCGCATCGGTGACCGCCTTCGCGATCGCCTGGGCATTGTCGCCATGGTAGAAGGCATCCGGCCCCTCCGCCGCGATCCGCTTGTAGAGCGCGGCGAGCGGCGGGTTCTTGAGCAGGGTGCCGACCGGCGGCGGCGCGCCATCGACCCAGAAATAGGATTGGATTTCCGGAAAATCTTTCCAGATGTCCTTCAGCCGATCAAGCGCGGTGGCGGTTCGCTCGCCGAGGTCATAGCCATCCTCCGCCAACTTTATCGCCGGCTGGAACAGGTCGGCCCAGGGCAGATTGCCCCATTTGCGGTGCGCGTCCCAGGCAAGGCGCAGATTGCCCGGCACGCCGACCGAATAGCCCCCCGGCCAGGCCTGGACGAAGGGCAGCGGCTTGCCGTCGGGGCCAAGGAAGCGATCGGGGCGTGCCGCCGCCGGCGCCGTCTCGCGCCCGTCGATCGATTCGAGCAGACCGGTGTCGCCATCATGATGCATCAGGAAGCCGCCGCCGCCGATGCCGCTATTGTGCGGCTCGACCACGCCCAGCGTCAGCATCATCGCGATCGCCGCGTCGGTGGCGCTGCCGCCCTTGCGCAATATCTCCTGCCCCGCCTGCGCCGCGCGCGGATCGGCGGCCGAGACGGTGGCGTTGAGCGCAACCGGCGTGCGCGCCAGCAGCGGCGCGGGCGCAAGGGCAGTGGTGGCAAGGAGGGCGAGCGGGGCCAGGGCGGCCGACAGGCGGAACGTCATGGCCCGTACCCTAGGCGTTGCGGGGCGGGCCGCAACCCTTTCGATCAGCATCATCATGTCCCACAGGACGGATCAGCCGTCGCTTCCCACCAGTTCCGCGATAGTGCGCACGCCATCGCGCGTCATCAGCGCCTTCAGCCCGGCATTGATGCGCCGCGCCAGCCAGGGGCCTTCATAGACCAGCGCGCTGTAGAGCTGCACCAGCGACGCGCCGGCCCGGATACGCGCATAGGCCTGCTGCGGGGTCGCGATGCCGCCCACCCCGATCAGCGGAACCCGCGCCCCCAGCAGCCGGCGGAAATCGCGCAGCCGCGCCAGCGACAGGTCCGTCAGCGGCGCGCCCGACAGGCCGCCAGCCTCCGCCGCATGCGCCGAACGCAGCGCCGGGCGGCTGATGGTGGTGTTGGACACGATCAGCGCGTCGACCCGGTGGTCGATGCAGGCGGCGGCGATATCCTCCACATCGGCGGGGTCGAGATCGGGCGCGACTTTGAGGAAGATGGGCGTCGGGTCCGCGCCGCGCGCCGCCATCACCGCGCCCAGCAAGTCGTCGAGCGCAGCCCGGCCCTGCAGCGCGCGCAGCCCGGGCGTGTTGGGCGAGGAGATGTTGACCGTCAGATAATCCGCCAGCGGCGCCATGCAGGTGACGCCGGTGACATAATCGGCGATGCCGCGCCCGGCGGCGGTCGCATCCTTGTTCGCGCCGATATTGATGCCGATCACCGGACCTTCGCCCTTGGGCCGGCGGTAGCGCGCGATCCGGTCGGCCGCCGCGCCCTGCCCGCCATTGTTGAAACCGAAGCGGTTGATGACGGCGCGATCCTCGACGAGGCGGAACAGGCGCGGCTGCGGATTGCCGGGCTGCGCCAGCGGCGTCAGCGTGCCGAGTTCGGCGAAGCCGAAGCCCAGCCCGTGCATCTTGTGCGCGACTCGCCCATCCTTGTCATAGCCGGCCGCCAAGCCGACGGGATTGGGGAAGTCGATCCCCGCGACGCGCGTGCAAAGCATCGGGTCCGGCCGGATCGCTCGCGCGGTGGGCATCATCCGCAGCGCGGCTATCGACAGATTATGCGCGCGTTCGGCATCAAGCGCGAACAGCAGGGGGCGGATCAGGCGGTAGGACATGGCGCGCGCTATGCCAGCAGCGCCCGGTCGCGTCGAGTCACTGTGGCTCATGCGCCACAGGCCCCCGACAGCGTCATATTATGACAGGAAACGTCATCAATGAGACCGTTTCGGACGGAAAAATGTCCGTTCCATCCAATAAACTTTCAATGATTCGGGCGTAAAGCGCTCTTGCGACCCGAAGGCTCCAAGGCCGCTTGGCCGACGAGACCTTTTCCTGACCCGGTGGTGCAAACCACCGGGTCATTTTTTTGCCTGGCGCCATTCGACTGTCGAAAATGCAACAGGCCGCGCCATGGCGCTTGCCTCCTGCGACGGTTGGCGCATATTTGGCGTTGGGGTGAAAATATGGGGCTGCATCAAGTGGGTAGCCCGGGGGGCGCTGTCGCCCTGCCGGACGATGGGGGGCCGCTGTCCTACACGGTAGCGGCGGCGCAGGGGCCGGTGCGGCTGCGCTATATCGCGCCGCCCGATCATCTGCGCGCCTATTTTGGCTCGCTCTACCTGTTCAGCGTGTCGGCCGACCATTACACCGACATCACCCGCGCCGACAGTCCGCAGCTGCGCATCAT
>ENA-ORDG01001171-ORDG01001171.1-marine-metagenome-genome-assembly--contig:-NODE-1171-length-11001-cov-2.824332_pt1 | contig 11001 bp, 13 predicted proteins | sample MGYA00248629_ERZ508524 | MGnify/ENA primary metagenome ERZ508524 (study PRJEB26194, sample SAMN05421901) | marine metagenome | isolation source: East of Rio de Janeiro, Brazil, South Atlantic Ocean...
ATAGCGCGCGATCACGATGGCGTAGATCGCTAGCCCCAGCAGCAGGCCGAGGATACCGACAGGAATGCGCCAGTTGGGTTCGTGCCTCATTCCGCGTCCTCTTTATCGAAGGGGCCGAACACGCGGGTCGGCGTGACCACGCGGTGAAGCGGCATATCGTGCGCCTCCATCGGCACCCGGTCGATCGCCTGCGCGTGGCCCGACAGCACGACCTGCGAGGGGTCGTTGTCGTTGGCGATCTCGCACACCTGGCCCTCGGCAGCGGCTTCGGCGAGGCTTTGTGCGGTCTCGACATCGGACCCCAGCAGCGCGGCCATGGAACCGACGCCGATCGGCACCGCATCCTGCATCGCGATGCCGCGCAGGCGCAGCAGCTTGGCGGTTTCGGTCAGTGAGAAGGCGTTGACCGCACACAGCGCGGTATACTCGCCCAGCGAATGCCCGGCGACGCAATCGCCCGCATCCTTCAGCTTCATGCCGAAGTCCTTCTCCAGCACGCGCAGCGCGGCGATGGCATTGGCCATGATCGCGGGCTGAGCATTGGACGTCAGCGTGAGTTCGGCATCAGGCCCTTCGCGCATCAGCGCGAACAGCTTCTGGTTCAGCGCGTCGTCGACTTCCTGAAAGGTCTCGCGCGCGGCGGCGCTGGCTTCGGCGAGGTCGGCACCCATGCCGACCTTCTGGCTCCCCTGCCCGGGGAAGATGAAAGCTCGCATAATATCTCCTTGTTGCCTGCGGCCTAGGAACCGCGAGCGGGGCTGGCAAGGCCGAAGGGGACGATCCGATTGGCGGCGGTATGGCCGATTTCGGCCCGGCCGAGGTATGGAATACCCGCCCGCGCGCACCAGAACTGCGCGATTTCCTCTGCGCTCATCCCGAATTCGCGGTCGTTCTCCGGCACGTTGCTGACCGCGCCGAGCCTCAGCCCCGCAACCCGTGGCAGGGTGTTGGACAGGCTGAAGAACAGCCGGTCGACCGCGTAGAGATGCTCGCTCACCTCCTCCACCATCACCACATGGCCCGAAAGATCGGGCAGCATCGGCGTATCGACCATCATCGCCAGAGTGATGAGGTTGAAGGCGACCACCGGTGTCTTGCCGTCGAGGCTCGGCTCCAGCCCGCTGCCATCGCCGGAGAACCACCGCAGCACCCGGCGCACCGCCTCGCGACCGCGCTCGCTGCGCGCGCTGACGGGCATCGAACCATGGACCGGCTGGCCGATCCCCGCGCGGTAGAGCGCGGCGAGCATGTAGCCCATGTCCGAAAAGCCGACATAGGTCTTCTGCCGCGCGGCATCGTTCATCTGCGCCACCGCGGCCTGCGCGATCCGGTTCGATCCGTAGCCGCCCTTGGCGAACCACACCGCGTCGAATTGCGGATCGTTCGCGCATTCGAGCAGCGCGGTCAGGCGTTGCAGATCGGTCCCGGCGAAGTGCCCCCAGCTTTCGAAGCATTGCGGGTGCACGTAAACGCTGTGTTCGGGAAATTCGTCGGCCACCAGCTGCTCGATCGCGGCGGCATGATCGGGCGTGATCGCGGTGGCGGGCGCGCAGATGGCGATGCGGGTCATGTTTTCGCTGTACCCGCCCAACCCACCTCCGTCATCCCCGCGCAAGCGGCGATCCCGCTCACTTCTACGGAGCCTGGCCGCAAAAAGCGGGACCCCCGCCTGCGCGGGGGTGACGAGCGGATTTATTGCCAATAGTGCTCACCAAATGACCGACCTTCCCGACCCCACCGCCGACCTCACCGCCCGCCCTTGGTTTTTCTGCGGGATCGGCGGATCGGGAATGCAGCCGCTCGCCGCGATCCTGAAGGGGCGCGGGGCGGAGGTCGCGGGATCGGACCGCAGCTTTGACCAGGGCCGGACGCCAGAGAAATTCGCCGCACTCGAAGCGCAGGGTTTCCAGCTCTTCCCGCAGGACGGCAGCGGGATCACCCAGCCCGAACAAGTGCTTGTAGCCAGCGCGGCGGTGGAAGACACCGTGCCCGAAGTCGTGCGCGCCAAGGAACTGGGCCTGCCGCGCCTGACCCGCGCCGACCTCAACGCAGCGCTGTTCAACGCCGCCGAAACCGGCGTTGCGGTCGCGGGTACCAGCGGCAAGTCAACGGTCACTGGCATGCTCGGCTGGATCCTGCATCATGCGGGCAAAAACCCGACGATCATGAACGGCGCGGTGATGAAGAACTTCGTCTCCGAGGACCGCCCCTTCGCCAGCGCGGTGGTCGGTAACGCCGACCTTTACGTGTCCGAGGTGGACGAGAGCGACGGTTCGATCGCGCAATACAAGCCTGCCGTGGGCATCCTTTTGAACGTGTCGCTCGACCACAAGAGTATGGACGAGCTGCGCCAGCTGTTCGGAGATTTCCTCGAGGCGTCGGAGCGCGGCGTGGTCAATGCCGACGACGAGGAAGCCTTCCGCCTTGTCGCTCACGCCAATGCCCCGCTTACCTTCGGTGTGACCAATGGCTGCGCCGCGCTCGGCATCGTCGAGGGCAGCATTGCCGAGGGGCCGACGCGGCAGGCGGCGATGGTTCACGACAAGCGCGACGATACGCAGCACGCGCTGACGCTCAACCTGCCCGGGCGGCACAACCTGTCGAATGCGCTTGCGGCGATCGCCGGTGCGAATGCGGCGGGTGTGCCCGTGGCGGATGCGGTCGCCGCGCTGGCCGAGTTCAAGGGGCTGGCGCGCCGGTTCGATATCGTCGGCACGTCCTCCTCAGGCGTGACCGTGATCGACGATTTCGGCCACAACCCGGAGAAGGCCGCCGCGACCTTGCGCACGCTGAAATCGCACCCGGGCCGCGTGCTCGCCTTCTTCCAGCCACATGGCTACGGCCCGCTCAAGCAGATGGGCGCCGAACTCGCCGAGACCTTCGCCCGCGAACTCGGCCCCGAGGACGTCACCCTGCTGTGCGACCCGGTCTATTTCGGCGGCACGGTCGACCGCTCCGAGGGCAGCGAGAGGATCGTCGACCTGATCGCCAAGCACGGTGGCAAAGCCATCCACATCAACACCCGCGAAGGCTGCGGAGACTGGCTGGTGGCGAACGCCAAGCCCGGCGACCGCATCGCGATCATGGGCGCGCGCGACGACACTCTGAGCGTGTTTGCACGCGACGTGCTGGAGCGGCTGGCTTGAGCGTCTACGAACGCGCCCGTCGCCACGCGCTCAAAATGCTGCTCGGCGTTGCGATCGGCGTGGTGTTCATCATCGCGGTCGATACCTGGATCGGCCATTCGAGCATCGCCTTCGCGATCGTGATCTTCGGCCTGTTCATGGCCAATATCGGCATCCTCGGCTTCAATTGCCCGAACTGCCGCAAGAACCTGTTCTTTCGCGGCCCGCTGATGCTGCCATGGCCGAACAAGACCTGTAGCCGCTGCGGCACGGACCTTGCGAAGGAGCCGTGGCGCGGCGCCTAGTGCGCGCCCTCGCCGCTTTCCTCGCCATCCTCGTGACCCACGCCGAACACCTTGTGCAGCACGACAAAGATCACCGCGCCCAATACCAGCCCGAGTAGCGCGGACGAGGTCGCATAGGCCACCCAGCCGAGCACCCCGCCAAGCGCGCCGGTGGTACTCTCCACCGCATGCTCCAGGCCGTGCGCCGCGCCGTAGAGCGGCTGGAAGCCGAGCTCGTGCGTGCCGTGCAGGATGATCCCCCCTCCGACCCACAGCATCGCCGCCGTTCCCACAACCGACAGGATCGTGAGGATATGCGGCATCGCGTTGAGCATCACCTTGCCCACCTTCTTCGCGAAATCGCCGGGCTTCTTCATCAGGTGCAGGCCGATATCGTCCAGCTTCACGATCAGCGCGACCGCGCCGTAAATGCCCACGGTCACTGCCAGCCCGACCAGTGCCAGGACCACCGCACGCGTCACGAAGGTTTCCGCCGCCACCTCGTTCAGCGCGATCGCCATGATCTCCGCCGACAGGATCAGGTCGGTGCGGATCGCGCCGTCGACGCGTTTCTTCTCGAACGCCTTCTCGTCCTTGATCGGCTCATCCACGGTCTCGCCATGCTTGTCGCCTGTCAGCTTCTCGACGATCTTCTCCGCCCCTTCGTAGGAGAGGTAGCAACCGCCCAGCATCAGGATGAAGACAATCGCCTGCGGCAGAAACTCGCTCAGCAGCAAGGCACCGGGTAACAGGATCAGCAGCTTGTTCTTGATACTGCCCAGCGCGATCTTGCCGATAATCGGCAGTTCACGCGCGGGCGAAAAGCCGGTGACGTAGCTGGGCGTCACCGCCGCATCGTCGATCACCACGCCTGCCGTCTTGGTGCCCGCCCGCCCAGCCGCCGCCGCGACATCGTCGACCGAGGCCGCCGCCGCGCGTGCGATTATCGATACATCGTCCAGTAGTGCAGCAAGGCCGCCGGGCATCGCATTTCCTTATCAGTGCGCCGGCCCAGCTTGGCTCTGGCACGCCCGGCGTGCTTACCAGTGATATATCGATCTGCTCAAGGCCTTCGGCATAAAAGCGTGAACAACCGGCTGCGCCGCTTCCTGCCCCCCTTCATGTCTTAAGAGCACCTGTTCAGATGAAAATGCCCTCATTATTGGGGGGGGCCTCATCGGATAGGAAAGACATAGGTTGCACCATCCTCACTAACCGAGGCATAGAATGATTCCTTCGGAAGTTCTGCATAAGACACTTCAGTACAAAAGTTCATCTCCATGCAGCTCTTCTCATCCAAGTAAGTAACATCCCGCATTAGCTTGCGAACCCGCTCCAAAGTAATTCCGGTTTCTTTTGAGTATATTCTTGTGTACGCATTCTGCAAAGAATTCATTAGCTCCAACTTATTTTTCAATCCATACTCATCGACGGTTCCAGCATTGGTGGTTATATCGTGAATCATAAAATATGAATTTGGCGCCATCACGCGCCTCTCTCCAGACAAAAACATCATTGCAGCAGCCGAACTTGCTTGCCCGACATTATAGGTGTCCAATTTTACGTCAAAACTCTGAACCATGTTATAAAACGAGAGCGCCGACTCGACAGTTCCTCCCCCAGAATTAATAATAAGCCATATACGATCCACGTCCCTCTTCTGCATATTATTTATAGTCTGCATCAAGAAATTGATTGATTTATCGTTTATGCTGCCGAATAAAAATATAACCCCATAATCTTCACCCTCATCGACCTCATCCCGAGAAACTTCCTCCTGGTCACCAACCCCATCGACCTCCTGAGACACAGCTCTCTCTACATTGAACTGCATCATAAAAAAGAGAGCGACTGCCGCCAGCTTAAAAAACTGCATTGAAATTCCCCCACCTGACCCTTGCAACATCTAATAGCGAACTACTACGAGAACTGACAAGTAGTGGATTTCTCCTAGTGCTCGCATGAGCCTTGCATTATCCCACGATCCAGCTATGTGCCCCGCTTCCCTGCTGTGGGTGACGGCCCGCAGTGGGGAAACCAAGAAAGCCGGAGGGGCCCCGCGATCCGCGCGGACAAGCCAGCGATCGGCAGCAATGTGAAAGGAAAAGGCATGGCTCTGTACGAGCATGTATTCCTTGCGCGCCAGGATTTGAGCCAGTCGCAAGTCGACGCTCTGGCCGCGCAAGCCACCGAAATTATCGAGTCGAACGAAGGCAAGGTCACCAAGACGGAGACCTGGGGTCTGAAGAACCTCGCCTACAAGATCGACCGCAACCGCAAGGCCCACTTCGTTCTGCTGAACATCGAAGGCCCCGGTGCGATGGTCGCCGAACTCGAGCGGCAGACCCGCATCAACGAAGACGTCATCCGCTACATGACCATCCGCGTGGACGAACACGAGGAAGGCCCCTCGGCAATGATGCGCAAGAACGAACGTGATTCCAAGAAGCGCCGCGAGCGCTCCGATCGGGGAGACGACTAATGGCCCGCCCGTTTTTCCGCCGCCGCAAGACCTGCCCGTTCTCGGGCAAGAATGCTCCGGTTATCGACTACAAGGACGTGCGTCTGCTGCAGGGCTTCATGTCCGAGCGTGGCAAGATCGTGCCCAGCCGCATCACCGCCGTCAGCGCGAAGAAGCAGCGTGAACTCGCCAAGGCGATCAAGCGCGCGCGCCACATCGGCCTTCTTCCCTACGTCGTGAAGTAAGAGGAGCAGAGACATGGATATCATCCTCCTCGAACGTATCGGCAATCTGGGCAGCATCGGCGACGTCGTGACCGTCAAGGACGGCTACGCACGCAACTTCCTGCTGCCGCAGAAGAAGGCGCTGCGCGCCAACGCCGCCAACAAGAAGGTCTTCGAAGCGAACCGCGAACGCCTGGAAAAGGAAAACGCGGAACGTCGCGGCGAAGCCGAAAAGGCTGGCGAGAAGATCGCCGGTGCCGAAATCGTCCTGATCCGTGCGTCGTCGAACGCCGGCCAGCTGTATGGTTCGGTCAACGTGCGTGACATCGTGGCAGGCCTCGAAGCCCAGGGCCACGAAGTCGACAAGCGTCAGGTCGTGATGGGCAGCCCGATCAAGACCATCGGCATGCACGACGTCACCGTCGCGCTGCACCCCGAGGTGCACGTGATCGTGAAGGCCAACGTCGCCCGTTCGGACGACGAAGCCGAGCTGCAGAGCCAGGGCGTCGACGTCCTCGCCCAGATGTTCGAAGACGAACAGCGGGAAATCGAGGAAGCGGCTTCCGAGAACAAGATCGACCCGAATCTCGAGCCGGGCGAAATCCCCGCCGAGCTGATGGAAGACGGCGTGAGCACGCCCGAAGGCCAGTCGACCACCGAATCGCTGATCGAAGCGACCGAGCCGGAAACGAGCTCGGACGAGGTTGCGCCCAAGGGCGAATAAGCCTCGCGCATCGCGCAGCTAGTAAAAGGGCCGCTCGCACCCGGTGCGCAGCGGCCTTTTTCTTGGGGATCGGTGCTGGGCGCCCCTCGCCCGGCCCGCCTGCGATCGTACCGGCCCGAGCGCGATCTCGCGCGTCGCCGCTTGACCCTTACCCCGGGAAGGTTAGACGCCGCGCCATGCTATCCATCGAACAGGCCCTCGACGCGCTTCAGGCGCATTACGACGCAAGCATCGCCGCGCTGCGCGCCGACATCATCGCCTTTGCAGAAAACGGCACGCTGCCCGCCGAAAGCGCGCGCAAGGACCGCTACACCTACCCACGATTACTGCTCCATTACGACGGAAGCGAACCCAAGGATTCGCAGAGCCGGGCGTTCGGCCGGTTGGGGACCGAGGGCACCTATTCCACCACGGTCACGCGCCCGCAGCTGTTCCGCGCCTATCTGCGCGCGCAGCTGGAACTGATCGAGAGCGACTACACGATCCAGCTCGATGTGCAGCCTTCCGACCAAGAGATCCCCTTCCCCTACGTGCTCGACGGAGAGGCGACCGCGCGGCTTCAGGGGATCAGCCCGCAGGATATCGCGCGCCACTTCCCGCACACCGACCTCGCCGATATCGGCGACGAGCTGGCCGACGGGATCGAGCTGGACGAGCCCGACCAGCAGATACCGCTGTCGCTGTTCGACGGGTTGCGGACCGATTTCAGCCTCGCGCGTCTGGCGCATTATACCGGCACCGATCCGGAGCATTTCCAGCGCTTCGTGCTGTTCACCAACTACCACCGCTATGTCGACGAATTCGTCGACTGGGCGGGTGCACGGCTGGGCGAGGACGGATGCGGCGCGCTGGCCGGCCCCGGCGGACTCTACCTGACCGAACCGACGCAGAACGCGAAGGACCAGCTGTCCGACGCGGCATGGCGGCGTCACCAGATGCCCGCCTATCACCTGATCGGCGAGGATGGCGACGGGATCACGCTGGTCAATATCGGCGTCGGCCCGAGCAATGCGAAGACCATCTGCGACCATCTGGCGGTGCTGCGACCAGAGGCGTGGCTAATGATCGGCCATTGCGGCGGCCTGCGCTCCAGCCAGAAGATCGGCGACTATGTGCTCGCCCATGCATACCTGCGCGACGATCACGTGCTCGACCCCGTGCTGCCGCCGGAAATTCCGTTGCCTGCGATCGCGGAAGTGCAGCAGGCGCTGGCAGCGGCGGCGGAAGAGGTCTCCGGCCAGCAGGGCAGCGATCTCAAACAGCGCCTGCGCACAGGCACCGTGGTCACCACCGACGACCGCAACTGGGAACTGCGCTACGCCATGTCGGCGCGGCGCTTCTCGCTCAGCCGTGCAGTTGCGATCGACATGGAAAGCGCGACCATCGCCGCGCAGGGCTTCCGCTTCCGGGTGCCCTACGGCACGCTGCTCTGCGTCAGTGACAAGCCGCTGCACGGCGAGATCAAGCTGCCCAAGCAGGCCAACACCTTCTACGAGGAAGCGATCGCCGCGCACCTGCAGATCGGCATCGCCGCCGTGCGCCACCTGCGCGAGGAAGGCCCGCGCCTGCACAGCCGCAAGCTGCGCGCGTTCAACGAACCGCCGTTCAGATAAAAGGCGCCCCGCGGACGAACCGGGGGCGCCTCAAGATTGCTCGACGGGTGCGGAGCGCGGCCTACTGGCTGATGTAGTTCTGGTAACTGCCTCCGGAGTCCCTGAAGACCTCGATCTGGGCTTTCATGTTGCCCATCATGATCCCACCATCCGAGATGATGTAGGATTGCAGGACCACGTTTCCGTCGGTCCCGCGATAGGCCTTCGCCGCCGGCGCGGTGTCGTTGAAGCCGCGCAGCTTGTCGTCCAGCGCGGCATCGCTGTCGTAGCCGGACGGACGGGAGAACTGGGCCACCAGCACCAGCCCGCGGCACTGGCCATCCTCGCACACGCGATACCAGGCATAGGCCTTCAGACCATTGGCGAAGGTGACCTGATACAGATCGGTATCATCCTCGCGCGGCGAGCTTTCCCAGGCCGCGTCCATCGCATCGAGGACCGCTTCCAGGTCGGCATCGTCCATGGTCTTGAGCAGGCGCGTTTCCTGATAGGTCTGCGCGCTGGCGGCGACCGGAGACAGGGCGAGGCCCCCTGCGGCGATGGCAAGAAACAGTGTTTTCAAGATTTCCCCCTCTTTTCCCGAAGGTCCAGAATAGCAATTTCGTGCCGGATGCAAAGCCGCACGATTTGCAGGAAGCCTATTCCGTGGCCTCTTCACCGAACACCTGATCGGCCACCTGATCGACCGTGGTCTCGTACTTGCGCAGGCCGTAGATAAATGACCCAGTAGGGATGCCCTCGAGCCCGGTCGCGACATCCCACGAGATCCACGGATCACCCTCGTCATCGAGCCAGGTGGAGGCGAAGCGGACGTGCCGGTTGATCGCCAGCGCGTCCTCCGGCTTCCACGGTTTTTCGCTGTCGAAGCCGGTGGTGAACATCAGCGAGGTGCAGTCCTTGCCCTCGTTGCAGCCGTAGAAGTAGATGAAGGACACCATCGAGGCGAAGGTGCTGGTGATCATGGGATCGCCATTGCCGTCGGTGTCCAGCTCCGCCCGGTAGCCTGCGTTCCTAAGCGCGCTGACCACGCTTTCAGGCGCGTGCGCGCCCACCATCGGCGCGCTCGACTGCGCCGATGCCTGGCCCGCAAGGCCCGCCGCCAGCACTACCGCCGTTGCCAGTTTCCGCATTACTTGCCCCCTCTTGTTCACGATCCCGAACGCGGCGGGTTAGCCCGCGCCCTTGGTCTTGGTTGCGCCGATCTTGGCGCTCTTCTCGATGAATTCGATGATCTGCCCGGCAATGTCCTTGCCCGAAGCTGCCTCGATTCCTTCGAGGCCGGGCGAGGAATTGACCTCCATGATCACCGGTCCGTGGTTGGACCGCAGCATGTCGACACCGCACACGTTCAGCCCCATGCGCTTGGCCGCGCGCACAGCCGTACTGCGCTCCTCGGGCGTGATCTTGATCAGCTGGGCGCTGCCGCCGCGATGCAGGTTGGAACGGAAATCGTCGGGTGCGCCGGTGCGTTTCATCGCGGCGACCACCTTGCCGCCGATCACCAGCGCGCGGATATCGGTGCCGCCCGCTTCCTTGATGAATTCCTGCACCAGAATGTTGACGTTCGCCCCCCGGAACGCCTCGATCACGGACTTCGCCGACGACATCGAATCCGCCAGCACCACGCCGATGCCCTGCGTGCCCTCCAGCAGCTTGATGACCACCGGCGGGCCCTTGACCGCGCGGATGATCTCCTCCGCCTTCTTGGGGTCATTGGCATAGGCAGTCAGCGGCAGGCCGAGACCATGCTTGGCGAGAATCTGCAGGGACCGTAGCTTGTCGCGACTGCGCCCGATCGCGACGCTTTCGTTCAGCGGCCAGCAGCCGCGCATTTCGAACTGGCGCAGAATCGCGAGGCCGTAATTGGTGATCGAGGCCCCGATGCGCGGAATGACCGCGTCGTACCCGATGCACGGCTCCCCATCATAATAGACTTCGGGCTTGTGGCTGGCGATGTGGACCGTGCAGCGCAGCGTGTTGAGCCAGTCGATCTGGTGGCCACGCGCCTCCGCCGCTTCGATCAGGCGCTTGTGCGAATAGAGATTGGGATTTCGGGCGAGCAGCGCGATTTTCATGGCCTGATCCTCATGGGCCGGAATGTCATGGTTTGTGACCTTTCACTGGCTCCCGTCCGGGGGTCTGGAGCCAGGAATTGCCCGAATCGACGAGAAAGCGTCGACGCAGTGCGCTCCTCCCTATCAGCATAGGGAACTTCATGTCGCTACGATCCGCGAGGCTGATCTCCGCACGGAAGGTGATATCACCAATCGTGAGCGGGGTCTTGATCACATAGCGCAGCTGGGTCTCGCCGTTGGAGCTGGTGATCCCGCGCACATCGACGTGCACCGCCTCGCACACCTGCTGCACCTTGGTGCCGGGGAAGAGCACCTCGAAGCGGACGAATTTCTCGCCATCGCGCCGAAACTCTTCGAGCACGCTGCCGTGGAGCGAGGAGGTGCGCGCGCCGCTGTCGATCTTGGCGGGCACGCGCTTGAGGCCGAGTTCGGGCAGCCCGACCAGTTCGCGCCAGCCGACGGTGATCATGCGATCACCGCCAGCCACGCGATTGC
>ENA-ORDG01001175-ORDG01001175.1-marine-metagenome-genome-assembly--contig:-NODE-1175-length-10979-cov-4.205834_pt1 | contig 10979 bp, 8 predicted proteins | sample MGYA00248629_ERZ508524 | MGnify/ENA primary metagenome ERZ508524 (study PRJEB26194, sample SAMN05421901) | marine metagenome | isolation source: East of Rio de Janeiro, Brazil, South Atlantic Ocean...
AGTTCCTTTAGAAAATATAATTAAAAAATCACGTTCTTTGGAAACTACATAATAGTTGTAGTTTGTCCAAAAAATGCAAAGAAAATTTATACAGAAAACATTCGACATTAGAAGCGGAGAACTAGGCGTTTCTTTGTTAATGCAACTGTACATCTTCTTAATAATCACAACGCTATTAATTGTAAAACCTACAGTTAATGCGTTGTTTTTATCTAAATTAACTTCCGAGAGTTTACCTTATGCTTTTCTATTTGTAGCATTGGTAGCTGTCGGAAGTTCTTTTTTTTATAACAAAGCTTTAAAACGATTTTCGTTACTGCGTATCGTAACGGCTACACTAATTATTTCAGGCTTAATATTTATTTCATTAAAAATATTATTGAGTCTTCATTATTTTTCAACTTGGCTTTTATACTTCTATTATGTTTGGGTGGCGATTTATGCAGTGTTAGCTACGTCTCAATTTTGGGTGTTAGCCAATTTGGTGTATAATATTCGTGAAGCCAAACGATTATTTGGTTTTATTGGTGCCGGAGCCATTAGTGGAGGTATTTTAGGAGGTTATCTAACTAATCTTTTAGCACCGGTAATCGGTAATGACGATTTAATGATCATTGCTGCAATGATTATGTTTGCCTGCATCCCGTTATTGCACATTATTTGGCGTAAACGAGTGAAAAACCTTGGGGTTTTTAGGCAACAACAACGTACATATGCTTCCGATGAGCCTTCATTTAAACTCATTTTAAAATCGAAACACCTTACCTACATCGCAGGAATTATTGGAGTAGGTGTGATCGTAGCTAAACTGGTCGATTATCAATTTAGTGACATGGCTTCAAAAGCGATCGGTAATTCAGATGATTTGGCTTCGTTTTTTGGGTTTTGGTTTTCTACCTTCAACTTAACTTCATTAGCTATTCAATTATTTTTAACAAGAAGAATTGTTGGGGTTTGGGGCGTAGCTTCAACCTTGTTGATACTTCCGTTAGGGATTGGTTTGGCAGCGATTTTGTTTATTGTGTTTCCGGAGCTTTGGGCGGTGATCTTAATAAAAGCGATCGATGGGAGTTTTAAACAATCCATCAATAAAGCAGCTTCAGAATTATTAGTGCTTCCTGTACCTACCGAAGTGAAAAATAAAACAAAGTCGTTTATCGATGTGGTGGTCGATAGCGTGGCGACTGGAATAGCCGGTTGTCTTTTAATTTTTGTGATAAAAGGACTAGATTTTGAAGCCTATCAGGTTTCAATCTTAATTCTCATTTTACTCAGCGTCTGGTTATTTTTCATCTTTAAAGTGAGAACTACGTATTTTGAATCTTTCCGAGAAAATTTAATCAGCTTTACCGCAAAGCAGACGAAACGTAAAAAAAGAAAATCGAAAAGCGTTTCTACCAAATCTACGATTATTAATGTCTTAGAAAATGGTGAGGAAAGTGAGATTTTATATATGCTGAATAAAGTAAATGATGTAAGCGATAAGCGATTGAAAAACTTAATCATTCAACTCTTAGATCATTCTTCAAATGAAGTGAAAGCCGCAGCAATTTCTAATCTGTATTTATTAGATAAAGGAACGGCGATCGATAAAGTTCAGGAGTTAATTTATCAACGTGATGATGAAGTGGTTCTTGCAGCCATGCGTTATTTGCTTATACATACCGATATTAATGGTTTAGAATTATTCGATGCTTACTTAAATCATAAAGATCCTTATATTTCTTCTGCAGCCTTACTTTGTTTGGCGGTAGAATCTAGAGACAATAAAAAACTGGCGCAACGCTACAAACTTGGTTTAAGAATAGCGAAACAAATTGAACACGTAAACCTTTCTAGCGATACACATCGAATCGAAGAAACCATCGAGTTGATCCAGACCATCGGTTATGCAGAAAATTCAAGGTTTTACTCTTTTATCACTGCTCATTTCAACAATAAAAATGAGGAAGTAATTAAAGCAGCGATCAAGGCAGCAGGGATAAGTTCTAGTCCGTTGTTCTTAGATAATTTATTAGACTTTCTTCAGCATAAAAAATTCAGGAATGAAGCCATTTCAGCTTTAAAAAACTACGGTCACGCGATCATTAAAGAATTGATATTTAAACTGAATTACGATCAGATCGATCCAAATTCAAAACAATTTATTCCTGAAATTATCGGCGCTTTTGGTGGTCAAAAAGCAGTTAATGCTTTGTTTAAATTGCTGAGGAATAAAGACCTCATTGTGCGTTTAGAATCGGCAAGAGTTTTAAATAAATTAAAATCGAAACATCCTTCTTTAAAATTTAGCAAGCGTGATGTGGTGCGATTAATTTTGCAAGAGTGTAAATTGTACCACCGTACGTTATCGGCCATGCAAATACAAAAACAGATCTTTTTGAAATATGAAGAGATGCTTACCAGCGATAAAGATGTAGAAGAATTTTCAGCTAGAAATAGTTTGATCGATCTTTTAGAACGACGATTAGACCACGGTTTAGAGCAGATTTTTACCCTTTTAGGACTTCGATATCAACAAAAAGATATCGAGATCGCTTACCAAGGGATTATTAGCGAAAAGCAAGAAGTTAGGGCGAATGCCATCGAGTTTTTAGATAATTTGCTTCAGCCTAATTTAAAGCAAACGCTGTTACCTTTAGTTGAAAGTTCTACGGTTTTTAATGAAAACCAAGAAGCAGACGATTTAGTTGCGCCAACCGAAAAAATGTGCTTTGAAATGCTACTGAAAGGAAAAGACCAGAAAATAAAACTGGCTGTATTATATCTAATAGCTCAACTCGATGGTGACAATAAAGAATTTATCACATTAGTTAAACCACTAACCAGACATCAAAACAAAAAAATAAGCACGTTTGCTATAAACGCGCTTAATAATTTATTAGAAGAATAAACTTCAGCTTAAGAAGAGGTTTCTTTTTTCTTCGGGTTAATTACTTGGTCGATTTTCGAAGCCAATACCATATGATCCCAAGCAGAGTTCTTTCTAAGAACGTTGGTCATTAAACAAACCATATATTTCTTTCCGTTAGGGTGTTCGATAATCGCGACAGAATTCATATAATTATAAACATTACCGGCATATTCACCACAAGATTTTCCGTTAGAACGATCACAAGAATATAAAGAACCCGATTTAAAATAAACCGCTGCATCTCTAATTTCTTGCGCGTAAGCATAACGAATACGTCTGTCGGTCATATACATTAAACGTTTAATTTCTAAGCTTGAAGAACTATCAACTACTTTGCCTTGTTCTAACTGAACTAAATACTTCATTAATCCAACCGGAGTACCAATACTTCCGCCAATATCGCCCACGTATTTATTAGCTCCGGAGGTAAAAAAGCTTCCTAAACGCCATTCGTCTTTGGTTATTCCTAATTTACGGAAAGGATCATTTACAATGCTATTAGCCAAAAGCGTTAATTCTTTTCGAGGCGTATTTTTAAAATATTCATTGGCATCTTCTTCGGTAATATATTCATATTCATCACCAAAAGCAGCCATCAATAAAGCTTCTCGCCAAACCACACTCGCCGCTCCGTTATTACTAACCGACATCATATGGTCTGCCCATTCGTAAAGCGTAAATACATCGTCTGCTTTTACTTTTCTTTTTACTTGGCGATCATTTTCGATATCATAATCGGGAATGGTGTGATGGTCGTATAAAGCCCAATTACCGGCTCTTACTTTTTTGTTTTTTAGTAAAGCTTTGCGAGCCTCCCAAGATTGCGGACAAATATTATGCAGCTGCGTAAATAAAGCGGTGATTACAGTAAGTTTTCCAACGCTTCCCGGTTGGTAGCCTAAGCTTTCTTTGTGTGCTGCATATTTGAGGTTATTCGGGTCGCTCATATCTAATACCGTCACCGAATAATTTCCTGAAGGAACTACTTGCTTTATTTTTGCTGAAAACTCTTCATCTTCTTTTAAAATAGTCGTGATAGAATCTTCTACAGAAGTCAATTGTAGATTGATGCAATTTAACGGAAGCTGAGCGCCGATAGGTAAATCTAATTTTTGCGTAGAATCTTGCTGAATACGTTGTAACCTTAATAATCGAGTGATTCCTGTAGATTCGTAACCGTCGATAGGGTAGAAGCTCATCAAAACGAACGATGAAACAATAAGCGTAATGCCAAGAATAGTATATTTTTTGCTGAAAATTTTCATAGATAATTTATATCGTGCTTTGTAAATTAATTGACTTTTGGGTGTCTACTTCCGGAGAAATAGATTGTAAATAGGTTGAACTTTTCGCGTTTTTATTTTCAACAAAAGGTCTAATCTGGAACAACCATAATTTATTGTCTAGAAAACCAAGTTCTACATCATAAGGTCCGGTGTTAGAGGCTTCTGTTTTTTCAGGAATAGTTTTTCTTATGTTTCTTGCTAAAGCTTTAATTTCTTCTTTATTATTTTCATTTAAAATTGAAGTATTAAAAGCAGTCGATTTTTTGTCTAAACCTCCATTTGCCGGCAAACGATTGTAAAAAGTTTCTCTCGCAGGCGAAAGTAATAAGTCTTCACCATCAAGATCGAGCAACCAGGCTTCGGCAGATTGCCCATCTACCGCGCCACCTGCGCCACGACTAAAAGCTACCGTCAAATCGTCTGGATTGTTATTGTTAATTCCTTTAGTGATCATCACGCCACTATATTCAACATCTACCGACGGAATAATTAAAATGGAAGGAAAAACATTTTCAGGATTGTTTAAATACTGTTGGCGCCATTTAAAACTACGCTCCGTGTAAGGAGAAGCCCAAACCTCTTTAATTCCGTTTAAAATTTTCTCACGCTCCCGAACGTTGAAAACCGTAAGGTTAAGTCCGGCACCTGTGAAGCTTCCTAAATCTTCCATATTGGTATCACTTCTTAAGAAAACCGGAGTTCCACCAATGCTGGTACCAAAATTATTTTGAAAACCACGTTCCAAATTACTCACAAACTCCGGTTTTAGTTCCATGTTCTTAATCGCTTCACGAAGCAGACTTAAACGATCTAATTGGCAATTTTGAACTTCACTTTCCGGGATGTCGCTTTCACGCATTTCTTCCGCTTGTGCAAAGGTTTCTTTTAAATATTCCCAATACGTGGCTTGTTGTTTAGGCATGGGTAAATTCATATGTGCTCTAAAAATTCCGAAGGGAACCACTACGCCGTTAACCACATTCTCTGGGAACATACTTTTTAATTGTCCGAGATTTGCGGCTTTTGGTCCGCAGATTTTACCGGAGCTTTTGGCGTCAACTTCAGTAAGATTAAGCACCGTTTTTTGGTCGAGGTTTATTTTCTCTACCGGAACACTGATTTTATCTTGATCGCGTTCTTTGTCTTTGCTGAATAATTCTTTTTCTTCGGAAGACATATCGTCTTCTTCTTTCATAATGATCGTTCCTTGATCGGAAACAGCGTAGAAAATTTTCTGCCCATCGTAAGCTTTTAGATCTTCTAAGTTTTGCGGACTCAATACTGCATTTGGGATCCCTAAATTTCTCGCCAATAATTGTACGTGAGAAACTAAATTACCTTCAGAAACCGTAGCAATACCGGCAACAGGTTTTAAATCTGATGGCGGTTTTTGAAATACATAAATATTCTCTGGAGAAACTTCTAGATCTTCGCTGTTATTTTCAATCACAATTAATTTTCCAAAGGCATAACCGGGATTTAGGCCACGAAAAGAACTTTGGCTATCTAAATCTAATACTTGATTAGAAAGTTTCGATTTCTCTCGAATAAAATTTCCTAATTCGCTTACCGTTTCTCCTAAACGCAAAGCTAACGAGGAGCGAACGCGATCGTCGATAAAACCGGTTGCTTTAGGCTCAAAAGCTGCATATTTTTCGACCACATCACCATAAATAGCTTTTACCATCGAAGTACTCCATTCTACCTGACTTCGAGCGAGCGATAATTTTTTATTGAGTTCTTCAATCGTAATTTCATTTAAATTTTGAGGCTGAAGCAAATGATCGATCTGGTTCCATTCCCACCATTCTACATTTCCGGCACTGGCAGAAGCCAAACTAAGCGCGTAAATTTTATCCAATTGCTCGAGTAATGTTTTAGGTTGCCATTCTGGTGCGGTTTTAAAGATAATTTCTTCAAGTTTTAATGAAATATCTAAAGCGGTTAATTGGTCTGAAGTGCTTTGTACTTCGGGAAGCTCGGTTCTAATTTCACACATTAAACTCGCGGCTTCTTCAATTAAAGCTTGCTGAGTAATCGAGTCTTTGTCTTGTTTTCCTAAATGCGCTAACTGATCTCTTAAAAAACTGCCTTGCGGAAAATTCTTTGCTTTTTCAGCAAAATAGCTGAGATCGGTAGGCGCATAAAAAGTTTTCATAGCTTTTGTAAGCGAATCGAGATCTTTTTGTTGTTTTTCTGAAAGATCACTTTTGTTTTCTTCCATAAAATCTTCAACTAATTGAATATCGCTTTTATCGGGTTGCCCGTGTATTTTGGTACGCGCATCCATAAATTTTGAATTCTCTTCAGCAATTACTTTAGAAAGACTTCTTATTTGCTGCGCGTCTTGATTGTCGCCACTATGCGGAATATCTTTTAAACTTTGTCGAATTAAATAATAGTCTTCTTCAATTCTCGTATTGCTTAAAAGCAACCAGTTGTAAAAATCGATGCCCCATTCTTGTTCATCTTCAGATTGTACAGAACCACGATAATATTGAGCTTTTTCCATAATCCAACCATGATCTACACTTTCTAGGTAGTTGTTGAGTTGGTATTGCTTCAATCTAGAATGTTGGTTGGGATAATCCCAAAAATCACCTTTATCGGTATAGGCTAAGATATCACCAAAAAACAGATGGTTTCTTTCTTGTAATCTAATGGTTAGCGGTTTATAACTCGCGTGCTGAATACCGCCAATTTTATCGGGACAAGGATCTTTAGAATCTCTTTTTGTACCATCGTCACAAAACCATTCGATTTTTAGGTAAGGTCCGCGATGTAAGCTTCGGTATTCTTTAATAATTTTTTCAATCTCTTGGTTAGGAACTTCTTGTGCGAAGATCGATGAGCAACTAAGAAATGTGAAAAAGAGTAAAAGTTTAATTTTCATAAGTTAGGTTTGGTTATAGGAATATTGAAAAATCCTAAAACACAAATCTAACGATAGACCTTGTTAAAACACTCTTAAATAAATGTTTGAGTACTTATAAAGTTTAGATTTCTAGGCGTTTAATTTCTTTGTAATTCGCTCTTAATTTACGAAGCAATAAACCGTAGATCAAGGTGTAAATTCCCCAAAGAACTAATAAGAAAATAAGTGTAGTGACTAAACCTATAGCGATCGCTTTTGCCCAGTCGATATTACTTCTTATTCCAGAAAATTCTTCCGCATAAAGTAAAGAGAAAATAAAAACCACAAAACTTACAATTCCTGAGGAAGCTAATACATAAATAATGTAATACTTTACCACCTTTCTGGTTTTTAAAATATTCTTCATTAAAGTTGAAGCGCTATCGGTTACATTAATCGCTTTATAGCGTTTGTAAAAAAGTATAATGAAGAAAATCGATATGGCATAGCCTAAACCATACATCACGATGGTAGTGTTTTTTAGGTGAATGTTCTCTACTTGTTGCCAAAATTCATGATCGGCTAATAATAGGTTTAAAACGACACCTAGGGCTAACTCTGCAACACTAATAAAGAAAATCCATTTTACGATCGAGGATGACCTCTTAAGTAAAAGCGGGTAAATTTCTTTAGCCTTTATGTTAGGAAGATTGGCATCTTGCTTCTTCCAGTCTTGTTTTAATAAATCTAATTCATCCATCGGGTTTACGGATTTAAAATGCTTTTTAGCTTCTTTTTAATTCGGTTCATCTTCACTCTTGCATTTACTTCACTTATACCTAGCGTGTCAGAAATTTCGCTGTAATTCTTATCTTCCAGATATAGAAACACTAAAGCTTTATCTATATCATTCAATTCTTTAATGGCGGCATACATCACAGAAAGTTGTTTTTCTGTCGTGTCGTCATATTCTTCAGCTTTAATTTTAAAAGCAACATTTTCAAATTCTTGTGTTTTTACCTTTCGTTTAGACTTTCTGTATAAGGTGATCGCTGTATTTAGCGCTACACGATACATCCAGGTACTAAACTTGGCGTCGCCTCTAAATTTGGGGTAAGCTTTCCATAATTGAATGGTTATTTCTTGAAATAAGTCGTTATGCGCATCTTGATCGTTGGTATAAAGCCGACAAATTTTATGAACAATATTCTGGTTTTGCTCCAGCAATTGCACAAAATTATGTTCAGTTTTTTTGGTCAAGATGATTGGGTTTTTACTATAAGTAAATTTAATTGCTAAAATGTTACAATTTTTTTAGAAATTATAACAACGCTAACATAAATATTGCTTCACGGGTTTTAATTTTGAAGAAACTTAAGATCTTATGAATATACCAGCCTCTAAATTACCTACCGTTGCCATCGTAGGAGGTGGCTTTGCCGGAATGAATTTGGCAAAAAAACTGATTAAACTTCAAAAATTTCAAGTTGTTCTTATAGATAAAAGAAATTACCACACATTTCAGCCTTTATTATACCAAGTATCTACTTCTAGCTTAGAGGCAGATTCGATCGCATACCCTTTAAGAAAATTAATTACAGAAAAGAAAAATGCTTTCTTTCGTTTAGCTGAAGTAACTTCGATCGATGCGGAGCATCATACCATTTTTTCTGATATAGGAGAATTAGTGTATGATTACCTAGTGATCGCCACTGGTTCGAAAACTAATTTCTTCGGAAATGATACTGTTGAAGAAAATGCGATGTGGATGAAAACCATTCCGCAGGCTTTAAATATTAGAAGCTTGATTCTTGAAAATCTTGAACAAGCAGCCATTACCAAAGATGCTCGTGCAAGAAAGCGATTATTAAATTTTGTGATTGCCGGTGCCGGACCTACCGGAGTAGAATTAAGTGGTGCTATTGCTGAAGTGAGAAATAACATCGTACCTAAAGATTATCCTGATATCGATATTTCTGAGATGAAAATTCATTTACTTGAAGGTTTGGATCGCGTTTTACCACCCATGTCTGAGAAAGCTTCGATGAAAGCTGAAAAGTTTTTGAAAGATCTTGGGGTTTATATTCATTTGAATACAATGGTAGAAGATTATGACGGCGAGCTTGTAAAAACCAACACCGATGAAAGTTTTGAAACCGAAACTTTTATTTGGAGCGCAGGAGTTACCGGTTCTCCCGTTAAAGGTTTAAATGCTTCAGCGATTGTCGATCGAGCCAATCGTTACCAAGTAAATGTTTTTAATCAGGTGGAAGGTTACGAAAATGTATTTGCAATTGGAGATATTGCTTTAATGAAAAGTGAAGAATACCCGAAAGGTCATCCAATGGTAGCACAACCGGCGATACAGCAAGGAAAACATTTAGCTAAAAATTTAGAGCGAATTATAAAAAAGCAAAAATTAGAACCTTTTAATTATTTTGACAAAGGAACGATGGCAACTATCGGAAGAAATAAAGCGGTAGTCGATTTAAATAAATCTACCTTCGGTGGCTTTTTTGCTTGGTTCATCTGGATGTTCGTTCACCTTTGGTTTCTAGTAGGCTTTAGAAATAGAGTAGTCACTTTCTTTAACTGGACGTACAGCTATATTAATTTTGACCGTGCGGCAAGATTAATTATTAGACCTTTTAAAATGCATAAGGTAAAATTAGAGCATAAGGAGTAAATTAATTTTTACGTCCCAAATTCACGCTTATAGGTTTAAAGAAAGAAAATATAAGCGTGCTTATTCCTAAAAAAATAAGAATATAGGCTTTGTAATTTTTGTATAAACCTAAATCTTGAAAGTCTAAATAAGTAATACCTATCGTTAAGAAAACAATAGCAATTAGTGATATAATTTTTACTTTTTTCATAACGATAGGGTTTTTGGGTGGACTTAATTTTACTGAAATATAAAGGTATTAAAAAATTAATAATCAGTCGATTATAATACGTTTTATTGGTCTAAACTTTTATCAAAAGTATATTTGTAAAGTGCAGAAGTACCTGTAATACTCTTTTCTGCAGATAGATAGCATTCATTTTTATTGATCATGGTGATTCCTTCAATTTGTATGGATGCTCCAAGCTGTGGTTGTAGATTATATTTTTTCATTTTACCGTTAGAAAATTTACCGTGACTAAATTCTTTCAATTCAATAATAAATGGTGTCGGCACACTATTACCACACAATAAAATTCTATCATTAAGTTCATCATAAGTAGCACCGGTGATTAAGCCTTCCGTATCGATCGTGTCAATTTTTTCAAGCTCGTAAGTTCCCGGGGTTTTACTTAGTTCATAAACATCGGTCTTTTTGTTTTCCCAGTTTTTAGTGAAAATATAAAGTTTATCTTGATAGCTAATTAGTGCTTCTGCATCAAAATTACTGTTAAACCTTGCCGGTAAATATTCTTCTTGATTGGCATAACTAAAATTGATAATCTCTGCCTGTATGCTATCATTCTCCGCATTTCTATAGGCTTCCTTTTCAATTTTATAAACTTTTAAATCTTTTCGGCTTCCTAAGTTATTACCAAAATCTCCGATATACAGAAATTCTTCATCTTCCGCTAGATCTTCCCAGTCGTTATTTTCGACATTGGTAACCACAACAGTTCGAAGTACATTTCCATTATTAGCATCAATTTCATATAATTCGTTGGGCTCATCAGAATCGTTATGCGTAATAAGTTGATCATCTAAAAATAACAAACCTGAAGACTCATTTACTTTGCTATCTAGCGAGGTTAGTAAAGGTATTTCTTCACCAAAACCTCTCGCTAAAAAGAGAAAAGAAAGTAATATTAAGTGTGTAAGTTTCATAACCGTGGTTTCAAAGTCAATTGTTGTGATTAATTATTAGAAATGATTATGCCATCACGTTTATAGTTAATGAGTAGTATTTAATGTTTTGTTTAT